>Ga0172369_10001364_pt1 | contig 35197 bp, 29 predicted proteins | sample LakKiv25m_FD_114539 | JGI IMG/M metagenome (GOLD analysis project Ga0172369, IMG submission 114539) | Freshwater microbial communities from Kabuno Bay, South-Kivu, Congo - kab_022012_11.25m | ecosystem: Environmental > Aquatic > Freshwater > Lake | place: Democratic Republic of the Congo... | reverse complement strand
CGACTTCCTCTTTTATTATTATTGGTGAACCAGGATTTCCACTGACATCTCGCCCCGGGCCAGCGAAAAAGTCGTAGATATTTACTCGAGGATGAGATGGTCTGGAAAAGAAGACAGGTAACCATTTTCGAATATATGCACGCATAATCTCAAGTTTGAGTTTAGTTTCTTGATCGAATGCCTTTTTGTGAGAACGTTTTGTCATATCTTTCGACCCTCCGACATGTCAGGAGTATGAAGATACGAATGATGACATCCAATTATCCAAACCGTGTTGTTAAACGAGTGATAATACAGGCAAGGATTGTCATAGAACAATTGTACTATATAAACGGCTAATCTGCAATACCGATCTCCAGAATCAGAAATAATTCATATTTCCGGCACCTCAAACACGAACAGCCGCACCCCATCTCCATCATCGATGGCCCAGCTCAGATACTTGCCGTCTTTTGTAAAGGCCAGGTGCTCGTGATTGGCGGGATTTTGTGCTCCAGCGGGGGGTGGGTCGCTGTCTGGCATTGGATTCATGGTCGCAGGGCGGTGTGCGGGAGGGCGTGATATTGCAACCCTTACATTTGAAGAAGATGGCGGCTGCACGGTCGATCTCATACGATTGCTCTCATTCTGTCGCCGCGCCCGCCTTGCATTTGAAGTAGATGGCGGCTGCATGGTGGGGCTCTGTTTTGCCATATGGATTTGGAAGTGACCCAGGCATTGGCGGTCACGGTAGAGGGTGAGACGGCGAATTTCGCGGGCGATATTCCTTTTCTTCATTGCACCCTCTGCCACGCGCAGGAACGCGGTATAAGTGGGTGCAACATATTCCACGCTGGCGGTCAGCTCCCCGTCACCCCAGACGGCTGCCCAGTCCGGCTCCTTATTTTCGTGAAAGTCGGGCAATCCCGGCGCCAGCGAGCCGTAACGCTTGCCGGGCTTGCCGCGGGTAGGTATGCTCACCAGCTCTGGAGCGCCGGTGCGCCAGCGCAGCAGCCTTAGCTTCCCGTTGGACAGCGTCCACACCGTGCCGTCCTCGCCCCAGCGCCATCCGCCCGCTAACGGCGTGATCAACGCGATCTGTTTTGTCCCGTCGAATACCTGCGCTTTGCCGGAACGCGGCGCCAGCAGTAGTCGATCCTCCTGTCGCCAGATCATTGTCGGCTCATCTTTAGAGAAATAAGTATTCAGCAGTTCACTGTTATTCGTGCGATCGTAGAGATAAATATTTACATCGTCGGTCATTGGAATCAAATGATCATCATTTATGCCGACTCTAGTGGCAATTTTCCGTCCCCAGGCGAACTGCGGGGAAGGAAGCTCGCGGCCCGTGGGATCATACAGCCGGACCTTTGTTATGTTACCCGTTGAATTGTCTCCAATCACGCCGTCCGAAAAAGGTATCATACTTCCTGAAAAAAGGCCGCCTCCCGTTATTGGTATATACGCTATATTGCCATTAGGGTTATAGATATGGTATTGCGAATCGCTCTTACTTATTCCCCAGGTACCGAATCCCCAGGTGACGACCGCGCGCGTCGGACTTATCCTTGCGCTGTCGCCGACCGTCACATCGGTGGGCCGGCACAGGTCGTCGAGCACGCGATATTCCGGCATCAGATATTTGTCGCTCTCCACCATTACCATGGCAACCGCCGGGTAGCCCATCCCCTGCGCAGAAAAGCGCGGACGATTATCCGGGAGATTGTTGGCGAGAAGAGAACTTGCCGCCGGCCGCAGCTCCGGCCCGAGGCTGATCCGGTGCCGGACTACGCCGCCGGCGATCAACAGCGCGAGCACCGGCAGCGCGAGCCACCAGCGCCATCGCTTGTGGGGTGAAGGTTTTGATTCGTTCATCCTGGAACCTCCCGGGAAGCAGTGACCTATTATACCACTTAATCGACTGATAACCTTGACAGATAACCGGCGCCCGGCTTCTAAACAGTGCTGGTTCATATTCCGGATATGAAAGTAGAAGCCGGCACTGGTTAGTATGGGCTGTTTTATTCAGGATTACGGCTCCGGCGCCCGAAAGACGAATAACCGAACCCCGGTTCCGTCGTCGATGGCCCAGCTTAGATATTTTCCGTCCTTTGTGAAGGCCAGATGTTCATGGTTCGAGGTTTGCGGCGTTGGCTGAAAGCTGGGGCCTAAGGATACAATACCCGAACCCCTGATTGGCCGGGACAGCCGGGGTGGTGAAGGCGGGGGTGGCTTCGGCTTCGTGTGGATCAGATAACTCCCAAGGCGGCGGTTATCGCGGTAGAGGGTGAGGCGGCGGGCTTCGCGGGGGATGCTGATTTTGATGCGCACGATTGCCGCGGCGCGCTCGAAGATATAGGCCACCCTTTCAGCCGCCAGGGTATTGTTCTCCACGGTAGCGACCAATGTGCCGTCGCCCCAGACCGCTGCCCAGTCCGGATCGGTATTCTCGCGGAAGGGAGGATTGCTCTGCGCTCCCGGCGCCAGCGAGCCGTAGCGCGTGCCGGGCGTGCCGCGAGTCTTGATGTATGCCGGCGCCGGCGTGCCGGTACGCCAACGCAGCACCTGCAGCTTCCCACCCGTCAGCGTCCACACAGTGCCGTCTTCACACCAGCGCCAGCCGTCCGTACCGGGCGCAATCGATGCAATCCGCTTCGTTCCGTCGAAGACCAGGGCGTTGCCCATGCGGGGCGCCAGCAACAGCCGGTCTCCATATCGCCAGACCATCGATGTCTGATCCCAGGGGAACGGCGTCGCCAGCACGACATTCTTAGCCATATGGTCGTAGAGATAGAGGCTCTTCCTGTCTGTCAGCGTAATGAGCCGGTCATCAGCGCTGGCGATCCAGTATGGCATAATCTGACCTCGGGTGATCGTCGGCGTGGGAAGTCGCCGGCCGTTTGAGTTATACAGCCAGATCCTGTCGAGGCTGGATCTTTTATACCCGATCACCATGTCCGAACAAGGTACCGGACCCGGCATCTCTACTCTAATACCGGTTGGGCAAGGCGCCTGTGCAAGATAGCCATTCCGGTGTCGGATATTGAATTGTGCGCCGGAGCTACCCCAGGTGATCCAGGCGATAAGCTCGCGTGTCGGACTGACATCGGCGTCATTCTCCGTCGCAGCAAGAGGCCGGCACAAGTCGTCGAGAATATGCGGTTGCGAAATGGTGATGCCGCCGGGCTTTTTTTGATCGACAATGCCGATCGCCGGGTAACCCATCCCCTGGGCGGAGAAGCGCAGAGGGCATTCATACTTGTCCGTCCATTGGTAACGCGCCGCCGGCTGCAGCCGCGGGCCGACATGGACCCGGTAGGCGACCACGCCGCCGGCGATAAGCAGTCCAAGCACCGGCAGTAACAGCCACCAGCCCCGTCGCTTGCGGGGTGAAGGTTTAGATTCGTTCATCCTGGAACCTCCCGGGAAACAGTGACCTATTGTACCACTTAATCGACTGATAACCTTGACGGATAACTGGCGCCCGGTAATACTTTCAAGCCCGGACGGATAACCAGCACTGTGTGGAAGCCTGGCGACAGCCGCGCGCCCGGCAGTAAATTATAGCGCCCGGAAGGCTTTTCCGTTGTATACCTGCCGGGCGCTGTTATTGACCACCGGGCGCGCGGCTGTCGCCAGGCTTCCAAACAGTGCTGGTTCATATTCTTGATATGAAAGAAGAAGACGACGCTGGTTAGCATGCGCTATTATATGCAGGTTCACGGCTCCGGCACCTGAAAGACGTATAACTGCACTCCCGTTCCGTCGTTTATCGCCTCGGAGCGTGATCTTCAAACAACTTTACACCGTCCTGAGGATAGGGATTGTGCGACAGGCATAGAATAATACTACTTGTGTCTACTCCAATCCTCACTTTGGGCCTCTTCACCGACGCCCATTACGGCCCGGCGCCGTACGCCGACCGGGATTGTCCCGGCGCGCTGGGGCGGCTGCGGGCGGCATTGGCGGGGTTTGCCGCGGCGGGGGTGTCGCTGGTGGTCAACCTGGGCGATGTCGTGGATGGCGCCGATCTGGCGCTGTGCGCGGAGGTGCGGGAGGCGTGCGCCGCTTTCCCCGGGCAGGTTCGACACGTCATTGGCAACCACGACGTGCAGGCGCTGAGCAAGGCGGAGTTCCTGGCGGTGATGGGCGCCCCGCCGGAACCTTATTACAGCTTCGACGCCGGCGGGGCACACTGCGTAATACTGGACGGCAACTGCCATGCGGACGGTACGGACTTCTGCCGGGGCAATTTCTCCTGGGATGAATCATGGGTCTCCGCGTCGCAGCTCGAGTGGCTGGCGGACGACCTGGCCGCGGCTTCCGACAAGCCCGCGCTGGTCTTCTGCCATGAATGCCTGGATGATTTCCTCTGGAATGGCGATCCCGATCCCCATGTAGTGCGCAACGCCATCGCCGTGCGCAAGGTATTGCGCCGGGCAGGAAACGTGCGCGCCGTCTTCCAGGGACACTATCACGCTGGCCGGCGGCTGATGGTGGACGGCATCCCGTATATCACGCTGTCCGCTCTCGCCATCGCGCGCTCCATGGAGGAATGCGCTGCCATGGTGATGGTGTCTGCCGACGGATCGGTGCGCGTGAGCGGAGTGGTGGAGTAGGGAATGGTATGAATGGTGAATTGAGAATCTTATTCACCATTCTCCATTCTCCATTCACCATTCACCATTCACCATTCACCATTCACCATTCACCATTCACTCCTCACCTCCACCATCCATATCTGGCTCCGCTCCCCCGACTCCGCCGGCACCGCATCCCAGCCGAAGGGCGCGCGGTCATAGACCAGCAAAGCGCGGTTGGGCTCCACCTCCACCAGGGCGGTGTAGGCGGTGGTCTGCCCGGCGGTCATCGGCCATTGCGGAACCGCCGCGTTGTGGTGCGCTATCAAATCGATAGATTGCCACGCCTTTCCGCGCGGGTCGGCGGAGAGCCAGAGGAAGAGGCCGGGCCGCCCCGTGGCAAGGAGCAGTGCGCCGTTTTGCAGCTTGCAGAGCTGCGGGGCCACGCTGTAGGCCGGCAGCCTGTCGAGGGGCGACCAGGTCTGGCCGCCGTCAGGGCTATAGCTGCGTGCCAGCTGCTGGTCCGCGCCGCTGCCCACGCGGCTGACGCAGAGCAATTCGCCGGAGTCGAGCCGGAGCAGGCACGGCTCATCGAAGCCCTCGTTCGCGCCGGGGGTGTCGGCGGGGCCGGCGATGGTGGACAAATATTCCCAGTGCCGCCCCTCGTCCGGCGAGGCGACGGCCACCGTGCTTTCCAGCTCGTCGCCGGCGAAGCGCAGCGAGATGGTGCTCACCCAGCTCCCGTCCTCCAGCGGCACGATGTCGCTGAACCAGTTGATGCGGCTCCACCAGGTGCGGCTGGGGGCGGGGTAGGGTGGCACGCCGTGCGGCAGGCCTTCCACCTTTGCGCCCCATGGCTCTACGCTGTAGCGCCGCCCGCCCCGGTCATAAGTCCAGCGGTGGGCGGCAAAGCTGCGCGCATCTCCCGGCGCATCGGGCTTGAGGAAGGTGGAGGTTCCCACAATGCGCCCGTCCGGCAGGCTAACCCGCGGCTCACCCCCGCCGTTGTGAAATCCGTTCACGTCGTAGGTAAAGTCGAAGGTCGCGCCGCCGTCGAAGGAAAGGCACACCGCCTGCGCGTTAGCCGTGTTCTCGTTAGTGTCGGCATTCACGCTGTAATTGAGCATCAGTTCGCCGGTGGCGAACTTGAGGATGTCCGGATACCAGCAGCGACCGACGGAGGTATCGGCCACCACCCGCGGCGCGCTCAAGCGCGCCCGCAGTCCGTTCATCGCATAACTCGTGAAATCGTTCATTGTTCACACACTTTCGTCAAAGGCTGCCTTCACGCCGGGACGGGTGAGGAAGAAGATCAGGATGCCGTAGTAAAGAGCGGTAATCGCAGTGATTACCGCATAGACGGTAAACCGAACGCTGTCGCTGGTAAATGCCGGTTGGGCAGGTGTGAAGTTCAATTCGACCAGGGATAACACGATTATCAGGATAAAGCGGACGACAATAGCCTTAATAGCGCCGGCCCGTGCCCAGGGCTTCATCGACAGCAGGCCGACCCCCATCACCGCCAGTATGATGGCAAAAATTATGCAATCCACCCGGTTGATCCAGAGCAGCAGCGGCGGGTCTGTGCTCGGAACCACCAGGCCGATCACTTCAAACACGGAACCGACCAGGAACAAAATGCCGATGACGATGGCGCTGGCCAGGCGCTTTCCGCCCACCCTCACTCCCGGCGGCAGCGCCGGGGGAGGAGCGAGAACGTGCAGCGGCGCGGCAGCCGGAGATAACGGTGAGCGCTCCGATTCGTTTTCCGTCGTCATAATGCGCGTCCCTTCGGAAATAAGGAAGCCCTCTGTTCTCAGTGCTGCCATGCATTGTAGCAGAGGGGCGGATAGATGTCGAAATATGCCTTCTTTGCGTCCTCTGCGTCCTTTGCGTGAAACATTCTTATAGGTAGGTTTCACGCAAAGGACGCAGAGGACGCAAAGAATTCTACCGCATGGTATGATAGGGCCGGAGGCAGTTATGATAACCGATCAAGTCTGGGCGGAGATGGAGCGGGTGCTGGCGGAGCGGCCCGCGGGGATTGCGCATACCCGGCAGGTGCTCGACTACGCGGAGGAGCTGATGGCGGGGGAGGGGATCGACGATCCGCGCGAGCGGGAGGTTATCACCCTGGCCGTTATCCTGCACGATGTGGGCATTCCGGCCGCGCTGCGCAAGCATGGTTCGGCGGCGGGGCCGTACCAGGAGGCGGAAGGCGAGGCGATCGCCCGCGAGATACTCGCCAGGTCAGGCTACGAAAAGGAAGGCACCGAGCGCATCTGCTATCTCGTCGGCCATCACCACACCCGCGAGGCGCTCGACGGCCGTGACTTTCAAATCCTCTGGGAAGCCGACTTCCTCGTCAATGCCCGCGAGCTGGACCCGGCGCAGCGCCCCGGCGCGATTGAGGAGAACCTGCGGACCGTGACGGGGAAGCGGCTTGCAGAACGCGATTTACATTGATTGTATCTTGGGCACGACATGGCACGTTATCAGACTCCAGCCGGACCAGAAGCAGAATTTGAGCCTGGCTCACATAAGCGTGTTCTCAGAAACCTGCTGGGCATTACCAGCAAGGTTGTCATGGACCGCGTAGAAGCCGAGGCTTTGGTTGCAACCAGCACTTATTATTACCAACATGTGCTGGAGGGAACGACACGTATCGATGCCGCATTAATTCGCCGCATGCACCGAGACTGGTTAGGTGATATTTATGCATGGGCCGGCGAATATCGAACGGTTGAAGTCTCGAAGGATGGATTTTACTGGCCGCCGGCCTACTTGATCTCAGATCATATGGAGAAATTTTCCAGAAATACGTTGAAAGAGCTTACACCTTGCCGGCCGGGGGAGATCATTGATGTTTGCCGATCGATCGCCATCGTGCATGCGGAATTGCTGCTTATTCACCCGTTTCGCGAAGGCAACGGCCGTCTTGCCCGATGGATTGCCGATGTCATGGCATTGCAGGCGGGGTATGCCATGCCAAGTTATCGTTTTCAGGGAAGGGGGGCGCGAGCAGCACGTGCGCAATACCTGGTTGCGGTAACGCAAGGTTACTACCGGAACTACGATCTATTGTCCCGCTTCTTCGAAGATGCGATACGACGTGGGGAGATGGATTCCGGCGCCTGATCCGGCTCACGAAACGCGCGCGGCGATGCGCCTTCGAACCGTGATGACGCTTCTACATTACGCTTGACCGTTCGCTGCAGCTCTGCCGGATCGCGCAGATATTTACTGGATCGGGCTAAAGGAACCATCCATCACCTCATCTCGTGTCTATTATACAGCACTTCTGCTTAATTGATTATCTGATATTTGCTGTCAAATCATCACCTCTCTGCGTCCTCCGCGTCCTCTGCGTGAAACCTTCTCTGTAGGATTGCTTTCACGCAGAGGACGCGGAGGACGCAGAGAATCCTGATCAGCTACTACCCTCGCTCGCATCCAACACCCGCCGGAACCACTCCGCCAGCTCCGGCAACTGGCAGTGCGCGTTGAGGCCGCTGGGGTTGGGGAGGACCCAGATTTCCGTGTTGCCGATGCGTTCCGGCTGCGGGCCCAGGACGGCTTTCGGACGGTTGAAGGCGGTGCGGTAGGCGGTGACGCCGAGGATGGCGAGGATGCGCGGGCGGTAGCGCAGCACCTTCTCGGCCAGCGCCCGCCCGCCGGCGGCCAGCTCTTCCGCCGTCAATTCCGCCGCCCCGGCCGTCGCGCGCGGCGCGATGTTGGTGATGCCGATGCCCAGCGGCAGCAGATCCCGCTCTTCCTCAGGCGTAAACCGCCGCGGCGTCAGCCCCGCCAGCTGCAGCGCCGGCCAGAAGCGGTTGCCGGGCCGCGCGAAGTGATGCCCCACCGCCGCGGTATACAACCCCGGGTTGATGCCGCAGAACAACACCTTCAATCCGGGCGCGATCACGTCGGGCACGGTCTTGCCGGCGGCGTTCCTTATCTCTTCCGCGGTCGGTCTTCTCACTTTCGCACCGCCAATTAACTTCGAACTTCGAACTCCGAACTTCGAACGACTGCCCGCAGCATCCACCCGGCGATCTGGTGCATATCCATACTGGTCGCGTTCCCTTCGTTGTTGTCGAGGATGCCGTCGTAACATTCCTTCGCCCAGGCGGCGTATTTCGTCTCGCCGGTGGCGTGCCGGAGGTAGCCGACCAGGCCGCCGAGGAGAGCGTTGTGCCAGGCGGCGTGGGGGAGGGGGTTGTTCTCCGGGAAGGGGCTGTAGCGGAAGCGGCCCGGCGCGGGGTGGATCTCCGCGAAAAGGCCGTCCGCCACCTTGCGCAGCAGGGAGAGCACCTTCGCGTCGCCGGTGGCCTGGTGATAGCGGATCAGGCCGAAAACCAGGTAACCGTTCATGAAGGAGACGGCGCCGCGATAGCTCCAACTGCCGTGTATCTCCGCCAGGATGCCCCGCCGCGGCTCGGTATAGGTGAAGGCGGCGGCGATCAGCTCTTCCGCTTTTTTCAGGAAGCGGGGGTCGCCGGTCTGCCCGTGCCAGCGCATGATCTGCGCCAGCGGCCAGCCCACCACGCGCGCGCAGCGGTCGAAGGAGCAACTCAGCAGGCGCTCGGCGAATCCTCGCGCGGCCTCCAGGCTGTCCGGGTCGCCGGTGAGCAGGTAGTGGTCGAGCATGCCGTCCACGTTCATGCTGATGTTATGGCTGGGGCCGGCGGCGGTGTGGTCCTCGCCGTATTCGTGGCAGGAACCCACCCAGTCAGGGTGCTCGGGGCAGAAGTGGATGATGTCCACGTCGCGGTTGTGCGTGATGCCGGCGTCGAAGTAGCGGAACCAGCGCGGGTCGCCGGTCTCGATATACTGGAGTAGGCCGATGTGGGTGCGCCCGCGATAATCGTTGCTCCAGCAGGTGTCCCAGTATTCGCGATGCCCGCGGCGCGGTGCGTTCAGACCGGTCCATTCGATGACCGGCACAATCTTCTCGCGCCAGCCGGCCAGCGCGGGGTTGGCGTGCGACGGCCCGGCTTCGATGACATCGGCATTGACGAACCAGTCCGCGTCAAAGAGGTGCGGTAAATCATTCACGCAGGCGGTGAAGCGCTCCGCCTCTTCACTCGGCAGCGCGCCGTCGTGCAGCCAGAGGGCCATGGTCTGCCGCTTCGCCTCGCCGCGGCCCAGGCGCAGGAAGGGCCTATCGTGCGGCCACGCCAGCGCGTCCACCGATTCCGGCAGCGTGGCGAGGGTGAGCAGCTCCGGGCGCACCTTGATGCCCTTGGGGAACTCCTCGGCAAACCAGCGCATGGCCGCGGCAAACCCGCCGCGGGGGTGGCGCAGGTTCACGTAGCCGGCCGCCTGCCCGGCGGTGGCCACCCACGCGGTATTGCGGAAGATGCGCGCCTGATCGGCGCGCTCCTGCCGGCAGCTCAGCTCCGCGTTTTTGTACAACGGCAACGCGCGGGCATCGTCTATCGTATCATGATGGCCCATCGCCTTCACCCCGATGTCCTCCGGATCGTAGCCGGGGGTGAAGGGGCCGAAGTCCACCACGGCGTCCTCGAGATCGGGGAGTTTGACGTTTACCGACCAGTCGAGCAGCATGGCCATCGCCTGGTCCGATTCGTTGGTCAGCGTCCATTCCAGCAGCAGATATGGCAGCCCGGCCCACAGGTGCAGCCGCGCGCGCCACGCGCCGAAACGCTGCCCATCCGCGGCCAGCATGTTGCCGTCCAGCCGAACCGTCGCGCACACCGGCGACGCCTTTTCCACTACCTGGGCGGTGCGTTGAGCGGTGAAGTGATCGCGCCAGCCCACCCGGTTCATCTTCACCGACAGGTCCATGGCGCCGAATTCCGGCCCGCCCGCGCAGGAGAGGCCGGCAAACACGCCGGGACCGGTCGCCTCGCCCAGCGTGAGGGCCAGCGGCCCGGAGGTGATGGTGTTGCCGTTCACGCGCACCGGCTCTCCGGGCACGCTCGGTTGCGCGCCGGGGAGCAGGCGGTACTCACCCGCCGCGCGGGCGACGAATTCGCAGAGCACCCAGCGGACGCTGCCGTCCGGCCAATGGCTGGTCTCAGTGGCAATGGCGGGCGCGTCACCCCGCTCATCTCGAACGCTGAACGGCGTGCCGGCGGCGACGGCCCCGCGCGGCAGCGGTGCCCCGCAGCGTACCGGGAAACCGGGGGAGGGGAGATCGCCGGGGACGACCAGGTGGAGCGCGATTCCTTCGGCGGGGATGACGGCGGCGCGGCCTTGCGGATTGGCGGCAACCGCCGTTTCCGGCGGGCGCATGATGCGCTCCTCGCCGGTCAGCGCAACGTCGCCGAAGTAAGCCGAGGTTTGGAATTTCATCATCGCCTCATGGGGATTGTGCGGGCTCCAACTGAAGCGGCGGTAGGCATCCTCCGGCAGCATTGTGGTGCTCGCCACCTTATCCACCACGCGGAAGGTAAGCGTCATTTTCTCGGCTGCATTCGTGGAGATATCCACCACGCGGTATGACTCCTGGAACCCCGGCTCTCCCGGCGCCACCGTGTAAAAGTCACCCGGCGCGCCGGTGAACTCCTCATCCGCCACATCGGCTTCCCAGACCAGCTCCCCATTCACCAGCAACTGCTTGAAGCGGTGGCCGATGAAGGCCTGCGCGCCCAGCCACGGGTTCTCCTGCCACTCGCCGGAGTAGTTATCCGACTGGTAAAAAGAGACGAACAGCGGCTGCCTTGGCCGCCATCCCGCGGGAGGCGTCACTACCGCCTCCCACGCGCCGAAGCCGCCCTCCGCGCTTTCCTCCCAGGGGTGCTCGATAGCGAGCAAGCCGCGCAGGTCGTGATGGGCGATGAAGCGCCCCGTGCCGGACGGCGTCCACTGATCGGACGCGATGAAATCGGATGTGCCGCGGATGAGAATCATGATTGCCTCCATGAAGATGAATCGGCTTATTCTTGCCTTCCGCATGGAAGCTGTCAAGGGAAAGTCCGTACGAGTAAGCCTCGCAGCCCCAACGCGGTACTCCGCGTTGGGGCTGCGAGGCTTACTACATACCGGTTTGTCTGTTTTTACTTCGCCGGCTGCCGCATCTGCTCGCGCATGCCGTCGAGCTGCTGCTGCTGCTCGGGAGTGAGGATTGCGCGGAACTGCTCCCGCGCTTTCTCGCGTATCGATTTTAGCTGCGCCTTTTGTTCGTCGGTAAGTTGCAGTCGCTGCGCCGGCCTCTGCTGATCGCGCTGCTGCCCGGCGCCGAACACCTGCCGCATCTGCTCCATCGCGGACTGGCGGATGGCCCGCAGCTTCTCTGTGCGCTCTTGCGCGGTCAACTTTTCGTTATTCACCGCCTCGATCCGCGCCTGCGCATCCTTGCGGATGGCTTGCGTTTTCTCCTGCTGTTCCTGGGTCAACTGCCCGCGCCGGGCATGCATCCGGCCCATGCGCCCATATTGCCGGCGCATTTGCGTCATCTGCTCGCGCTGCTCCGGGGTGAAGACCGCGGCGGTGTCTTTCTTCACCTGCTGGAAGATTTCGCGCGCCTGCTTCTGCTGCGCGTCGGTTAGCTGCAACCTGGCGGCGATGCGCCCGGCCATGGCTTGCCCGCGGTGGCGGATTCCTCCCGTCCGGCAGACCATCTGCGCTCCGGCTACCGCCGCGACGGCGACTACCAGCACGAGCGACAACGCGATGATAACAATGTTATTGCGTCCCATCGATGCTCCTCCTTTGTGTCTCGCGATCAGGGGAGAGACCGAGAGAATGATATTTATACTCTACCCGCCAAATCTGAAAAATTCCTGAAGATGCGGGCGGCGGCGAAAAAATGTTTTTGCCGGTTCACATCAACCGCCGCGGAACCGAAATTGAACACCCCTTGCGGAAGTGCGGATTGCCGTTCACGCTGATCTCCAGCTCGGTGGTGTAGTGGAAGGCGGCGGGATCGCTGGTCAACGTGGACTGCGCGTTGACGTCGATGGCGCGGCCCGGGTATTCGTAATGGAAGTCGGAGGTCGAATGCAGCGTGACGCGCGCGGGGTCGTCCGGATCGACGGTATAGCGCGCGGTGTGGTCCTTCCCGCGGCCGTATTGGGTGGCATAATACAGGCTTTGCCTGCCGCTCACCAGGTCGCGGGTGATGGTGACTTCCGGCTCGGTCAGGCTCTCGCGCGACGGCAGCGGGTGCGGCGACTCGCCCAGCTCGGGCGCGGGCAGCGCGGGCGACCGCGGCGGAACTACCGGCAGCACGATGTGCGACCCGTGCGCGATTTCGCAGGTGAAGGGGTGGGGGAGCGGCCAGACGTTGAGGAAGTCCGCGCCGGCGATCATCACCCGCGCGCGGTGCCCCGGCGCAAAGCGGTAGGCGCAGGAGAGCAACTCCACCACCACGTCGCAGGTTTCGCCGGGCTGCAGCGGCTTCAAGTCGGTATGCGACTCCCGGTGCGCGGTGTTGAGCCAGCCCTTGGTCACCAGCGCGGCCGTGCCGTCCGGCGCCACGTCGCACAGCTTAACCGCGAAGAGAGCGACCTCCTTATCGCAGGTGAAGCGCAGCTTCGCCCGCGGCACGCCGGTTACTTCCAGTTCTTCAGTCAACACCGGACCGGTCCAGGTGAGGGAATACAGCTCGTCGGCGCGCTGGTCGAGGGGCAGCATCCAGTTGTCGTTGAACGGGCCGCCGCCGTGTTTGCCGGTGGCCACGCCGGCGCGGACATCGGAGACCAGCGTCTCCGATCCCTGCTGCGGCGTCTCCGACAGCATGCCGTTCCCGCCCAGGTAGAGCGACGTTTCCACCTGTCGGGCAAGCGGCCATTCCTGCTCGGCGCGGAACCGGCCACTGTCCTCGATGAACATCGGCGCCGGTTTTTGATAATCACGCACGAAGAGGATGACCGGCGGCTCGTCCATGATGCCGGTGTCAATGCCCTTCAGCCAGTAATCGAACCAGCGACGCATCTCGCGGTCCCAGTCGATGCGCGGGCCGGGGAGGGCGGCGTCCGGGAACTGGTGCGACCACGGACCGATGAGCGCGCGCCTGGGCACGGTTAACTTCGAAAAAATGCGTAGCAGCGGATGGAAATACCAGTCCGCCCAGCCGTCCACCACGTAAACCGCGCATTGCACTTTATGGTAGTTGTCGCGCAGCGAGCGCTCGCGCCAGAACGGCCCGTCCGTCAGGTTTTCGACAAAGCTGGCGCCCCACGGCGCGTTGCGCTCCAGCCGCTCTTCCCATAGCTCACCCCAGCGTTCGCCGGTCACCTCGGGGTCGGGCGGGGAGAAGTTGAAGGCGGTCATGATATTGCCGTAGTTCTCGTGCATGTAGGTGCGCGGCTGCCCGCCGGGGCTGACCCATTCGGTGTAGGGGTCGTCGCTGCCGGAGCGGGCAATAATAGCCTTCAATGAGGGTGGGGCGGCCATCGCCATCTGCAGCGCCGCCACCGCGCCATAGGAGATGCCATACATGCCCACGCTGCCGGCGCACCAGGGCTGCGCGGCGATCCACTCGATCATGTCGTACCCGTCCTGCCGCTCCGCCGCGCTGTAGAGGGTGTCGTTCCACCCGCCGGAGTCGCCGGTGCCGCGAATGTCGAACATGACGAAGGCGTAACCCGCCGCCACGAAGGCCGGCGGCGCGCCCAGCCGTCCCTTGCGGTAGGGGGTATACATCAGCAGCGCCGGGACCGGCTCCCCAGAGGAGGGCCGGAAGATGTTGGCGGATATCTCCACCCCGTCGCGCATGGGCACGCGGACGGATTCGGCGATGACGGGTCGAGCGGATGCGGACATATGCTGCCTCTTTCAACCGCTGAATTCCGCGGGCCGGCGCTGTTTACCTGCCGGGAGAGGAACCGGAGGGACAGTTACCAACGCAGATCACCGCAGATACTCGTTTTTTAGGCATCTCACGATGTGAACAATTGACATGATTAGTGAGTAAGATTAGACTGGTATTAGACTAGTTGGAGGGATAAAACCATGGCGATCACAGTTGGCACATACGAAGCGAAAACTAACTTGCCGCGTTTGCTTGAACGTGTTGTCGAGGGCGAACACGTCGTTATAACTCGGCATGGCGTGCCAATTGCTGAAATATCACCGATCAAAACGACAACAATCGATGAGCGACGTGAGGCAATCGAGACACTGAAACAATTTAGTAAAGGAAATCGAGCCGGTGGCTCGATAAGAGAAATGATCGAGGAAGGGCGGATGTGAGCTTGCGATTTGTTCTCGATGCCTCGATGACTTTAGCCTGGTGCTTTGAAGATGAAAAAACCATTATTACCGAAAAAGTGCTGGTTGTGTTATTCAACGGAGAAGCAATCGTACCTGCAATCTGGAAGCTGGAAATACTCAACGTGCTGATGTTAGCAGAGCGCAGAAATCGCTTGACACAGGCGAAAAGCGAGCAATTCCTCTCGGTTCTCAATAAACTCCCTATAACAGAAGATAGAACTGATGCTCCAGGTATTACAGAACGCATTCTAGCACTTGGTCGCGATTATCGGCTTGCAAGCTATGATGCTGTCTACCTCGAGCTCGCTCTGCGGGAGGGATTGCCCGTCGCAACAATCGACAGCGGCATGCTCAAGGCGATGGCCGCACTGGGGATTCGACGGTTCGAAGGCGGGTAATCACTTCCCCTTCGTCTTCTCTGCCTTGCAGAGATGGTCTTCCTTGTGGCTCTGCCGGCCGCACTTGGTGCAGACGAAGTAGGATTTGCCGTCGGCCTTCCGCTCATCCGCCTTCTTCGCATCCTTCTTTGTCTGCTTATCGTCTTTGCACAGGTTGGCCATCGTGTAGCGCTCCTTAAATTAAACTGCGGAGAAATCCTTTTTCGCTTTGTTCACTTTCCCCCACAAGGAATGTTATTTCACCGCTTGAGTGCGGAATATTAAGAGCAGAAGATCACACGCCGTTCGTGGAATCTCCTGAATACACAACCGAATATGACGAGGGGCCGTGCGCCTCCGCGGGAAGCGGGGGCGCGCGGAATTTTAGAAGCCCAGCATCTGCTCGACCCTGGTCACCGGTCCGGGGCGGTAGTTATTGCGCAGGAACGCCTCGCCGTATTTTACGCCGATCAGGTATCCCCGCTCCTGCGCGCGTCCTTCCATCAGTTGGAAAACTCCGCTCATATAATCGAGCTGCGAAACATAACAGCCCATGGCCTCCACCTTAGCGGAATAGGTATCGGAAATGTCCACCACCAGCGAGGGGCTGGGCATGCGGTCCACCACTTCGAAGTCGAAGAGCGGCGCCATGGGATGAACTTCCCCTTCGATCATCGCGCACGGGGAGGCGGCGTGGAACCATCCCTCCCGCGTGACTTTGCTCACTGCCTGGTGGTCGTTATAGTCGGAATAGAAGTGCGAGAAGATTACATCCGGCTTGAAATCGCGGATATGACGCACCACCGCGTGATACGTCTCATTGTCCACCCGCAAGTCCCAGTCGAGCTGCCCCAGATTTATATATTCAGCAATGCCGAGTATCTTACAAACTGCTTCCGTCTCGCGTCGGCGCTGCGCGGCGATGCTGTCCTTCTCCTCGATAGCGTTATATCCCTCCGTCCCGGCGCTGAAGATCACCAGACGAATCTGCGCTCCGGCATTCGCAAATTTACGTATCGTGCCCCCCATGCCGATCACTTCGTCATCGGCATGGGCGCAAAAGATAAGGACGCGCATGATAGCCCCCGGTAGAATGGGAGAATGGGCGGCGATCACCCATCAGTTCATTCATCCATTAAGCCACTCAATCTAAGCCATTCAATCCATCCAATCTTCCAATTTTCCAATCTCCCAATCTCCCAGCATGGTAAGGTAATCGGGGGAGGGTGTCAACGGACGGTTGCCTGCTTAGCCGGATAAATGTACCTCCTGCCCGTCATTCGTCCAGTATCCTACCACACCGCCGCTTTTCTTCCGCCGGACGACTACGATCTCCGAAGACGCGCGCAGGTCGGGGAGGCGGACGTAGCTGTGGTCGCAGGCGTAGACGAGCTGGTCGATGAAGTCGCCATGCTCGACGTAGGCATTGAAGGTGCGGTAGGCGGTGGCGTCGGTAACTTTCAACTCCGGTTCGTCCAGTCTTCGCGGGATGAGGACGGCCATCAGCGAGCAGTTGGGGCCGATCTGTTCGGCGACCAGGCGGGGGTTGGTCTCCGGCTCCTTTGTCATCACGTTCAGATGCGGGTGGTCATCGGAGTAGACACGCAGGGAGTGCGGGCAGGTGGAATAGTCCTCGGGCAGCGGATTGAAGAAACGGCAATCCAGCCGCGCTTTTTCGCCAATCACGCGGGCGGTGGCTCCCTCGGTCTCGATGCGGCAGTGCAGGTTGGCCTGAAGCTGCCACTTGAAATTATGCACGTCGTTGTCGCGGTTGATGTTGTCCAGCGTAACGACGTAGGCGAAGTCGCCATCGCCGCGGATGAAGAGGGTGGCGCGCTCCGCCCACAGGCAGCCTTTCGCGGAGGCGGCATCCACCGTCACGAAGTCGAGCAGCGGATGACGGCCATGCGCCGTGATGATGCCGTGGTGCATGTTCCCCTGGGTGGTGGGGCAATGCGGCGCATCGTCGATGAGCACCACGCTGTGGGTGTCCTCGTCGAAGTTGAAGTAACCGGTGTCGTAGGCCAGGTAATCGCCGCGCGCGTAGATGGAGAAGTGCCGGCGTCGGCGTGGGTGTGGTCGGGCACGTTGTGCGAGCGGCCCTGGCCCAGCGAGACCAGGCACACGGCGTCGTCGCGCCACGAGGAGCGCAGCACGGAGACGCCCGCACCGAGACCGAAGAAGGCGGTGGGCAGCCCGGAGTCCTGAACGGCGCGCTTCGTCTCGCCGCCGTCCCACCAGAGCAGATCGAGCAGCCCCCGCCAGCCCGTCCGGCGCGCGTGGTGCGGCTGGCTCGGGTCCAGCTTCTCCTCCGTCTGCCGCCAGAGGGCCAGGTCCAACGGCCTGCCGTATTCCCGCGCCGTCAGCAGCAGCCAGGGCATCGGGTGTTGAGTGATCAGCCGCCGGCAATCCTGGAAGCCGCTGATGCCGGGCAGGCCGGGAAGCTGCAGTTCGCCCGCCGCCCGCGCGATGGTCTCCAGCTTCGGCAGTGTGTAAAACAGGTTCTCGCCGCCGTGCCGCCGCAGCAGGTCGGCATACAGGTAAACCCACTCCAGCGTGACCAGCGCATACATCGGTCCCTCGAATGGCGCGCCCTGTTCGTCGAATCCCCAGCGCGTGTATATTTCGCAGGCGTCACGCCCCAGCTCGACAATGCGGTCCGTCTCCGGGTGCCCGGACTCCTGCCCGAAGGTCAAGGCGCAAATTGCCCCCGAGATGATATGGGTAGCCACCGCGTTATGCCCGGCGTTGAAGTGGGTGAAGAAGTAAGCGGAGGAGTGGTCGTCGATCAGCCGCGCGCACGCCAGCTCGAGCAGCCGCCCGTAATGCCCGCCCAGCTCCGGCCCGCACATGCGCGCCGCCAGGCAGACGTGCGCGTTGGAGAAGTAGGCGGTCGGCTTACCCTTAAAGCCTTGAATTTCGCGATAGAACGACTCCGGCGGATCGGCATGTACGCGCGCCAGCTTGTCGATCTGCCGCCGCACGTGCTCCAGCGCGGTTTCATCGCCCGTCATGCGGTAAACGAACCCCGCTTCCAGCACCATGGGGGTGAAATACTGGCTGTGGCACCACCCGCCCGGGAGGATGACGTCGGTCTGCCGGTCGCGCCGCGCGGCCTCGCGCACCCGCGCGACAATGCCGTCGAAGATCGCCTTGAACGGTTCCCGCCGCACCTTCGCGCGCAGCTCATCGATGTCGTAACCGGCCAGCAGGCCGGTAGGATCAGTGCTCATGGAGTATATTATTCAAGTTCACGCCGCCGTCGTTGTTCTCCTTCCGGAATAGCAAGGTAGTTCTCTCGCGACACTACCCGTCTCTTCGAGCGTCGTTCCAAATCACGGCGCGCGCTGCCGGCTACCGTGCCAGCCAGCGCTTGAAGGGTTCGGCCTTGGGAGAAGGGATAGACTGGATAATACGGAGCAGGCCTTCGGCGTCAGCGCAGTTCAGCTTCTGTCTGCCACCAGGTGTTTCCACCAAAAGGGGGGTGACAATTTGTCCCCACCCTTCAGCTAATGACGGATCGCGTCTGCGTAATTTCTTGAGATAATCGATAATATTCGCTGAATCAGTGAGGATTTGCACAACATCTGATACGACGAAGTACCACTTTTTCGCATGCCATACTCGCCGTACCTGTTTCTCCTCGAACAATACGATATTGCTCATCTCATCCTCCTTAATTGAGCCGGCTGCCAAATGACTGCTTTGCCAATACTGATGTTCGATACAGGTGCCGGCCAGTCCTGCCATCGGTTAAATATAATACAAAAAATCCAGGCGTTAGTTGTCACGGCATGCAATTTAGCGGTCGCCAGGGGGGGGACAAATTGTCCCCCCCCTTCAGTTGTCGACGTTCTGTCGACAACTGAAAGCGAATAGGCGCTTAGCTCTCGCTGAACATCCTGCTGCTGAGGCTTACCTGGTATACGATAACTATTTCGAACATGAGCATGAAATTGTCTTTTCTTACCATAACCATGGGAACGCCTCCGTCACCGTCTCCGCGGTCACTTCGAAGGTACGGGCGTCGATGACGCGCATGTTCGGGCGGGTGTTGTCGCGGGGGATGGGGATGCGCTCCTTCATCTCCACGCGCAGGGTGACGGGGTGGGGGACCGGCGGAGGGGGGATGTCATGCAGCTTGCCGATAGCCTCCCGCGCGCGCTCTTCGATCAGGCGGTGGGCGGTCTCGGCGGAGAGCAGGCGCGCGCCTTGCGTGCCCAGGCCCTCCTTCACCCGGCAGGTGACCACACCGGGAATCCACGTCGTCGCCTCCGCGCAGGCCTTGTCGTCGCCGGACACCATGATCGTCGGCACCCCCAACTCGGCGGCCATGGCGGAATGGATGCCGATCTCACCCACCAGTTGCCCGTTCAGCCACATGTTCTGGATCGTGGCCGAGGAGAAGGTGTGCTCGAGGAGCGCCGCCGCCGTGCCGGCCAGCGCGTGGTAGCCGAGGAGGATGAAGGCGTCCGCCTCCTCCAGGCCGGGGAAGGGGCGCGGGCAATCGCCCTGCACCAGCTCGACGCGCGGGTCCAGCTCTTCCCACAGCGCGTGGTTGCCGCCGCCATGCCCGTCGCGGGCTACCACCTCGCTTGCCCCGGCGGCGAAACACCCCGCGGCGCAGGCGTTGATGTCCCGCGTGTAATACCGCCGCCCCTCGGGGTATAACCGGCCATCCGGCAGCACGAACTCGCTGCCGGAGATGCCGCTGATGCCTTCCATGTCAACGCTGAGGTAGATATTCATGGTTATATCCTACCGCGAAGACAGCATCCGGGCAACAATCGCTGTCAATACAGCTTTGACGGATCGTTGCAGGACTTCCGGGCGGAGAGACGAATAAGAAGCGAGTAGGGAAAAGTGATTAGTGATAAGTAATAAGTGATTAGTAGCGAAGACTCATCTGAACGATTATTGAATGGAAGGGGGGCGGTGATGAACGGTAAACTCAATTTCCTCATGATGATGTGCCTGGTCATTCTTTCCTGTTCCCTGGCGGAAGGCAGCTCGCGGGAGGTGGCGGTCAAACTGGACGGCGCCTTGCGCGCGCGGCAGCCGCTGACCGTATCCTACATCGGCAGCCTGGCTGCCGGCGGGCGGCAGGAGTTCACCCTGCAACTGCCGCGGCGGGAATCGCTGGAGTTGCGCGTGCCTTTCGCGGAGGCGCCGTTCAACGGGACGCAGCTCAATGCGCGGATCAACGGCCGGCGGCTGGCGCCGTATTTCGCCTTCGGCGGCGACACGCGCTACGATGCGGTGAAAGGCAAGCCGGGCATGAGGCCGCCGCTGGCGACCATCGAGGGGCGCTGGGTTATTCCGGCGCGCTGGCTGCGCGAAGGCGACAATGAACTGATCCTGTGGACCACCGGCGTGAAAAAGGATGCCGCGCTGGAGCGGCTGGGGCCGAAGCCGGCCATCCGCATCGACGGCGTCACGGTAGGCCCGCTGGACGGCGCCCGGCTGCCGGAATACGCCAATTCCATCTATTACGACTTCAACGTGTGGGCGCAGGGTTACCCGTGGGGAGATGAGCCGAACCGGCTGAATTACGACCTGGCGCTGCTCGGGGTGATCAACGGCAAGGGCATGCCGTGCATCGCGCCGCCGCTGGGCGGGCCGGAGTCGTCGTTATGGGGAATGAAGCGCGCGTGCGAAGACAACGCGCTGGGCTGGGGCATGAAGCATCAGGAGTTCTATACTATCTGGGAATTTTGCGAGAGGCCGGAGCTGTGGGCGGATTTTTTCGACGTTGATAATAACTCGGAGACGACCGGACAGATCCATGGCCAGACGGTTTATCCGCATCGACTGCCGAAAGGCACCGATTACGTACTCTTCAACACGGCCAAATATAAAGCCGCCCTGGAGCCCGCCGTTCGCTTCCTGGCGCCGTATACGGATTTCTACAATTTCAAGTGCGAACAGGCCGGACCGTGGGGGCAGGGTTTCGACTGGAACGGCGAGGGGTTGAAGGACAACAACATCCACGGCGACCTGTGGGCGCGCAACTATTACGAGGCGAACAAGGCCGCGCACGACCTGGTGAAGCGCTACGACCCCGACGATGGCCGTGTGCAGGAGATGAACCACTGGCTGCCGGGCATGCGCACCGTGCTCTACGATACCGCGGTCAAGCGCGGGCAGCCGATGAGCGACGTGATCGACATCCTGATGATGCATTTTGCCGGGATGGAAGAAAACGATCGCGGACCGGACGGACTGCCCACCAAGGACAATGCGTTTGCGAAGCAATTTCCCTACGCGAGCGAGGAGCATCCGGGCAACGTATACCCGGAAGACGCCATCGACTTCAACCGCTACCGGCTGGGCCGCACTGAAAAGGACATGAAGCTGGGCGATCCGAAGGTGAACCGCTGGGGCAGCGGGCAGCCGTTCGACTACCGCGCCGGTTTACGTGGCGACGAGCCGATGTATAACTCGGAGAACGGCGTATGGAACACCGGCTACTGCGCTACCTCGCCCTACCAGTTCCTGCACGGGTTCTTCAGCTACAGCCTGCTGCCTACCGGCGCTTCCGAGCCGCGGGATCTAAAGATTACCACGCGGCAATCGCCCACCGAGACGGAGGACGTATCCGTGCGCCGCTATGGCGAGTGGATCGACGGCGCCGGCAACACCAAGCGGCTGCGCACGGTAGACCCGCTCTACGGCGACCTGTTCGGCTGGACCGGCCAGGAATACTGCAACTTCGGCGACTACATCAGCATGGTGGGCATCAAGGAGCCGCACCACCGCATGCAGCCCAATGACGCGTTCAACCTGGTACGGCGCATCTGTTATGGGTTCGTAACCACCGGGCCGGTGGTGCCCGTCGCGCTTAACAAAGGGTCGAGCGATCAGCTCTTCGTAAAGGGGCTGGTGCAGACGTTCAACTCGCAGACGTATATCGGCCTGTATGCCGCAAATTATGGCAACAAGACGGAGACGCTGGACGTGACGCTGCCCATCGCCTTTCCCGCCGGCACGCGGGCGCTGGTATTCGACGACCGGGCGTGGGACTGGAGGCAGTCCGCCCGCCCGCTGCCCGTGCCCGCCGGAGCCGATTTCAGCTACAAAACGGCGGTACCCGCACTGGGAGCGTGGCTGGTGCTGATTCCCGTCAACGCCGACACGCTGGCCGGCGCATTCGGACTGCCGGCGCCCCCCGCTTTGCTCTCCCCCGTGGTTGACGGGGCGGTCACGGAAGGCCAGCCGGCATTCGGATGGAAAGCGGCCAATGCGCAGGCGCGTTTCACGGTAGAGGTCGCGCGCGAAGCGCTCTTCCGCCCGGAGGACCGCGTCGAGCTTGCCGAGGGGATCGCGGGAACGAGCTACACCATGACGGTTCCCCTCGTGCCGAAATGGCGATATTTCTGGCGCGTCAGCGCCGTCGATGCGCAGGGGAGCCGCGGCCCGTGGAGCGCGCCGCGCGCCTTCGTCTACCGCTGGCCGGAATATTCGGCGGCCTTTCCGCCGCAGGAAAATGCCGTCGCGCCGGCGCAGCCCGCGATTTCAGATGAACCGGCCGGCCCGGTGAACCTGGCCTGGTTAGGCGAGATCTGGGGCACCGGCGGGAACATGCATGCCCCGACCAATTGCATCGACGGGCAGGACTTCAGTTACTGGACCAACAGCATCGACGACGGCGGCAATAAGAACGGGATGCCGGCCGAATGGGTGGTGATCTGGCAAAAACCGACCACCCTGAGCGCGGTGACGATCAAATGGTTCGAAGAATTTCCCCCGTTGGAATTCGCGCTGCAGGTCAGCGACGACGGGAAGGAGTGGAAGGAGCTGTATAAGCAGGCGGACAACATCGGCGCGGTGAGCGAGATCACACTGCCGCAGCCGGCCACCGCGCGCTTCTTCCGCATATATATCACTCGCGCGAAGAATGAAAAAGGCGTCGTTGGCATGCGGGAGGTAAATTTACGCTGACCGGAAGGCCAGCCCGGGGGTGATCAGGCGGCGGTCTCCGCGCTCTTGCCTGATCACCCCTTTTTCAACAGAATCCCCAGCGGCAGCATGGCGGGGAAGTCGTGGGTAAGGCTGCGGATACCAGTTCTGGCGGCAGATATATACGAGGCCTCCTCGGACCAGAGCTTCCCCTCCCCAGTTCTGGTCCAAGGGACGTAAAAGGAAAGCTGAGATGAGAGCACCATTCCAGGTATTGATAATTCCATACCGCCATACACCAGCCGGCCTGGAATTTGCACTGTTGAAGAGAAGCGACGCCGAATACTGGCAATTCGCAGCAGGTGGGGGAGAAGAGGGCGAGACACCACTTCAGGCGGCGCGGCGAGAGGTTGAAGAGGAGATAGGCATCGCCGATTCGACGCTGCTGCCGCTCGATTCAGTCAGCTCGGTACCCAGGACTTGCTTTGCGGCAGCAAATAGCTGGCCAGCCACGCTTTATGTCGTTGTCGAATACGCCTTTGCGGTTGATACCGAAGACCAGCTACTCCGGTTGTCAGGCGAGCACATGGAATTGTGCTGGGTTGATTATGCCCGCGCCGGACAATTGCTTAGATGGGATAGCAACCGAACAGCGTTATGGGAATTGCGCGAGCGCTTGTTATCACCCGCTTTTATTAGATAACGGATGTCCGCAAGCACTGGTTTCCTTGCCGCCTGAGTGGTATACTCATATAACCGTCCCCTCGAAATCAAACCACTTGCATTAACGAGGAGGAAACGATGAGACAGGAGTTGCGATGCGCCGGGGCATGGCGAGCGCCTCTGCTGGCGCTGTTGCTGTGCGCGGTCCTGCTGCCGGGTCGAGCGCAGCCCGAGCTCCGGCCGTTTTCCATCGAGCAGGAAACGGATATCCCCATCCTGCTACGCTTCGTTCGCGAGGGCAGCGAGGAGGAGCAATGGCAGGCTCTCAACAGATTGCGCAGGCTACAGGACCCCAATCTGGTGGAGACGCTGCTGGCCGAGCTCCAAAATCCGGAATCGGACTCCCGCGTCGTCGCCGCGCGCGTGCTCGGCATGTTTCGCGAGCGCCGCGCCATAAATCCATTGCTTGCTGCCCTGAATGAGGACGATAATATCTTGCGCCAGGCAGCGGTGGAGGCGCTGGGCAGACTGCGCGATCCCCATGCCGTAAAACCGCTCATCGTCCTCCTGGCGGACAAAGATACCGCGGTGCGCAAGGCGGCTGTAACATCTCTCGGCAACCTGCGTGATCCCCGCGCCGTCGAGCCGCTGCTGGCTGCCTTCCGTAATCCACAGGCGGGAGTCGGCGCGGAGTGCGTGCAGTCGCTGGGATATATCGGCGATCCGCGCGCGGTCGAGACATTGCTCGACGCGCTGATGAGCGCGGATGCGGATGTCCGCATATATGCAACAATCGCATTCCAAAGCATCCTGGACGAACGCGCGGTGGAACCGCTTATCGCAGCAGCCACCGACCCGGAATCCAGCGTACGCCATGCGGCGTTGAATGCCCTTAAATGCTATCCGGAAGCCGACACGCGCCAGGTGTTGATTCGGGCGCTGGCCGATCCGGAGCCTGACGTGCAGATGGCTGCCATGATGGCAATCAGACAAGGAGCAGATGATATATACGATCTCCATTACTGGCATGATGCCGTCGAACCGCTAATCGCCTGCCTGGTCGATCGGGATTTAGACATGCGCTTTAAAGCGGCAAGTATATTGGGGCGATTGGGCGATCGGCGGGCAGTGGAGCCGTTATGCATGCTACTGGAGGAACCGGACGATGAGATAATCAACGTCGTGTTGGAGAGCCTGTGGCAATTGCGCGATCCCCGTGCTATCGAGCCGATATTGAAGTTAATTGATAGGCCGCGGACTGATCTGTTCTGGGCCGCGTTCTCGATCCTGACCGAACAAGGCGATCTATCGGCAATCGAACGACTGCTCGCGCGGTTACTGGAGAGTCCTGAGACAGACTACGGGCTAATAGAGGGTACCGCCAATTCACTCGGCCAACGAGCCGTGCCGCTGCTTGCGACCGCGCTGGAAAGGGAAGAAGAACCGGAGCGTCGTCGAACGCTGGCAGGATTGTTGAGCGATTTTGCCGATCCCCGCGCACTCGAGGTATTCCTCGCCGATGCGGAGCAGCGGGAAGATTTCGATATACGCCGCAATGCCTTTGATATGCTGGCCGGTTATACAGACGATCCGCGAGTCCGCGACATATTGCTCGCCGCCATCACCGATGAGAATCAGGAAATTCGCAGGGTGGCCTTCGATTCGCTGATGTCATTCAGCCAGGACGCGCGTGTAATGCCCGCGCTGCTGGCTGCCTTTCATGGGGAAGATAAGGAGCTGCGCAGGATGGCGGCAGAATGTTTATGCGGTTTGAATGATCCTCGCTCGCTGGAATCACTGTTCACGCTGCGCGCTGACCCAGACGTGGGGATGCGCGGATTGCTGCTGGAGCATATCATACAACGGTTGCCCCAGGAAGAACGCTCGCTCGAGATGCTGTTCGAGTCCGTAAATGATACAGATAACAATGTCCGCACGCAGGCTTACCACGCGCTCGCCGAGTGGTACGCGCGCTATACGGAGGACCGGGAGCGCATCTTCACGGCGCTGTCGGGCAAGCTCGACGATGCCGATCCCGCCGTCCGCCGACATGCCGCCACCGCGCTGGGGGCGCTGGATGACATCCGGGCGCTGGAGCCGCTGCTGGCCGCGCTGCGGGACGAGAAGGCCGTGGTGCGCCTGAACGCGGCAGTGGCGCTCGGTAATCTTGGCGACGACCGCGCGGTCGAGCCGCTCTGCCGGCAGCTCGGTGACCGGTACGAATCGGCGCGCACGGCGGCGAAGCGCGCGCTGGCGCAATTGGGCGAGCCGCGCGCCATTCCCGCGTTGGTATGGAAGGGGCTGCGCGAGCTGCGCAGTGAACGAAATTTACGGGAGACGACCCGCGCCCTGCAGCGGTTGGGCTATCCTTCCGGCCGCCGCGGAACCCCGGCCCCGCCGCGGGATGAGTTTTTGATGCTCATGATACGCTCCCGCGCCGGAAATGCCTCAGGCCGGCAGGCGCTGGCGGAGCTCAAGGAGCCGGCTAACTACGAGAAGCTGCTCGCGCTCGCGCGCGGTGAATTCGTTATTCCGGATTCCAGGTATTACGAACGTGAGCGCTATGAGCGTCTGGCAATCGAGACATTGGGAAGGATCGGCGCCGTAGAGCCGCTGGTCGCGCTGTTCGACCGGAGCAAGCTCACAAGCCAGTGCCGGACTATTATACAGGAGTTGATGCGCTTCCATGATCCACGCATAATCCCTTGCCTCATCACCGGACTGCGGTGCGAAGAGGAGCCATGGGAGCGTGTGAAGTTCGTCGAAGCGCTGGTGGTTTATGACGACCCGCGCGTGGCAGCCGCGTTGCGCCAGGCAATGGCGAATGAACCGGAAAACGAGGTGAGAGAAGTTATCAATGTCGCGCTGGCCGGCCGCGGAGATGAGGAAGCGTTTGGTATACTGCTGCGTGATGCGGAAGATCAGCAGGAATACAGAGTGATTGTCCCGCTGGGCGGCACCGGCGATCCGCGCGCGCTGGAGAAGTTGCTGCCGATGCTGCACAATCAGAAAGTCGCGTATCAAGCGATCAGCGGCCTGGCTGCGTTCCTGGAGGCCGCCCGCGATCCGGCGGATTACGAGCGAGCGGTCGAGGCGGCGCTGCCGCTGATCGAAGGAGAAGAGGAGGCGGCATTCCAACTATTGCGGCCAATGGCCCGGCGCCAGGACCGGCGCGCTACAGCGCCGCTGCTGCGCCTGTTGAAAAACTCTCCCGCCTGGATATTCGAAGAAAACATCAATCTGCTGGTAGCGACCGGCGATCCTGCTGCCCTGCCGCCGCTGCTCGAGCTGCTGAACGATGGATTAATCCAGCAGCGGGTCAGCGTGGCGAATGCATTTAGTGCATGCGCCGACCCGCGGGCCATTACCGCCCTCATCGATGCGCTGCAGGCCGCCCCCACGCCGGTGCGCCTGCAGTCCGTCGCCTCGCTGGGCCGCCTGCAGTCCCGCGAAGCCCTCGCCGTCCTCACCGCCGCGAGCAAAGGGGACACCTCCGCCCGCGTCCGCGCCGCCGCCGCAGAGGCGCTGGCGGCCATCAACGAGTCTTCGCTCAACCCGGTTCCGTCCCCTTCGGGTCAGTGAAAAATATTTTCATCAGCGACTCCGCCCAGCGTTTGCCGTGCTCGCGAAGACCATTTTCCGTGAAGTGCAGGCCGGTTCGCCAAGCGGAACCACGCAGGTCATCGGTTGCCGGTCCGTTGAATATGTTGACGCCTTCGCAGACATCTTGCTGCGCCGCGCGAATCGCTTCTTCGTTCGCCGTCTCCACGCCCGCATACGATGCGCCGGCAATGACCCACGGCACTTCCCAATCCGCCTCCTGCCGGCATTGCGAGATGATGGTGCGCAGCAAGGCGGCGTATTTCGCCCGGGTGACGCCGATAATCGCGTCGGCTTCGCCTTGATGCCAGAGCACCGCGCGGACGCCATTCTGGCCGGCATATTCCAGCGCCTGCCGGATCCGGAAGAAAAAGTCGGTTCCATCCCACCAGCGCAGCCACTGCGCCGCCTCCGAGCCGCCAACCCCCGTGGAGATGATGCCGATGGGAACATCCAGCATATTTGCCAGTGCATCTCCCAGCGCGGGCCACGGACTTCCGCCGACCCCATCGGATCCCGGCTGGGGATCCTCGGCAAGCCGCCAGCCGCTCAAGGCCGGCGTCGAAACGCGATCATCCTCCGGTCTCGTCCTGGTTTCTCCCCAATTAGCCGAGTTGTATCCCCCCGCGGTGATGAATACCTCGCCGACCCCCACACTGTGCACCGCGGCCCAGGCAACCTGCCTGCCGCCTTTCATTCCGCTGACTTCGACTCGATACCATCCGCCGGCCGGCATGTTCAGCGCGCCGGAGAATCTCTCGCCGTTCGGATCCGCCGTGATGACCGTCCATTCCGCGGGCGCGAAAATGCCGTCTCTCACCGGCCCAAAACGAGCTGCTATAGTATCGAAATCGCCTTCACGGATGCCGGAAATGGGAACCGGCGCATAATTCTCCCGGTTGCGCTGAAACACTCGCCGTTCCTCGGGCTGTTCCAGGCAAATATATGGGGAGTTGTGCAGCAGCGGGGTAGGGTCGAAGAACTGGCGGATGGGAGAATTGTAAGGCGCATCGCTGATTGCCGTCTCCGAATTCAAACTCTGCACGTTCACCCGCCACCGCACCAGGCCGATGTCCCTGGGATAGGTATACCATTTAATGTCTTCGGCCGGCTGCGTGCGATGGAACGTTCCGAATGCCGTGAGCAGCGAGCCGTCCGGCAGCAGGATAGTGGAGGTGCCCTGGACGCTGTTCCACCAGCCGAGCAGCCCCTTTCGGCCTCCATGCCAACTGGCCAGAACATAGCGGTGGTCGAAATCCCAGCTTCGCCCGTGGTCGCGACTGACCAGCGCTTCCACCCCGTATCGCCACATCCCCTCCGGCGTCCTGCCGTAGCCCATTCGTACCACGTAAGACATGACGATAGCGCCGTCCGGCATCAGCGCCAGGCAGGGATGCATGCGGCCGTAGGCATAAAGCGGATCAGGCTTGGTCCATGTCGCGCCATTGTCCGTCGAGATGGAGATGCCGGTAGTGCCGTACCAGTCGATTTCCTGCTCGAACGCCGGGAGATTCTCCGAGCGGCAGGCGGCGACGATATCGCCGTTGGCGGCGCGGCACAGCGCCGTTTCGTTATAGCCCTTCCATTCCGGCACCGGCGCCGCCGGGGTCCAGGTTTTGCCTTCATCTTCGCTGAACCTGATATAGCCCTGGCAGGCGCCTCCGCTTACCGTGTCCTGACTTGAGCCGAACGGCACTTCCACGAGCCTGACAACGCGGCCCGTGGCCGGATCGCGGTCGACCAGCAGCGGATCCCACTGGTAGGTGTGCTCGCCGACCGGCGTGAAAGGCAATGGGCCATGCCAGGTCTCTCCGTAGTCGTCGCTGTGCCACCGCTCCTTTTCCCCGTCGCTGAACAGGAGCTTGCCATCGCCGATATAAGTAAGACCGGCAAGGCCGGAAGGCTCCTTTTCGACACCGTCAGTATCCCGCGGGCGCACCCGGCGCGGCTCGCGCCACGTCTCGCCACAGTCATCGCTGTGCGTCAACATGACGCGATAGGGGAAGCGTCCCGTATTGAACAGCATCAGCACGCGGTCGATCTCCGGCATGAAGACAAGATAAGGCAATTGCACGTCGATGTGCAGCGCATCACTCAAGTAAGCATGCCGCGCCGGCAGCTCGAGCCGCGCCTCTGAGCCGTTCAACTGCTGGATATGATTGGGATTTCTCAAGATGGAAAGATCCGTATTCATCGGTCACCAGATCACTCTCCGCGGGTATATGTAGCGGACTGCCGTCTTCATCGGCGCCTTGTCCGCGAGATACTTGCCGCGATGATTGAATACTCCCGCCCATGACTCCGGTTTCGGCGCCATCTCCACCAGGGTGTTGCCTTTGAATCGACACCTGGATGCCAGCATTGCTACCTCGCGTTCCGGATAGCCGCCGACATCCGGGATTGTCCAGCGCTCGGTACGCTCCACCATGGGGAAGGTAATCGTCATTGAATCACCCGGTTTCAAATCTGTGATGCGAAGATACCTGCCGAACCATTGTTGATGTACTGGTTGCCGGTTCACCGAGGCATTGACAGACTTTACATCCGCCCAGAGCGGAATCCGTATTCGCGCCTCCCGCGCGGTTTTGTTGCTGATAACTACCTTGCCTTCATAGGGGAGATAGCTGTCCACATCCATGCATGGCGAGGCTCTGTTGAGCAGCAGGTTGACTTGCGCCGCGCCGTCGTCACAGCGGAGCGCGCCGTCCCAGGCGTAGAAAAGGCCCATACTGCCATGGGGCGAACAACACAACAGGGTTTCCGGCTTGGCGGGTATGTGATTGAATCCGCCGATCATCTTATAAAGCTCGCACCGGATATCATCGGTGACGACCCCGGCCTTTTCGGCGCGGTCCAGAATGTAATCCATGTCCTCCGGCACTACCTGCGCCTCGACTCCGTAATTGCGAATACATTGATCGATGTCTTCCCAGTAGTCCCCGATGCCTGCTTCCGTCAACTTGACGGCAAGGCCCAACGCTCTCCCGGTGCCGCATCCCTGCGGATCGAAGAAGCCCCCGGCAGCGAATCCCTTCTGGCGCATCCATTGATAGCCGTCGCGAACGAATTCCTTCAGCTTCGCATTGTTCGCGGCAAGGGCATATTCGAGTATCGCCCGTAAGGTATTCACGTGGCCGTGAAAATGTCCCCACCAATGCGCATGTTCGGCGCCGACTACGCCCGGACATTCGCTTGCCTCCCAATCCGCCCAGAATTTGGGTTTTGTCAGGAACCTGACCAATTGACCGGACAGGCGAAGGGCCTGTTCGTTACCGGTAAGCGTATACCAGGTAGCGAGCGCCCCGGGTATGTTTCCCTGATGGTTGAAAACGGAGCCTTCCTCGCCGGATTTCTTCTCGTCGGCAGGCTCAGATAAGTTTTTCCATCCATCCTTCGTATAACATGAACTCTGATACTCGCGCCCATATCTGCCAGCGGTTGGAAAGAAGGCATAATCACTTTGGTGAACGGCAAGCGCATCCAGGCCGCCGGCTAATTTGTCGATGCGCGTTTTCCACGCGGAATCTCCGGTGTATTGATACCAGGCGATCATTGCGCGAAGCATGCGGCCCTGCCCGTGCAGATAGACGAACGGTTCCGGTATCTCCAGCCACTCTTTCCCGCCGGCATCCGCGCCGGGAGCCCAATACAGTCCATCCGCGCCTAACATCGAAACCATCATCTCGATCATGTTGGCTTCGACTTCCAGCTTTTCCGTGCTCCCGGTCATCAAGCGCAGATATGCCATGGCCTCGAGCGCTTTGGGCTGGCAGCAAGGCAGCGATGATACGTGCATCCGCAATACCGGAGGGCGCCAGTACCCCACGCGGAAAGGCATTTCATAATCGTATTGCGGCTCCTCGCGAATAATGTCCAGAAAGTGTTGCAGGCCGAGCTCTGCACGTTCCGCCAAATCGAGCGTATCAGGCACCTCTCTCTCGTAACAGGCACCGGTAGACTGTGGTGTATTGAACGGTTTATCGCATGCCATTCGATCACCCCTACTTTCTATTGTACAGGCGGCACAGCCCATGGCTGCAGCAGATAGTCGCTGATCGCCCGCGGATCACCGAGCCGCGGATACACATGCGTCTGGATGGCGGCCGCGCCCAGGCCTTCCATCCCCTCGATATATGGCCGGCTATCGTCACGCACTCGTTCGGCTTCCTCGCGGAGTTCGACATCGGTGTTGCGCAAGTGCGGAAACCAGTTGAAAGTGCTGATGCCGTCGGCGCCTTCCCCATACAGGCGCAATGCCGCCGTGCAAAGGTCATACTTGTAAAGCGCCCGCGCCCGCTCGTCTTCTCCGGCCAGCGTTATACGGCGGTTGCACACACCCTGCATCCACGCCGGCATAGTGAACAGGGTAGGATACAAGCCGACGCCCGTCCCGGCAGTGAGCCGGGCAAAATCGCCGGTCATCGGCAGGCTCTCCAGTACATTTCCCCACGTTGACGGGCAAATGCAGTCCACCAGGCCTTCCTCGATCCAGGTTGGGACGTCCAACCCCAACTTTAGACAGCCGGCGTTTATCGGCTCGACGGGCTGCCGATCGCAGGTATAGAGAAAAACATTCGGGACTCGATCGAGCGACGGCGCGACCCTTGCCGTGAGCAGCAACCTGTCCCGGCCCTTGCGCCGGGCCGTGTCATCGAGCATTTTTCGGGTATCGCGCACCAGTTGGGTAAGGATGCGGTGATTCTCGAGCGGTTTCGATATCATGTGAAACCAGCGCCGGAAGTCGAGCTCGAGCCCGTCCAGCTCGTATTCGTTAACAACCTCCGTAAACATCGCCAGCACGTGATCGTATACCTCCGGAAAGGCGTAATCCAGCGCGCCGGTATACTCCATGGCCGGATCCCCCATTTTGACTTTCTCTTCATCGGTATAGCGAATCCGGTATTCAGGATGAGCGCGCCCGAAATCGGACAGCAGGTAGGTCTGCTGATAATAATCTTCACCATTCATCCGGTAGCTGGCGATAATCGGCGTTCCGCGCTCGCGGCATGCGTCGATTGCCAGTTGCAGCGGATCCGTGCCCGCCTCCAGTATCGCCCGGCAGACGGCCACGTCGGTCAGCGCATCCTGCGGCACTGATCCGGCGGCGGACAACCTGGCGCAGACATCGCCGAGATATTTCCAAAACGGGGTGGCGACCTTGCTCGGGTAGAGCGTGCCTTCCGGATATCCCACGTTCTGCGCGAGAACACCCGGTTTAAGATCCAGCAGGTTGTGCATGATGCGCCTGTATTCACCGGCGTTGCCGGGATTCGGGCGCAGTGCGCAGATGATGTTGTCGATATCGTTGTTGAAGATGGTGCCGAGCCGTTTACAGTTCATGGGGGGTCTCCGTCATTGTCTTACCTCCTGTCTGGTTGGTATTCAATGCAAGGCATTGTTACTATCGTTAACATTCTTCCGTAAACCTATAATCCCTGTTACGAAAGTAATGTCAATCGAAATGAATTCATGAGTCACCTGCGGTGTATAGGTTGACTGCCGGATCAGCGCATGACATCCGCGCCGGGGCATGTTATGATGTGGCGCCGGGAGGTTATCGGGGTGACGCAATCATTTGATGCGCTCAAAGAGCAGGTCTGGCGGGCGAATCTGCGGCTGGTGGAGGCCGGGCTGGTGGCGCTGACCTGGGGGAATGCCAGCGGCATCGACCGGGAGGCGGGAGTGGCGGCCATCAAGCCGAGCGGGGTGGATTACGCGGAGCTGACGGCGGAGGACATCGTGCTGGTGGCGCTGGATTCCGGGCAGGCGCTGCCCGGGCAGCGGTTTAAGCCGTCCTCGGACACCCCCACCCACGTCTGCCTATACCAGCGCTTTCCGGCGCTGGGCGGCATCGTGCATACGCACTCCGCGGCGGCGACCGCCTGGGCGCAGGCCTGCCGCGCCATCCCCTGCTACGGCACCACCCACGCCGACACCTTTTACGGCCCGGTGCCGCTCTGCCGTGCGCTGACCGACGAGGAGATCCGCGAGAAGTATGAGTGGAACACCGGCGAGGCGATCGCCGAGTTCTTCGAGAAAGAGGGCATCAACCTGGCGCACGTTCCCGGCGTGCTGGCGCCGCACCACGGGCCCTTCGCCTGGGGCGCCTCCGCCGCTGAAGCGGTCGAGCACGCCATCATCCTGGAGGAAGTAGCCCGCCTGGCGGCGCAGACGGAAGTGCTGCACCCCGGTATCAACCCCATCCCGCGGGCGCTGCTGGACAAGCACTTTTTGCGCAAGCACGGCGCCGGCGCCTATTACGGTCAGAAGTAAACGGACGTGCATGTTCCGGCCCTTTCAAGGCCGGAACTGGAACAATCCGTCTAGGCAGGGATATTAACATGAAATCGGCACTGCACTGGCAACGGGAGGAGGGGGCGCGGCTGGAGGGGTCGCGGGAACTGGACAGCTCCAAGCTGCAGGCGCCGGCGGTCGTGGCGGCGCCATCGGGCGGTTACCGGCTGTTTTACACGGCGGTGGGGCCGGGGAAGCCGTTCCCGCGGTGCCAGGGGTATATCCTCAGCGCCTTCTCCGAAGACGGGTTAAACTTCGTGAAGGACCCCGGTATCCGGCTGGCGCCGCGGCCCGACGTGCCGTATATGAGCCTACGGCTGGTCTCGCCGGATATCGCCCGCCGCGCGGATGGACGCTGGCGGATGTATGTGGAGGGACGCGGGCCGGCAACGCTGCCAACGGTGATCGTCAGCGCCGTCTCCGCCGATATGCTGCGGTGGGAATTCGACGAGGGCATCCGCCTGCAGACTCCCGGCGGCATCGGCGGGCCGCGCTACACGGCGCTGCCGGACGGGCGCGGGCGGCTGTATTGCTTCGAGTCGGTGTGCGGCCCTGACGGGGGCGGGCGCACCTCCATGCCCATCGTCAGCGCCGTGACGAGCGACGGCCTCAACTTCGAATTCGAGCCCGGCTACCGCATGCGCGACCGGACGGCAAAATGGAACGAGGTGGGCGTTACCGCCGCCAAAGTGATTCCACCCACGGCTGACGACGATCGCTGGATCATGCTCTACTCGGCCTGGCAGGACGTGCCGCCCGGCACGGTGGTGCCGCCGCACCCGAGCCAGGACCCCAATGCCGACCTGAACGCGGACTTCGCCGCCGCCACCATCGCGTGCGACATCTGCGGCTACCGCTCGCGCATCATGGTGGCCTTTTCCGATGACGGCTTGAGCTGGCGGCACGCCGGCTGCGCCATCGACGGCGCGGGCTACGGCGGCGAGGGGATGGATGCCATCCACGCGGAGGATATGTCGCTAATCCGTCTCGACGATGGCCGCTACCGCATGTATTACGCAGCGTGCGATAACGCGGGGGCGTGGCGGGTGCTTAGCGCGGTGAACGGCTAACCGCCATTTTCCGCAATTCGGCTCTGGACCAGCTTGCGCACCAGCGTATCAGGCAGGGGATGGTCCGGCTGAAAGCGGATGGCGCCCTTGCTGGTCTCGTAGTCTTTCAACTCATCTTTAAAGGTTTCCACCGTCCTGTCGCTCATGGGGTAAAACGCCAGGTGATTGGGGCGGGCGCCGAAGGCTGCCAGCATCTTTCCGTGCAGGCGGAAGGCGGGAAGGCGGTAGCTGATGCACTCCTCGGCATCCGGCGCCACTTCTCGGATTATCCGGCGCAGGCGCTCCAGCGTGGCGCGCTGCTCATCACCTAAGGAGGCAAGGTACTCGTCGATGGTTTTTGGGATGTCGGCCATCAGTCGGTTAGACTCCTTTCCGTCAATCGCAGCTCCATGTTTGTAAAACTTTGGCGAGAGAATATCGTCTAACAATATTAACCTTATTTACCGGTAATGGCTATTTCACCCCGAGGAGATAAACATGATCTTGCAGAGAACTCAACGCGCCATCTTCGTGCTGCTGGCCGTCCTGGGCTTGTTCGGACTGGCGCAGG
>Ga0172369_10001363_pt1 | contig 35199 bp, 30 predicted proteins | sample LakKiv25m_FD_114539 | JGI IMG/M metagenome (GOLD analysis project Ga0172369, IMG submission 114539) | Freshwater microbial communities from Kabuno Bay, South-Kivu, Congo - kab_022012_11.25m | ecosystem: Environmental > Aquatic > Freshwater > Lake | place: Democratic Republic of the Congo... | reverse complement strand
TGTGGTAGAAATCAAGATCGGGAGGATCAACCGACAAACCAACTCACATCGTCACGCGGAACGGTGCTGGTGGGTGAAAGCTACTGAGAAACCAGTGGGTGAAAGGTCCTGAGAGCCGACAGGCATGCGGTGGATAATATTGCTTCCTTATGGTATACTTTAACGTTACCAATCCACCATAGTTTCAGAGGGTTGAACATGATTGAGGATCCAATGTTTGACTCTCTGTTGGCCCTCCTACGAACCTCTTGGGTGTTCCAACCGGATAAGCCGGAAGAAACCCCGGAAACAACATTGCGCGCTCTATTTTTTGCTGCCGTGGGCACGCCGCTCTCCGTCCGATTGGCGAATACCAAGGAATTACCCGTATTGAACGAGAAAGCCCGTTCCATGCTTACAAAGTTGGTTGATACACGTCTTTCGGGTGTTCCTCTCGCTCATATCACGCAACGCCAACATTTCATGGGAATTGAGATGCTTGCAGGCCCCGAAGCGCTTATACCACGGGTGGAAACCGAGATATTGGGCCGAGAAGCTCTCGCAATTGCGAAATCTCTTATGGAGGAACGTGAATCTGTCACCATACTCGATCTCTGCACCGGCTCAGGGAACATCCCGCTTGGCATTGCAGCGAGTGAACCGCAGTGCAGGTTCATCGGATCTGACCTGTCACCGGAAGCGGTAGAACTCGCCCGAAAGAATGCGCGGCACCTAGGCTTGGACACAAGTGTGGATTTCCGGCAGAGCGATATGTTCAGTTCATTTGAATCAGAAGAGTTCTACGGAAATTTTGACCTTCTAACGTGCAACCCTCCCTACATTTCATCGGCAAAAGTCGGAACGATGAACGCAGAGATTTCCGGGCATGAACCCCGGCTCGCATTCGATGGGGGTGAGCTGGGGGTGGCGATCCTCACAAAGTTGATCCGCGGAGCACCGCGTTTCCTCAAACCGGACTCCTTTCTGTGCTTTGAAGTCGGCTTGGGACAGGGAAATGCCTTGGCGCGCATGTTGGTCCATGCGAAGACCTACCGAAACATCCGAACTCTCAACGACAGTGCCGGCCACGTTCGAGCCATCGTGGCCCAGACATAGGACCGGAGGCGCCATGTCTCTTCACCCTTGGCTTCAATTCGATCCCGAGCAGACAACTCGCCAGATTTCCGAGGGGATGCGGGAAGCGGTTTTCTCTACTCTCTCGAGAAAAGGGGCTGTGGTTGCGGTCTCCGGAGGGATCGACAGTTCGGTCTGCGCCGCGCTTTCGGTCAAGGCCCTTGGAAAAGATAAAGTCTACGGGCTTCTGCTTCCGGAGAAGGATTCCTCCTCATCCAGCAAAACCCTTGGAGAAAAACTCTGCATACATCTCGGTGTTGCGTATGAATTGAAGAACATCGAATCCACACTGGAAGCCATTGGCTGCTACCGTTGGCGAGACGACGCCATCCGTTCGGTTTTCCCGGGATATGAATCCGGGTGGAAAAACAAGATCGCGATTTCGAAAAATCTTCTCGAATCGGACCGCTATAATTTCTTCAAGCTGATCGTTGAATCGCCGGAAGGAAAACGGATGGAGAAGCGGTTGCCACTGAGCCCGTATCTTCAAATCGTTGCCGCCACCAGTTTCAAGCAGAGGATCCGGAAGACCGTCGAATACTTCCATGCCGACCGGTTGAATTATGCGGTCGTCGGCACCCCAAACCGGCTCGAATACGACCAGGGGTTTTTTGTGAAAAACGGCGACGGGTCGGCGGATGTCAAACCGATCGCGCATCTCTATAAAAGCCAGGTCTACGAACTTGGCAGGTTCCTCGGGTTGCCTTCCTCCATTTGCAATTCTACCCCTTCCACGGACACCTATAGCCTCGCCCAAGGCCAGGACGAATTCTACTTCGTCCTTCCATACGAAAAAATGGACATTGCCCTGTTCGGATTTAATGCTGGAAGGAGCGCGGAGGAAGTAGGGAAGGAAATTGGATTAAGCGTGGAGCAGGTAGGCCGGGTATTTCATGACATCCAAAACAAGAGAAAAACCACTCTTCCTCTTCATCTCAAGCCGTTGCTGTTGGAGACGATCCCTGAGATCAACCTGAATTGAACTGATCCCGTTTGTTGGAATAATATTTCCGGTAATCATGTGTTCCCCTTGAGTGCCTTCTTATCGATTTTGCCGTGAGGTGATTTCGGTAATTTATCTATGAACTCGATATATTTAGGAACCATAAAAGATTCCAAATGTACCGAACAATATTTCATGACCTCTTTCTCGGTTGGCATATTGCCCGGTGCTCGTACAAGAAACGCTTTTATCGCCTGACCGAGAATCTCATCCGGCACTCCGATCACGGCGGCCTCGGCGATCCCTTCTATTTCGGAGAGCGTATTTTCCACCTCTTTCGGGCTGATCCTCTCCCCCTTTGACTTAATCATGTCGTCTTTCCTGCCAAGAAAATAGAGAAAACCCTCCTCGTCTTTTCGGAAGTAATCCCCTGAATAAAGCATCGATTCCCCCGGGAAACGCCCTATCCGGTAAGTTCTCGCTGTGAGCTCGGGGGCATTCCAATACCCACGCATCACGTTCGATCCCCGGATGATGAGCTCTCCTACTTCTCCGGGGGCCACTTCCTTTCCTTCCTCATCGACAACAAAAGTTTCACAATTCGGGATCGCCTTGCCGACAGAGGAAGGCCTCTTGTCCACCTCGTCCGGTGCGAGGTAGCAGACTCTCTTGCATTCCGTCAACCCGAACATGGAAAACAACTTCACGCTTGGGAAGATGGTCCGGAGCTGGCGAATATGCTCAACGGGCAGCGCAGCGCCTGTGTTCGTCATGTACCGGAGGGAACTGAGATCGAATTTCTCGAGGTTCTTCATCATCAACAAGAACGCGGCAACCGTTGGAACCAGCGGTAGTCCCGTGACACGTTCCTTCTCTATGATTTTCAATACTTGCACGGGAAACAGGAAGGATTCGAAAACGACCGTTCCCCCAAACATCACACTCATGATCACCTGATACAGACCGTAATCGAAGGAAAGAGGCAGGACATCGACGATGATGTCGTCGCTGGTGTTGCCAAGATACTGGATGATGCTGCGCGCCGCGGAGATCATATTGTGGTGCGAGGACATGACCCCCTTGGGTTCCCCCGTAGAGCCAGAGGTGTAAATCAATGCTGCCAAGTCCTGATCGATGCACCTTGGGCTCCTCCAGACGCCTTCACCGGCGGAAGAAAGAGCGGAATTTCCTTTTTCACCGATCAAAAGATCCCACGAGTACGATTTCAGATCCAGAAACCCTAAGGGAACAAGCGATTTCCCAACCCAGATCAATTGAGGAGTAACCTTAAATTCTTCGATCGCCCCTTTTACCACCTCCCGCTTACTCGTGTGGGCGACAAGGACCGTTGCACTGGAATCTTTTAGGATATATCCCAACTTCTTCGACTTCATCGTCCCGTTCAATATTACGAACGTACCCCCTGCTTTCAGAATGCCGTAGAGCGAGACGACCAATTCGACGGAATTATCCAGGAAGACGATCACTCGATCATGTCGCCTGACACCCATCGCTGCAAGAGACTGCGCAAGGCAATCCGAATTCCGTTCAAGTGCGTGGTATGTCCAGCGCTCCTTACCGCAGATGAGCGCCGTTTTATCAGGAAACCGTAACGCCGAGCGAGTAAGGTATTCATGCATCAATGTCGGGCTGAACATTTCAGAGCTCCTCGAAACCATCCATTGATTTGTCTACGAACCTCAGGCGGCGGTTCTGCGGTCCACGAAGACGGTCGGTACCACTTCATGGGAGAGATTGCACGTGAAGGAAGTCCCGAACTGCCGAAAGACAATCTGCGAGGAAAGAATTCCGGCAAGTGCCATCCCTTCGACCTCGGTGGCATGATGCGTCCTTCGAATTTTGCTCAGTAGTTTCTCTACCGTATTCCCATCAAACAAACCGGCTGCCTTCAAGGCCTTGGAAGACAAGAAATCCGCGGAGCCTTCGACATTCCCGTTCAAAAGACTTTGCTGAATCGGCGCTCGGTATGGATGCTTTGGGCGATTCAGTATCACTTCCGGCAATACCCCCTTGAAGACTTTCTTCAGAAGGTCCTTCTCTCTCAATCCACGAATCTTCAATTTGGGGGGGATGCGCCCCATGAACTCGATAATACGGTAGTCCAGATAAGGAAGCCGGATCTCCACGGAGTGGGCCATCGCCACCCTGTCTCCTTGCGAGGAAAGAAGATAGTTGCTCATGAATACCTGCATTTCCAGGAATTGCGCCTTCGACAAGGAGTCCCACTGGTCGAACGTTTCCGGCAGGTTCGCTTTCAATTCCTCATATCCGGAATAACGTCCTATAGCACTTTTCAATTCGTCGGAAAAAAACGTCTTCGCCCTGCTCGTATTTTCCCAACGGATCAGATGTGAATAGACAGGATCTTCGGTATTTTCCATTCCTTTCGCAAAAAAAGCCTTAAGAGTGGCCTTCAACCTCGTGTCGTTGAAAATATACGGATACAGTTTTCCGATGAGCAAGGGGCGCAACCTGGAGCCAGGCTGACGCGCCCAAAACTTGCGTACCAAGGTTTCCCGAAAGATGTTGTAACCGCCGAATACCTCGTCGGCGCCTTCACCCGTCAAAACCACCTTGAACCCGTTATCTCGTACCGTTTTGGAAAGCATGAAGAGCGGCGCAGGCGCTGTCCTAAGAAGTGGTTTTTCGCAATGCCAGATAACGTTCGGGAATACATTTCCGATGCTTTCATTCGTCGCCCGGAAATCCGTGTGATCCGTCTTCAAGACATCGATCATGCAATCCTGGTATTTGCTCTCGTCGAACTCTCCCTGCTCAAACCGTATCCCGAAGGTCCGAAGACGATTATTGAATTTATTCTTGACGAGAGATGTAATCCCCGATGAGTCCAACCCGCCGCTTAAATAACACCCAACGGGAACATCGGCCCTCAAGCGGACACGGATTGCATCGTGCAGCAAACCTTGAATCTCTCCGCAGACCTTCTCGACCGGCCAATCCAATTGTTCTCCAGGTTGCGAGAATGGAATATCCCAATATTTCCGAATGCTGATCTCTCCGTTACGAACCATCAAAAAGTGCCCCGGAAGCAGTTCTTGAATCCCTTGGAAAACGGTCCTTCCGGGCAACGTCGTCCAAAAGGTGAAGATCTGGTCAATCGCGACCGGATCGATCCGTCGCGGCACCTCCTCGTTCATGAAGATTGATTTTATTTCTGAGGCGAAAATAAGTCGTTGATCATGAACCACGTAATGAAGTGGTCGGATCCCCATGCGGTCTCTGGCGAGAAACAACTCCTTGCTCTTCGAATTCCAGATCGCAAGGGCGAATTGTCCGTTCAATTGACATAGGCAAGAGGGGCCTTTCTCTTCGAATATATGGAGGATCACCTCCGTGTCCGAGGACGTATATAAACGATGCCCCCGCTTGATCAGGTCTTCCTTCAGTTCCAGATAATTGAAGATTTCCCCGTTAAAAATTATCCACAGAGTTTCATCCTCGTTATGGATGGGTTGCGAACCGCCTGAGAGGTCGATGATGCTAAGTCTTGTATGACCTAATCCGATCGAATCGTCGAGGTATATCCCGGTTTCATCAGGACCGCGGTGGTCGAGAGCACCTGCCATCCGTAATATAGATTCCGCTGAAATGCGCTTTGACCCTGTCAAGGCGCATATGCCGGCAATCCCGCACATTAAACGTTTGATTTCAGCTTTGAGTCGATGAAATTGACAAGGCGCCTGATGGAATCAAAGTTCTCTGGGACAAGATCATCATCTTCAACCACAATAAAGAATTTCTCCTCAATAAAAGACACTACTTCAAGAATGCCGGTAGAATCGATGAAACCTTTTTCCATGAAGGAGTCATCGTCGCCGGGCAAACCATCATTACTCCCATAAAGGAAATTCTCGACCAAAAATTCTTTTATTATCCGTTCCACTTCCATTGACGCAATCCTTTCCTTTGTAAGATATAAAAAACCAATAACGTTTTCACTTAATCGGCCAGAGAACGCAAATTATCGGAACAATTCATCATCCGAATCCATTAATTCCAATAAGTCCCGGCTACCTTCATAGCCCACGATCCGTGCAGGGTTCCCCACGGCAATGGCATTTTCAGGAATGCTTTTAGAAACCACGGCATTCGCTCCAATGGCGACGTTATCGCCGATAGAGATCTTGCCAAACAATTTTGCGCCTGGACCAATGTATACATTGTTTCCGATCGTCGGGACACCGCGAAACTCTCCCTTCCCTCCAATACCGATAGTCACCTCGTGAGCAATACTGCAGTTTTCTCCTATGGTAACGGGGCCGATCCAGATCCCTCCATAGTGGCCGATCATGAATCCTTTACCGATTTTCGCATGGAGACTGATGTGAGTGTCGTGGAGGAAATTTACCGGCCGACTTACAAGGGAATACAATATTTTCAGGGGAAACCTTCCAAGGCGTGACGCCACAGCAGTGTTGATCCATCGTCCGACCCGATATAAAAATATGATCCAAAGCGTGTTTTCCTGCAGGAATCGGCACATCAGTTGTGAGGCCGTTACGCCTCGATCCTTCTCTCCTATTGTAAAGTACCTGAGGATGTCTGCCCTAAATATGTCTATCATGATAAATATCCTTTCCCTCTCCTCCGGATTCCCCACTAATTTTGCAAGGAATGCAATGAACAGCACAATCGACCCTGGGGCCATTCATGCTTTCAACGAGAGGACTTCCTGTTGATTTTCATGGTTTATTAATTCATCACCTCGGATGCTCTCCACGATCTAACTTCCGCTTCTTTCTTCAGCAAATTATTAATCCCAATGCTAGCGAATTCTGCGCCACAGGAATTCACATGATCTCCGTCACCGAAACATTTGTTTTCCAAATAAATATCAGAATAATCAATATATACCACATCTGAATATTTATTCTTTAGACTGTTTATCAAGGCATCATAATCATTTACGGACGATAACGGGATACGTTCTTTATACAATGAATGCAACGGGGAATTATATAAATATATTGATATTCCATTATTTCTACATAATTCTATAATTTTCACCAGATAATTCACCATTAGTTTTGATGTGCCGCCATATTTGCCATCAATATAAAAATACTTCTCGATTTTATTACATATCTGCTCCGTATTTAAATTTGAGTTTTTGCTGCCATAATAATTGCCGAGAAACAGATAATCACCTTTATTCATCTTCATATTACAAACAGTCTTGATGAACAAATCATTCTTGTAATATTTTACGGGTACGCCCAAATCATATTTTATGTAATTTTCTATAAATGCCGAGTTATAGGACCGAATGATATTTTTACCATCATCATCGAGCAAGAGATAATATGTATCAAGAGCGTCTTTCAACTTATCTTCCGAGAATAGATGTATCTCCTCATAAGATCTGGAAATATTATGATAAGATAACCCAAGAATCAGGTTTCGTATTTGCGGATTTTTAGATAAAATATGCTTTATTTTATAGTATGTGAAAAAATAATTCTCCGAATCGAGTGATACGTTAATTGCCCCTTTAATAATTGAAGGGTTCAAGGAGCTCATTGGATGACTATCTCCTACAACTAATGTTGTGACCTCTCTCCCAAATTTCAATACATTACCGTCCATCGATTTTTTTATTATCCATTTATCAAAACAACAAATAACACAAAATATTACTATCAACGATATGACAAAATAGCATATGCGCGACAATGAGTTATTCATATTTTTTATGTACTAATTCCAAAATCAAAACTGGAAATAAATGAAATTTTTTTGTCCGTCCACCTGAAATACGATGAGGGCCATAATCAGGATGTAATATACCGCCCAACGGAGTGGGGTTTTCTCTTTTGTCAGGAATTCCTCTAAATTTATAAATCTCTGTCCTGATAAAATCGTACCCACGAAAAGTACCCCTGATACAAAGAAGAGAACAACAAATTCTCTCGGTGCTCTATCGAATAGAAAAAGATTCTTCCAGGTAGTTGTATTAATAAGTTCAAATAGATTCCCGTAAAGGTCCGCAAAAAGACGAGTAATTACGTAACGCGCGTCTCCAAGTGTACCGGCCCTAAAAAATATCCAGGCAAAGCAGACCAAGTGGAAGGTAGCAAACACCTGCCAAGCTCTCAAGATGCTGGTGTTTTCAAGACGAAAACGCTTGTGCAAAACCTTTTGATACGGTTTGAACAGCACCGAGGCGGAAAGATAGATCCCGTGCAACAACCCCCAAACGACGAACCCCCAACTCGCCCCATGCCAAATTCCCGAAACGAGGAACGTCACGAGAAGCGCCGCCGGAGTACCGAGTACTTTCCAATTCCGAAACTCCATCTGCAATGGGGAGAAGAGATAATCGAGGAGCCACCTGGAGAAGGAAATATGCCAACGACGCCAGAATTCCGCGATCGACGTGGCATGGTACGGTTTTCGGAAATTCTCCGACAACCGGATGTTGAACATCCTCGCTACTCCTAAGGCCATGTCGGTGTACCCGGAGAAATCAAAATAAATCTGAAAAGCGTAAAGGTATGTGGCGAAGAGGAGAGAGACACCGGTATAGGAATGGACATTCCCGTAAACCGCATCCACGAAGATCCCGATCCGGTCTGCCAATACCAGTTTCTTGAACAAACCGAATCCGAAACGCACGAAACCCAGGCGGAGATTATCGTACTGAAATTCAAACCTCTCCTTCAACTGAGGCATGAGATCTCCGACTCGTTCGATGGGTCCCTGCAGTAACTTTGGGAAGAAGGTGAGATAAAGCGCCAAATAACCGAAATGGCGCTCCGCTCGCTCGACTCCTGAATACACATCGATCAAATAGGAGAGCGCCTGGAACACGAAATAGGAAACCCCGATGGAGACAAGGACCGGAGCAATGGGTATCTTCGGGAAATTTGGAATCCAACCGATCACCAGATCCAGATTGGTTGTAAGGAATGGGAGATACCGTATAAGTATAAGCAGGGCGAGGTTCGCCAAAAGTCCCGCCAAGAAGGCCGTTTTCTTCATTCGGGAGGATGAGGATCGATCAATCCAATTCGCGGAAAGGTACGTCGCCAGAATGGAGAACGCGAGAACGATTGGCAGATAGGAAATCCTCAGGAACGAATAGAACAAAAAACTTGCCCCAAGCAACACCGCCCAACGCCCCCTCTGCGGGACAAGGCGAAAGACTGTGTAGACGCAAACGAGAAATACGGGAAATTGAAGAGAGGTAAACGACATCATCAGCTCTTGGCGTCAATCACCCTCTGGAGCTGCCCAACGTTCTTAAGGCGAATCACCTCAAGCGTCTTGAACCTGATGGCGTAACTTTCCTCAATCGCGGTGATGATCTTAACGTGACTGAGCGAATCCCAACCGGGGACCATGCTCGCCGTGGTTTCATCCTGTATGTCGAAATCCTCCAGTCGCAGTGCATCCAGAATAATTTTCTTCAGTTTTTCGGAAACCATGTTTTCTCCTTCGGTCAGTATGCCTTCATTTCGGAGATGGCACGTTCCATGTTCGCCTTCCGGGCTGGTTTCCCAGAGGAACTCTTGATCAGCCATCGCGGCGGCGGGAGGTAGACTTTTGAGATGGTGACGTCGATTCCCATCCCCGCCTGAACAATCTCCATGTGAAGTTTCTTTCTATCCGCTTCATGGTCACTCTGCGTTTCCGCCACGACGCAGATTTGCTCCGTTCCGGTAATATCATCCTCAACACCGAAAGCCACCACCCGTCCAGGGAGAACTCCTTCCACCTGTCCGACGACATCCTCGATATCTTCCGGGTAAATGTTCTTCCCGGCCAGGATGATGATGTCCTTCTTGCGTCCGATGATGTAGTACTCCCCGCCATGGAGAAATCCGTAATCTCCGCTGAAATACCACCCACCCTTTAGAACCTCTTCCGTCTTTTCTGGATTGTTACGGTACCCGTCGAACAGAGATACCGAGCGGATCGCGATCTCGCCAACCCTGTTTTCGGGAAGTGCGTTCCCGTCATCGTCGAGGACTCGAAGCTCACAACCGGAAATTGCAGGACCGGAGGAGATGCATGCTCTACCTGGTTCCCCTGGGTGTGCGATGCGGACAACGCCTGCCGAGAGACCTTCCCGGGCGACGGAAATACACCTCGCATCCTGTCCAGGGGGGGTCTGCGTTGCGGCGAAGGTTGTTTCCGCCATCGCATAGCACGCCGAAAGGGCCTCCTTCCGAAGCCCATAGGGAGCATATCTGCGCAAGAACTTTTCGTGGCTTTCCGCTCGGACCGGCTCGGAACAGTTAACCAGCATTCTCAAGCTTTCCAGCCGGATGCCATCGAGGTCTTCTTCCCGGACCCTGTCCGCCAACAGGTTGTAGGCAAAATTCGGGAGCCAGGCAAGAGTCCCTTTTTCCCTGGAAATGGCATCCAAGAGAATGACGGGTGCCGAAACCCATTCAAACGGGTCCAACTGGACAAGAGGAATCCCGAGAGTCAGCGGCAAGTAAAATGCGGCGATCAGGCCCATGTCGTGATAAAGAGGAAGCCAACTGACAACTTTGTCGTCCTCGCGGATGTCGATCGCCCTTCCATATCGGCGCACATGTTCCAATACGGCCCGATGGGTCAGGACGACACCCTTTTGAAGACCCGTGGTTCCCGAGGAATGCTGGAGCAAGCACGGAGTATCGCCCCTCGCATCGTTTGTGGGCGGGATACTTCCACCTCCTTCGCCCGCAAGGCTCCACTCCAAGGGATAAAGAACGGCCCGAATAGTGCTGCCTGCGCTGGAAACCAGCGGCGTCACAACGGACCCCAGATCGTTTTCCGTGAGGATATAGTCAAGCCCGGACCGCCTGACCATCCCCTCGAGCCCCTGTCGGAATTTATCAGGATGAAGCCGGCTGTTCGGATAGGCGAGGACAGACGGAAGGGCACCCAGTGCACTGATTCCCATATAGATTGGGTAGAAATCCTTGTGGTGCCGGATCATGATCGCGCAGATATCTCCCTTGCGTATCCCTCGATCCTTGAATGCCCTCGAATAGAGGGATGATACCCGCAAGATCTCCTCCCACGTCCATCGGTAAGGTTCCTCACCCGCGACATAATGCACAACGGCTTCCTTATGCGGCGTCCGTTCCGCAATGGAACGCCAGCAATCGGAAATCCGTTCCTTCCCATCGAGAAGCGGATCATTCATGATGACAATGCCCTCCAGAGATCAATACATTTCATTTCGAACAGCCTGAATCGCGGCAAAGAACTCTGTGAATCTCTCTCGATCCCATATTTGGTTCACGATGTCGCTCCCACCTTGAAGGCGATCGACTGCCACCTCTGTAGAAACGAGGTCATTCGCTCGATATTCCCGGAATATGACGAAGGATGGAAAAACAGGATCGTAATTAAACAAGATCAATTAAAAACGGAACGGTTGAGTTATTTCAAGATCATCATTGAATCACCGAAATGCCGGAATCACGCATTCCGTATCCCCTGGAATTCCGCCGCCTCCAGTTCCTTTATACGATTGTACATTTCGTAGGCATCAGTGTAATGCAACAAGATATTCTCCTTCGCGCAATGCTCCTTCAGCATCCCGTATAGGTCCGTAAGACCCCCGCTATCAAGAAGATACTGGAGATTTCTGTCATTACAACCGTGGGTGTGGATCTTCAAGAACCGATGTTCGGGTCTCCCCACAACATGCGGCGCGTTCAGCACCCAGAGTCGAATTCGATCCGCGTAAACGGGCGCATCGTAACTCAACTCTCCATTTTCAATTCGCGGAAAGATCCCCCACTTCCTGCTCTTCCAGTTCAACGTAAGCGGCCCCTGAATGATCATGAGGTCGCCTGTCGGGGATCCTCCGGCTTCCACATCGACTCCGTCGTCATGCGATTTCGGTCTCTCGACATCGTCGGTGGCGTAATAAATGCTGTTGATTTTCTTCGTTTGCGTTTCACTTGGAGCGGACGGAAGCGTGAAATCCGCGTAGCAGCCCGTCTCCTTCAACACTCTCAGTTCATCGTTGACGCCGCACCATCTTCCATCCTTGCGCGAATTGTCCAGAGCCCAGTTCCCGTGAATGAAACCGTAAACTATCTCGCCGGTCACCGGGTTTTTCCTTAGCAAGCCATGAGATTCGTGAAGAGTTTTTTTGAATCGGGTCAACTTCTCCCGCAATCCGGCGGAGGTGTCGTTGTCGTGATGCAGATGGATTTCGACGTCGCCTCCTCCTTGGCGACAGAGCGCGGCAAGTTGATCCAATATGATCGGATCGTATTCCTCTTCCGGGTAAAAGAACGTGTGCTTGGGATATCGCCCGAAACTGTCTTTCACCGATGATACCTGGAACGGATATTCGTTGCACCAACGCTCCACCCTTTTGCGCGCGATCCTTTCGCTGGCGTTTCCCCAATACGGTTCGAAGTGGTCCGCAACCATAAAATATATTGTTTTGATGGATCTTCGATGCGGTTGATTTTGTCGATTCGGGAATATATTTGTCTTTATATATGATGGGATCCATATGTTCACATAACGACGCTTAATCATAAATAAAGCTAATTACTTTTTGTATAACTTTTTCAATATCAGTAGTACTATCAATGCGAAAAATACCCATTTCAGTCAGGGAGTCACACCCATGATCTGTGGATATTTCGGCGTCTTGGACACTAAACCCGGATTTTGGTTCCCCAGATACTCCCAGACATAATTTGTAAGTGTAATCGGATTCCCTGTTCGAGGGTCATTTCCCAAAGCGCAAAATCCCCTCGTGACACCAGCGTCGGTACACATCTCTTTCTTGATCCTCGTTTCGTTAGGCCATGGCCAGAGATCAATGCTGGTAAGAAGCCCGTCCTGATACCGTTTTGATACGTTCGCTCCAATATCTGTCCCACTTTCTCCAGCCCCCTTGACGGGAGATCCTGCCTCGCTTCTCAGTATGTACAACAAAGCCGGGTTGTTTGTAATATCGTTCGCTCCGGCAGTTATGTTTGACCTTGCACCCCCCGTGTTTGCGTACAAATCCAGGTAGTTCTCCGTCGTGCTACCTGAACCTCCGTTTACAATAGCATATCCTGCATTGTTCATAAAAATTGAAGATTTAACCGAAGTTCCTATACAACCACCATTCCAATATCCATCGTTCGGAGTAGTCGCCCCAACAGTCACATGGTCTATGATATTTCCCGTGCAAGTATTGGATGAATATAGTGCAATCCCTATATCCTTTGACGCCCATATTACGGAGTTTCGCAATTCATTATTATTTCCTGTACCGTTATGATCCAGATACCATCCGATTCCAAGATTGTTTAGCGCGACCACCCCGAAGAATTTATTTCCTGATACTTCCGGGGGGGGGGAATGTGAAGTAAGATAGAAAGCCGAGTTCGATGTGTCGCTATTTGCTAGGCTGTCGATTACCAAGACGTTTTCAACTATGTTGTTGTTCGCGTAATATAGAGCAAGTCCGGCTTGCGGATTCCCGCTCGTGCTGGTGCTTGGCCCCATTCTCAGAACGACTCGACGGATCGTATTACTATCTGCGGTTAGGTTCGGCGGCGACCCACCTGGACCTCCGTAAAACAGCATCGTATACCTGCCCCCACCCCACCCCCAAGAATCTTCCACCAAGTTATGGTGAGATCCATCGCCAACACTAAAACATGCGTCGTCGTTCAACGTCACATTAGTACACGTGAATCCGATTCGTTGAAAAATATTGTGATGTGAAGTGGCACCTGTTCCATTAGAGCCGATGGAAATCGCGTGCGCATCGCCCGTTACCTTGAATCCTATAAACGTCAAATAGGAGTTCCCCTTAAAATCAATTTGCCCCGAAATTTTAGCTTCTCCATCAATCGCCGCTCGTATTGTGATTGGATTCCCTGAGGTCCCTGATTTCCCTGCGGGAGGAGCCGCACTTGTGTATGTTCCATTCGCTACACTTAGCGTATCTCCCGCAGATAGACATCCCCACGCAGATGTGAAGGTTTTTTTCGGCGTAGATATGTTCTGTGACGTTGTGCAGCTATTGGTGTCACTGCCGGAAGGTGAGATGTAATACGTCGCCCCAACCGCATCATAACTGAGGCCAATACCCAATAACGTAATAAGCCCGACGACCATGGTCATCTTCCTGTAACTACTTGTCTTCATAATCTAACCTCCCTGCAAGCCAGATTCCTGTTAGGATTACCGCAAAAATTACGCCACCGCACCCACATCCACGAATCACAAAAACATATTAATAAATATACATTTTCACTCTACTAAAACAAACTCCAGAAAACAGTTTTTATCCAAAAAGACATGCCGAATCCTATTTTCGTAATTAACCCAATAAGTGCGCGTACAACTTCTCATAGTTGAACACCATTCTTTCCAGATCAAATTCTCTTTTCCTCTTTTCTTGCGCAGCTGCTCCTAGTCGTATTCTCTTTTCTTCATCATTATATAGTTCCATTATGATCATGGCAAGAACCTTAGGATCATCTGAAGGAATAAGCATTCCAGATATATCTTTTTCAAGTACTTCTATATTCCCACCAACAGAAGTAGCAATTATTGGGAGTCCTGCACCCATGGCTTCCAATAACGATATGGATATTCCTTCATGTTTTGAAGGAAGTACATAAAGATCCGCTACCGATAGATATTCTGGTATGTCGATTTTTTCTCCAACTAAATAAATACGATTATCCAACTTATATGATTTTATCATGTTACCAATATTACTTCTTTCTGGACCATCCCCAACTATCAATACCTTTATATTATTTATGTCTAGGTGTATCAAACCTATGGCCTCGATAAGACAAGGTATGTTCTTGACAGGAACAAGTCTTCCAACAGTTATAATGACAAAATCGTTCTCGGTAATACAATAGTCTTGTATTATTTTCCTTTTATTTTCCTCGTCAACTGTTTTTAATCGAATTCCGTTTCGGATAACAGAAATTTTTTCCAGTGGTATTCCGGTCTTCGAATGAATTACCTTTTTTACATCCTCCGAAACAGCAACAACGGTGGCGCCCCACCCGGCAAAGCATCTTTCAACGAAATGTCGAAGTTTTCTCTTCCATATATCAACATATCCATTTCCATTCGAATGAAAGTCTCCATGCACGGTGTGAATAAATGTTTTTGCGCCGCCTACACGAGCTGCTAAAGCACTCTCACAAAATACGCCCCAATTATGTGAATGTACTAATCTGACATCGTTACTTCGAATGAATTTGGCCATTTTCCATGGAATAGAATAATCATTCCCCTCCGATTTATTCAATTCCAGTATCCTTGTCCCTTTGCGCAAAACATTGCTGGCCATATTTCCTGAATTTTTCACGCAACATATAGTAACATCATATTTGCTATCCAAATTGTTTACTATCTCAACCAGTATATTTTCCGCACCCCCAACGTCAAGAGTTTCAATCACGTGCAATATTTGAATTTTATCAGACATATAATATATATTTATTGAATATGCACAAATTGTTCAGGGAGATATCCATTAAAGAGCCATAATTGAATACCCTTTACTTTGAATATGCTCTATAAGACGAGGTAGAGCATCTACTGTATGACAATAATCTTCATGAAGCAGAATTATTGATCCGTTACATATATTTGAATTCATTAAAATATGTATTAATTTTGAACAATCTTCAATTTTAGAATCATAACTATCAATCGACCAAAGAACAATTTTTTTATTGTGAAACCACATATTTACAATAAACCACAACGTCATTTCCCCATAAGGCGGTCGTACCATATTTACTTTTTTCCCCGTAGCGTTATAGATAGCTTCTTCAGTTTTATTTTCTTCTTCCTTCCACTCACTTGATGTCATCTTCTTTACGCTACGATGAGAAAACAGGTGACTCCCGATCGAATGACCTTTATTGATAATATGCTGAATGATTTCCGGATATTTCTCCGCCAACGAACCATTAACAAAAAATGTGCCTTTTGCTGAATATCTTTCGAGAATACCCAAAATTTTCGGATTATTCATCGGGTCTGGACCATCATCAAACGTTAAATAGACGCCCTTTTTACCACCAAAATATTGGATCCAACCGATCCATGAAAGTATTTTTTTAATTATAAATTTATATTCCATAAAGATACAAAGTAATATTTCTTTAAATATTATACCTTACGCAGAAAAGTTACCTCATAATTATTATATTATTGTACAGTTCTATATATTTCATTGCGATTTTATCCCAGCCGTATATTTCAGCGTGACTACTTATCATATTTCGATCCCAATACTTTTCCAAAGCAATATTTAACTTTTCCGCCAAGGACTCTACATCGGATGGCGGAATAGTAAATCCAATTCCATCCTTGATTAATAATGGAATAGCACCCACACTTGATGCGACAATTGGCGTACCTGCCGAAATTGCCTCCAGTATTACATTAGGACATCCTTCCTGAAGTGATGGTAAACAGAATATATCAGCCGCTTTCATCCACCGCATAACCTCATTGTGCCTTTTCTGGCCTTCGAACCTGAATTTATTTTCAACACCAATTATTCTTGTTAATGTCTTCAGTCCTTCCAACAATGGACCGTCGCCAATTATGTGGAATACAATATCGTCATTATCAATATACTTTGAAGCTTGTATTAAATACTTTAAACCCTTTACCTCCACTAATCGCCCAACAAACAATAAATGTTTATTCCCATCATTTAGGCCAAGTTGCCTCCTAGCTTCATCTCTGTCAATATCATTATGTAATTCCCAATGCACCCCATTTGGTATAACTTTTATTTTTTGGGGAGAAACTCCACATCCGACTACAATTTCAGCCAAAGAATCACTTACCAATACGATAAAATCAGCTTTCTTCAACGAGTGAAGAATTTGCCATCGTATAATCGGCACCTTAAGATCGCGATGTACATCACTGCCATGCCCCGTCAGGACAATTGGAATGCCCAATTTTTTTGCCACCCATAATCCAGCAACGCCATCAGGGTAAAGCCACTGTGCGTTTATGACATCAAATTTATTTGCCTTGTGAAGGCGACTTAGAAGTTTATATATAGACAGGTACATCAATATGGATTGTATCCACGTTGTTAATCTTGGAAATACGAAATATTTCGGGTAATACACATACTCACCATCTAATTCCATTTCCTTATATTGTATTAACGAATATTTTCTCCATTTTTTAAATACTCCTAACGGCTTAAATATGGGGAAATACGGCAATGGAGACACAATTGTTATATCCATATTCTTACGTAACTCATCCACAAGTTGCTTAACAAACACACCCCGCTCTGGCTCTTGAGAATTCGGATACAGGTTTGTCAACAACAAACAGTTTATTTTTTTTGTGAAAGGTGTCATTGGATCATCATAATCGTATTGTATATACGAGTTTCAAATATTAACGGGCAGCCTTTCTCCACGTCACACCTTGTTTCCCATGTATGTAGCGTGATAGGCCGGTAAAAGCAGCAGCATTCATGACAGTGAAATATAGTGGCACATAAAATACCAAAAACGTCCTCCCGCCCAGGAGAAATAAGTAGCCGATGGCCGAAGCCAGATAGAACAAAATCTGCCCGGCCAGGATTAATGCATAAAATGGTTGGCCCGCGAGCAACACATTCGAAACAATGAGAAGGATCATGCATTCGGGCACAATCCAACGGAGGGCCTTGTGAAGAAGATACTGGATCCGGAAAGGGGTCTTCGGAGGCCATAGATCAGCCTTAAATTTCTTAAGAGTCTGAAAACCCCCCGCCACCATGCGGACTTTGACATAATAATCATCCTTAAGGGATACCGAAGCGTATTCCCTGGAGATCGCCATTTCGTCGTACAGGAATCTGTATCCCTTGCGAATGACGGCAAGCGTGATGGCCGCATCGTCGTTGATGATGTCCTTCTCGATCGGTTCGAAGAGCTCCTTCCGTATCGCAGTGATCTCCCCGTCCGCCGCAGTGATCGAACCCAGCAGGCTCTCCGCCTTCTTAATGGCTGACTCGTATTTCCAATAGAGGCTGTCTCCGACGCTCGACATCCTGCGATCGTGAGGAATGATTTTCTTGGCCCCAGACACCCCGCCGACTTTCCCATCGGAAAAATGACGAACGAGGAACTTTATCGCGTCGCTGTCGAACATGTTGTTTGCGTCCGAGAATACGATGATCTCGCCAGTGGCATACCCGACGCCGCGATTCAACGCGGCTGACTTTCCGTTCCTTTCCGGTTCATGCAGGGATAGAACTCCCTTACCGGCAAACGAAGATGCGATATCGGGAGTCCGGTCGGAGGAACCATCGGAAACGATGACAATTTGTATCTTCTCTTTCGGGTAATCCAGGAGCAATGTGTTCTCGATTTTCTCCCTGATCACCTTCTCTTCATTGTAGGCAGCGATCACCACCGATACCGATGGTTCAAACTCCTTTGTCGTGGAATGATTCGGCAATATTCTTGAAGCGAGAATCACGGCAACAGGATACAAGACGTAATTTACGAGCACGATTATGAAGGCGGCCCAGAAGACGTACGTCAAGCGGCACTACCCGTTTTCATTCGAAATGCATCAAGAATTGTTTCCGCGTTTGTTCCCCACGTATGGCTTTGCATTGCCTTGGTCCGCGCCGAAATTCCTAACCGCCGCCGGAGATCGGCCCGAGCCACAACTTCCCCTAATTGAATCCGCATTTCATCCCAATTACCGGGATCGAACAACAACGCGTCCTTCCCGTCCTCAAGGACATCGGTCATCGGATCGAGTTTGGGGGCCACGATGCATTTCCCCAAGGCAATGAACTCGAACAGTACCATCGGCGATCCGAATTCATTGGAGTGGGTTATCACCGCGACATCCAGAGCATCGAGAAACTTCACCACATCTGCCCTGGGAACCGGGCCCGTTAATGTAACATCCTCCGAAATATCAAGTTCATCGATAAGATCCTTCAGACTCCCCATCATGCGGCCGGATCCGATGAGGAGAAGGTGACAAGGAACTGAAGATCTGATTTCAAAAAATATTTTCACGAGCAACTCTAGCATGTCCCAATGATCGAACCATCCGGCAAACCCGATGACAACTTTTCCTTCGATCCCAAGAGAACGCCGCACCTCATCCCCGACTCCGACTTTCTCAAACATCTCCGGATGGACCGCGTTCGGAACTACACGCACACGTTCTCCTGAAATTCCACGTTCCACGATTTTCCTTTTCAGGAACGATGATACGGGGAACAGTGCGGTTGCCCTTCTCATCGTGTACCTCTCCGTTACTTCCATCAACCAAAGGAACTTCTGGTCCCTGGCACGTTTCACCCCGCAAACCTCGTTGACTTCCAATCCCCTCGGTATTCCTAACAACGAGGCGGCCACGGCAGGAGCAATATTGAGGAACGCATAGCGCTCATATATAAAATCGTACCCGCCGCGGAGTAATTGTCCCAGGAGCAACGGAAACAGGTAGATGTTGTAGGCGATTTCGGCCATTTCGAATATGGACTGGGGCACCCTCTTGCTTAGGAACGTCCAAAGCCGACGTATCCCGGTGGATCTGATTTCGGATTTATCCACCGGCGAGTCGCCGGCAGTCGAAAAAGGATCTATCCCAGGCGGCGAGATGACATCGACGACGTGGCCCGACTCTCTCAACGCGCGTACTACCGAGGTGATGTGAACCCCCTCGCCCCCGCGTCCTTGCGTCCGGTGTATGTAAAGGATTTTCATGGAGATATGTGATCGGTACTGGAAAAGGAAAGAGAAACTAATGTAAACTGAACGTCATGACAAATATCTTTATGGACAATACCCATCCTATACAAATTGATCCAATAATACCGAAATCCTTCCTGGTAAATTCTACTTTTTCAGCCAACTGCTTCCCTGGTACCGCACATAGCCCCAGCAGTAGATAAAACGTCTCATATTCGAGCGTTACGAACATCGAACTGATCAGGTACCCGATAACGCTCAAACCCATTCCCGTGATATACGACCGGTTGGCTTCATTTGTCTCCCATTTCCAGTATGTAACGATATTTTTCAATGACATGTATACCAGGCCGACCCAAAAGAACAAACCCACCAAGCCTGTTTCCCCCATTATTTCTATGGCCGAGTTGTGCGCGATCAACATGCTCGTGTATGCATGAAAATTCCCTTTCCCAATTCCGAATATCGGGTTTTGTTGCACCATTTCCACCCCTTCCCCCCACATTTCGACTCTATGGGATGCAGAATGACTCTGGTCGTTCATCGTGGTCATGTGGGAGGGAGCAAACATGAATATAATAATTACCAAAACGGAGGCGATGACCACCCGCAATGGTTTTATTCCCAATTTTATTGCCGTGTATGCCCCAATTATACCGAGAGTGGCGAGGAACCCCCCGCGAGACCCGGTATAGTAAATAGCGAGGAGAAAAGGAACAAGAATGGCGCCTCCTAATATCTTTTTGCTGATGTTGAAGGGACCGCCAATATATTGCATGGCGAATGGAAGTGCTGTAGTGAAAACTACGCAAAACACCCCCGGTCCGTCGAAGATATTGATCCACCGAGTCCTCCCCAAGACTCCACGACTCGCCGCGCCGGGATCAATCCACCCGAGCGCCTGGCCTGCCCATCCCAAGCCCGCGGGGTTTTGTATATGCTGTATTCCTTCGACGGCGAGAATCAACGCGAAAACGATGAGCAACAGCCCTACAGTTTGCATCCTATCCACTGTTTTGGTTGTCGCCGCGATCAGTATGTATAGGATGAAGTATTTCAAATAATTGATGATGATGGTTGGAGAGTGAGGCCGAAATCCATTAACCGCAGATGAAAGGACGATCCACACGATCATCAGAAGGAAAAACCGATCCTGGTACGTTATCGGCAAGATCCTTCCTCTGCCGAATAACACATAGAGTATCCAGAAACCATATATGAATAAATCTGGTTGCCAGCCAACGAAAGGCTCCAGCCACAGTTGTGGTGCGATAAACAGTGAAATCATATACACGATCACGATTGGCATTGAACGCGATCTCTCCTCTACTCTTCCCTTGGAACGGCACGCCAGCCGCCGGCGAGCCTATTACGTAACCATCCGATCTCAGCACTCTCGATGGATCCGGAGTAGAGAAGCAGGATGAAAAAACAGACAAAAAGAACGGACTTTACAAGCAACCCCAATACGAATGCTGGCGGAGTGAGGATTCTCGCAGCCAGGTACGCGAGGACAGCAACTCCCCCTGCAAGAGACATCGCGCGCCATTCATATTTCACTGGGAAATATTTGTTCGAGACTCGAATGTACGCCATTGCACCCACAAATGCGCAAAGCAACTGTGTCACGGCCGCTCCATATACTCCAAACCTGGGAATAAGAAGGAAATTTAAAATCACATTGGTGATCGTCACCACGAGGGCGATGTAAAAAACATATCGAGTCTTCTTTGCGAAAAGTACACCTGTCTGGAACGAATAATTTAGGATCGAGAATGTGCTCGCCACCAGGAGAATCGGCAGAACATCCATCGAATTCCAGAAATCCGGCTTGGACATCAATTTCAGGAGGTCTTTGGCGAACAGAGCGATTCCGAGTCCCAGCGATACGGTCCCGAGAAACAGGTAGCGAACCACGCGGGAATGTATTGAAGCTGCTTCCGGGTCTCTCATGATGGAAAACCGGAATGCTCCATACGAGCGGTTGAATGGTTCGCCGATCAGGAACTCCAGCAGAGCGGAAAATTTCGTCGCCAGGGCGAACGTTCCGAGCAGTGCAAGGCTCTGGTATCGGCTGATCAGAACCCTGTCCAAGTTACCGGAGACAAGACTGACAAGGGTACTCAATAAAAACGGGAAACTATACTTCAGGCAAGGGATGGCTTTTTTCATTTCGAAATGGAACCCGCAGTTGCGAAGCGTGAAAACGACAAGAATCACCCAACCAACTCCGACCGCGAGCAAGTTCCCAAAAAGCACTCCTTCCACTCCCGCCGCCCGATAAACGACCATGTAGGTGTTTGCCGCGCATTGCACTACCAATTTCGCGGCCGAAAGCGCAACGAACAGGAAAGACAATTCCCGAGCACGCAAGTAGGCGAGGCAAACCTGGGAGGAGAGTTCCAGGACCAGAGTGATCAAAATGATCGATATGCCGCGAGCATGTTCAGGGTTTCCGAAAACAGCTGTCGCGAGATTTCCCCTCCAGTACCCTACGACCAACGCACCCGTCAGCGTGATCAGGAACGAAGCCGTCAGGTTCGTGGTGACTACGCTGTTTCGATCTGACTCTGCGTCATACTCGAAATAAAACCGTAAGGTCGCGTGTGCTATTCCAATCGAGAGGAATCCCGAAAAGACGGCAGCGACCACGTAAAAGAGTTCGAGTGCGCCATATTCGGCCGGCGTCAGGTAATTCGTATACAGCGGAAGAAGCAGGAGCGCGGCCGCCCGGTTCAAAACGTTTCCTATGGCGTAAACACCAGAGTGCTTGAAAAAACGAAGAATCTGTTTATCGTCTTTGGACAAGGAATCTTTCTTCAAACGGAAGCTTGCGGAGATTTGATGGTTGGAAGTTTCTTGCAGATCTCGTCTAGGATCGCCCCCATCGGGGCAAACCGAAATTTGCCAAGGATAGACTCGACCTTCGAGTAGGTAGTCCGAAGATTCTGATAATGCCGGAACCTCGACAGGAGAGAGCATCGGATGCGGGGTTGGTCCGGATCGATTTCCCACGGGTGAAAATAGATTGCTGCCGGTTGTTTCTCTCCGTCGTTGACCCTTTCTATACCCCGTACCGTCAACCATTCGGGAACCAACCGAAGATATCCACCGCCACCAACGGGCAGCACCAAAGAGCCTACCCGCACGGTAGAAAAGGGAAACTCGACGATCTTCCCTTTATGCAACTCCATGCAATAGGGGAATCGCGGCGCACCTTCGATTCCTCCCAGATCATGGCGGATCGGGAAGACGCTCGAATCGTAAGAGTATCCTTCTTCCAACAGGATATCGAACGCCCAGAGGCTACTCCGCGTGATTGAGTAACTGGGCGCACGGTATCCCCGGATTTTTCTTCCGGTGATGTCTTCAAGGATCTTCCGGCTCTTACGTATATCCTCGCGAAACGCATCCGGTCCGAGACGTGAAACCAAGCGGTGGCCATACCCGTGTGAGGCGATCTCGTGTCCTTGAAGGACGATTTCCTTGACGAGAGTTGGGTGCCTCTCCGCAACCCATCCCAGCATGAAAAAAGTCCCATGAACCCCGTAATTCCCAAATAACTCAAGAATTTTAGGGACCAAGTGTTGTATGCGGGATGGCAGATTATCCCAATCCGAAGGATCAATAACCTTTTCAAAAGCCATTACATGAAAATATTCCTCTACGTCGACCGTTAGGGCGTTTATCACGATTTCATCTTCCCCGCCGAATTTTTCCCCAAAAAACAGTGGAAATGTTCAATTTTCATAACCGGACCCGATTTTTCTCTTTTCGGGGAAAACGGGCTATGATCTCCCTAAACTGGTCACGAACTATCCTGCATCTATTTTCAATGCGGAATTTGATTTTCGGGCGCCGCAGAATTAGCCATTCAACGTGTTCTGAAACATGTGAGTTGGAAAGATCTTTCTTATACATAGCTTCTCCTGGCATGAAGTCGTAAATCAGGAAACCGCGTGATGCGGCCCAAAGAATATTTTGGTAGTGACAAAAGATACCTGGACTAACATTTTCTAAATGATCATAATCATAGCCACATTGATAAAAATAAAGACGCCTATTTGATAATATATGATAATGATATCCGATTACCGTATCTCCCACACTGAATTTTTGCATCAGCACGCGCCCTGAAGGAAACGATCTTTTGAAATATTCTTCATGGAAGCTCGTGAAGTTATTATTTTCGAATGAACTAACCTTCTTAAGTTTCTTCATTCTGTTGATGCTATATTGTTTCATATTTCGCATCCAAATCAGGCTTTCTTGTTCGGATTTAGCCTCTGAAACCGAAACGGTGCCAATATCTTCGAATTTTTTAATTGATTTTTTGACATTATAGCGAGTACTATTTCCTAGCATAGCCAAATAATCGTTCCCGTTATTTCTTATTTTTTCCAAATCAATAACATAATCAGGATGTCTTTTTTCAATAAGTAAATTTCCTGAAACACCATAAATTTCTTTTAACACCTTTGATAATGCTGAAGTGTCTGATATTCCAGGAAAATACACTTCATCCCAGAACGGTAGTTCTTCCAACGCCTGAACAATCTTCCTGGCAACTATTTCCTGGTAAGATCCGTGGCTGCAAATATCGTTATGCTCTATCCACAACAGATCAATATCACCCCATCCAGAGGTGTTCATATTTAAAGTCTTTGATAAAACAAAGCCGTTCCTATAAGTTAACTTCTTTCCGAAAAATGTTATACCAATTGGTGAACCATTATCCTCGGCCACCAGGAATATACCGTTTTTCATTTTGTCTCGATGTATATTTAGCAATGTTTGCACCCATTCAGCCGAGGCCATACCAGATGCATTTTTGTAATAAATGTCTCTCCATATACCAATACAACGATCACCATTTTCTGGAACTGTATGAAATCGAGTAGTAATATTGTTCAACGCGATTCCACCGCCTTACGGCAAAGCTTCGCCCGGTTGAATGTCACGATAACGACACTGACCAATGGATTACACATAAATACTATTCTTGTTTCGGAAATTTTATTCCCAGAAACACATCGTTGGATTATTGAATCTTCCTGACAGGAAAAAAGGATTCACCCTCTGAAAAAAAGACGGGGGAAATAGAGCTCGGCGGCAAACCTTTCGAAAGTAATATAACTTTCGACGTGGATCCGCTTCAGGGAAAAGGGATTCGACAGGTCCCTGTTCACACCGCCCACATAACTCAGTCCGAACCGATATCCGGTTTCGTAGGCGACCTTTTCAACCATCGGGTTGAATGCGGACCGCGCTCCGATGGGATAAGAGAGGCTGACGACCTCGTGCCCGATCTTATCCTCAAGCTTTTTTTTCGAGGAGACCAGCTCCACTCGAACGTCGTTCTCCTCCATCAATGACAGGACCGGGTGTGAAACGGTGTGGGAACCGATCTCGATCCCTGCGCGATCCATTTCGACGATCTGACCCCACGTGAGCATCTTGACGAGGTGATTATCCTGAGGAGGTATTCTCCCATATATGTCTTCCATCTCCGCCAGGGCATCCAGTCGAACTTGATTAGGAACGTTCTTCAGGACTCCAAGCAATGCGTTTCTCACGCCATCCCGACTGTTCTCGTCGACGTGTGCATGGAAGCGTAATGATTCAATATGCAAATCAAAGGACGTCCGACATTTCAAGTACCAGGATACTTTCTCTAACCAGAACACTTCGCTCGTTTCCACGACGCCGGTCGTCACAAAAACCGTTGCCGTTAATCCGTGTTTCATCAGCAGCGGATAAGCAATATCATGATTATCCGCATAACCGTCGTCGAACGTAATTACCAAGGTCCCGGGGGGAATTTTGCTTCCTCTCTCCCGGAGCTCCTGTATCCTTTGGAAGTTTGTGACATGAAAATTCTTTTTTACAAAGACCAACTGCTGCTCGAAAGTACCCGGATCCGCACTGATCAGTCCTTCATCGAAGGGGTACTCGTTCCCTGGGGAGGGAATCACCCTGTGGTACGTAAGTATGACGGGGCCACCAAGGCGACATGGCTTAACGAACTTCCCGTAGATCCATCCGAACCGCGGGACGCCAAGCAGGCGAGCGGCGGCATTTTTTAGAGTTTCAGACAAGGATCTCCCGCAATCTCGAATTTCCTTTCACGACATCTCTGCCAAAAAAAGAATAAGTTTTTTCCCGATCCATGCTTTTCCCCTCGCGTTCAGGTGCCCCCCGTCCTCCGTGTATTCGTCCGCGAGCATTTCGTAATCCCTTCCATTCCGCATGAAAATCGTGCGGCTCCCATCCTGCCTTGTGGATTCGTACAGCGCCAGGTCGAAGAGAGGATTTCTCTTCCCGTATTCGGCCCTCAACATTTCGTTCAACAGGTTCCGCTTCACATTCTCATCGGACTGCAACCTCTTCCCCCCGAGTTTCGATCGAATCCAATCCTTCCAGAAATCTTTCCCGGAAGTGAGTGGAACCGTGACATGGACCAGGACGAGACCGGGCCGTGCACCCTGGATTTTTTTTACATTCTTCTTGTACGCATCGAATATTTCTTCGATGTTGGTGTTCCCATTGAAATCCACGTAGCAGAACTTGAAAAATGCGATGTCATATCCCATCCCGCCGTTTGAATCCAGGACGATTTTCCTGAAAGAGTCGATTTTCCCTAACGGCTCTCCGTTCCTGCCGATCTTCGAATGAAAGATGCCGCGTCCTTCCACTGCCGGTCTGTTCTGGTCGATTTCCGTTATCGGGATGTTCACGCCGGGATATCCGGCGAGGACTTCGCGTGCACCGTCAAGAATATTGTAGCCGACGGACTGGTGACCGAAATAGATCCTCTTCCCCGACAGGTTATTCAGGAGGATTACATTGATCCCCTCGCCAGTTCTTGTCTCCACCTGGTTTCTCATGGGGGGATCGACCTCCGTGCATCCGAATATGAGCAAAAAGAAACTTAGCAAACCCAGTCGGCAGATCGATGCCGTTGCCCTTCTCCCGGCCTGCCGAAAAAATTCCCTCGTGATACTCATCGATGGAATTACTCCTTTCCTATCCTCCGAAAAAATCCACACGTTCGAGTCGGTCCCACCATTCATCATCGGACAGCATGTCGAGAATCGGATTCACGTTGCTTTGCCTCCATTCGCCAACACTCCAAATGTAAGGCACTGTGCGCATGGAAACGTAATATAACCAGAAGAGGGCAAGGAAGACGCCGGTTTTGCCTTCCACATCGATGCCCGTCAACCCGAAATAACTCTTGAGCGCCCGTTGTTCGTCGATGGATAGCGTTCTATGACGAACGATCTCTTCCATTAACTGATGGTACGGTCTTCCGGAAACACCCCAGCGATGAAAGAAGATCAGGTTGAGAAGGTCCAGGACAGGGACTCCCTGCTCGCACCCCAGGTCCCAATCGATGATCCCCGCGATTCCCTGAAGATCCCCCCGGAATATTATGTTCTCGAGCTTGAAATCGCCGTGCATGAAAACGAACGGAAATTCTCGGTCCAACATTCGATCTGCGAGGTGGGATGTCATGCGTTCGATTCTTTTCTTGCCGCCTGCGTCGAGACAGGAAGCGAATTGGGAAACAGGTTCCTCGACGAGGCGCCGGAAGTCGAGGTTGGTCCAGTTTCTTTTTTCCATCGTCCGCAAGTGGAACGCCGAAATCCACTCGACACCCAGTCGATACAGGCGGTTGTCCATGGATTTCCTCGTCTCGATACATCTACCGACGACCCGTTTCTCCAAGTAGACCGTCTCGCCACTGATGTCCCAGGTCCCGGCGGGCGCAGGGACGGTTCCGCCGCAACCGCCGTACTTCTTTCCGATCGTCTCAATGTTTTCGTACGCTTTTCTCGTTCGGTCGTTCGCATACCGGTTCATCGGGATTCTTGCGATGAACCCTTCTTCGCTTCCTCCCGTCAGGGAAACCATGACGTTCAGTGGATTGCCCTTCCGGATGTACCCCACGCGCATGTCACCGGATCCAGTTGATCGACTGCGCAATGTATCCAGGAGAATCTCTAAAAATGTTTTGGCGGAGAGGGATAAATACGTATATTCTCCTTCCCCCAACGCTTTTCCACCTCTCCATACGTACTTGCCGTACTTCAGGAAGCGGGAAATAAAGTGGCGGACATGGAGAAAATCCTTCCCCTCGGCATCCATGGGAATTATTTCGGAGACGCCCGACAATGTCGGTTCGAAAAGCACCCTAATCGATCCGGTCCGACCTCGCCGCCTCTTGGTCAGCAGATCGAGAATCCTCTTGGAACCTGTATCATCCCCACCTTTCCGGATCCCGGAAACATAGATCGTCGTGGCATTACGCGCGTTGGCGACCACCCTTTCGATAGAAGCAGATACCTCTAGGGGATTATTCGCTGACGAGATGAAAGCGGAAATGTCATGCAATGCGATGTTTCTGATCTTGCCGAACAAGTGTTCTTCTACATCTTTCATGGACTCGACAACAATTAAGTTGTCGCATCCGTGGTACTTCGCCAGTTCCTTCACCCGTTCTCCGGCTTCGTGGCTGGGCACAAGTGAAATAACCTGGTCGAATCCCCTCGAAAGCGAAATACTTTCCTGCCCGAGAGTGGAATCGAGCAAAAATACCGCTTCGCGCCCGTTCCAGTCCAGCAGATATTTCCAATATACGAACATTGGAAGCGTAAACCGGAGATACAGCGACAACTTCTCGCGGGGGATGTCCTTCCATAATTCAAGGTCGCCGAATCGCGCCGGGCACGCCAAAATATCCGATGCGGATCCATCCGGATGCTGACGGTTTGGGATACCGATGCTCATACCGCATCGCTCATCGTTTTATGATTGCCGCGAAACGAATTCCCGTTTCGTTGTAACTCGCCCATCCTGATCTTGCCGGATTCCGTCTTCGGAAAGGATTGCACCTGTTCGATCCTAGCCGGAATCATGTACAGCGGAAGTTTTTCCCGCACATATGCCATGGGAGATCCGTTCGCGATTTCATTCGAACCTCCTTCCGACATCCGAGGGGACGACGTACGCGACGATGCTCTCCCCGAGGATTTTGTCCTCTCTCTCTGTGACGGAGGGCCGCGTCATGGGCTCGATGGGTTCCCGTGGAACGGGCTTGCCATCCTTCGGAAAAATTCCGGCGATACCGCACATGGCCAAGAATGCCTATCTGGCTCCGCGCCCGAGGAGGACGATCTTTACGGTCCTGAATAATATGAGGAGATCCAACTTCACGGACATGTTCTTGATGTAAAACAGATCGTACTGGAGTTTCTCCTTGGACTCCTCGATGGTGCCGCAATAGGTGAACATGACCTGAGCCCACCCGGTAAGCCCGGGGGCAATCGTATGGCGGAGAGTATAGTAAGGGATCATCGTCTCGAGCTTCCGAACGAATTCAGGGCGTTCGGGGCGGGGCCCGACGACACCGATATCTCCTTTCAATACGTTCCATAACTGGGGGATCTCGTCGATCCGGGTCCGGCGGATCCACTTTCCGACCCGCGTGATCCGGGGATCGTTCTCGGTTGCCCATACCGCGCGTCCGGTGCTTTCGGCGTCCACTCGCATCGAACGGAACTTTACGATGCGGAATGTTTTTCCACGTCGCCCCACCCTTTCCTGCGTATAGAACACGGGGCCGGGGGAATCGATCCGGATCAGGAGAGCCGTAACGGCGATCACGGGGAGTAATAACAAAAGCAGCACCAACGCCGTCATCAGGCTGAGGAGCCGACGGGTGAAAAGCAACAAGGCCGATTTCCGAAATCCGGACTGGAAAATGAAATAGGAAGGAGCAAGGTTGTCGATGGGGATCCGCCCCGCGAGCATCTCGAAGAACGTGGGCCATTCGACGACATCGCATCCGCGCACCTTGATGTCGAGAAGGGAGCCGATCGGATACCCGCCCCGTCGTTCATTCAGCGCTACAACCACTTTTTTTATCCGATGCTCTCTGGCGATCGCCACCAGATTCGATACATCCCCGAGAAGTTTCCCCACTCCCGCCACGTCGTTTCCCACCTCGGGTCCGATACTGACGAATCCCGCCAGTTGAAAACCGAGGCGCTCCCGCTGCCGGATCTCCCGCCCCAACAGTTGCGCCGCTTCTCCGGTTCCCAACATCAGGATTTTTTCCTTGGGCGAAAACCGCTGCAGGTAGATATCGAAGGATACGCGCCAGAGGAGGAGGAGGATCGCCACGAAAAGAACGGTCATGTAGTACATCGACCCCGCCACTCCGAATTCCGGGACGATGTACGTCACCAGGCCGATACCGATGCAGACCACTCCCACCGCGAACACGAGCGAGAAAAACAGTTCGCCCCATCTTTGCGAATGCTTCAGATCGTACATGTCGAGAAGGTACATGCAGGATTGGCAAAAAAAAGCCACGACCATCCCGCGGACAACCGCATCTTGCAGCTCGATGGTCTCCGCCCCCCCTCCGCCATGGAGAAGGGAGTAACTTGCCAGAACGGAAATCAGGATGATGCCGCCCTCCATGAAAAAACACACGGCGCTGCGGACGGGGAAAAACCGGTTTTCGAGAGTAATCACTTGCGCGTTTCCGTGGATTTACTTGAAGTGTAGTAATGCCCGTAATAGCGGCCGTAATACCGTTCCGACTTCGGCTCCACGCCGTTCAGGACCACGCCGAGGATCTTCTTCTCCCCGATCTCCTCGGTCGCCTGCAGGAACATCGACAGGGGGGTGTAACCCACCCGGTAGATGAACAGGAACCCGTCCACCTGCTCCCGCATCGCCATGGTGTCCGCGACCGCCAGGACCGGGGGGGTATCCAGGAGTACGACGTCGTATCTCTCCCTCGCTTCCCTTATGAATACGCGGAAACCATCCCCCGCCAGCAGATCCGCCGGCGCCGGAACCAATGCCCCGGAAGAAATCGTATCGAGGCCGGGCACTTTACTTTTTCGGAGGACATTCCGTATATCCGTATTGCCGAGAAGGTACTCCGTTAACCCCGGCTGTATCGGATTTCCGACCCCTCTCGACAGGTCCGCCTTCCGAATGTCCGCGTCGACGAGTAGCACTTTCTTGCGCTTGGTCGACGCAAGGCTCATCGCGATCTTCGCGCAGGTGAGGGTCTTCCCCTCTCCCGCGATCGAACTCGTGACTCCGAGGACCTTCCATCCGAGCATTTCCGCCTTGTATTCGAGCTTCGACCGAAGCGCCTTGAAATGCTCCCGGAAGATCTGATCGCCCTCTCCCACCGAAAGCAGATTTTCCGGCCTGTCTTCTTGACGCACTCCGTTTCCCGTCAACCATATTTTTTTCAGGAAGGGAATCATCATTGGATCATTTCCCCCCCTGCAGAATTGCCCGGACCTTGTCCCCGTAGAGCATCAGAAAGACGATTACCGCCGCCGTTACCGTCCCGAGACCGCCGTAAATGGCGGTCATCCGGAAGGTTCTTTGCCTTTGAAATGTCCTGTCCTGTATGGTCGGTATGGTTGACAGCACGGGTATCTGGCAGAAATGGCGGAAATCGGTCAATCCACGGACGGTCGGGTCGATGCCCTCCAACCCGATGGCGCCGCCAAATCCCACCAACAGGGCCACCACCACGGAGATCCCGAACACCAAGGGCCGGTTCGGCACGAACGGCTTCTCCGGAAGATTCGCCGGATCGAGGATCTGGAACTGGTCGTCCTTTTGTCGCCTCTCCAGATTTTGGGCGACATCCGCGTCCAATTTCTTCCGGAGTAACTCGTCGTAGGACCGTTTCAGGTTATCATAGTCTCGCGTCAGCGAGATCATCTCCTGCTCACGCTTCGGGGAGCGATCCACTTTGCTCTCGACGGCCTCAATGTTCTTCCGGATCTCCCCGCTATCCCTTTTGAGGGATTGTATCTCCCGGTCGAGACCCTCCAGAACGTTTCGCAGACGGCGGATCTCCTCCTTCTCACGAACCAGTGGTGAGGTAATGTTCCCTGATTGCATCGCGGAACGATGAGCGGTGGATTCTCCGCCGGCCGACGCCGGCCTGGAGGTGGCCACACCTCTGCGGGCGTCCGCAACCCGTATTTCCAACTGGGCGACTTCCTCCTTGAGTCGCCGAATCTCGGGGTACCGGTCGGTGAATTTCGTCGAAAGGTTGGCCAGTTGCGCCCGCTTCGCATTCAATTCGGGAATATATGGGGCGGCGGGGTCCGCATTTATGACGGGCTCCGCGACTGCAGTCTCCGCGGTTCCCGAAGCGGCCCGCGCCTGTGACTCGAACGACGCAACCTGCGACTCGAGGGTGGTGACCTGCGATTCCGTAAACATTTTCCGTTCCTGCGCGGTCCGGGTCGCATCCGCGTTTGCCTTCAACTGGTCCTGCAGTCGGGACATGACCGCCAGGTTGGCCTGAAGCTGCTGCGGCAACTCCCCCATGAAAGCCGTCTTGTACTGCCTTACTTTCTCCTCCTGAACCTCGAGTTTCTGTTTCGTTATCTGGAGTTGGGACTCGAGAAAGCTTGCCGTGCCTACCGCCTGCTGCTCCCGACTCTTTAGATTTTCTTCGATGAAGAACGACGCAAGACGCGAAGTGGTAAGCTTCGCGGTTTCCCGGTTTTCGTGGAGGAAGGACAGAGTGAACGCGTCGTTTTGGCGGACTTCGACGGTGATTCGCTTGCGCATCACCTCCAACAGCGCCTCCAACGGCTTCTTCTTCCGCTCTTCTTTGAACAGGTCAAGTTCGTCCATTACGGCGACGAGCCGCGTCCGACTATGCACCTGCTGCTGGATCGTTGCGAGCCGGTCCTCGATCTTGCTGCTGACTGTACTCTTGACGTAGTTCTCCGAAACTCGCTGTGGAACGACGAGAATCGTCGTGCTTGATTTGAACATCTCGGGAGTGACTACGCAGTAGACACTCGCACCGAAGAAGATGGACAGGATCGAAAAGAGGATCAGCCACTTCCTGCGAAGGAAGATCTCAAGAAAATCTCCGGGCTGCATGTTGGGTCGTAGGGGCATTCTATCCTCTCACTGTAAGCATCAGTAGATGTTGTACGTCTTGCCGAGGGTAACCCCGAAGAATGCCGAGTATCGCTTCAGGTCCGTTCCTGCCGTTCCGTTGGACCATTGCTGGAAGGCAGTGCAGGACAGGTGGAAGATCGCCCACTCCCACGCCTGGTACCGGACTCCCGCGGTGCCGGCGGCGGAGGTCAGATCCTCGCTCGTCGCGGCGTCGAGGGAACGGTTCCTCTGGAAGGTTCCGGAGAGATCCACCCCCCAGCGGGCCGAGACATTATCGCTGATGGAAAGAGCTATCGTTTCGGTACGGGTGGTTAACCCGAAACTCCCTCCGCCCGACTGGTCCACCGAGGCGTTCAGGGCCGCCTGGATTTCGGCCGCGGTGTACGCTAGAAACAGAGAACCGTATGGCCCCCAAGTGGTTCGTTCCGGGACGCCGGGGACGCCACTTTCCTGGGTTCTCGACCCACCCGCCCGTGCGTTCAGGGTCAGTGCCGGAGAAAACCTGTACATCCCCGTAAGGCCACCGGCGTACGTCCGTGAAACCGCGCCGTTATCGAACGTGTTGTATGCGGTGTGCAAGAAGAGTCCGGGCGAGAACAACGGAGTGTACCGGTAGGAAACGGAAGTGTCGCCCGTCACCACCCGGGAACCGACCTCCCCCGACACGTTGTCGAGGAATTGCCGCTTGGAAAATCCGCCTCCGATGGTGAAGTCCACGTTCGGGGTAACAAGGTAGCCCACTCGCAGCGCTCCGCCGTAATCCCGGTTCTTCCCGGTGGCAGTTTCCGATGCGATCGAAGGGGGAGCCTGCGGGTCTCCCGCCGGTAACAGTTGGGTCCTTCGGTAGGAGTCGCGGGCCTCGACATAATGGGCAGCCGGAGCGATCGAGAGTCGCTGTGTGACGCCGATCGGCGTTGCGTCGAGTGCCAGCGAAACCGCGGAAGAGTTGCTGTTCTGCTCGCTGTACTTGTAGTAAGTGTCGGACGTGAGACTGGTCCGCAGGTTCAGCGTGGTTTCCGGCATTCTCAAGGAGAAGGTGACCGCCGGGGTGGCGCGGAGGATGAAGTCGCCCTTCTCGTTTCCGTTCGTGTTGAATATGTTGGAGTCGTACGTCTGGTCGAGGGAGATCGACGGGGTGACGTCGAGATTCGCGGCCGATGCCGGGAATAGAGAAAGGAGGATTCCAGCCGCCCCCAGCGCAGTCGCGGTAATTGCCTTCACGACATTCTTTCTCACGGTATCCTTCCTCCGGGAATTCATCTCACGGCACCACGATCGTATCGCCGGACTTGAGGATGTAGTTCCCATCCCCCGCGTCGCCGATCATGTCGTTGTAGTTGATCCGTCGGGAATCCTGCTTCCCGCCGGTGTTCCGGATCAGCTTGATGTTCCGTTTGGAGGCGAACTGAGTAAACCCCCCCGCAAGCGCCAGCGCCTGCAGGACCGACGTCTCGCTTCGCAGGGAGTACGTCCCCGGTTTTGCGACGTTACCCATGACGAAATATTTTGGTGCGTTGACCTGCAGGACGATCACCGAGACCTGGGGCTCCTTGATGTACGTAAGAAGCCGGTCGTGGATCGTGTTCGCCAGTTCCGCCGCCGTCTGCCCTTCCGCCACCACGTCTTGGATGAGGGGCATCGAGATCTTCCCGTCGGGGCGCACCACAAGGTCAAGGGTAAGTTCCTTGTTCTCCCATACAGAGATCCTGAGAACATCCTCCGGACCCATCTGGTACTCCGGGCTGGTCTGGGAAACGGCCTGCGACGGTGGGGATGCGTTCGCGACGTTGTCGGCGGCCGACGGACTCCCGGCCACTCCGACCAACAGAGAAACGGACAACAGGCAGGCTACCGCCCATCTGGCATGCACCATGCCACCTCCCCTATCCCCCGATTTGATGTGCCCAAGAACCAGTTTCTCTTTCTATTACGGGAAATTACCGTCTACCTCTACCGGTTCACTCCATGTTCAGCCCGCAATCCTTGATCTTGTAAAGGAGAGCTTTGTAGCTGATATCCAGGATCTGCGCCGCCTTCCTCCGGTTCCACCGGGTCTGCCCGAGGACCTTTTCGATGAGTTCCTTTTCGGCATTTCTCTGCGCGATCTTCGACACTTCCTTGAGAGTCGCCTTCTCGGACAGGTTCGAGGCGTCCTGCCCTCCCCCGTTCCCGTTCTCGCTTGTCGTCGACGCTTGCGATGATGCGCGGCTGGAGGCCCGGGGGCGCGGAGCGGGTGCCTCGTCGTCCGGCCCGTCGTCCGGGATGGCGCCGTACTGGCCGTTTTCCCGCTTGCGCTGGAACTCGGCGATCAGCTGGGCCTCGTTCCCCAAGATGATCAGCCGCTTCACGTTGTTCTCGAGCTCGCGCACGTTCCCCTGCCAGGTGTAGTTGAGGAACATCTCCATCAGGCGGGGGGAGACCTTCAGCGCCTCGCGGTTGTAC
>Ga0172369_10001362_pt1 | contig 35208 bp, 20 predicted proteins | sample LakKiv25m_FD_114539 | JGI IMG/M metagenome (GOLD analysis project Ga0172369, IMG submission 114539) | Freshwater microbial communities from Kabuno Bay, South-Kivu, Congo - kab_022012_11.25m | ecosystem: Environmental > Aquatic > Freshwater > Lake | place: Democratic Republic of the Congo... | reverse complement strand
TGTGCCGTCCCTTCGGTCGGGGTTCCGAAATCCGACGTGGCGGCGCGTGCATCAGAACCCCGAGCGCAGCGACGGGACGCAACCCCGAGCGCAGCGACGGGACGCAACCCCGAGCGCAGCGACGGGACGCAACCCCGAGCGCAGCGAGGGGCTTCTCGGGCCACCGGCCTTTTTCGGCGAGGGTCTACCGGAGCATCGGCGCCAGGCGCCTGAACTCGTCCGTCCCCGCCGCGCCCAGCAGGTCGAAGACCACCGCCTCCGTAGACGTGATCGTCGCGCCCGCGTCGCGCATGAGCGACAGGCCCGTCTCGCGGTTCTCCTGCGTGCGCGAACACACCGCATCGCTCGGCACGAAGGCCTGGTAGCCGCCGGACTGCAGGTCGCGCGCCGTCTGGAACACGCACACGTGCGTCTCCATCCCCACGAGCACGATCTGGCGCCGGCCGCTCGTGAAGATGCGCCGTGCAATTTCCTTCACCGCGCCGCACGAGAACGCCAGCTTCTCCACCGGCCCGGCCTCGGACGGCAGCACCTCGCGCAGCGCCGCCACCGTCGGGCCCAGGCCCTTCGGATACTGCTCCGTCGCGAAAATCGGCATGCCGAGGGTCTTCGCCGCCTCGGCGAGCACCCGCACGCTGCGCACCAGGCGCTCCATGGCGCGCGGCTCCATCGCCGCCGCAAGCTTCTCCTGCACGTCCACCACGAGCAGCGCCGCCCTGTCGCGCTCGAGCGCGAACCGCGAAACCGTGCCGGTCATGAAACCTCCGCGGGGCCGTGCCCCGGATCACACAGCGTACCCGACCGAGCCGCTCTGCACGGGCGCCTGCGGGTCGAGCATCACGTTCACGCACGCCACCGTGCCGCTCGCCGCCGCCCGCTCCAGCGCCGGCACGATGCCGTCCGGCTCCGTCACCAGCTCGCCGTGGCCGCCCATCGCCTCCACGATGCGATCGTAGCGCGTCGGCGCCAGCAGCGTCGCCGGCGATTTATCCTCTCCGTGGAAGTTGACCTGCGGGATGCGGATCTGGCCCCAGGCGGCGTCGTTGCCGACCACGCAGACCATGGGCAGGCGGAAGCGCAGCGCGGTCTCGAACTCCATGCCGTTGAAGCCGAAGGCGCCGTCGCCCTGGACGACCCACACGGTGCGTTCCGGGTGCAGCAGCTTCGCCGCGAGCGCGAAGGGCGCCCCGACGCCCAGGCAGCCCAGCGGCCCGGGGTCGAGCCAGCGCCCCGGCCCCGGCAGACGCAGCACCTTCGCCGCGATGGCCACCCAGTTGCCGCCGTCGCCCACGAACATCGGATCGGTGCCGCGCGCCACCCGGTCCAGGTCCCGGGCGAGGCGGAAGTGGTGTACCGGCGTCCGGTCGCTGGACTCGAATTCGGCCTGTTTCGCAGCCTTTTCGCGCTCGATCGCCCGCAGCGCCTCCAGCGCGGCCGTCCCGTCGCGCACCCGCGCGGCCGACTCGAGCTGCACGAGCACGCTGCGCGCGTCGCCGGCGATGCCGACATCCGCGCCGCGGTTGCGCCCGATTTCCGCGGCATCGACGTCCACCTGCACGACCTTCGCGTCCGAGCCCAGCCCGCGCCCGTAGTCGAGCCGGAAGTCGAACGGCGTTCCCACCGCGAGCACCACGTCGGCTCCGGCGAGCGCCTCGCGGCGCGCGTGCTGGAAGAAACCCGGGTGTCCCGCGGGGAGGCATCCGCGCCCGGCGCCGTTCAGGAACACCGGCAGGGAAAGGCGTTTCGCGAGCGCGCCCAGCGCGTCGGCCGCGTCGTCCCACCACACCTGGGAACCCGCCACGACCACGGGGCTGCGGGCGCGCGACAGGAGGTCCGCCGCGCGCGCGACAAGGTCCGGATCGCCCGGCGAGCGCGCCCGAGTGCGCCAGGCGCGCGGCAGCGGCGCCTGCTCCTCCTCGACCGCGTTGGAGAGCACGTCCCAGGGGATTTCCAGGAAGACGGGACCGGGGCGTCCCGCGAGCGCGAGGCGCAGCGCCTTCGCGAGGTAGACCGGTACGCTCTCGGGCGTCGGGACCCGGTCCGCGTACTTCGTGATGCGCGTGAACAGGTCGACCTGCTCCATTTCCTGCAGCGAGCCGCGCCCCGCATTGAAGACCGGCGCCGCCCCGCCCAGGAGCACCAGCGGGCTGCCCGCCGAAAACGCGTTCGCCACGCCCGTGAGCGCGTCCGTCACCCCCGGCCCCGCCGTGACCACCGCCACGCCCGGCCCGCGCGTCAGCCGCGCCCACGCGTCGGCCGCGTGCGCCGCCGCCTGCTCGTGGCGCGTGTCCACCACCCGGATGCCCTCTTCCACGCAGCCGGCGTAGATCGGAGCCACGTGCAGACCGCTGAGCGTGAAGATCGTGTCCACGCCGGCCTCGCGCAGCATCTTCGCGACCAGCCGGCCTCCGGTGAGCATCGCCATCGGGCGCTTCCTCCGGACGGGAGGTAACGGCGGAGAGGCGTCCGGGCAAGGTGCGCGCCGAGAAACAAGAGCTGACCGCCAGGACGCCAAGGTCGCCAAGTTCCGCCAAGATCTGGGAGGGTTGTCGGGCGGATGCCGTCCTTCGGTACATGTTCGGTGAGTTGGGCGGGGCCGGCGGTCGGGGCCGATCGCTTGCGACGGACGGGCGTCCCGTCGCGCGCCGCGACTACCGCACAGCACGAACAGAAGCCGACAGGCGCGGCGCACGACGGGCACGCCCATCCCACCGACTCCGTTCGCCTCTCCACCCAAGTCACCGAACATGTACGTCCTTCGAGTCCCTTGCCTTCCGGCGCCCCGGTGTTCCCCGGGGCAGGCGGCAGCGGGCGGAGAAACGACGCGGGCGCGGAGAAACGACGCGGCCGCGGGCCTCCCCGGGAGGCGCGCGGCCGCGGACGATTCAGGGGATTCCTACGCCTTGCGGAAGCGCGACAGGTTCGCCGGCAGTTCCGCCAGCGACGGCCACTGCTTGTCGGGGTGCAGCGACTTCGTGCGCTCGTAGAGTGCGTCCTCCGCCTCGACGTTGTCCGGGTCCGGCACGCAGCAGTCGACCGGGCACACCGCGTTGCAGGCCTCCTCGTCGTGGAAGCCCACGCACTCGGTACACAGCTTCGCGTCGATGACGAAGATGTCCTCGCCCTGGCTGATGGCGTTGTTCGGGCACTCGGGCTCGCAGGCGCCGCAGTTGATGCACTCTTCCGTGATCTTCGTGGACATGCTGTCTCCTCGGGGATGACCGGCCGGTGCTCGCAGGCGCCGGGTCCCGGGGCCGCCGGGACGTGTTTCCAACCGTTTCGGGCCCGCCGCGCTCGGCCGACCCGCGGGGCGCGCCTTATACCGCGGGGGGGCTGCGGCGCCAACCCCCCGCGGTCGCTTGCCGCTCCCCGGTTTTCTCCAATCCGTTCGGAAACGGCTGGAAAGGAGCCCGGCACGGAAGTGCCGGGACATGAGGCAGCCGGCAGGTCCGCCGCAGCGGGCGTCTTGCCACCTCGCGCTAGCGCCGGATCTCCCAGCTCCGGTGGGCGCCCTCGCGGAAGTCCGGCGGCGTCGTCTCCGAGGTCGTCTCGCGCACCGAAAGGCCCGCCAGCGATCGCTCCTCCAGCCGGAAGTGCTTGAAATTCGTGGAGAATTCCAGAACTCCGCCCGGCGCCAGTCGCGCCGCCGCCAGCCGGACGAGCAGCGGGTGCGCCCTCTGCACGTCGAAGGACCGGCCCGCCGCCGAGCGCGACACCGTCGGCGGGTCCAGCACCACCACGTCGAAGTCCTCGCGCCCGGCCCGCAGGTACTCGAACACGTCCGCCCGCACGAGCCGGTGCACGCCCGCGTCGAGCCCGTTGAGCGCCAGGTTGCGCCGCGCCCAGTCGAGGTACGTGCGCGACAGGTCCACGCCGACGCTGCCCGCCGCCCCGCCCGCACCCGCCGCGACGTTGAAGGAGCCCGTGTAGCAGAACAGGTTCAGCACCCGCAGGCCCGCCGCCCCGCGCAGCAGCCGGCGGCGCGCCTCGCGCTGGTCCGCGAACAGCCCCGTGTCCGCGCCTCCGCGCAGACTCACGAGGAAACGCAGCGGACCCTCGCGCACCTCGAACTCCGCGCCGGGCCCGCCGCGGCCCGCGCGCGCGGACGTCGCGGCCGGCTCGCGCGACGCCGTCACGATCTCCTTCGCCCCCAGCACCCGCTCGACGGCGCCGAGGACTTCCGCCTGCTCCGCCCGGCGCGCCTCCGGCCCTCGCCGGCGCGCCACCGGCGTCACGAACTCCGTGGCCAGAACCCGGCCGGCATACACGTCGATCGTCCAGGGGACCTCCGGGATGTCCCGGTCGTAGACCCGCCAGCAGTCGACGCCCTCGCGCTCGAAGCGGGCGGCCAGACGGGCGACGTTCCGGCGCAGGCGGTGCTCGAGCGGCGTGGACATGCCGGATCCGGTGCCGGCGGAGGGCGTCGAGGGGTTCCGCCGGCCCCCCCGGCGACCCATCCTAGCGGTTTCCCCCCGGGGATTGTGGTGTGCAGCCGGGGAGGCCGTTTCCCCGGGGGAACAGGGAGCAAGCTTCCCATCGTCTGCCAGGCTGCAAGCGGCAGCGGGACAACCGCCATCGGCGGACCCGGGACAGTCCCTCCGGATCCCTGTGGCGAAATGCGGCCGACTTGGGCAGAATCCCCCGCCCCCGGCAACCTGCACGTCGGCCGGGGGCAACGGTCCCGCCCGATGGCTCTTCGGCGCCCGGGAAAACCCCTTCCGCCCCGGGGCGGAAGCTGCGGGTCACTGTCCGAAACCGAAACCTCGTTCGACACTGGAGCACGCGATGACCGAACTCTCCCCCCGGACCGCCCGATGGTCCGCCCGGATGGCAGGCCTCGCCGCCCTGCTGCTGTCGCCGGTGGCGCTGGCCGGCGAGGCCTCCCTGAAACTGCCCGACTTCGCCGCCGCGGACGCGCCGCAGTTCGGCGGGATGAGCGGCCGCAGCCTGCTGATGATCGGGCTGCTGGTGTGCCTGGGCGGCCTGGGCTTCGGGTTCTACATGTTCCAGGGCGTGCGCAAGCTGCCGGTCCACGCCTCCATGCGCGACATCTCGGAGCTCATCTGGGAGACGTGCAAGACGTACCTGTTCACGCAGGGCAAGTTCATCCTGCTGCTGGAGGCGTTCATCGGCGTCATCATGATCGCCTACTTCGGCTTCATGAACCCGCTGCCGGCGCCGGCGTCCGGGGGCGAGAACGCGCTGCGCGTGGCCGTCATCCTGGTGTTCAGCCTCGTGGGCATCGCGGGCAGCTACGGGGTGGCGTGGTTCGGCATCCGCATGAACACGTACGCGAACTCGCGCACGGCGTTCGCGGCGCTGGGCGGCAAGCCCTTCCCGGCGTACTCCATCCCGCTGCAGGCCGGCATGAGCATCGGCATGATGCTCATTTCGGTCGAGCTGGTGATGATGCTCTTCATCCTGCTGTTCGTGCCCGGAAACTGGGCGGGGGCGTGCTTCATCGGCTTCGCCATCGGCGAGTCGCTGGGCGCGGCGGCGCTGCGCGTGGCGGGCGGCATCTTCACGAAGATCGCCGACATCGGCTCGGACCTCATGAAGATCGTGTTCGGCATCAAGGAGGACGACGCGCGCAACCCGGGCGTCATCGCCGACTGCACGGGCGACAACGCGGGCGACAGCGTGGGCCCCAGCGCCGACGGGTTCGAGACCTACGGCGTCACGGGCGTGGCGCTCATCAGCTTCATCCTGCTCGCGGTACACGACCCGGTCATCCAAGCCAAGCTGCTCGTGTGGATCTTCGTCATGCGCATCGTGATGATCCTCACCAGCGCCGTGGCGTACTTCGCGAACGAGGCCTACGCCAAGGCGCGCTGGGGCTCGGCGGACCGCATGAACTTCGAGCAGCCGCTCACGAACCTCGTGTGGCTGACCTCGGCGCTGTCGGTGGGCGCGACGTTCCTGGCCTCGTACCTGCTCATTCCCGAGCTGGAAGGGGGCCTGTGGTGGAAGCTGTCGGCGATCATCACGTGCGGCACGCTGGCGGGCGCCGTCATTCCGGAGCTGGTGAAAGTCTTCACGTCGACGAACTCGGCCCACGTGCGCGAGGTGCTCACGGCGTCGCGCGAGGGCGGGCCGTCGCTGAACGTGCTGTCGGGCTTCGTGGCGGGCAATTTCAGCGCGTTCTGGCTGGGCATCGCGATCGTGGCGCTGATGGGCGCGGGCTACCTCGTGAGCACCGGCTTCCCGCCCGGGATCATGATCGCGCCGGCGGTGTTCGCCTTCGGCCTCGTGGCCTTCGGGTTCCTGGGCATGGGCCCGGTGACCATCGCGGTGGACTCGTACGGGCCGGTCACCGACAACGCGCAGTCGGTCTACGAGCTGTCGCTCATCGAGAACGTGCCGGACGTGAAAGCGGGCGTGCAGAAGGAGTTCGGCTTCGAGCCCGACTTCGAGAAGGCCAAGGCCTACCTGGAGGAGAACGACGGCGCGGGCAACACGTTCAAGGCCACGGCGAAGCCCGTGCTCATCGGCACCGCGGTGGTGGGCGCCACGACGCTCATCTTCTCGACGATCATGCTGCTGACCAACGGGCTCAAGGCCGACGTGGAGAAGCTGTCGCTGCTGAACCCGCCGTTCCTGCTGGGGCTCGTGCTGGGCGGACCGGTCATCTACTGGTTCACCGGCGCTTCCACGCAGGCCGTGAGCACCGGCGCCTACCGCGCAGTCGAGTTCATCAAGCGCAAGATCCGCCTGGAGGACACCGAGAAGGCGTCCATCGCCGACAGCAAGAAGGTCGTCGAGATCTGCACGCAGTACGCGCAGAAGGGCATGTTCAACATCTTCCTCACGGTGTTCTTCGCGACGCTGGCGTTCGCATGCCTGGACGAGTTCCTGTTCATCGGCTACCTGGTGAGCATCGCGGTGTTCGGCCTGTACCAGGCGATCTTCATGGCGAACGCGGGCGGGGCCTGGGACAACGCCAAGAAGCTCGTGGAGACGGAGCTGCACGCGAAGGGCACGGACCTGCACAAGGCCACGGTCGTGGGCGACACCGTCGGCGACCCGTTCAAGGACACGTCGTCGGTGGCCATGAACCCGATCATCAAGTTCACCACGCTGTTCGGGCTTCTGGCGGTGGAGCTGGCGGTCGAGATGAAGGACCGGCAGATCCGCTGGGCGCTGGCGCTGGCGTTCTTCGTGGCCGCGCTGATCTTCGTGTACCGGTCGTTCTACGGCATGCGCATCGGCGCCGCGCAGGAGGAGTCGGGCGCCGAGGCGCGCCCGCACGAGGCGGCCGCCAAGTAGGCGGAATTCCTCGGGAATCCGGCGACGAAGGGCGGCCTCGCGGCCGCCCTTCGGCGCTTCGGGGCGGGGGAGCCGGCGCATGGACAAGCTGACGCTCGGGGAACGCTGCAAGGCGTTCGAGTCGATGGAGGCGGACCGGCGTGCCCTGCCCGCACTGCCGCTGCTCGCGCGGCTGGACGGCCGCGCGTTCCACACGTTCACGCGCGGACTCGCCCGGCCCTACGACGAGCGTCTGACCCGCTGCATGGTCGACACGACCGCGCACCTCGTGGGCTCGTTCGAGGCCCGTGTCGGCTACACGCAGAGCGACGAGATCAGCCTCCTGTGGTGGGAGCCCGACCGCGAGTTCGGCCGCTACCCCTTCGACGGGCGCTACCAGAAGGTCGTCTCCGTCCTCGCCGGCGCCGCGTCCGCCTTTTTCGCCCGGGCCGCCGAAAAGGCCATCCCCGAGAAGGCGGCCGAGCTTCCGTGCTTCGACGCACGCGTCTGGCAGGTGCCCACGCTCGACGACGCGCTGGAGGTGTTCGTCTGGCGCGAGGACGACGCCGTGAAGAACAGCGTGAGCATGGCGGCCTGCACCCTCTACGCGCCCGATGAACTCGACGGCGTCGACACCGCGGGCAAGCACGAGCTGCTGCACCGCAAGGGCGTGAACTGGAACGACTACCCGGACGCGTTCAAGCGCGGCACCTACGTGCGGCGCCGCCGCGTGCAGCGCGTGCTCGCCGAAGCCGACCGGCTGCGCATCCCCGAGCCGCACCGTCCGCCGGCGGGCCACGCCTTCGAGCGCGGCGAAGTCGTGCCGCTCGAACTCCCGCCCATCCGGCGCATCGCGAACGCGCTGGAAGTGCTGCTGCACGGCGCCGCGCCGCTGCCGCGGGAGACGTAGCCGTGGAACTGGTCGTCTTCGTCGGCCTGCAGGCGTCGGGCAAGACGACGTACTACCGCGAGCGCTTCGCCGCGACCCACGCACACCTGAGCATGGACCTCTGGCCGAACGCGCATCGGCCGAGAGAACGCCTCATGCGCGAACTGGACGCGGCTCTGGCAGGGAGGCGCGACGTCGTCGTCGACAATACGAGCCCGACACGTGCGGACCGGGAGCCGCTCGTTGCGGCCGGGAAACGCGCGGGTGCCCGCGTGCGGGCGGTGTTCTTCGAGACTACGCTCGCCGACGCGATGTCGCGGAACGAGGTCAGAACAGGGCGCGCCCGCGTTCCCTATGTCGCCATCCGTGCGACCGCCGCGAGGATGGAGCCGCCGACCGTCGAGGAAGGTTTCGCCGAAGTGGAACGCGTTCGACTGCTGCCGCGCGGGTTCGCGACCCTCGGATCGTGAGGCCGGCGCCGCGTCCCCGCCCCGCCGGATGTGCTGCCTCGCGGCATGGGACGGGGCATGCTGCGCGGCGCGGATCACCGAAGCCGCGCGTCGTGCTAGGCCCTGTCCCCGGGTACCGCCGGGGGTCGTCGCCGTGCGGTGCCGTGCGGAGCCGGGCATGAGGAACGAGCGGAACCTGCAGGGCCGGCGCGTCGTCGTGACCGGAGCGGCGGCCGGCATCGGTCGCGCCCTCGCGCGCGAGCTTCGTCGCGTGTACCGCTGCCGCCTGGAGCTGGTCGATCGCGACATGGAGGGTCTGGATCGCCTCGTGCGCGAGCTGCAGGAGAGCCCTGCCGCGGCCTCCGACGTTCGCGCGCGTGTCTGCGACGTCGCCTCGGCGGAGTCCGTGCGCGGCCTGGCGGCGTCGCTGGGAGACGAGCCGGTCGACGTGCTCGTGAACAGCGCCGGCGCCTTCTACTCCGGGCCGTTCGAGACCATGCGCATGGAGGACTTCGAGCGCCTCGTCGCGGTGAACGTCACCGGCACCGTGCGCGTCGTGCGCGCGCTGCTGCCCGTGCTGCTGCGTTCCGCGGATCCGTGCGTCGTGAACCTGTCTTCGCTGTCGGGCCTGCACGGCGCGCCGGGCATGTGCGCGTACTCGACCACGAAATTCGCCGTCGTCGGCTTCTCCGAGTCGCTGCGCGAGGAGCTGGCCGGCCGAGCGGAGGTCTGCGTCGTCTGCCCGGCGTTCGTGCGCACGGACATCGCGAGGAACGCGCTGTTCGACGGCGACGGGGAGGATCGGACGCAGCGCGTCCGCCGCATGGAGGCCTTCCTGGACCGCTTCGGCGCGAGCCCCGAGAGCGTCGCGCGCGCCGTGGTGCGCGCCGTGCGCGAGCGGCGGCCGCGCGTGCTCCCGGATGTCGAAGCGAAGCTGCTGGACGGCCTGTACTCGGTCGCTCCCGCGCTGGGCCGGCGGCTCGTCGCGGCGGCGCATCGCGAAATGGTCCGCAGGGGCATCGCGTGACCGGCTTCTTCGACGCCCATCCGCAGCGGGACCTCGCGCTGCGGCAGTACCGCGCGAAGGAGCCGCTGTTCTACCGCCGCGCGAGCTTCACGGGCGCGGTGTTCGCCGCCGATTTCGACGCCGTGCGCGCGCGCCTGCCCACTGCGCTGCACCGGCCGCTGCGGCTCGGGCCGGGCCGCGCGGTCGCGGCGATCCACTGCCTGGAATATGCCGATTCCGACATCGGACCGTACAACGAGGTCTCCCTGTCCGCCGGCATCGTGTACGGGCACTCGCCGATTCCGTCGCCGATCCACGCGCTGCGCGCCGCGCTGTCGCTGGAATACCACGCGTTCGTGCTCGATCTTCCGGTAACCACGGACGTCGCGCTCGTGGGAGGCATCGACGTCTTCGGATACCCGAAGTACCTCGCGGACATCTCGTTCCGCGAGCGCGACGGCCGGCGCACGTGTACGTTGCGCGACGTCGAATCCGGGGCGCTCATCCTCGAATTCGAGACGCGCCTGCGGGCCGTTTCCGATCGGCCCCGGATGCTGACGCTGCACTCGTATCCGCGCCGGGACGGCACGACCCTGCACGCGCGCCTGCTCATGCGCCTGCTGCGGCACAGCATCCGGCCGGGCGGCGCGGTGGCGCTGCATATGGGTCCGCATCCGCGCGCCGATGCCTTCCGCGCGCTGCGCCTCGGGCGCGTTCTGCAGTCCTTCCACGTCCCGTCGGCCGAGGGGATCCTGTTCCTCCCGGAGCCGGCGCACGCAGGCCGCGCGTGAAGGTCGCCGTCGTCGGCGGGGGCATCGCGGGTCTTTCGGCGGCGTACTACCTGCGCCGCTGCGCCGACGTGACGCTCTTCGAGAAAGGCGCGCGCCTCGGCGGCAACGCGTGGACCTGGCGCTCTCCCGCGGGGCACCGGGTGGACATCGCGGTCGCCGCGTTCGGCCGCGCCGGATACCGCCGTTTCTACGCGCTGCTGCGGCAACTGCGCGTCCCGACCTCCGCGTGCGCCACCTCGTACATGAGCTTCCACGACCTCGACGGAGGCCGCGGGCTCTACGTGACGCCGACGCCCGAGGGGCTTCTCGCCCAGCGCTTCGACCTGCTGCATCCGGATCGGCTGCGAATCGCGGCGGATCTCCTCCTTGGCCTGCGCGATCTGCAGTCGCTGCGCAAGGCCGGCGCGCTGCGTGGCAGCACCGTGGCGGAGGCCCTGGATCGCGTGCCGCGCCTGTCGGGCGAGGCGCGGCTGGTATTCCTGTGTGCGCTCTCGCTCCTTTCGTCGATGGATCTGCCGGGCGTGCTCGCGGCGCCGGCGGAGTTCTTCCTCGCGAAGCTGGCGACCCACGGCGACGTGCTCTCGCCGCGCGCCGTCTGGTCGGTACGGTGCGTGCGCGACGGGACCGAGGCCTACGTGCGGGCGCTCGCGGAGCGCATCCGATGCGTCGTGCTCGGGGCGCGCCTGCGCACGGTCGAGCGCTCGGCGCGCGGCGTCGTGCTGCACCACGAGGACGGCCGGCACGAGGCCTTCGACGCGGCGGTGCTGGCGTGCAACGCGGACCAGGCACTCGCGTTGCTGGCGGAGCCGACGCCGGACGAGCGCGAGCTGCTCGGGGCGTGGCGCTACGAGGACGGCCGCATCGTCGTACACCGCGACCTGTCGAGCTTTCCGCGGCGGCCGCTCGTGCAGGCGTACACCTTCCTTCACTCGCGGCGGGGCGGCGCACTGCGCACCTCGGTGAACGGCGCGCTGTGGCACGAGCCGCAGGCGGGCCGCGACTGCCCGCTCGTGAGCACCCAGCACGCGAACTTCCCCATCCGGCACGACCGGATCGAGTTGGAAGCCGTGCTGCGCACGCCGATCTTCGACTTCCGATCGTGTGACACCATCGGCCGCCTGCCGTCGCTCAACGGGGTGCGACGCACGTGGTACTGCGGCAGCCATTTCGGCTTCGGCCTGCACGAGGACGCGGTCGCGTCGGCATGGCGGGCGGCGGAGGGCGTCCGGGCAGCGTTTGCGCGGGAACGCAGCGTCTGAGGCGCGACGCCCCGGGCGGGGGCCGCGCGTCAGAGGGGGCGCTGGCCGCGGCGACACCGGAAGGTCTGGCGCCGCGCCGAGCTCGCGAGACCACCGCGTTTTCCAGTCTCTCCCGCGCAGTGGACGACGGATCCGCACGAATTCCAAGCCGTGGTGCATCGCGGGCGGCGCATCCCCGCGGAATCACATGGCTTTTCGTTCATCACCGGCAATATTTCCGGAAATACCGGCCTCGGTGGACGAAATCCCCGATGATTTCCGCGGATCGCGCTCCTGCCGAAGCACCACTGCTTGGAAACGATGCGGATCGCGACCTCCGACCGCGCGACCCCGCGCAATGACTAGCGATTCCCGACCGGCGCTGCCTGCGGCCGGAGCGCCGGGAGCAGGAAGACCGCCGTGCTCAGCGTCCACGCCCTGTCGGACTACGCCTGCTCGGCCGACTCCCGGTGCCGCCCCGGCCTGCGCCGGACGGCGCGGGGCTCCCGGCGCGAGCGGTCTCCGTTGCCTCGTAGACGGTGGCGGGAGCAGTGCCCGCAGGGTCGAGCCTGCACTCGGCGTCGGGCGAGAATCCGAGGTCGCGCAGGAGCTTCGTCGCCTCCTTCCGTCCATCGTCCGCGACAACGAAGGCGGCGGACCCGAGCGTCCCCTTGAGCAACGGCCGCAGCCGTTCGCTGCGGCGCAGCGCCTCGAACGCCGCCGGGTCGTCGACCTGCAGAAGCACGACGCCGCCGAGGAACGCCCTGCCGCGACCGCCCCACCAGTTGCGCACGGCGATCGCGAGCACCGCAGGCACCTCGTGGCTCAGGTGCGCCGTCAGCCACGCGAGAATCTGCTCCGCGGTTATGCCCCGCTCCTTCGCGGCGCGCACGGAGTCGGCGGTCACGCGCCATCCGCCGTCGACGGGCTCGGCGAACCGCCTCAGGCGCGCCTTGCCCACAAGAGAGAGCCCGTTTCCCGCCGCGACGGTCCCGTGCTCGTCGACGCTCCAGCGCGGGCCCGCGCCCGCGGCTTCGACGGCGATGCCGAGCTCCTTCGCGCCCTTGCCGGCCGCATTCGACGAGACGACCCGGTACGACGGGCCAACGGCTCGTCCGTGGAGGGCGCCCTGCCCGGCTGGCAACCCGGCCGCCAGAGCCACGCCGGTGCGCACGACGAGCGCCTCGCGCTTGCGCGACCACTCGGCCAGCGACTGGGCGACGTTGGGCGGAATGCCGCTGCGGCTCCGCTCGGCGAGGAAGGCCTCGATCGCCCCGGGGGTCATGCCCGCCTCGAGCGCCGCGTAGACGGACTCGCGGGTGAGCCGGAAAGTCTGCACGACGCCCGTGGCGGAGTCCCGCTTCGCGATACGGCCCAGGGTCGTCACCGCCGGACCGTCCGCGCAGTCCAGGTACAGCAGAATCTCGTGGTTCGGCTGCAGGGTGAGGCACCGGGGATCGGCGGCGGCCTTCGCCATCCGGACTTCGGGCGCACCGAAGACGGCCCTGCCGACCTCCGTCAGACGGAACGACCAGCGCTCCGATCGGGCGCCGCCGCTGCGACCGCGCTCGACCACCCCCAGGTGTACGAACGTGGACAGCAGCGCGTTGGCGGCCCAGATCCCCTCGTCGTCCATCCAGTAGGCGAGCGAACGTTGCTCGCCGTGCCGCTCGTCCTTGCCGGCGGCGGCCGCGAGGCGCGGCTCCCAGGTGTACCCGTGCCAGTAGAACGACCGGTCGTCCGTGCGGGCGGCCCGGTAGAGGTCGAGCAGGAAGGTCTCGAGGTCGAGCCAGTCGGGCGGGCTGTGCGCGACCCGAGCGAGCGCCCACGCGAGGAACTCGCGGGCCCTGCGCAGGGCCTCCGGGTCGATGCGGGTGGAGGCATCGCGGTTGTCGCGATCCGGGACCGCGCCGACCCCGTCCTGCCAGATGCGAAGCGTTAGCCAGGCGCGCACGTACTTCGACGCCTGCGCCTCGGGTGTGAGATTCGCCAGCGCCTCGAAGCGCCCGGGGACAAGCCCGCCCTCGAACTCGTCGGTCTCGGCGACTCCCAGCGCGCACAGCAGCGCGTAGTCGAGCTCGCCCCGATTCGGCGGCTCGAGCGGGTCGGCGGGCTGGGCCGGCAGAAGCTTGGCCAGCCTGTTGCGGACGGCGGCCGGCAGGGCCCCGCCGTGGTTCACCTTCCAGCCGTCCATGGACCCGAGCGCCTTCGCGGTCTGCTCCAGGTCGACGAGGACCTCGGCCGGGGCGCGCATGATTCTCGAATCGGGATCTTTTTCGGCCGGAGCGGACGGCTTCCAGCCGAGGGGCGCCGCGGGTTCGACGAGCGACGCGACGTGGCGGGGCAGCGAGACGCTCGGGTAGGTCCGCGAGGCGCCATAGGACCAGTAGCCTTCGGGGCGGCCCGCCAGGACGAGCTTCTGACACAGCTCGTTGACCGGGTTCGCATCCCGCCGATAGGAGTACCGGTCCTCCGGCTTCGGCTCCCGTGCGAGGCCTCTGGCAAGAAGCTCCCGCCCCAGGAGCGGGCCGGAAACGGACCCGCCGTACCGCTTGACGATCGAGAGCACCGCGCGCTGCTCGGGACGGAGCGCGGCCACGACCTCGGCGACGCGCGCGGGGTCGCCCATGGCGGACCGGATCCGCTCGAAACACGCGGCCTTGGCCGTCGAGCCGGTCCACTTTCCGGCCCAGAAGCGCGCGACGCTCAGCGCCTCGTTCGAGTGAAGATTTTCGATTTCCGCCTCGACGGACTCGCGGGCCCCGGTTCCTGCAAGCACGAACGGAAGCGCGCTCACGGCCCGACCCCCGTCGCCGTGCGCGGCGTGTGCCCGGAGGCGCGCAGCGCCTTGACGAGTTCCTCCTCGGCGCCCGGGTCGACGAGCGCGATGGTGTCGGAGAGCCGGGCGAGCAGGTACCTCGCGATCTTCGGATCGCGGCTGATTTCCAGCAGTTGCGCCATGTCCTGCACCTCGACGACGACGGCGTCGGCGAGAACGGCGGGTCGGTCGGGCTCGAGCAGGGGCAGGAAGGGGTCGAGGGGATGTGTCATGGCTGTCATGAACGCGCGGCTCCGTCCGCGATTTCGATGCGGCAAGCGTACTTCATTCCTCATCCTTCGTTTTTCATCCTTCATCCTTCATCCTTCATTCTTCATCCTTCATTCTTCATCCTTCATCCTTCCCGCGTCCCCGTCGGCGATTTCGATGCGGTACGAATACCCCTGTTCGGTGAGGAAGAGCTGCCGGTGGTGGGCGAACTCCTCCTCCCGCGTGTCGCGCGACACGAGCGAGAAGAAGCGGGCGGTGCGGCCGTCGCTCTTGGGGCGCAGGATGCGGCCCAGCCGCTGGGCCTCCTCCTGACGCGAGCCGAACATCCCCGACACCTGGACGAGCACGTCGGCATCCGGGAGGTCGACGGCGAAGTTGCCCACCTTGGACAGGACCAGGTGGCGCAGCTCGCCGCTGCGGAAGCATTCGTAGAGCCGCTCGCGCTCGGGCTGCGGCGTCTTGCCCGTCAGCAGCGGCGCCGAGAGCTCGCGCGCGAGCCGTTCGAGCTGGGAAATGTACTCGCCGATGACGAGCACGCGTCCGCCGCGGCACCGCTCGAGGATGGCGCGCACGTGGTCGGTCTTGCGCGGGTTCTCGGCGGCCACGCGGTACTGCGCGCGCCGGTCGGCCAGCGCGTACTCCATCCGGCGTTCCTCGGACAGGGGGACGCGCACCTCGGTGCAGACGGCGGTGGCGATCCAGGCCCGCTGTTCCAGGTCCCGCCACGGCACGTCGTAGCGCTTGGGGCCGATGAGCGCGAACACGTCCCCCTCCCGGCCGTCCTCCCGCACCAGCGTCGCGGTGAGCCCGAGGCGCCGCCGCGCCTGCAGCTCGGCGGTCACGCGGAAGACGGGCGCGGGCAGCAGGTGGACCTCGTCGTAGACGATGAGTCCCCAGCGCCTGGCCTGGAACAGCGACAGGTGGGGGAACTCGCCCTCGCGCCCGGGGCGCCAGGTGAGCACCTGGTAGGTCGACAGCGTCACGGGGCCGGTCGCCTTCGACTCGCCGGTGTACTCGGCGATGGCGTCGTCGGCGAGCGTCGTCTTGTCGAGCAGCTCGCGTCTCCACTGCTTCACGGACGTGAGGCTCGTGGTCAGCACCAGCGTCGTCTGCCCGACCGCCGCCATCGCCGCGATGCCGACGACCGTCTTGCCCGCCCCGCAGGGCAGGACGACGACGCCGCTGCCGCCGCGCTCGGATCCCGCCAGGTAGAAGGCGTCGGCCGCCTCGTGCTGGTAGTCGCGCACGGCGAAGTCCGCACCCGAGGCGCACCGCTGCCGGAGCGACACCTCCAGCGCGTCGCCGGGCGCGTACCCGGCCAGATCCTCCGCGGGAAAGCCCGCGGCCACGAGCGCCTGCTTGAGCACGCCGCGCATCGCCGCCGGCACGCGGAAACGCGTCGGGCCGGTGCGCTCGGCGAGCAGAGGCCCCGCCGCCTTGTCGCGCGCGAGGCGTTCGGCGGTCGCCCGGTCCTGGCAGGTGCAGACGAGCCCGTCGCCGTCGCGGGCGATGACCACGCGCCCGTAGCGCGCCGCGAGCTCCCCCACCTGCGCGACGACGTTTTCCGGCACCGGGTATTTGGCGTGCTCGTGCAGCGCGGCGATCATCGCGGCGCCGGACAGGCCGGCGGAGCGCGCGTTCCAGATCGACAGCGGCGTCAGCCGGTAGGTGTGTACGTGCTCCGGGCTCTTGACCAGCTCCGCGAAGGGCGCCAGCGCCTCGCGCGCCGCCTCGGCCCGGGGCGAGTGGACCTCGAGCAGCACGGTGTGGTCGCTCTGGACGATGAGCGCGTTGGCGGGCACGACGCTCATGCGGCGCGCCTCGGCGCCCGGCACCGGCTGGCGCGCAAGGGAGTTCCGGCGCGCATGGAGGAGGCGAGGTCTTCCTCCCGCGGAAGAGCCACCCGTGCAGCGCAGGCATGTGCGGGCGAACCGGGCATCGCGCACAGTCTACCCAGGGCGCTCGATTTCTGAGGCGCGACGCGGGGACCGCGCGGCACCGGTGAGGCAAGGGCGGGCCGCGGTGGAACCGGAGGGGCGAGCCGCGTGCCGAGCTCGCGAACCGACCGCGTTCTCGACGCCCGTTCCGCCCCCCCCGGACGCCGGATCCGCACGAATTCCAAGCCGTGGTGCGTCGCGGAGGGCGCATCCCCGCGGAATCGCGGCACTTTTTCGACCGGACGGGAGGTTTTTTCGGAAATACCTGCCTCGGCGGACGAAATCCCCAGGCATTCCGCGAGGTTGCGGTCGGGCCGACGCACCACTGCTTGAAAACGATGCGGATCGCGGGGACCGATCGTCCGCGGGCCTGAGAAACGCGGCATTCCAGAAGCCGTCCTCCGCTCGCGATCACCTGCGAATCGGGGCGTTCTCTGCCGGCCTCCCCTTCGCGTGCGCGCACGGGAGCGGCGCGACTCCGGCCGAGGGCAGGGCCGCTGGCACCCGCGCGCGGCGCCCGGTAGAATGCCGGCCAACGGTGCGAGGGACCCGCCCCGCAGTGGGGCGGCCGGCGATTCCCCGGAGGAATCCGCAGCGCACACCCCGGCGCCGCAGGAGGGCTCATGTCGAGGTCCACGGCGATTCTCGCGGCGGTGCTCGCCGCCTGCACGCTCCCCGCGCCGGAGGCGGAGGACACCGCCAGCGCCTCGGTCGCGCTGAGCGACGTGCCGCTCGACGTGCAGTGCCTGCAGATCCTGGTCGCCGCGGGCGGGCGCAGCTTCGCGCCGCTCTTCGACGTGTCGCCCGGAGCCTCCGCGTCGCTGACCGTGGCCGCGCTGCCGCCGGGCCCGCCACGTTCTCGGCGCGGGCGTACGCGGGGGCCTGCGCCGGGTGGACCGCGGCGGCCGCGCCCACCTGGGTCGCCGATGCCGTCTCCGTGACGCTGGTGGCCAGCACGGCGACCGGCGTGGCGCTCGTCATGCGCCGCCCGGACGTGACCGCCTCGGCGCAGGTGACCATCGCCTTCCCGGACGAGGCGCGCGCGCGGCTGTCCGTGGGCTGGCAGGGCGCCTGCGCCGTGCGCGACGACGGCGCCGCCGCCTGCTGGGGCCAGTACATCTGGGCCGTGCCCTACCCCATGAATCCCGCGACCGCGATATCCGGGGCCGCCGGCGCCGTGGCGGTCGGCGCGGGCGCCTTCCACGGCTGCGCGCTCCGGCAGGACGGCACGGTCGTCTGCTGGGGCAACGGCGGGGCGGGACAGCTCGGCAACGGGCAGCGTCCCAGCGCGGTCGCGACGGCCGTCGGCGTCGTCAACCTCAGCAACGTCGCCGCCCTCGCGTCGTCGGACAACGCCAACTGCGCCCTGCGCGCCGACGGCACGGTGGCGTGCTGGGGCGGCGGCGACTACGGGGAACTCGGGCCGGGCTCGCCGGGCGCCGTGTCGGCGGTGCCGGTGGAGGTCCCGCTGCCCCGCCCCGCGACGCAGCTCACGGGCGGCCATTTCCACTTCTGCGCGCTCGCCTCGGACGCCACCGTGCTGTGCTGGGGGTTCGGCCGCACGGGAGCCCTGGGCAACGGACAGACGGCCGACTCCGCGACACCCGTGCAGGTCTCCGGCATCGCCGACGCGACCTCCGTGGCCGCCTTCGACCACACCACCTGCGCGCTGCACCGCGGCGGCACGGTTTCCTGCTGGGGCGAGGGGCGCTTCGGCGAGCTCGGCAGCGGCACGACCAGCGCCTCGGCCGTCCCCGTGGCGGTCGGCGGTCTGACCGGCGTGTATTCGCTGGGCGGCGGCTCCAGGGGCGACGGCCCCTGTGTCGTGAAACTCGACGGCACCGCCGCGTGCTGGGGGCGGAACGGCGACGGCCAGGTCGGCAACGGGGCGCAGCAGACTTCCGTAAACTCGCCCGCCGCCGTCGGGGGCCTGACGGGCGTGCGGGCCGTCCACCGCGGCGACGGCGCCGCGTGCGCGCTGCTGCGCGACCGCACGGTCTGGTGCTGGGGCACGAACGGCCACGGCGTTCTCGGCACGTCCAACGCAAGCCAGTCCAGCCTGGTGCCGGTGCGCGTTTCCGGGCTGCCCTGAGCGGCGCGTGGGCGCGGCGCGGGCGAGCAGCGGCACGGCACGCGCGCTGCGCGCGGCGGTGGCGGCGTGGCTGGCGGCGTGCGCCGCGGGCGACGGGCCGCCGGCCGGCGGGAGCGCCCGGCTGGAAGCCGCGCTCGCCGCGGTGCCGGACGACGTCGCGTGCGTGCGCATTCGGGTCGCGGGCGCCGCCCTAGCCGAGGGCCTGTTCGACGCAAGTCCCGGCGCGGGCGCGATTTTCACGATCACGCGGCTCGAACCCGGCGCGGCGACGGTGCGCGCGGACGCGTTCGCCGCATCCTGCGCGCTGCTCACGAGCTCGTCCGTGCCGGCATGGATCGGCGGGCCGGTCGCGGTGACGCTCGTGGCCGGAGCGGCGGCGGCCATCGCGCTGCCCATGCGCCGCGACATGCCCGTGCCCGCGATCCCGACCCTGACGCTCGCGGTGCAGGCGGGCTCGCCGGCGCGGCTGCCCGCCGACGGCGCCTCGACGACCGTGCTCGTCGCCGGCGTCGCCGACGCCGCGGGCGCTCCGCTCGCGGGGCGCTCCGTGTCGCTGGCGATCCCCTCCGGCGGCGGCACGGCCGCCTCGCCCGCGGTCACGGGGTCCGACGGATCGGCGGCCTTCACGCTCACCGCGTCGACCGCGGCCGGAACGTACTCGTACACGGCTTCGATCGCGGGCGCGCAGTCCGGCGCGGCGTCCCTGGAGTTCCACGCCGCCGCGTCCCCGGCGCTGTGCACGCTGGCCGTCGTGCCGGCGGGCGACGTTTCGGCCAACGGCATCCGCACGGTGCAGATGGTCGCGACGCTGCGCGACTACGCGGGCGCGCCGATGCCGGGCGTCGTGCCGGAGGTGGCGGTGTCGGGGTCCGGGAACACGGCGAGCCCCTGCACGGCGTCGGACGCGGCGGGAGTGTCCACCTGCCCGCTGCAGAGCACCGTCGCGGAAACGAAGACGGTGTCTTTCACGTCGCCGGCGCTGCCGGCCACCGCGACGGTGACGTTCCTGGCGCCGCCGCGCGTGGACACGACGGGCGGCGACGGGACGTTCGGCACGGCGTCGGCGGACGCGACGCGCACGTTCTCGTTCGTGAACCGCGGGCCGGGCGTGGCCTCGTCGACGCGCCTGGCGGTGACCGTCACGGACTGGTCCGCCGGCGGGGCGGCGGCGTACTCCGTCACCGAGGACACGTGCAACGGCGTGGTCCTGGTTTCCGACGCGACCTGCAGCCTGCGCGTGACCTTCAAGGCGGGCAGCGGCGGGCTCGCCCGCGGGACGTACTTCGCCGCGTGGCTGAAGATCGCGGCCCATCAGACGGCGGACGCGAACGGCACGGGGTCCATCACCTTCCCGCTGACGGGCACGACCGCCGCGGCGCCGCCGCCCGCGCCCGACGCCGGCGGCTTCGGATGCCCCGGCGGCATGGCCCCGGGAAACCCCTGCTGGTCGAACGAGGCGTGCGCCTCGTGCGTGTGCGCCTGGGGTGTCTGCCAGTAGTGCTCGTCTCCGGACTTGAGTCCCGGGACGGGGGCTTCCCGACCGAATTCATGAGGTGGATCGACGGGCTGGTCGCGGGAGCGGCACTCGTCCCGCCGGGGAGATCCGCGAGGACTCCTTGGCTGCGCTGCCGCACATTCGGGCCGTTCCGTCCGGCAACCGCCTCCCGATGTCAATGTCCGGTTTCCACACCCGATTCCCCACCGGATGGACTGATGCGCTCGCTCGCTATTAATTGTTGCACAAGTATATGCATCCCGGGCGGGCCGGCAAACAGCCGGGCACGCGAGTGCCCGGGTGGTGCATGGACGCGCGACCCGGGCACTCGCGTACCCGGCTTCCTCGTGGTCTGCCTGCGCTCGAAGTGGGTCGGGGCATGGGAACTTCCGCCTCCCGCCCTGCATCGCTTAGCCAGACGGCACGCGCGGCGGCCATGGGCCGCAGGCGGCGACATCGCCCCGCCGGCCCGCGGCGGCGGCATCGGTCGGTCGGCGGCTACCGCGGGGGGCGGTCCCGTGCTACAGACGATGGGACCACCCGCGGGACAAGGCATGTCCCGCGCGCGTGCGCGTGACAGGGCCTGTCGGAGTGCTCATGCGGACGATTCCTGCCCGGGTCCGGTGCCTGCTGCCGGCGCTGGCGATGCTGGCGCTGCCGGCGGGCTGCGACTGCGGCGGCGAGGTGCAGTCGGCGCGGCCGGCCATCGACGTGCGGCCCTCCAGCGTGGACCTGGGCGGCGTGGGAATGGGCTCGTCGGCAGTGCAGCGGGTCGAGGTCCGCAGCGCCGGCAACGCGCCGCTGTCGGTGCAGAGCACGGACCTGGCCCGCCCGGACGACGCCATCCGCGTCGACGCGAGCCTTTCTACCGACTGCCGCGGCATGCCGCGCATGGGCGGTGCGCTTCTGCCCGTGGGCGAGTGCGGGCTCGTCATCCTCACGTTCCGGCCGGCGGCCGTCGGTCCCGTGCAGAACGTGCTGCGCATCAGCTCCGACGACCCGAAGCGGCCGGTGGTCGAGGTGGAGCTCATCGGCGAAGGCCTGGCGCCGGCGCTGGAGCTGTGTACCGGCTTCTCGGACGGCGACGGCGCCTCGGACGGCGCGACCGACGGCGGCACCGACTCCGGCGGTCCTGGCGCCGAGGGCTCGTGTACGCGCTGGTCCGACACGCCTCCGTTCGTGCCCGGGCTGGACTTCGGCGAGGTGCCGCGGCGCGAATCCGCGGTGAAGCAGGCGCGCATCCGCAACTCCGGGCGCGGCGCGCTGCGCGTCATCGCCGTGACGCTCGCCCCCGGTTCCGACGCGTTCGCCCTGCCCTCCCCCGACTTCGCGCCGACCGTGGAACCGGGCGGGCTGGCCGATCTCGACGTGTCGTTCACGCCGCCGGAGCGCGGCTCGTTCACCGGCACGCTGCTGCTCCAGACGGACGATCCGGAGCACGCCTCGGTCGAGGTGCCGCTGTCGGGCCGAGGCACGGGGCCTTCCGTGACGCTGTGCGTCGTGGGCTCGGACGGTGCGGTCGTCGAGAGCGCCTGCACGGATTTCTCGGGCACTTCCCCGCGCATTCCGACGCTGGACTTCGGCGACGTGGCGCGCCGGACGACGGCCACCGCGACGCTGCGGGTCCTGAACCGCGGCCGCGCGTCGCTGCAGGTGCTGTCCGCGACGCTGCTGCCCGGCTCGGACGGGTTCGGAGTACCGGCGACTTTCACGTCCACGATCCCGGCCGACGGCCAGGTGGACCTGCCCGTGACGTTCACGCCGCCGGAGCGAAGCCCGTACGCGGGCACCGTGCGCATCGACACCGACGACCCGGACCATCCGCGCGTCGACGTGCCGCTGGCGGGCACCGGCGTGGGACCGTCGATGCTCCTGTGCATCGTGGCCGCGGACGGCAGCGTGCCGGCCGGAGCGTGTACCGACTTCAACGCGAGCCCTCCGACGATGCCGGTGCTGGACTTCGGGCAGGTGACGCGGCGCGGCAGCGTCACGCGCTGGGTGCGCGTGCGCAACGTCGGCCGCGCGCCGCTGCACGTGGCGTCGGCCGCGCTGGAGGATCCCGCCGGCGTCTTCCACATCTCCCGCACCTTCACGCTCGACATCGACCCGGGCCAGTTCGCCGACCTCGTGACCCGCTTTTCGCCGGCGACCCGCGGGATATTCAATGGAAAGGTGACGGTGGCGTCGGACGATCCCGACCATGCGTCGCTGGAGGTGATTCTGCTGGGGACGGGCGTGGCGCCGGCCATCCGGGTGTGCGTCCCGACCGCGACGGGGGCCATCGACGAGGCGGCGTGCTCGCGGCTGGACGATCCGACGCCGTTCGTGCCGGCGCTCATCCTGGGGAGCCTGCCGCCGGGCACGCGCGGCACGGGGCGGCTGCGCGTGCTGGACACCGGAGGTGCGCCGCTGTCGGTGTCGGCCGTCGAGGTGACCGTCGGCGCGCCCGCGGTGACGGCTGCCACCACCGTGACGCTGCCCGCGGCGGTGGAGCCCGCCGGGTCGCTGGACATCGACGTGTCGGCGACGCCGCAGGCGGTGGGGCCGCTGGCGGGCACGGTGCGCATCGCGAGCGACGACGACGCGCACCCGCAGGTGGAGGTGCGCATCGCGGCCGAGGGTGCGGCGCCGCAGGTGCGCGCGTGCGTGCTGCGTGCGGACGGCTCCGAGGACCCGACGACCTGCAGCGAGCTGCGGGCGCCCACTCCGTTCGTGCCGACGCTGGACTTCGGGCACCTGCCCTGGGGGCTGCAGCGCGCCCGCGTCGTGCGCGTGTACGACATCGGAGGCGCGCCGATGACGCTGCGCGGCGCGAACCTCGTGTCGGCGACGGGCGAGCTGGCCATCGGGACCGGCTCGGAGCCGGGCTATCTGCAGCCGACGCAGTACCGCGACCTCGAGCTGCTGTTCCACCCGACCGCGACCGACGGGGCCATCGCGGCGGGGCTGCACCTGCTCACGGACGACGCCCACGATCCGGACGCGGTGATCCCCGTGCGCGGCTGGGGCGACGGGCCGGCGCTGTGCGTGTCGCCCGCGTCGCTGGACTTCGGCACCGTGCCGGTGGGCGACGACGCGACGCAGCACGTGACGCTGACCAACTGCGGCCCGGTGTCGTACAACCTGAATTCCCTGGCGATTTCGGGAGCTTCCGAGTTCTCGTCGGCGCTGCACGCGGTGCCGGCGTCCATGGATCCGGGAGCGGAGCTCGGGCTGGACGTCCGGTATGCGCCATCCCGCCAGCGCACCGACACCGGCACGCTGGCCGTCGCGACGACGTACGCGAGCCAGAGCGTGAGCCTGCGCGGCACGGGCGGAGCCCCGACGTGCTCGTCGTCGCCCGCGACGGCGAGCATCAGCACGACCCCGGCGACGCCCGCTCCGCTGCAGGACGCGACGCTCGACGGACGCGCGTCCAGCTCGCCGCGCGGAAGCCTCTCCTACGCCTGGCGACTGGTATCGCAGCCGACCAACGGCACCTCGGGCATCGTCAACCCCTCGTCCGCGCAGGCGCGCCTGTACGCGCAGCTCGCGGGCGACTACACCGTGCGGCTGACCGTCACGGACACCGCGGGCTGCCAGGGCAGCGCGACGAAGGTCATCCACGTGGTGCCCAACCGCACGCTGCACGTGCAGCTCACCTGGCCCGAGGATCACGACGACGTGGACCTGCACTACCTGCGCTCCGGTGCGGCGTTGTACTCGAAACCCGGCGACGTCTTCTGGAACAACAAGACGCCGGACTGGGGCCTGGGCGGCAACAACCCGACCCTGGACATCGACGACCAGTGGGGATTCGGCCCCGAGAACGTCAACCAGTCGAGCCCCGCCAACGGCACCTACTACGTGAAGGTCCACAACTACTGCAACCGGCTCTGCCACGAGGAGTGCCACGAGTCGTGCATTCTCTGGATCTGCACGACGAGATGCTCCATGGTCTGCGACGGCACGCACGGGCCGTCGGTGCCGCTGCTCAAGGTGTACGTGGACGGGTCGCTGCGCTGGCAGCAGAGCTCGCCGCGCGCGCTCGAGCAGCAGGACGTCTGGGACGCCGCCAAGGTCGTCGTCAACAGCGGGACCTACACCGTGTCGGCCGACACCGGGCGGGTCTGGAGCGGAGCGGGGACGTACCCGGCGTGTTCGGCGGACACGGACTAGCCGGCGCGCCGAACAATTAGAACTTCTGCCGAAAGATTTCTTGCGATGGATATTCTCTGCACATTGTGATTTGGTCTCGTCGGCCGGGCGAGCGCTCGTCCGACGAGGCACTGGGAGCCCCGCAAGTTGACCGACCAAGAACGATTCCTGCTCAAGCGGGTGACCGCACGGGGAGTTCGCGTTTCTTCGCAGGGCCGGCAGGGAACGCTGCTGACCATCGACGGCGCACGTACTCACGGCCGCCACGACGCAAGGGCGCGCGGGGCTTTCCGCCCTGCCCGCAGCGCACGCACGGGTCGTGGTCGGGGCACGAGCCCGCGGTCAACGCCGTGGGCGCTCGTCCGGGAAGAGCAACGTGCAGTCATCTCCGCTTGCGCGGAGATGACTTGACGCACATCCCGCTTGGTGCTATTCTTCGTTGCGTGCGGGCAATCCCTCCCATCTCGCGCTTGGAGTACCTCGACGTGGTGCTGGCGGAATCGACGCGCGAGGGAGTGCGCATCGAAGATGCTCGGGTGGCTATCGGGCGTCTGGTCGAGGAAATGGGGCGCCGTGGCGAGGCTCACGCAAAACGCGACTGGCGTCAGCCGGCCGCCTACCGGGATACGGTCGTTTCTTGCCTGCGAGTTCTCATGCGCTGGGGATTCATCGAACAGCAGGCGCTGCCCGACTCGGAGGCCGGCTTTCTCGCTGCACGCGAACACCTAGTCATGACCACGGACCAAGGCCGGCGCCTCGCCGAGGCGAGCACGACTGCACGGCGCGAGGAGTTCGGGCGCCGGCTCGTCAGGGATTTTCCCGTCTTTCGCGACCTGCTCCTGTTGCTGCGGCACGCCGACCTCTTGGTGCCGGAGACCACCGACTCGTCGGCCGGCATGGCCTTTCCAAACGGCCCGACCGGACCGGGACTGGACGACGGAGCCCGGAAGCTCGCAGTCTCGGCTCTCGACGCGGTGCAGCGCGCGCGGGATGTCTCCGGCGCAAGGATGTCCTTTCTGCCGGGGATCGACACCGCTGCCGCAGACTTGGTGCGCGGTCTCGGGCGCCGCTTCGCCGAACGACAGCCGCGCAACCGCAAGGAGCTTACAGGTGCTGCGAACAAAGCGCTCGCCGGCACGTTCCTTCGAGCCGCCGGCCTGAACGCGGACTGGAATGCCTATGACCGCAGCCTGCGTTGGGCACGGGGACTCTATGTCGCAAACGACGCGCGGCATGTCGCCGGAGTCGATGCGTGGGTGGCCTGGGCAACGGCGACTACGGACTCGACCCTGAGCAGCTTCGTGCGCCGGGGCATCACGCAGTGTCGCGACGAAGTCGAGCGCCGGATCATCGACGCCTACGGGCGCGTCGCGAAGGAAAAGCCGGGGATGTCCCGCTACGCTCCGGTTCCGATCTACGAAGTGCGCGAAACCGCGGCCTATCTCGCCCGCGTCTCGGACGAGGTCGTGGACCGCGTCTTGGCCGACATGGCCTTTCTGCCCCGCCCCGGCGCCGACACGATGGTGAGTCTGCTGCTCGGCGGCATGCGGCCCTTCGCGCCGAGCGCCCGACCGTTCCGTCACGAGGATCGCACCTACTACTACGTCGCCATTCACCCGCCGTCGGCCCCGCTGGTGGCGACCGACCCGACCCGGAGAGGGCCATGACGATCCCGAAGTACGAGTTCATGCAGAAGGAATGGGGGTTTTCAAAGCTGCCGATCTCGACCACCGCGTTCAACCAACCCGGCGACACGTTCAGCGCCGACGCTGCGCGCGAGGAGGTGGATGCCTTCGAGGAGCGGTTTGTGGCCGGAGGCATCTGGGGAGGACTTGTCTACGGCTACCTCTGGTCGGCGCCTGGGGACCGGGTCCAAGAGCGCACAGGAACGGGCTACGGCAAGACGGCCCTCATGCGCGAAATGGAGCGCCGACTCAACGCCGACTTCGGCGAGAGGACACTCGCGCGCTTCCATCTGCCCGAGCGGCCTTCGGTCGCCGCGGCGTACACGAAGCTGGACAACGAGGATACGCGGGGCGTGTACGCTCTGCTGTGCGCGGCCGTCGAGCGCTGGGCGGACGCAGCGCAGTGTTCGGGTCCGGGCGGGAGATCCGTTTTCGAGGCGGCTCGCGACCGGATCGTCGCGCGTCTGGGTTGCGCACCGGAGGACGAGAGCGCCGTTCGCGCGGCGGTCGAGGTGGCCTACCGGGGGGTGACCGGAGGAGCGACCGCTTCGCCGCTTCGCCGCGAGATTGTCGAGAAGTTCTGCATGCCGGACCCGACCTGCCTGCAGGAGGAACTGGCCGGCATTTCGACGACGGCAAAGGCTCGTCGCGGCCTTGACTACTTCATTGCGGCCGTGACGTGCCTGTCGGCCGCCGGCATCGAGCATGTGTTCCTTTTCATAGACCAACTCGAGTACATGGTGACCAACCGCTCGATGAACCGCAATCAGAAGTCACGCGAGGTCGCCCGCCTGCGATCCGTCTTCACCGAGCACGCGTGCCTTGCGGATCGCGTTCACGTCATCTTCACGCTGCACCGCAGCGCCAGCGGCGACTTGAGCGACTATTGGACTCAGAACCGCCTGCCGCCGTTCGAGTGGCGCGATCCGGAGAACCGCAACGTGACGGTCGTATTGCGCGGACTCGAGTCGCCCGAGCGGATCGGAGACCTTGTCCGGCCCTATTTCGACAAGGCCCGCCGCGATTCGCACCACCCGCTGGCAGGCACGCTCGCGCCCCTCGATCCGGCTACGTTTCCCGTTCTATTGGAGCGCAGCCAAGGCCGGCCCGGCGTCATCCTGCGCCGGGTGGCCTCGGCGCTGGACCGCGCATGCGAAGAGAACAAGCGGAGCATCGATGCTGCGCTTCTGGAGCGCATTCTGGGCGAGCCCATCCCGGAGGAAGAGGCCCCGGTTCCCGCTGTCCCCGTCGATGCTTCCGGTCTCATCGAATAGGCCATGTTCGACGCTGTGTTGGCGGGGCTGCACTGGCTCGCGCGCATCTTGAATCCGTTCGAGAACCGGGGTACGCCCATGCGGGGGCGCGACTGGGAAGCTGCCGTCCACCACTTGGCGGGTCGCGCCTGCACGGGACTGCACGTTCAAGGTCCCGGTCACGCCCGACTCTTTGGAAACTGCGGTCGCACGGGGCTGTGCACCGAGATCGACTGTGCCGTTTGGGACGGTCGTGACCGCGTTCTCGCGCTGGAGGCCAAGGGATACGAGGATCTGGCAATGCCGCGGGCAGAGATCTTCGTGTTCGGCGCGAAGATCCGCGACCACGAGGAACGACGGCGGACCTGCATCGAGGCGGTTCTCGTATCCGCAGGGCGCATCGATGACATCACCTGTCGGTGGGCAGTTGCGCACGGCATCGACGTCGTCGACCCCGATCGGCTCCCCGTCGCACTGCTCCTGCGCGCCGCCGAGGCGTTTCCCCGCGGAGCCGCCGTGCTCGTGCGCCCGTGGAGAATCGAGTGGCTTCGCGAGTTGCTCAACGCCGAGCCGAGTGCGCGGTCTCTGCGAACATGTTCCGGCTGGCGTACGCTGGGCTCGGAGGGGCTGCGGGACGTCGAGACGCTGCAGCACGAGCTTTCCGCCGATTTGCTGACGGCATGCGCCGGGTGCGCCGACGGATACCCCCGCGAGAAGTCGATTGCCTCGTTCCTAGCATCTCGCGCTCGCGCCTTGGCAAGGCTCGGGCTGTCCCTGCCCCCGGACAGCACGCGCCCGGAAGCCTTCGTTGAAGCGCCCTGATGGGCGAGATCCGGCGGCACGTCCATCCGTGGCTCGCCCAGAGGTCACCGAAACTCGTCTTCGCCTCCGCCTCCGAAAACGTCAGAGCTTGTGAGGCGCTTTCAGTCCCGCGCAGGTGCCGCCGCCCTATGCCCGGCGCGGCGAACGCAGGCACGCTTCGCGGAGTGCCGTCGCACTGCCCCGTCGCGCAACGTCCGCAGGGTGTCGCCGATCCGCGCTGCGCCGAGCTGCGCGCACGGCACTCGACCGATCGCTGGAAGCTCATCGGGTCGCACGACCAGAGGCCCAGCGATTCCGCGGGGTTGGCGGATCGCCCGCGTTTCCCGCCGTGCGTTGCCCGCCGCCCGGACGCCTGCCGGCAGCGGGCGGGCCGGGCGCAAGCTCCAGCGGACCGGACCACGACTCGTGCGGCCGGCGCCGCGATGCGGCAAGGCGTCCGTCGTCCCGCACCCTTGGCCGGCACCCGGCCCGAACGTGACCGATCGCATCGACGCGCCCGGCCGCGCCGTGGTAGCGATGCCGGCAGCGCGCGGCAGGCCCCGCCCGGGCGCGACGACCGATTTGTGCCGCCCGGCGCCGCCGCGCGAATGACACGAGGGAATCACCCATGCCCCGCCCCACCGGCCCCCGATCGCCCAGCATCGGCAGCGCCGCACTCCTGGCCGCGCTCGCCGCCGCGTGCACCACGACCGTGCCGCCCAGCAACCCCTACGACGTGTCGACGCCCTCCGACCGACAGGCGCCCGCGTCCATCCGCGGCCGCGTCGTGCTGCTGGCGCAGGCGGCCGCCGGGGGCGCGCGCCTGCTGCTGCTGGACGGCGCGGGCGCCCCCGCCAAGGCCACGGACGGCGGCCCGCGCGTCGCGGCCGTGCAGTCCCTCGCCGGCGACGGCGTGGAGCGCGGGCTGGGGCAGTTCGAGTTCGCGGGGCTCGTGCCGGGCGCATACCGGGTGGTCGCCGCCCCGGACGACCCGGTCCTGCGGCCGTTTTCGCTGCAGACGCCGTCGCTGGTGGTGCTGGGGCCCGGCGAGACGGCCGATCTCGGGGAGCTCCGCTTCGTGCGCCTGGACGCCGGCGGCTGCCGCGTACACGGGTCGGTCGTGCTGCGCGACGCGCAGGGCGGCGCGCGCGACGTGAGCCTGTACCGCCTGGTGGGTCAGTCGCTGGAGGTGCGCGCGCAGCAGAAAACCGGTCCGGACGGGAGCTTCGACCTGCGCGACCTGCCCCCGGGCACCTATGCGCTGTCGGCCGAGCACCCCGGCTTCACGCCCGACTACCGCGTCGGGTTCTCCCTCGCCGACGAGCCCGGCGCGCTCTCGAGCGACCAGGCGTTCGACGGCGACGCCGCCCTGACGCTGCACCTGGCCACGGCCGTCGTGGTGCCCGACGTGCAGCGCTCGTACGGCGTCTACTACACGCGCGAGTCGCGGCTCCCGGTGCAGGTGCTCGCCTTCGGCGGCATGACCGAGATGCGCCTGTCGTCCTCGCCCGCGTTCGCCGACGGCGCCAGCGACGAGGCCTTCGTGCCGTATTCCGCCGCAGCCGGCGTGGAACTTCCCGCACGGGAAGGCGCCGTGCGGGTGTACGCGCAGTTCCGCAACTCGTCGGGCGGGTTCCAGTTCACCAGCGACGTCTACTCCGCCGAGGTCGTGCGCGACGCCACGGCGCCGGTCGTGCTGCGGGTATCGGCGCGCGGCCGCCCGCCCGACGCGCAGGGACGCCTGTGGGTGCGCGATCCCTCGACGCCCGTCACCGTGGACGTCGACGGCACCGACCGCCAGAGCGCCGTCGCCTCCTACGCCGTACACCTCGCCGCGGACAACTCGCCCGGACTCCCCGAGCAGCTCGTGTTCCACGAGGTGGACGCGCCGGCGGGCGCCATGACGGTGGAGGACACGCTGGCGCTCACCGAGGGCGAGGGGACCAAGAAGATCTGGGCCTACCTGCGCGACCGGGCCGGCAACACGAGCGAGCCCGCCGCGCTGGTGCTGGAGGTCGACTCGCGACCGCCGGTCGTCTCGCCGCTGGCCGCCGAGAACGCGCTGCCGGGCGCCGTGCTGGACGACCTCGCCGCGGCCGTGCGCATCGACGCCCCGGCGGGATGCGCAGGCGCCACCGGGGGCGATCCCAACGACTGCCCGGTCTCGTTCCGTATGGGCGCGGCGCCGCTCGACTCCGCCGGGCTCCTCGTGCCGCTGTCCGCCGCCGGCTGGACGCTCGTCCAGAACGATGCCGGCGCCGAGGTCGCGCGCCGCGTCGTCCCGGTGTCGTTCCAAGGCGAGGACGGGCAGGTCCTGTCCTTCGAGGGCTACTTCCAGGACGCCGCGGGCAACGTCGCGCACGTGGCGAGCCCCAACTACACGCTGCACCTGCGCGGCGGCGTGCAAGGGCGCGTAATCGTAGAAGGATTCGCCGATGACGCACCGCGTCACGGCGGTGTCTCGGTTTCGCTCTGGCGCATGGGGGACGACCCCGCGACGGCATCGGCCGCGGCGACGGCGACCACCGATCCGACCGGCGCGTTCCGCCTGACCGACGTGCGCGCCGGGCGGTATCTGCTGGGCGCGGCTCGCCAGGGCGCCGTGGGGCTGCAGACCTCCGTCGAGGTGCGCCCCAACGGCATCACCGACACCGGAACGCTGCGCATGACCACCGCGCGAGGCCTGATCCTGGGGCGTTTCGTGCGATCGGACCTGCGCGACCAGCCGACCGGCAACGGCGGCATCGCGGTGTCCGTGCGCCTGGGCGGCGCGCCGGTGCTGGACCTGCCGACCTCCGACGACGGTACGTTCACGACTCCGGCGCCCGGACTGCCCGTGACCGTGGGCGCCGACGCGTATCAGGTGTCGGCGTCGGCGGCGGGCTACGTGGGGCGCGTCGTCGAGGGCGTGGTCGTGTCCCAGGGCGCCGCGACCGTGCTCAACGAGGATCCCGCGAACCCGGGCCGGCCGCTCCCCTACGAACTGGCGCGCCTGACCGGCGACTTCGACCTGTGCGCCGCGTCCGGCCCGTGTACGCCGCAGCTCTACACGAACGAGACGACGCACCGCGTCAAGCTGCGCTCCACCGCGAACGTGACCGAAATCCGCGCCCGGGCGCGCCTGCCGTTCGTCCCGGGCGATGCCGCGGCGTTCACCGCGTTCACCGAAGAGTACCTGGCCCCCGTGGATCTGTCGGGGCCGGACGGTTCGGTGCCCGTGTATGTGGAGGTGAAGGTGGGAGGCGCGACGCTCTCGCTGCAGTCGCGCATCGTGCTGGACACGGCGGCGCCGTCGGTCACGTCGTTCGGTGTGCAGAAGGGCCGGCTCGCGGAGCTGGACGGCTTCACGAACGAGGCGTCCGTGCGGGCCAGCGTGACGGCGGACGCGGGCGGGGGCGCCGACGTCGCGCCGCTGGAAGCCGCGCACGTGGCGTTCGTCGCGGGCGACGCGCCCGCGCAGGTCCCGGCGGGCGCGACGTCCTGCGCGTTCGGCGCGTCGTGTACGGTGCCGCTGCCGGCCGCGTCGGGCGGCTCCGTGACCGAGGGTGTCCACCGCGCGTACGCGTTCGCCTGCGATCTGGCCGGAAACTGCGCTGCCGCCGCGGCGCCCGCCGAGGTCGTGTTCGACTCCACCGCGCCGGACATCGCGAACGGCGTCGCGTTTTCCCCTGTTTCGCAGGCGATCCGCATCGCCCACGGGCGCATCTACACGCGCTCGACGCTCTACGACCTGTCGCTGGGCGTCGGCGCGGCGAAGACGGGCGCGGGCGCGCCCGTGCTCCAGGCCGGCCGGGCGGTGCCCGACGTCGCCGCATGGCGAACAGGCACGCGGCAGCCCGACGGCACGGTGCTGTACTGCGCCTGGAACGTGCTCGACCCCGCACCGGAAGCGAATGCGGTGCGCCGCGTGGCCGGGCCGCCGCTGCCGCCCGTCGACGACGACTACGCGTTCTTCCTGCAGGTGCGCGACGCCGCGGGCAACGACACCACGGCGGGCGATCCGACGCTGCAGTACGCGCTCACGCTGGACACGACGCCGCCCGTGGCGACTTTCGCGGTCAACGGCGGCTCGGACTGGACCACGGACCACGTGGTGAGCGTGGTCGTGACGAGCGCCTCCGGCGACCGCGGACCGGCCGAGATCGTGTGGCTTTCCACCGACGGAGGGCTGTTCGAGACGTACGACGCGCGCACGCTGCCGCTGACGACGCCGACGCTCGCGCTGCCGGCGGCGGCCGCGCCGCAGGGCGACGGGCGCTACGTCGTCTACGCCCGCCTCGTCGACGCCGCGGGGAACGTGTCGGATCGAAGCGACGACGTGTTCCTGGACCGCACGAGGCCGCAGATCCTGTCGGCGCGGTGCGGAAGCTGCGCCGCGGATTCCTCCGGGCGGCTGTGGGCGAACGACCCGCTGCTCGTCGTGTACCTGGCCGCCGCCGACAACAGCGGCACCGTCGCCGCCGCGACGTACCGGATCGACGCCGGCACCGCGTCGCCGCAGCCCGCCGTCTCCGGCGCATACGGCGGCACGCTGCTGCCCGTGCTGCCCGCGGGCACCGCCCCGGAGGGCGACGGCGTACACACCGTGACCCTGTCCGTCGCGGATCCCGCTGGAAATACGAGTGATTCGACGGTGCTGTCGGTGAACCTGCTGCGCGTCGGCCCCTCGTTCACCCTCGCCATGGGCGACGGCACAGGCGCCACCACCACGACCACCGTGCCGGTGCGGGTCGCCGCGTCCAGCACCGCCACCTTCGCCTCGATGCAGATCGGCCCCGACACCACGTTCACCGGCATTCCCTCGACCCCGTTCGTGCCGACGTTCTCGTGGGTCGTGCCCTCGCCCGACGCCGACGGCACCAAGACCGTCTACGTGAGGATCACCGACTTTGCCGGGAACGCGACGGTGCAGAGCGGAAGCATCGAATTGCGCACGCGCGGCAGCATCTCGGGCACGGTTTCCCATGCCGATGGCACCGCTGCGTCGGGCGTCGGAGCGGCGCTGACGGGCAGCGCGGCCAAGGACGGCGCCACCGTGACCGCGTCGGGGACCACCGGCGCGTCGGGGACCTACTCGTTCACCTCGCTCGCGCCCGGTTCGTACACGATCGCGTTCACGAAGACCGGATACGACACGACGCGCCTGCCTGCGATGACCCTCGTGCCGGGTGCGGCGCTCACAGCACCGGCGACGCTCGCGCGCTCGCTGGGCGCCGTGTCGGGGCGGGTACTCGCGCTGCCGGGCGCCACGTCGCTGACGGTGCTCGCGACGGACGCGCAGGCGGTGACGGTGTCGGTGAGCGATTCCACGCTCGCTCAGACCTACGCGGCGGTGACGGATTCCGCTGGCAGATACCTGATTTCAGGCATTCCCGCGCCGCTGTCCGCCGGCGCGACGTACTCCGTGACCGCCTCGGCGCGCGGCTGGACGCCGGCGTCGGGCGCAGTTGCGGTGACGGGCGGCGCGACGGCGGCGGCCGGCGACCTCTCGCTGCTCGCCGCCGGACGCACGGTAGGCGGGTGCGTGACCGTGCCGGCGCCGGCGCCCGATTCCACGGGCGTTTCCGTGCGGATTTCGGGCACGGCGTTCAACGGCACGGCGTTCGCCCCGGCAGCACCGGCGGTCTCGGCCGCAGGCGGCGGGTGTACGGCGCCCGCGGCGGCGTGGAGCATCGCCAACGTGCCCGACGGCAGCTACACCGTGGTCCTGAGCCGCGCGGGCTTCGCGGACGCCTCCTCGGCCGTCGCGGTGGCCGGCGCCGCCGTCCCGGTGCCCGCGGTCGCGATGTCGCGCTCCGCAGGTGCGCTCGCCGGCACGGTCCTCGGCGCCGACGGCGGCACGGGCATCGTCCCCGACGTTTCCAACGCGCTCGTCGCGGTGACCGGCACGGATCTCGGATCGTCCGCGTACACGGGCCTGACCGACGCGTCGGGAGCGTGGAGGATCTCGGGCATCCCCGTGAGCCCCTCGGGCGCCGCGTACACGGTCACGGTGACCAAGCCCAACTACACGGCCAGCGGCACGCAATCCGCCGTTGTCCCAGCGAACAGCACGGGCGCGGTCGATGTCGTCACGCTCACCGTGGCGTCCGGCACGGCAGGCGGCAGCGTCGCGCTGTCCAACCCTCCGTCCGCCGACTCGTCCGGAGTCGCCGCGGTGCTCAGCGGCACGGCCTTCAACGGCGCGGCGTTCACGCGCAGCGCCGACTCGGCCAGCAGCGCCGCGGGCGCGTACACGTTCACGAAGATGCCGCCGGGCAACTATACGCTGCAGCTCAGCGCCACCGGCTACCAGACCGCCACGGTGCCCGGCATCGCGGTGCGGCCGGGTGCGGCCACGACGGTGGCGAACACGGCCCTGGTACGCGCCACGGGAGGCCTGTACGGGCGCGTCGTGCTGGCCGCGAACGGCTCGGGCCTGACGCTGGGCGCCGCGGACCGGCTGGGTGCGAGCGTGGTCGTGTCCGGCACGGGGCTGTCGGCGACCTACGGCGCCACGACCGATTCGTCCGGAAACTGGGCGATTCCGGTGCTCCCCGTGTCGATCACGAGCGCGGCGTACACGGTCACCGCGTCGAAGGCGGGCTACCAGACGGCCACCGGCACTCAGACCGCGGCCGCCAACACCTCCACGCCCGTGTCCGACATCACCCTGCCCGTGGCCGTGTACGCCCTTTCCGGCACCGTCGCCGTGGACGGCGCGACGGACGGCGCCGGCGTGACGGTGGCGCTGGCCGGCGTGGCGTTCAACGGCGCGTCGCTCTCGGCCTCGACCGGCCCCACGCTGGCGGCGGGCACCTACACGTTCGCCGCGGTGCCGGCGGGGACGTACGCCGTCACCTTCACGGGCAGCACCTCGTACGTCCCGCTCACGGTGTCGTCGGTGGTGGTCGCGCCTCCCCCGTCCGTGCTGCCGTCGCCGGGCGGCACGCTGCGCCGCGGCAGCGGCGGGCTCTCCGGCCATGTGACGCCGGGCGCGAACGGCACGGGCATCACGGTCACGGCGGCGGACGCCGCGGGGGTCACCGTGGTCGCCAGCCACGCATCGCTGCCCGCCTCGTACGGCGCGGTGACCGACAGCAGCGGAAACTGGGCGATTTCCGGCATTCCCGCGCCGCCGGTCCCGGGCACCGCGTACACG
>Ga0172369_10001359_pt1 | contig 35258 bp, 35 predicted proteins | sample LakKiv25m_FD_114539 | JGI IMG/M metagenome (GOLD analysis project Ga0172369, IMG submission 114539) | Freshwater microbial communities from Kabuno Bay, South-Kivu, Congo - kab_022012_11.25m | ecosystem: Environmental > Aquatic > Freshwater > Lake | place: Democratic Republic of the Congo... | reverse complement strand
ATCTTATATATCATATTAGATTATTTTCAAGTCCAATTATCTGCGGGGTAGTGAATTTCAACGATCCACTAGATATAGTTGTTAGACTTTTTATTATTGTCTTATCCTTAGTCTTCGTATTGGCGATAATTAGAACTTTCTGGAAATACAGGCTGTCAATCTTTATTTCGTTAACTATAATTCTTTGCATTGATATTTTGTTGATTCAGGGATGGATCTTCATTTTATTGAAAAGTATAAGATAATATAAAAGTCTAATGCTTAAAAAAGGCTGTCATTCGTCATTTCACCTGATCCAGATCGTCTTGATATTCACGAACTCCCGGATGCCATAACTTCCCAGCTCTCTTCCATATCCCGATTTTTTGATGCCTCCGAAAGGAAGCCTTGGGTCAGATTTGGTCATGCCGTTGACAAACACGGCGCCGCTTTCCACCATTCTTGCCAGTTTCTCACCCCGGGCAGTATCCCTGGTCCAGACACACCCTCCAAGCCCGAATTCAGAATCGTTGGCTACTCTTACAGCTTCTTCATCTGAAGAAACCGGGATGATGGCAAGCAGGGGGCCGAATGTCTCTTCTGAATATGCGGGCATTCCGGGCTTTACATACGTCAGGATCGTAGGCTGATAATAAAATCCCTCCCGGTCGTACCTAGCTCCTCCGGCGATCAGGATAGCTCCCATCTGAATGGATTTCCTAATTTGCCGGTCGATATCGTCAACCAGATCGTGACGGGCCAGGGGGCCGATCTGGGTTTCGGGATCAAGTGGATCTCCCACTTTCAACCTGGTAAAAGTTTCGCGGATGCGGTTTGTAAAATCCTCCAGCACCGGTTCCTGAATGATAAACCGTTTGGCGGCAATGCAACTCTGGCCCTGGTTGATCATCCGTGCATTGACGGCTGTCGGGATCGCCAGGTCCAGGTCGGCGTCGTCCAGCACAATAAAGGGGTCAGAGCCCCCAAGCTCAAGAAGTGTTTTTTTGATCCTCAGGCCGGCTGCACAGGCCACCTGGCTTCCGGCAAATTCACTCCCGGTGAGTGTCACAGCCTGAACAAATGGATGATCAATTACTGCCTCCACCGTACCGGAAGGGATCATCAGAGTGCGGAAAAGATGTTCGGGAAAACCGGCTTCCCTGAACATGTCTTCAATAACCAGTGCACAGCCCGGCACGTTGGAGGCATGCTTCAGGAGGGCTCCGTTCCCAGCCATAATGGCGGGGGCAGCGAACCGGAATACCTGCCAGAGTGGAAAATTCCAGGGCATCACCGCCAGAACAAGGCCAAGGGGCTGGAATGCGACAAAACTGCGGGAAGCATCCGATTCTATTACCTCATCCTGCAGGTATCGTTCCGCGTGTTCAGCGTAAAACTCACATACCCAGGCGCATTTCTCTACCTCAGCATCCGACTCCCGGATGATCTTACCCATCTCCAGAGTCATCAGTCGTGCCAGATCAGCTTTCCTGGTACGGAGCACTGCTGCTGCTTTTAACATAAAGTTTCGCCGATGGGAGAAACTTGTGGTTTTCCACTGGAGCCATGCTGAATGGGATTGTCTTATGATCTCATTGACTTCTTCCGGGGAATGCACTCTGTACTCCCTGATGATCTGGTCGGTTGCCGGATTGATACTTTTCATGATGCTGTTATTCCGATTTTAAGTATGATGATATTTTGCGACAAACCACTAAATCAGTTCCCAGTCAATAGTCTTCAGTCTTCAGTCTTCAGTCTTCAGTCAACAGTCTTCAGTCCTCAGTCTTCAGTCCTCAGTCTCAGGTAATAAGTTCCCAGTTGGCACAAATCATGCATTTATAACCTCATACCCTCATACCTTCTTCACTTTCTCCCTCAAATAATACCCAGTATAAGACTCTTTACAGGTTGCCAGTTCCTCCGGTGTGCCTGCGAAAATTAAATTTCCACCCTCTTCTCCTCCCTCTTTTCCCAGGTCGATGACCCAGTCGGCCGATTTGATCACTTCCGGGTTGTGCTCAATGACTAAGACGGAATGTCCTATCTGGATCAACGAATCAAAGGCGACGAGCAGTTTATGGATATCGTGGAAGTGAAGTCCGGTAGTTGGTTCGTCAAAAATAAAGAGCGTAGGTTTCTCCGTATTTCCTTTTGAGAGAAAGAAAGCCAGCTTTATCCGCTGCGCTTCACCTCCGGAAAGTGTTGATGAAGACTGCCCGAGTTTGAGATAACCAAGACCTACATCTTTTAATGACTGAAGCCGTGAGATGATCCTTTTCTCGGTGGAAGATGGTTTGCTGTCGTGCGTAAAAAAGTGGATCGCCTCATCGATAGTCATTTCCAGGATATCGACAATTGTTTTATCCCGGTATTTTATATCCAGCACTTCATCTTTAAACCGTTTCCCGTTGCAGGCTTCACATTTCAGGTAAATATCTGCCATAAATTGCATCTCAATTTTCTGCACCCCGTCTCCTTCGCATTCTTCACAGCGTCCGCCGGAAATATTAAACGAAAAGAAACCTGGTTTATATCCTCTCACCATGGAGAGCTTTTGGTCTGAGAAGAGATGCCTGATCTCATCAAACGCTTTGATATAGGTTGCAGGATTTGAACGGGAGGAGCGGCCGATCGGGTTTTGATCTACGAGTTCCACGGAACTGATCCGGTTATAATCTCCCTCCAAATGATCAAATTTTCCCGTTTTTTCTGCCCACCCCCCATGGATCTTTTTCAGGGCCGGAAACAGGATTCGCTTGACAAGTGATGTCTTTCCAGATCCGCTGACTCCTGTGATGACCGTAAAAATATGCAATGGAATGTCTACATTGATCTTTTTGAGGTTGTTCTCCCTGGCCCCTTTGATGCTGATAAACTCTTTCCAGGTCCTTCTCTTTGCCGGGAGCTCAATCATGAGTTTCTTTCCGAGATACTGACCTGTCAGGCTTCTTTCGCATGAGATTATATCTTCGACACATCCCTGAAAAACCACTTCACCTCCGTGTTGTCCGGCCAATGGACCGATATCGATAACCTCGTCGGCTGCCCTGATGATCTCTTCGTCGTGTTCAACTACGATGACCGTATTGCCCAGGTCACGCAACCGGACCAATACCCTGATCAGGCTCCGGGTATCGCGTGGGTGAAGCCCGATACTTGGTTCATCAAGTATATACATCGATCCTACCAGGCTGCTTCCCAGGGCTGTGGAAAGGTTGATCCGCTGGGACTCTCCACCGGAAAGGGTGGAAGAGACCCTGTTAAGGGTAAGATATCCCAATCCGACATCTGTGAGTGCTTCCAGCCTGTTGCTTATCTCTGTAAGAAGGCGTTGCGCGACATGTGTTTCGTGCTCGGATAATTTAAGTTTATTGAAAAAATGCTTCAGGTCACTGATTGGCATCAGCACCAGTTCACTGATCGATTTTCCTCCGACCCTAACATACGATGCATCTTTCCTCAGACGGGTTCCAAGGCATTCAGGGCAAACAGTCTTACCTCTGTAGCGTGACATCATGACCCGGTATTGAACTTTATAGTTCTGGCTCTCAACAAATTCGAAAAAACCGGTCAGCCCTTTGAAATACCTGTTCCCTGTCCAGAGAAGAGTTCGTTGCTGTGGTGTAAGTTCGAAAACTGGCTTGTGAATGGGGAAATCAAATTTGTAAGCATGCATGACCAGTTCATTCTTCCATTCACTCATTTTTTCTCCACGCCAACAGGCAACAGCTTCTTCATAAACTGACAGGCTTTTATTTGGAATTACCAGGTCTTCGTCGATCCCAATCACACTGCCAAACCCCTCACAATGCTTGCAGGCACCATACGGATTATTAAAACTGAAAAAATTTTCTGAAGGTTCTTCGAATGAAATGCCATCAGCTTCAAATTTGTTGGAAAACTGATGACGTTCTTTTTTCTCGCCCGAAATCTCTGCGATACAATAGCCGTGGCTTTCGAAGAAAGCGGTTTGTACGGAATCCCCCAGCCTGGCAGTCAGGTCTTCATCATCACCCTGAATGGTAACTCGGTCCACGACAAGCAGGAGTTCTTTATAATTACAGTCATTTTTTTCCAGTACATCTTCTATCCTGACAATCTCTCCGTTGACCATAACCCTGTTGAATCCCTGCTGGAGTAGTACCTTGCATTTTTTTTTCATGTCCCCGTTACCCGGCACGCCATTCAAGGGTGCGAAGATCAGTACGGTAGTGCCTGGTTCTGAAGAAAGGAGGAAATCCACCACATCAGATACGTTGTGACGCTTTACCAGTTTGCCTGAAACAGGGCTATAAGTCTTTCCGATCCTGGCAAAGAGCAGTTTTATGTACTCGTAAATCTCCGTGGAAGTGCCGACGGTTGACCTTGGATTAAGCGTATTTACACGTTGCTCAATAGCTATCGCCGGAGCAATCCCCTGGATGGAATCTACTTCGGGCTTGCTCATCCTGCCAAGAAATTGACGGGCATACGCACTCAGGCTCTCAACATAACGACGCTGTCCTTCAGCATATAAGGCATCGAAAGCCAGTGACGATTTACCTGAACCGGATAACCCGGTTATGACGACAAATCTATTCCTGGGAATGGCCAGGCTAATGTTTTTCAGGTTGTTGACCCGGGCACCTTTGATAACGATGTTCTCTTTCGGGTCGGGGTTTTCAGTCCAACTCATTTTGTCAATCCCACAGAAAATGCGAAAATAGTAAGAAAATTTGCTATTCTTTTTTTTTTCACTATTTTTGCTGCAACCTTTTGCAGAAAAGAGCGTATTATTTCAAACATCACCGCGCACCCGCGCTAAACACATAGGAGGGAAATTATCGGCTAGACTTATACTCTTTTTACTAAAAAAGGAGGTCCCATGCAAACCAAGGCAATCAGTGATCAGGAACTGATTGGCAGGTATTTAGCCGGTCAAGAATCTGCCCTCGAAAAATTAGTCAGACGTCATAAAAACAGGATCTTTGCCTATATCTTAATGATAGTTAAGGATAAAGAACTGGCAGAAGATTTGTTCCAGGATACGTTCATCAAGGTTATAAACACGATACGGTCCGGACAATATAAGGAAGAAGGAAAATTCATTCAGTGGGCAATGCGCATTGCCCATAATCTTATCATCGATTATTTCCGCAAGGCAAAACGAATCCCGTTCGTCGAAAACAGGGATGAATACGATATCTTTGATAAAGTCCGCCTTCCGGTCGAATCGGTCGAAGAGATGATGATAACAGAACAAATCCACAAAGACGTCAGACGGCTGATCGAATACCTCCCGAAAGAGCAAAAAGAAGTCCTGGTGATGCGGCATTATGGTGATATGAGTTTCAAAGACATTGCGGATGTCACCAACGTAAGCATTAACACGGCTCTGGGCCGGATGCGCTACGCCCTTATAAACCTCCGGAAACTGGTCAAAGAGAATGATGTTATTCTCTCGGTATAGGCATAAAAGCGCAACCGTTCACTTGTTCACTTTTTTTTTTACCAGATAAAATAAGTGAAAATTTCCTCCGTTTCATAAGTATGAAAAATCATCAAACCATCAATCATGCCTATGAAGCGAAACTTTACGATTTCTTTTGGAAATTCTGTGTCAGATGGGAAATCCATCTCAAATGATCTTCAGAAAATCAACAAGAGTGTTTCTCCGAGGGAATATGTGATCCGGAATATACTGAATTACTCGAAATCCTTGTCTACTTGTCAGACTAGCAATACCGGCACATTGTTTCTGGTGATGAACTAAAAAAGAAAGGGTGGCCTCAGGCCGCCCTTTCGTATTTTTATCTATTGCCGTTTATTTCCTCTTTTCTTTGATCCTTGCCTTTTTGCCCTGGAGATCTCGCAGATAAAAGATCCTTGCTCTCCTCACAACGCCCCTCTTGTTCACTTCAATCTTTTCAATGAAGGGTGATGAGATCGGGAAAATCCGCTCTACCCCGATGTTACCTGATATTTTTCGTACAGTAAAGGTTTCAGTAACGCCTTTTCCGGCGCGCTGCAGAACTACCCCCTGGAAATTCTGGGTACGTTCCTTGTTGCCTTCCTTTATTTTGTAATGAACGGTAATGGTATCACCTGCTTTAAATACGGGATGTTCATGTTTCTCAACAATATTTTCCTCGACGTATTTTATAATCTCAGCTCTGTTCATCCTGCTATCTCCGTTAAATTGAATATTTTGAAAAGGGAGTGCAAATATAGAAATTTTTTGTTTATCCTCTGCAGGAAGGCAGATAATTTTCATGAAAATCTCCGGAATGCTTCTCTTAACTATTCGTCGAGAAGTTTGGGACGGCGCTTTCTGGTGCGTTCTAACGATTGTTCGTGCTTCCACAGTGAAATCTCCCGGTCATTTCCTGAAAGAAGGATATCCGGTACGGCTTTCCCTCTATAGACGGCTGGCCTGGTATAGACAGGCGGAGAAAGCAGGTTGTCCTGAAAGGAGTCGGAGAGAGCAGATGTCTCATCTCCAAGAACTCCGGGGATCAGTCTTACCACGGTATCAACCAGGACCGCTGCGGCCAGTTCACCGCCGGAAAGGACATAATCACCTACGGAGATCTCGCGGGTGATCACAAGTTCACGGATCCGTTCATCAATGCCTTTGTAATGACCACACAGAATGATCAGGTTCTCTTTGACAGAAAGCAGGTTGGCAACCTGTTGATTCAGTAACTCTCCGTCAGGACTCAGGTAAATGATCTCGTTATATGTTCTCTGGGAAGTCAGTGATTCAATGCAATTCACGATCGGTTCGGCCATCATTACCATTCCGGCCCCTCCTCCGTATGGATAGTCGTCAACACGTTTATGCTTGTTTGTGGCAAAGTCACGAAAATTATGCAACCGGATAGTGACGAGTTCCTTGTCCTTGGCTCTTTTTATGATTGACTGGCGGAACGGCCCGTCAAACATTTCGGGAAATATCGTCAGAATGTCAATATGCATGGGATGTGGAAATATGATCCAGGAAGAGAAGCGTGGTGATATCCGACTGGCAACCGATTGGTTCTGCTGTCTCGAAGATTATGGATGCTTTCAGGAGTGAGTCCGGATTGTTGTGAATAAAACATTGCCCGTAATACTTTTCATCATCAATGATAATCACGGGATAAGTTCCATCCGGTGGAAGTAATTTACTCTCTTCTTCGAGCCGGATCCTGTAACTGAAGTATGGAGATCCCTTGGCGTGTGACTTAAGAAAGGAACATTTTCCAGTGATGATATAACTGTGGCCGAGATACCTGTTGGCTTTAGAGATATCTCCTTCTGATAAGGCTTTCCGGATAGAAACAGAACTGACGGATTCCTGCTGGACCTCCTGTTCCGGGATCTCGTCTACATCAAACCCAGACTCCTTTCCAAGTTGCATCATCAACTCTGTATCACCTTCCCGGTTGTGCCCGAAATGATGATTATAGCCGGTAACGATCTTTTTAGCGTGAAGTTTCCTGATAAGAATATCACTGATGAAACTTCCGGATGACATTTTGGAAAACTCTTTGGTGAAATTGACTATGATAAGGTGATCCAGACCAGCCCTGGAGAGGAGCTCTGTTTTTTCCCGTAAGGAGGTTATCAGCCGAAGGTCTTTCCCATATGTATCTGGATAAAGAACCTTGCGGGGATGCGGATTGAACGTGATCAGTACTGTTTCACCACCAATATCAAATGCAAGTTTTTTCAACCGTTCCAGGATCACTTTGTGACCTGTATGCACACCATCGAATGAACCAGTCGTCACAACTGCATTCCGGATCTCATCAAGATGTTCGAAGTCGTAGTAGATCTTCAATCTTTTCCCTCTTACTTGAACCTTTCATCGTTCTTCTTTGCGAAAAAAGCAACCTTTTCCAGAGAAGTGATCATATCGTACTCTTCAAGATAAACATACGGGGGAACATTGAGTGGTTTGGGAGAGTAGTTGAGAATCCCCTTAACACCGGCTTCCACCAGGGATTCGGCTACTTCAGGAGCCTGATCAGCCGGAACGGTAATAATTCCGATCGATATGTTGTGCATTTTGACAATTTCTGCCAGGCTGTTTATGTGATAGACCGTTACGCCGTCATAGCCTCTGTTGATCTTTTCGGGATTCACATCAAATGCTGCTATGATGGTCAATTTAGATCTTTTTCCCTTAAAATAGCTGATCATCGCCTTTCCCAGGTTCCCCAATCCGATTACGGCGACCCGCTGCCCCTTGTCCGTATCCACAATACGCCCGATCAATTCGATCAACTCTTTTATATCATATCCTTTCCTGAGGTTTCCTGAATACCCGATCAACATCAGGTCCCTGCGGACCTGCACAGGCGTGATGTGTAACATCAATGCGATCTCATGCGAGAAAACATGGGTCTTGTCCTTCGATAACGTCAACAACAGTGCCCTTCTGTACTGGCTTAGACGTTCAACTGTCTTGTGTGGAAGGTTTTTTAAATACATGTGGATATGGTTTGATTCGTAGATAAAATTAGATAAAAAAATTACATTCAGTCAAGAATTGTTGAAAAATTAACAACCGTCTGAATTATTTAACCCAAAACAGATTCGATTGAATTGACTGGTTTTGCCGTAAATTTTCATTTGTAACCCGCTGATCTTTCTCTCATTCTATATAAAAGGTGTGATACGACGGCCAGCCCATGTTGACCGTAACGAAAGCCATAATCCGACCTCTTCATTCGAACGCAACTTCATATTCATCATGGGAGCAGGCGTTGCGGTCACGGGAATGGAGAAATTCGATTTCATCTGGTATCTCAGGAAAATCGCGTTTTGGGCACTGACTGGCTATTTCGCAGGATTTGTAACATACTGGGCCATGTGAGTATTCCTCTTCAGGTACGTAAAAACTTATTTTCTGGTGATCAGCCGGAAACCGTTTCCATGTATATTTTCTATCTCCACTTTCGGATCGCGTTTGAGGTATTTCCTGAGGCGTGCAAGAAACACATCCATGCTTCTTCCGTTAAAGTAATTGTCGTCACCCCATATTTTTTCCAAAGCCTCCTTCCTGAGAAGGATCCCTTCCCTGTGCTCGCAGAGGAGTCGGAGTAGTTTGGCTTCTTTCGGAGAAAGAGACTGAACGTGGTCCACATCGGTAAGGGTGCGAAGCGTGTAATTGAAGGTAAATCTTCCTACCTGAAAATCTATCAGCTTACTCTCATCTTCTGAAGCCTGGGCATGACGTTTCAGGATGGCTTTCAGTTTGTAGAGCAACACCTCGGAATCAAAAGGCTTGGTAATGTAATCGTCGGCACCGGTCTTGAATCCTTCAAGCATATCTGCTTTCAGCGATTTTGCCGTGAGAAAGATAAACGGCAGTTCAGGATGTAGTTTTTTGATCTCCCGTGCCAGGGAAAATCCATCCATCAACGGCATCATCACATCCAGGATGCAAATATCAAATGAGTCTTCACTGACAGCCTCTAACCCTTGTTTCCCATCGGTCTTTAATACGACGGAATATTCATTCAATTCCAGGTACGACTTCATGATCGATCCGAAGTTTGGATCATCCTCAACAAGGAGGACTTTAATGGTGGTGCTCATCGTTTAAAGATAAGGTGAAATGGTGAAATGGCGAAATAGCGAAATAGGGAAATGGCGAAATAGAAGTGAAACTCCAATATATGAATCCTTTTCATACTTTTTTCATGCTCCGTCCTATGTCCTGCGTCCCACGTCCCACCTCCCACGTCCTACATCCCATGTCCCACGTCCTATGTCCTGGCGATCGGGAGTGAGATCTCGAACCGGCTGCCTTTACCAGGTTCACTTGTAAGGTGAATTTCACCCTTATGGGCCAGGACGATAGCTTTCACATAACTCAATCCAAGACCGAATCCTTTGATATTATGTACGTTGCCTGTAGTTACCCTGAAAAATTTATCAAATACCTTTTTTTGGACATCCGGACTCATACCTATTCCTTTGTCTTCCACACTGATTGACAATTGACCTGCTTTGTTCACTGTGCTGACAAGTATGGCAGGATCAGAAGCGGAATATTTATTTGCATTGTCCAACAGGTTCATAAGTACGTTTCGGATATGGCCCTCATCAGCTACAACCTGGTCGTATGCAGCTTCCAGATTTGTTACAATACTCCCTCCGCGTTTTTCTATAATTAACCGGAAATGATCCACCGTGCGGTTGATCAACTCATGCAGGTTCAGCCGTTCCGGGTGAAGTTTAAAATCACGGCTATCCAGCAGTGACATCTGAAGAACCTGTTCCACCCGGGTGTTCATCCGGGTGTTCTCCTCTTTAATGATCCGTGTGAAGGACTTGATCCTGTCGGGTGTTTCAATCACCTTAGGGTTGTTGATGGAATCGGCTGCTATAGATATCGTGGCTATCGGTGTTTTAAATTCGTGTGTCATATTATTGATGAAATCCGTTTTGATATCGGATATCTTTTTTTGTCTGACCATCACAAAAATGCTTAAGCCTGATGAAAATACGATGATCATCGTGAAGAGGATAGATCCAAACATAAGAAAGGACAATGATTGCAGGATATGTTTCTTTTGTCCCGGGAAATAGACCAGGAGCTCGTCGGGTTTTGCAATCACATCGTTGGGAAAGAGAGATACCACATGGTCCATAGCTTCATGGTAGTCAGTAAAGCCAGCTGAACGTATCGGGATCGGATTGCTGTCGTTCAACGGTGAGAACACCGCGAATTCAAATGGAATAGTAATGTCCTTATCGGAGAGCGAGGATGTTAGTGTGGTTTCAAGTAGTTTTTTATCGATCCTGTTTTCCACCGTCTTCGGGATTGCTTCAAACTCCACGGCCATACGTTGGATGAGGTCCTGCAGTTGTGAAGCCCTTTTGTCCAGCTTCCGGATCATATCTTCGAGGATTTCTGATGATCTTACCTCGACAGGTTTTGGGGGAGGAGGCGGAACAATGAGGACAGGGGTTGCAGAATGACTTCTGATGAAAAAACTTCCTGTCAGTTCAGGTTCTTCCTTTTTAGTGATTACCCGTCTGTCGGAGCCTGATGATCTTGAAATGTTCCTGTTACCGGTTTTGCCGGCATATACCTGAGAAGCCCCCTGATCATGGTTTCTGAATTGTTGAATATACTGTTCCTGGATCACCCAAACAGAATCCAGTTGCTCTAATTGATGTGCCTGCCATTCAAACTGGATATTGACCCATTCATTCTCCATAACCATATTGGCATTGACCTGCATCATAAGGGAATCGAGTATTTCCTGGTTGCGAATCCTAACGCTTTGCTCTTTCAGGTACTCCTCATATCGCCGGAGTGATTGCTCTGATGCATTTTTCACTATTTTGGGTGGCCGGGGAATCATCCTCTCCCCGGACACATGAAAAGAGTAACCATTCAATGCATCATGTAAAAGGTCTGCATCAATTTGATTCTGTTCCATGGAAATGCTGTCATTCGCGAAACTTTGGATCAGGTTGATGATGCTGTCTGAGATTAACCGGGAACTCAGGAGCGACATGTTCTCATTTGTTTCAAGCCGGGTTATAGCTTTCCCCAGAGCGTCATTTACACGCTGGTTGAACTGTTCCTCGCGGATTCCCATAGCATTCCTTATCCATAGGTATTGAACCACAATGATACCGGCCAGTGAGAGGCAGATAAACAGAATGATAAGGGAGAGGAGTTTTTTATTCATGCATCAAAATTAATAAATCAAATATCCTGCAATTAGATAATTAACGATCCGTTAACCAACTTTAACGACTCTTTAACAGTTAAAATAAGGGATGCAGAATAATTTTGTGGTTTCACTTAACGAAAATTCAGTAGTTTCGCTAACCCCAAATCAGCAGAATCATGAAAAATTTACCAGCAACAGTAAAAACGGCATTCCTGGCCTTCCTTGCAGTCGGATTGATCTTTTACCTATCGGGATCTCTTCTCGCCCAAGATACCCTGGTTAAAAAACCACAGAAAATGATGAAGATAAAAGTCGATGTCGATGAGGATGGAGAGTCCGTGATCATTGATACAACTTTTTACCTGGACGAGGATTTCAACATGGAAGAATTCGAGGAAGCCATGAAACAGTATGAGGGTCAGATGAAAAATATTGAAAAATATCTGAAGCAAATGCATGTGGAACTCGAAGGAGAGGAGTTGGAAAAAGCACTTCAGGAGGCTCATGAATCATTAGAGGATGTGTATTTTGACATGCCCAGCGGGAGAAACTTACAATGGAAAATCAGGGCTCCCCGGCACGCCGAACATTATTGTACTCCCGGGAATATGTTTTTTTATGGCAAGCCGGAAGGATGCTGCGAACCGTTCAGGTTAAAACCCCAAAACAGAGGAGAGAGCCTGAATGATGTGCTTGGAGATATCCCGATGAGGGCAGTGAAAAGTTATAAAATCAAGGAAACAAAGGATGGGAAACGAATAACCATTGATGTTTCTGACGATGCCATGTTCGATCGCGATGAAAATATCCTCATCTGGCATGGTGACGCTCCTCCTCCTCCTCCCCCTCCTCCAAAGATCAACAAGGAGATAATCATCGAACAAAACGTCGACCGGGAAGAAAAACCGGAATAAGTTGTTATTTCTTCAGTGAGGACAGGGACTGTAGAAGGTGTTCGATTCTCGAACACTCTTCGTGATGGGAATATACGGAAGAAGCATGTTCCCGTGCATGAGCAGTCAACCGGCCCAGGATCTCGCGATCTCCGATGGCCCGGTGTATAACGGTAGCCATGTCAGAAGGATCTTTAGGAGTATAGAGCCATCCGTAAGTTCCGTTGCCCAGCAACTCAGTGGTGCCTCCTGCACGTGATCCTACCACCGGTACCCCGCACAGCATCGCTTCGATTGAGACCATACCATAGGTCTCTTCAAAAGAACCAAGAGCAAAGAGGTCGATAGCAGCGTAGAAAACAGCTATGTCATCCTGGTATCCTCTGAAAAAAACATCATTTCCCAGTCCCAGACTGGAGATCATTTTATGCAATTGCTCTGTATAGGCAATTCCTTCATTAAGAGTCGTTTCTCCCATGACCAGCAGCGAACAGGTGATCCCTTTTTGCCTTAGATTGTAAAGAGCCTGGATCACCAGGTGCTGTCCTTTCTGAGGGTCCAGGCGTCCGAGGATGCCGATGATGAATCTTTCCACAGGGAGATCAAGCTGCTTTCTAGCTGTTTGTCGGGAAGGAAGGCTAGAGATCAGCGATGCAACATCCAGTCCCAGTGGGATCAGATGTATGCGGTTCTCCGGAAACCTTGTTTTACTAAGGATCTCTTCTTTCATATAGGGAAGCAACGTGATCCAGGCATCCAGTTGCCGGAAACGAAGGGTGTGAATGAGATCCTTTTTAGTGATCCCGAGCCGCATGTGTTGCTGATAGATCAACCGGATCTTCTGACAACTGAATAGTTTGACCAGCCCCCCGAAATCAAGGTCACGGTTATCAACCAGGATCAGGGATGATATATTGTTACAGGCCAGATGTCGTGAAAACCAGAAGGCTCCCCGAAAGTCCAGATATCGCTTGTTCCTTCTGATATAATGTATAGGTATTTTGCAGGTCGAAGCCTGGTTCGCCATTGGGGTTCCTTTCAGACAGAAAAGCGTCACGGGTTGACCGCGTTCAAAAAGCCAGCGGGCAAGCCTGGCAGTATTCATCTCAAGCCCTCCCCAGCTTCCGGAGGAACAATAAATTGCAACAGGATCAAGCTTCATGCAGGACTAATCTGATCAGGGAGGGTAAAGATACAAAACTTCCCTTAGTATCTCTTTCGAGGGGTGTAGTGCGTATGTAACAATTCATGGGATTTGTGTCCAAGCGGTTTTATCAGGAACTCCTGATAAATCTCCTGAACTTCAGGATTGTCGTGAGATTTTCTCAATGGCATACCCATATCTTCTCTGTAAATGGCTTCTTTCCTTTTGGTACGGATCTCTTTATTTGTGGGGATTGGTTGCCCTCCGCCACCCAGGCAGCCCCCGGGACAAGCCATGATCTCTATGAAGTGGTAATTTGCTTTTCCGTCTTTGACATTTTGCATCACCTGCTTGGCATAAGCCAGTCCGTTGGCCACCACGCATTTCAGTTCAACACCTTCCAGGAACCTGAATTCCGGTTTCGTTTTACTGATCTTGACTGAAGCTTCCCGAACTTCTCCTTCCGTTCCGCGGACCGGCATGATATTGAGGTGCTCAAACGGGATTTCGCGACCAGTAACTACTTCATAAACAGTACGTAAAGCAGCTTCCATAACCCCTCCGGTCGAACCGAAGATCACAGCTGCACCGGTCGAAGTTCCCATAATACTGTCAAAATGATCGTCAGGAAGTTTATCAAATTCCAACCCAGCCTGGGTGATCATGATCGCCAGTTCCCTCGTTGTAAGGACATAATCAACATCTTTGTACCCACTGGAACGCATCTCGGGCCTGTCAGCTTCAAACTTTTTCGCAGTACAAGGCATGATTGAGACGGAGACCACATTTTTCGGATCAAGCTTCTTCTTCTTGGCATAGTACGTCTTCGTCAGGGCGCCGAACATCTGTTGCGGGGATTTACAGGTAGAAAGGTTTGGAAGCAGCTCCGGAAATGTGTGTTCCAGGAATTTGACCCATCCGGGTGAGCAGGAGGTTGCCATGGGGAGTGCCACTTCAGGGTCTTTATCCACCAGGGTCCGTTTCAGCCTGTCAAGGAGTTCATGTCCCTCTTCGATGATCGTCAGGTCGGCTGAAAAGTCAGTGTCCAGCACGGCATCAAAGCCTAACCGCTTAAGGGCGGTCACCATCTTTCCCGTGACAATCATTCCGGGCGGCATGCCCAGCGCTTCTCCAAGGGCAATACGGACGGCAGGAGCGGTTTGTACCACAACATGCTTCTTGGGGTCATAGATGGCATCCCAGACAGGGTCTACATAATTGCGTTCGATGAGTGCACCGGTCGGACAACGGTTTACGCATTGTCCGCAATTGGTGCAAACCACCTCGAAAAGCGGATGTTCGAAAAAGGTGGAGATCTTCATGTGGTTTCCACGGTAAGCAACTCCAAGGGCACTAACGCTCTGAAGCTCTTCGCAGGTCCTTACGCATCGCTGGCACCGGATACACCGGCTGTCATCCTTGATCAGGGCTGAGTTGAACATGTCAATGCTGTATTTTTTTTCGGGAACCAGGTCCAAAAACATGTGGTCTCCGGTTAGCATTTGCGATGCAAGAGATTGCAGCTCACAATTTCCGTTTTTATAGCACTTTGTACAGTCAGCATTGTGCTCTGAAAGCAATAGCTCCACAATGTGTTTGCGTGCAACCCGCACTTTTCCGCTGTTTGTATGGATCACCATCCCTTCTGAAACAGGCATAGCACAGGAAGGAGGCAAAGCCCTGGAGTTTTCTTGTTCGACCACGCATACCCGGCAATTTCCTGCAACACAAAGGTCTTCGTGATAGCAAAGTGTGGGGATATGGATGTTCAGTTTTCTGGCAGCATCCAGAATTGTTGTGCCTTCGTTGACCGTTACCTGGATACCGTCTATAGTTAATGTTACTTTATTTGACATATCTTGTATCAATATTTTTCATGTTTATAACTGGCTAGTAGATCATCTCTTCCCTGAAGTTCTGTACAATGGAGGAGAAGGAATTTCCTACCGATTGCCCCAACCCGCATTTGGCAGTGATCTTCATGCTTTCGGCCAGCTTTATCAGCTGATCGAGGTAATGGGAATTTTTATCCCCTTTTTTCACTGCGAGGATCCCTTTACGTAACTGCTGGCACCCAACCCGGCAGGGAGTACACTGGCCACACGACTCTTCTTCAAAAAAAACGAGGTAGTTATGGAGGACATTGTACATGGACCGGGAACTGTTAAAAAGCATCATTGATCCTCCGGTTGGAACTCCTTCAAAACCGATAACAGTCTCAGTGAATTTTTTTCTCGGTACACAGAACCCTGATGCGCCTCCCACCTGGACAGCTTTTGTATCCCCGTCACCGAATTCCTCCACGAATCTGTCAAGAGGCATCCCCAGCTCCAGTTCATAGATTCCCGGAATAGGGGTGTCGCCTGATACGGAAAAGACTTTGGAGCCCCGTGAGTCTGATGTGCCCAGAAGTTTGAACTGAATAGGTCCAAGCCGCATGATCATCACTACATTGACAAAGGTCTCAACGTTGTTAATTACTGTAGGTTTTCCCATATAACCATGGGTTGTAGGGTAGGGAGGTTTATTACGGGGCTCCCCGCGGTAACCTTCAAGCGATTCAAAAAGAGCACTCTCTTCTCCACAGATATAGGCTCCGCTGCCTAGTTTGATCTCTATCGGGAATTCAAAACCCAGCTTAGCCATAAAGTCGTTGTATTGCTCTATTTCGCGGTTCAGTTCCGGCAGGAGGAATTTATATTCTCCCCGCAGATAGATAATCCCTTTTTTTGCACCGATCACTCTACCGCAGATAGCCATTCCTGACAATACTTTTCGCGGCACACGGGTGAGAATCTCACGGTCTTTGAAGGTTCCGGGCTCACCCTCATCTGCATTGCAGATCACGTATTTTTCCTTCCCGGGTGCATCGGCCGCAAGCTTCCATTTTGTACCTGTTGGAAAGCCGGCACCTCCTCTTCCTCTAAGATTCGATTCCCTCAGGTCAACCAGAATATCCTCATTCGATCGTTTGAGGGTTTCTTCCAGAACTTTATATTTTGCGCTTGAATACTCGCCGAAAATGAGGTCAACTCTGCGCAGTTTTGATTCCGACATGGTATGTTTATTTAATTCGTATTAGTACTTATTGATATAATCGCTGATGATGTCATGTACCCTCTCCGGGGTAAGACCCGTATAGGGCTTCTCGTTGATAAGCATGGCAGGTCCTTCATGGCACCATCCCAGACAATTGGTCTCCAGAAGGGAAAATTTCTTATTCGGGGTGGTCTCTCCGACTTTAACCTTCAGCATCTCTTCAATTGTTTGAATGATCGTTTTTTTACCATGCATATCACAGGTAATGGTTTTGCAGACACGAATCACATATTTGCCAAGCGGTTCAGTCGAAAGGAATGAATAGAAAGTTGCAGTACCGTATACCTGTGCTGCAGAAAGATCCAGCTCTTTAGCGATCTCGATCATATCGGAGTCTGAAATATAATTCTTTGCCTCCTCAACACCTTGCAGAATCGGAATCAGTGCCGTCCGGTTTCTGCCGTTTTTTTTAACCAGATCTCTGATCAGATGTTCGTTTACACTCATAATTAGTTGATTTTTTACGATGGGAATGCGGGGTTCTAATGTTTCCGCAAAAGTATTATTTCTTTTGTTAATAAACTAACAACTGAATAAAAATCTTGGATAAAACTAGTAAAAATCTACCATTTAACGGCAGATTGGAATCTGTTTTGTAGTTTTACAGGTCAAACGACCCGGCTCTGATGTACACTTCCCGCAACGGCAGGTTGACCGCAGAACACTGGCGTTGGATTATCAATAGTTGAATCTTGAATCTGAACAGGTACTTTATCAGGCTGGCATTTGACGGTACCCGTTACCATGGCTGGCAGATACAGCAAAATGCACGAACGGTTCAGCAAGTGCTGAACGACGCTTGCTCGATGCTATTACGGGAGCCGGTTAGGCTGACAGGTTGCGGAAGGACAGATGCAGGGGTTCATGCACGGGAGTTCTACGCTCATTTTGAGTGTGCCGGGGACCTGAAATATGAGGAGCGACACAATTTAGTGTATAAATTGAACAGTTTTCTTGACAGCGATATAGTTATCTATGACATATTCAAGGTCAAGCCTAAAGTTCATGCCCGCTTCAGCGTCATTTCTAGAACTTACCAGTATACACTCACAAGGCACAAAGATCCTTTTAAAGTAGGTTATTCCTATTACTTTTATGGAAACCTGGATGTTGAGATGATGAACCTTGGGGCTTCGTTTCTCTGTGATGTCAGTGATTTTACCTCGTTCTCCAAGGTCAGCACCGATACGAAAACAAACATTTGCAGCGTCACCCGGGCAACGTGGGAACAGGCAGGGGATGAGCTTGTGTTCACAGTCACCGCAAACCGTTTCCTTCGCAACATGGTCAGGGCTATTGTCGGGACATTGCTGGAATTAGGTACGGGAAAAATCACATTCGATGAATTCCGTGAAGTTGTAGCCGGTAAAAACCGTTCGGATGCAGGAGAATCGGTGCCGGCCGCCGGTTTATTCCTGGTCTCCGTGGAGTATCCACCTGGATTATTTATGGAACACTGATCTTTCTGATTGCACTGATCTTCATAGATAAATCAGTGAAAGTCTGATAGAATCTGTGTAATCAGTGTCCTATTGAACTGTCACTTTGAGAAACTCCGGATATTTTCAAACTGGTAGGGGAGAACGAGAGTCCCCTGCTTGTTGACGAAACCCCACAAAGTCCCATTATATACAGCGGCAAGCCCATAGTTGAACGGCTCAACTTTCACCCATTGAAAAGGGATAACGATGTTTCCGAGAAGATCCAGGAAGCCCCATTGTTTATCCTCCGAGGTAGCTGCGATCATCAACTCCGAAGCGTACCTGTTGTTGCTCCATTCTGCGACACCGGATACTTTTTGGATGGTTGGTTCGATAATCCAGTCACCCCGCGTGTTGATGTACCCCCATTTCCCATCCTGTCTCACGCAGGCAAGTCCCTCAGAGAAGAACCCGGCATACTCGAAGGTAGCTGGAATCACAAGGATTCCTTTTGTATTGATGAATCCCCAGGTTTTATCCACCCTGATCCTGGCCAGCCCTTCCGAGAAATCCCTGGCATTGTCAAACTTCGGTTCGATAACCATTTCGCCATTTTGGTTTAAGAATCCTACTTTTTGATCTGTTTTGATACGAGCCAATCCGTTGTGGAACGGTTCGGCATGTTCAAATTTCGGTTCAATCAGCCACTTTCCGTTCTGGTCAATGTATCCCCATAGTTTTCCCACTTTCACAGCAGCCACGCCTTCGCTGAAGTCCTGGGCACCATCAAACCGGGGAGGGATGATGATCGTTCCTGAGGAATTGATATACCCCCATTGATCATTGCTCCCTTCCGGCCGCACCCGGGCTAATCCTTCACAGAACATTTCGGCACGGATAAATTGTTCAGGGATCCTGAAGGCCCCTGTTTTATCGATATACCCGTACAACTTACCAGTCCTGGCACTTGCCAGCCCTTCAGAGAATTGCCAGGCCTGGGCAAATTTCGGTTCAACAACATACTGGCCTGAGGTATTGATATACCCCCATAGTTTCCCCGATTTAACAGGAGCAAATGCTTCCTGGGCCTGCAGAAACATTGCCGGGATGACCAGGCATGATAAAAATGTAAGACTCTTTTTCATTGGTTCGGTTTATTGATGATAACATTTTTGACAGCCCGGGTAATCTCCCGGCTGGTTAATCCGTATTTTTTCATTAGTTCTATTGGCTGGCCTGATTCCCCGAATCGATCCTTCATCCCTACGAAACTCATGGGAACCGGACAAGTCACTGCCAGTACTTCGGCCACAGCACTCCCTAACCCGCCTGTTACCTGGTGTTCCTCAGCGGTTACTACAGCCCCGGTCTCCCGCGCTGCGGTAATCAGGATCTCCCTGTCGATAGGTTTCACTGTGTGTATGTTGATGACACGCGCCCTGATCCCTTCTTCCAGCAAGGAGGAAGCAGCCTTGAGCGCCTCCCATACCATATGACCGGTAGCAATAATGGCTGCATCGTTTCCGGGATGGAGCAATTGTCCCTTACCAACTTCGAATACAAGGGTTTCACTGGTGAAATCCGGTACCGGTGCACGTCCGAACCGTATGTAGACTGGTCCTGAAACCTTGTGGATTGCATGCTGGATCGCAAGTTTTGTCTGGGTTGCATCACAAGGAGATAGTACAGTCATATTGGGGAGTACCCGCATCACCGCAAGGTCTTCCAATGCCTGGTGCGTGGCGCCGTCAGGTCCTACCGAGAGTCCTGCATGGGCGCCTCCGGTCACGACATGCAGGTTGTTGTAGCACACGGATACACGAAGCTGGTCAGTAGTCCTAAGTGCTGCAAAAACAGCATAGGTTACGAATACAGGGATCTTTCCCTCAAGCGCCAACCCGGCTGCTACACCAACACAGTTCTGTTCCGCAATTCCGAGGGAGATGAACTGCCGGGGGCATGATTCCGCAAATAAATCGGCTCCGACAGAAGTTGTGATATCGGCTCCAAGTACGATCACCTCCGGATGCCTGATTTTCACCCCCCCTTCGTTTCGTTCACAACCCCGGCTGGTGGCGACTGAGCCGTCGGATGCAAGAAGCCCTTCCCTGAAACCGTCTCTCGTTGGCCTGTCCCCACGGTTTAAAAATCTCCTGGTCATGATGTTCCCTCCTCCAGTTCCTGCAGAAAAATTGACGCCTCAGGTCCTGATGGTGCTTTCCCATGCCAATGGTAATCCCCTTCAATCGAACGGACCCCTTTCCCCATCTTTGTATATGCCAGGATCACGGCAGGTTTTCCGGTAACCTGCTGAGCAATCTGGAAACTGGTAAGCAGGTCCCCGTGGTTGTTGCCGTCGCACTCAATCACTTCCCACCCAAAAGCTCTCCATTTATCTTTCAGAGGTTCGAGAGCCATTACATGTTCTGTCTTTCCGTCGATCTGAACACCGTTCCTGTCTACTACAGCTATCAGGTTGTCAAGTTTCAGGTGAGCGCTTGCCATCGCTGCTTCCCATACCGACCCTTCCTGGAGTTCACCGTCTCCCAGTACGCAGAAAACACGCCATGATTGATTGTCCAGCTTCGCTGCAAGGGCCCGGCCTACCGAAACAGACAAACCCTGCCCGAGCGAACCGGCTGATAACTCCAGGCCGGGTAATCCATGTTCCCTTCCCGGATGTCCCTGGAGGCGGCTTCCCAGTCTTCGAAGGGTTGACAACTCTTTTTCGGGAAAATACCCGGCGTGTGCAAGGGTGGCATACAGGATAGGAGCAACGTGCCCGATCGAGAGAATCAGGCGGTCTCTGCCCGGAAATGATGGATACTCAGGGTCGTGATCCAGGATGGAGAAATAGAGGCATGTAAAGAGATCGGCCAATCCCAGGGATGCTCCCAGGTGCCCGGATCCGGCAGTGCAAAGGGTAGTAATAACCAATCTGCGGATCTCTGTGGAGATCTCCTGCAACACGAGGGGATCATGCGCCTTGGGACGGATCATACGTTATCTCATGTCGATCACTTCAACATTGTCGTAATCTGATTCATTGAACGTAAAATCAGTGTTTTTCACCGGAACATCCGTCTGAAAACGCGTAACCTTGTAGGTGAAAACGTTACCTGATTTATCAAAAATTTTAAAAGACTTTATCTGTTTCAGTTTCTTGTCAATGATTATGATCACCTTTTCATAATTCCCGGGTGTAAATGGAATAAGTTCAACGGCTTCCAGTGTTGGATCAGAGGCATCACTGTCCTGGATGATGCGCGACTGATAATTTGTATTGTATGATGTCAGGATATTGGTCGGGGTTATTGCATCTTTTCTGGTATCCATTTCATTGATTTGAACTTCATTGGATTCCCCGATGTATGTCCAAACCGTTTTCCCGTCGCAAAAAACCTCCTGGCCTGCAACATTGATCTTATATTTTTCACCTGACACAAGCAATGTCCCTGTTTTCGATTCATGAATCCTGGCTGATTTGTTATCCATCGTATAGGTGAAATCAGCTTTGATAGACTTGTAGGTCTTGGTTTTAGCGCTGACCTCCTCCAACAGGGTTGCCGCTTTGTCATCCTTTTGTGCAAACAGGGTCAGGCAGTTGATTGTTAGTATAATAACAAGTAATTGTTTCATATTTGATTAAATTAAATTTCCGTCATATTGTTGAGGTAATCCTCCAGAGCTCCGAGATCCTTAAACTTGACTTCCCTTGCCTTGCTGCCCTCAAAGGTTCCCACAATACCTGCAGATTCAAGCTGGTCGATGATTCTGCCGGCCCTGTTGTATCCCAGCTTCAGTTTTCGCTGGATCAGTGAGGTGGATCCGTGCTGATGCTGAGTGACAAGCCGGGCAGCTTCAGCAAAAAGCTCGTCCCGCTCGTTCGGGTCAAAGTCTTTTCCACTGCTGTTCTCTTCATCGTAGTATTCCGGGAGGTCGAAAGCATCAGGGTATCCTCGCTGAGATCCGATGTACTCTGTAACTTTATCTACCTCCGGGGTGTCAACGAAAGCGCATTGCAACCGGATCAGGTCACTGCCGGTAGAAAGCAGCATATCTCCCCGCCCTATAAGCTGGTCGGCACCGCTGCTGTCAAGGATGGTCCGGCTGTCGATCTTTGAGATAACCCGGAAAGCGATCCTGGCAGGAAAATTTGCCTTGATTGTTCCTGTGATGATGTTGACAGATGGGCGCTGTGTTGCAATGATCAAATGAATTCCTGTGGCACGGGCCAGCTGAGCCAGCCTGGTAAGCGGGGTCTCAATTTCTCTTCCGGCGGTCATGATCAGGTCGGCAAACTCATCGATAATAACCACGATATAAGGTAAAAACTTATGTCCCTCGTTGGGATTTAGTTTCCGTATCAGGAATTTCTCGTTGTACTCTTTGACATTTCTTACCTGGGCATCCCGCAGAAGATCATACCTTGAATCCATCTCAATGTTCAGTGAGTTGAGGGTCCGGATCACCTTTTTCGTATCAGTGATGATCGCCTCATCCGAGTCGGGGAGTTTCGCAAGGTAGTGCCGTTCGATCTTGGAATAGAGGGTTAACTCCACTTTCTTAGGATCGATCAGAACGAACTTGACCGTGGCCGGGTGTTTTTTATAAAGAAATGAGGTGATAATGGCATTTAGCCCAACCGATTTTCCCTGGCCTGTTGCGCCAGCCATCAGGAGGTGAGGCATCCGGGTGAGATCTGCTATGAATGTTTCATTGGAGATGGTCTTTCCCAGCACAAATGGCAGTTCAAACGGGGAATTCCTGAACTTCTCGGAAGCCAGGAGGGATTTAATGGAGACGATTTCGGGATTCTGGTTTGGCACTTCAATACCGATCGTGCCCCGGCCGGGGATAGGAGCAATGATCCTGATACCAAGAGCAGCAAGGCCTAAGGCAATATCATCTTCCAGGTTTTTGATCCGTGAGATCCGGATCCCTGCTTCAGGAACAATCTCATACAGGGTGACAGCCGGACCAATGGTAGCTTTGATCTTCTGGATCCGGATGTCATAGTTGCTCAGAGTTTCAACGATCTTGTCTTTATTGGCTTCCAGCTCATCTTTATTCACGATGAGAGAATCGTTTCCATAATCACTCAATAGCTTCAGGGGAGGAAATTTATAGTCTCTGAGGTCGAGGGTCGGATCATAGAGGGTATCTATCCCGTGATGCTCACCATCCGGTGAAGCTTCGCCGGCTTCGCCGGTGGGCTGTTCGATCTGAAGTTCGATATCAGCATGGGGTGTAGGTGGCAAAAAACCGTCATCAGCCACTACAGGCCCGGGAGGATCCTCCTTCAGCTTATTGGTTTGCAAGAGTTCCGGCTGTACATCAACCAGCTTATCTGTTTCACCGGATCCATCATCACCGGCTTCATCCTGGCTGTCTTCATCATTTCCTTCCGGCTGAGAGGGATGAAGCCATCTGAACGGGATGTTAAAAGCAAGAATTGTGAAGCTGAGTCCTGTGAAAATCAGGAGCAGGATCAATCCGGAGTACCCCAGGTATTCCATCATCCAAAGATTCATCTGGAAGCCATAAACTCCTGCCAGGATATCGTTGCCAGGGAATGCCAGCCCCAGGAAAACGGGGCACCACAGGAGGCCGAAGAAGGAATATTTAATGGTGGTTGCGAGAGGAAGAAGATTGAAATGAAAGAATAATTTTATCCCCGACAAAAGCAGGATAAGCACAAAAAAAAGGGAAGAAACTCCAAACCATTTAGTGATGAACAGGTAAGCAATGATTGCGCCTGATTTTCCCATCCAGTTATCAACAGGTATGCTTTTATCGAAAAAGTAACTGAATGAAAAGTGTTTTAATATGGTATCTGAAAAATTGTAATCGACTTTCCATGACTGGAACCACGAAAGAAACGAAAATAAGAGAAAAAGTCCGGACAAAAGAAAGAACAACCCTAAAACCCTAAGTTTCTGCTCCCTTTTCCCAAGTTCCTCTTTCGTCGGTTCTTGTTTCGATCTCTTAGGCTCCCGGTTTGGTTTCGACTTCTTTGTCATGGAGATTCATTACATTCCACCGCCCATCTTGGATTGAAGTTCCTCTTTGGTTGTAATTGTATAATCGGAGGGAATTTCAAATTCCTTGTTCGAAATACCCATCTTTTCAACGGAAATTGCCGAAAATACCATTGTAAACTGTGGGGTGATCATCGAGAACTCCAGAAGAACACCATTGATGTCTTTATAGAGAGGATTGTCAAAATTTGGGTTCTGGGCTCCAAAATCCTCGCTGAACCATACATCGTATGTTGTTTTGGATCCATTGTCATTCACGGTAATAATGGCTTTTTTACAGGTATAACCTGCAATGGTTTTTGTTTCATCAGTTAACTGGACATCAGGTACAGGCTCATCTTTCATGTCCTCCGCGATCTGTTCAGTGGTCTCGGGAATAGCATATTTCTGGCCCATCATGTTGATCAGGCCTACTTTGGTCTTTGTTGCATAGTCTGTGATCTCAACCTGAGCTCCCATCGGGGTTTGGATCTCCGACTTGGCTTTATCTCCCTTGATAGTGATGGTCATCACTTTCGGGAACATAGCCATTTGGCTTTCTGAAAAGTTATTATCCGGGTAGGTTATTTTGTAGGTAACCACTCCTTCGAAAGGTTTTGGGCCGGCATAAGCCGAAACAATCATTACCGTCAGGATTATGACGATGCTCAAACGGAGGTACTCTCTGAGTTTCATGTGTTAATGGTTTTAGGTTATAGAGGAATGGTACAAAAGTAGTTATTTTACGATTCTCATCAGTTTGTTCCACCGGATTTTTCCATCGAACAGGCTTTTCTTTTCATCCAGGGAGAGCCAGATAAAGGCGGCTTCCCCAACCACATGATCTTCAGGAACAAATCCCCAATAACGGGAATCGGCTGAATTGTGGCGGTTGTCGCCCATCATCCAGAAATAATCCATTTTAAACGTGTAGCTGTCGGCTTGCTTACCGTTGATATAGATTACGTTGTCACGTACTTCAAGGTCATTTTTCTCGAAAACATCAATAATGCGTCTGTACAGGGGGAGGTTTTTCGTGGTGAGGGAGACGGTAACGCCTTTTTTGGGCACCACGAGAGGACCGAAATTGTCAACATTCCAGTGAAAGGCTGAATCATGGGGGAATATGTTCTGGTCCCGGTATCCTGAAGGAACAATCACAGGCTCTACCGATCTGACGTTGCTGAAACTCTTCAACTTCTCAACAGCTTCATCCGTCAGGGTAATCTCATAATTTCCCTGGTTATCTGTTGCCACCTGTTCAATTACGCCTAGTTTCTCAAGATTCCTCGAGTTGATAGAAGTGCCGTCGGTCCTCACAATGTATTTAAACTGTCTTTCGCCGGGATTTTTTTCCTCTTTGCCATTGATATATACCACCCGGTTAACAATATTTATCGTGTCACCTGCGATTCCGATACACCTCTTGATGAAGTTTTCCCGCTTATCCACTGGTCTTGCAATGATGTCCGCAAAGTACTGTTTGTTTTTCCAGACATTATCCCGGCCGAATTGCCTTACCAGCTGATAATAACTTACATTGCTCTGGAATTTTGTGGATAGGGTATCTCCGTCAGGGTAATTAAAAACGATGACATCCATATTATCAACGGTCGCCCATCCGGGGAACCGTTTGTAAGGAAGTTCGATCCATTCAAGGTACGATTTGGAATGATCGGTGAGTGGTAAGGTATGATGAACAAATGGAAACGAAAGCGGTGTATTTGGTACCCTGGCGCCGATGTTGATCTTGCTGACGAACAGGTAGTCGCCTATCAGGAGGCTTTTCTCCATGGAGGATGTAGGGATCGTATAAGCTTCCACCAGAAAGATCCGTATGATGCTTGCGGCAATGACGGCAAAAATAATGGCATCCACCCATTCCCTGATGAACCCTTTTTTGGGAGGTATGGCTTCATCGGGATCCGTATAATGCTCTTTGGACGAAAATCCGAGGTAAGGCAGGTATGCGAAAGGAAAAAGCACAGCCAGTGCCTGTGCCCCCAAACCGTATTTCCCAAAACATTTGGCAACCTCGACAATCATAAGAAGGACCACAAAAACGTTGATGAACGGTATCAGGAGAAAGATGTACCACCAGATAGGTTTTTTTATGATCTTCAACCAGATATAAAAATTATAGAAGGGAATGAGAATGGCCCATCCCTTCTGCCCTGCTTTTTCGAAAATGGCCCAGAGTCCGACAATGGATAGGATGAAAAAAATGATGTTCAGGATCAGGTAAATGCTCATGGTATTGGAATTGGTTTTATATCAAACGATGTTTTCTGTCTCATATTTTATTGTTCGTCCTACGTCCCACGTACTAAGCTCCAGCCAGTAAGTTTTTCATTTCGAAAAACCCTGTCCTGCCAACAATCCATTCAGCAGCAAGGATTGCGCCCTGTGCAAATCCTCTCCTGTTTTTGGCAGTATGAATCATCTCAATAGAATCTTCCATGGATTCGTAGATGACTTTATGAGAGCCTGTCACCTCCTCCACACGATGTGAGCGGATGCCCAGGTCACCGGGGTTGACAGTTGTTTCTTTAACCCATTTCTTTTTTCTTCCGTGATAGCGGATGATGTCGTTGGCAAGTACGATAGCGGTACCGCTAGGTGCATCCAGCTTCTGGACATGGTGCGTTTCTTCGAGCGAGATCTCATAATCTGGCCAGGTGGACATGAGGGATGCCAGTTTGCGGTTCAGCTCGAAAAAAATATTGACGCCGATGCTGAAGTTCGGGGCCCAGAACAGACACTGTTTTCTTTCATTGCATTCCCTGTGGATTTCCCCGATCTGTTCATGCCAGCCTGTTGTTCCAACAACGACAGGCACTCCGGCATCAAAGCAATAATGGATATTTGCAACGATACTTTCAGGGGTTGAGAAATCAATGGCAACGTCGGCGTTGCCTAACAGCGTGAAACCGGATTCCCAGTCTTCGGGCTGATCAATAACAAGGATGATGTCATGCCCTTTCGCCCTGGCAAGCTTCTCAATCTCCCTGCCCATTTTCCCGTATCCAAGCAGTGCTAATTTCATATTGTATCTCGTATTAAAAGCGGAAACTCAGTTTGATGCCAGGCTGAACCCGGAAAGCAGTGGCCGGTGGTAAAAGGTCAGGACTGACACGCAGCGATAAATTCTCATTGATATTATAGGTGTAGAGATGCGCGTCAACGGCGGCGTCAATGATGCTCAGCACATACCATAAAGTTGTTACCAGGATGCTGATTTCCAAATTCCTGCGGTAATACTCCTCAGCACTCAACAATTCACTCTCACTGTATTTGTTCACGAGATAGGCATAGTTCCCGTTGGTATTGCCGTTCACACTTTCGATGTAGGCAGATTTGTATTCCAGGTAGCCGTTGGTATTGGTTACAATAAAGTAGGTCATTATTCCAAAGCCGGCATAGAGGATTGGCAATTTCCAGTACTTCCGGTTGTAGATCTGACCGAGCCCCGGTACCAGGGCTGCATAAATACTTGCCCTTTTTGGATTATGCTGTTTCATATTGACCGAATCGGGAACCGGAACCGAATCGACACCTTTTTGTGCGGAAGCAGACTCTGCGAACCAGGTTCCGCAGACAAGGCCAATGACAAATAGGATCTGAAGTATTGAACGGCGCACGGGGGATTGCCTGTATTATTTATTGTTAAAGGGTGGCAAGGATCTTTTTCAATTCCTCATCCGAACGAAATGTGATTGTTATCGTACCTGCTCCCTTACTGTTTACCTTAAGTTTAACAGGTGTATTCAGTGTTGAATTCAGTCTTTCCTGTATTCTTTTTAATTCCGGCGGGAGATTATCTGCCGATTGCCGGGTGTTGGGAGAGGGTTGGACCGGATCGTGAACCGATCTGACGATGGCTTCCACATCCCTCACCGAGAGCTCTTTGGCAAGAATTTGCCTGAAAATCCGAAGCTGAACAGTATTATTGTCAAGTGCAATCAGCGCCCTGGCATGTCCCATAGAGATCTTTTTCTCCCGGATGGCGATCTGGATCTCGGCTGGAAGTTTAAGAAGCCTGACGTAGTTGGAAATGGTGGAACGGTCTTTGCCGACACGCTGGCTTAGTTCTTCCTGTTTGATCTGGCACTCTTCCATCAGCCTCTGGAAGCTGATGCCCACCTCTATCGGGTTAAGATCTGTCCGTTGGATATTTTCAACCAGCGCCATTTCAAGCATCTGTTCATCATTGGCAACCCTGATGTAGGCTGGGATCTCGGTGAGGCCGGCTACCCTGGCAGCTTTTAACCTCCGTTCTCCGGCGATAAGCTGAAACCTGTCATTTCCAAGTTTGCGGAGGGTAACCGGTTGAATGATCCCCTGGTGTTGGATCGACATTGCCAGGTCAGCCAGTTCAGCACGGTCAAAATCAGTGCGGGGTTGAAAGGGGTTAGCCTCAATGTCATCAATCAGGATCATCGCGACTGATCCAACCAACTGGTTGACCTGAACCTCCCTGGGGGCCTGTTCAAGGTCGCTGCCTTCAAGAAGCGCGCTCAATCCCCTGCCAAGGGCTTTTTTCTTTCCAGACATATCAGACCTCTAATTGTTTTTCCGAACTGGGTATCCGGGTAAGTTCATTTTTTTGGAGTATCTCCCGGGCCAGGTTGAGGTAATTGGCGGCCCCGGAGCTGTTGATATCGTGTGTCATGATGGTATCCCCGAAACTGGGAGCTTCACTGAGTTTTATATTCCTGTTGATCAACGTTGCAAAAACCAGTTGATGAAAATGGGTCTGGACCTCTTCAACCACCTGTTTGGACAGGTTGAGCCGGCTGTCGTACATGGTCAGCAGAATTCCTTCTATATCCAGGTCAGGATTTAACCTTGCCTGTACAATTTTGATCGTGTTCAGCAACTTTCCCAGCCCTTCCAGGGCAAAGTATTCACACTGAACAGGAATGATGACCGAGTCGGCAGCAGTAAGCGCATTTACCGTGATCAAGCCCAATGAAGGGGAACAGTCAATCAGGATAAAACTGTAATCCTCTTTGATTTTCGCTATTACCTTGCGCATCATCTTCTCGCGGTTCGGCATGTTGATCATCTCTATCTCAGCTCCTACCAGGTCGATATGGGCAGGAAGCAGATCCAGGAAAGGAGTTGACGTGTTGAGAATGATGTCATGAGGATCCACATTGTCCATGATGCATTCATAGATGCTTGTCTTGATGTTCCTGGGATCAAATCCGACACCTGACGTGGCATTCGCCTGCGGATCGCCATCAATGATCAGGGTTTTATGTTCCAGCACAGCCAGCCCGGCTGCAAGATTAATTGCAGAAGTGGTTTTACCCACTCCGCCTTTCTGATTGGCAATGGCAATGACTTTTCCCATAGGTGCAAAAATACATTTTAATGACGAGTCCCTCTAGCGATGTTGATAAATTTTGGGAAACAACAGGAGGCTTACTAAAAAGTTTGGTTCTCGCAAAGCCGCAAAAATCATGCTATTTTATATACACACTTTGTGTACCTGGCATAAATCCAGGCGACTTGGCGTGAATCTTACTTAATGCTAATGAGACAGCTTAACCTTTGTGTTAATGGTGCCGGAATTATTCGTCGTCTGCCGCTGAGGCCAGATCTTCAAAACTGATATCCGTGTGCCTGTTCTTGACAACATCATCCGCATAGTCTTCCCTTGGCTTATCTTCCCTGGGTTCAGGCATAGACTGCTTGCTCTTGACGTAGTCAATGACTTCATTCAGGCCTTCCGTGAATTTCTGGAAATCTTCCTTGTAGAGGAATAGTTTGTGCTTTTCGTAAAAGAACTTTCCCTGGTCATTGTTAAACCGTCTTTTACTCTCCGTAATTGTTAGGTAATATTCGTCAGAGATAGTCGCTTTTACATCAAAAAAATAGGTTCGCTTTCCCGCCCTTACAGCCTTTGAAAAGATTTCGCCCCTGTCCCGGTCATTCTTTTCGTTCTCTTCCATTCTTTTGCACAAGTTTTAGGTTAGAACGCAAAAATAAAAATATTATTTGAAACAAAAAGTTTATTTCCATGAAATGCTTAGCTTTGCTGTCCAGTTAATAAAAGCCTCACCGATGTTCTTATTCATAGTCGACTTATGTTAGGCAGGAGACATTTCAGGGTCAAAGTACTGCAGGGCTTGTATGCTTATTTTCAGGGGGGGGAGCCACAACTGGATCTTGCCGAAAAACACTTGCTGCAAAGTATCGATAAACTTACAGAACTCTATTTTACCCAGATCTCGTTTTTTCTTGAAGTAATTGACTTCTACATCCGGCGGATGGAAGAGTCAAAAAATAAGTTTTATCCAACATATGAGGAACTGAATCCTGTTTCCAAGCTTGTCAACAATCGGGTTGTTACGATACTGCGTGAAAATACCGACCTGGCATCCAGGATCCGGAAGTACAGGATAAGCTGGACAGAAGAGCAGGATAGTGTCAGAAAAGTTTACCAGAGGATCCGGGAGTCTAAAGAGCACAAGGAATATCTCTATTCAGGCCAGGATTCCTTCCAGGAGGATCAGGAGTTTGTGGCTAAGATGCTGAAGAAATATATCCTCCGCTCCCCCGAACTGATCTTTTTTTGCGAGGAAAGATCAATTTACTGGGTTGATGATGTGGAAGTCACCGCCTCATTTACATTGAAAACGGTTCGTTTACTCACACCAGGGTTTCCTCTTGATTCTCCGCTGCTTTCTCTTTTTGTAAAAAATGGAGAAGAAGACCCAAAGGAGGAACGCAAGTTTATCATTGAGTTATTCCGCAAAACTGTTTCCCATAGCAGTGATTTTGAAGACAGGATCAAAGGGAGGTTGAAAAACTGGGAACTTGACCGGATTGCTTTGACCGATATCATCCTCATCAAAATGGCTCTGAGTGAATTCCTGTTTTTCCCTACAATCCCTGTCAAGGTGACACTGAATGAATACATCGAATTATCCAAACATTTCAGCAGTGTGAAAAGCAAGCTTTTTATCAACGGGATCCTGGATAAGCTTGTTTCCGATCTTATTGAAGAAGACCTGATTCATAAGACCGGCCGTGGATTGATCAACTAATTTTTTCCCGTTCATACTAAAGAAAAAAGCTTCACGTTTGTATCAAGGATAAACAGAGAACGTATCGTGTTAAAACTACTCAGAACCATTCTTCCCGGATTACTAAGCGTACTGCTTTTTTCGCATGCATCAGGCCAGATCGGTGGCGAACATACGTACACGTTCCTCACCCTGGCGAACTCGGCAAGAATTGCAGGGATTGGTGGTAATTCCCTCGCAGTGATGGATAATGATGTCACGCTGGCTCTTGCCAATCCGTCACTGATCACTTCAGAGATGCACAACCAGCTGGCGCTGAGTTATGTGAACTATTTTACAGGCAATAATATCGGCTATGCCATGTACTCACGGACATTCAACAAAGCCGGTAGTTTTGTGGCTGCCATCCAGTTCAGTGATTACGGTAAAATCCAGGGAGCCGATGCGGCCGGTAACCTGACAGGAAACATCACCGCAGGCGAATACGCCATGTCAATTGGCTGGGGACGATTGCTGTCAGAGAATTTCTCTATAGGTGCAAATGCCAAGCTGATTTATTCTCATCTCGATATATATAATTCCTTCGGAATAGCGGTAGATGTGGCCGGATCCTATTTTACCAAGGACAAACTATTCATGGCTTCAGTCATAGCCAGAAATATAGGCTCACAGATTGTTCCTTACCGTGCAGGGCATTATGAATCCCTGCCGTTTGAACTTCAGGTAGGACTCTCACAGGGCTTGAAGCACCTGCCTCTCCGCTTCCACCTGTTATTTACAAATCTTCAGAAGTGGGATCTCAGTTATGTGGACGCCAACGATCCCAACAACCAGGTCGATCCTTATACAGGAGAGATCAATGAAAAGAGCGGTATCAGCAAATTTGCCGATAACCTCATGCGTCATATCGTTTTTGGCGGAGAACTCACTATTGCAAAAGTGTTCTCAATCAGGCTGGGATACAATTACGGGCGTCGCCAGGAATTGAAACTTTACGAGCGAACCGGATTAAGCGGCTTCTCTTACGGGTTTGGCTTCAGGGTTAAGATGTTTAATTTCAGCTATACCAGGGCAACCTACCAGGCTGGAAGCCCCAATCCCAACTACGTGACCATCGCTGTTAATCTGAATCAGTTTTCCAGGAAACAGTAAGACAACAGAATTACGAATGATTCGATTTTCAAATCATTCAGAGGTGCAGAAATATTTACCTTTGCACCTAAATCATGCTTGCATGCAGGTAACGATTGATCCCAACAGCGGATTCTGTTTCGGAGTGGTTTATGCCATCCAGGTAGCGGAACGCGAACTGATCGAATCAGGGAAGCTCTACTGTCTAGGTGATATTGTACATAACAACATGGAGGTGAACCGGCTGAAGGAGATGGGACTGATCATCATCGATCACCGCGACATTCCCCACCTGCATGACTGCAAGGTGATGATAAGAGCTCACGGAGAGCCGCCCGAAACATACGAGATTGCACTAAAAAACAACATTCACCTGGTTGACGCATCCTGTCCGATCGTGTTGAACCTTCAGCAGGAGGTTCGGTACGGGTACGAAGATATGATGGAACGCAACGGTCAGATCGTCATCTATGGAAAGGAGGGTCATGCCGAAGTTAATGGCCTGAAAGGACAAACAAATGGGAAAGCAATTGTGATCGGGAATGAGAATGATTTGGAAAAGATCGACTTTTCCAGGCCTGTGAGATTGTATGCCCAGACAACAAAAAGCGTTGAGGGATTCAAAAAGATCGTAAACATGATTGAATCGCGTATGGCCGCTGTTCGGCCATCCGAAGATATTGATTTTCAATGGAGTGATAGTATCTGCCGTCAGGTGTCGAACCGTTCGACCCTGCTGAAAGAGTTTGCAGCCAGGTATGAGGTAATTATTTTTGTCAGTGGCCTTAAAAGTTCTAACGGGATGGTGTTGTACCAGGTTTGCAGGGAAAGGAATCCAAACACACACCTGGTCTCGGAAAAAGGAGAACTACAGAAAGCCTGGTTTGAAGGAAAGCATTCAGCGGGTGTGTGCGGGGCTACTTCAACGCCGATGTGGCTGATGGAAGAGGTGGGAGAGGAGATTCAAAAAATCTGCATTACCCATGCATCTGCATAAGATAGTTCTCCATAATTTCAAGAATTACCTGGAGGCGGAGTTTGATTTTTCTGCCAAAATCAACTGTTTTGTCGGTAATAACGGCGTTGGTAAAACAAACTTGCTTGACGCAATCCATTATCTCTCATTTTGCAAGAGCTATTTCAACCCCAGTGACACCCAGAATATCCGTCATGATGGTGATTTTTTCGCCATTCATGGCAACTACTGCAGGATGAACGATACCGTTGAACAATTGCAGTGTATCCAGAAAAAAAACCAGCGTAAAAAATTTCTCTTTAACAAAAAGGAGTATGAGCGACTGGCAGACCATATTGGTCAGTTTCCCCTTGTGATGATCTCCCCATCCGATCGCGACCTGATCAATGAAGGAAGTGACCTGAGAAGACGTTATATCGACAGCGTCATTTCACAGTTCGACAAATTCTACCTCGACGACCTGATCAATTATAACAAAGCGCTGAATCAACGGAATACACTCCTTAAGTCATTTGCCGAAAAAAGGTATTTTGATCCCGAATCACTTGAGATCTGGAATGAGCAGATGGTTGGTCTGGGAACAAATATATATCAGCGCAGGAAAAGCTTCCTGGAAGAGTTCATCCCGCTTTTCCAACACTACTTCAGGTTCATCAGCGGAGGTAAAGAGCAGGTGGATCTGATCTACCAGAGCCAGTTGATAGATGGTTCGATAAGGGACCTGATGAAACAGGCGGTCGATAGGGATCGCGCAGCACAATTTTCGACTGTTGGAATCCATAAGGATGACTTGGAATTTCTGATGGATGGCTATTCGCTGAAACGGTATGCTTCGCAGGGCCAACAAAAGTCCTACGTGATCGCTATTAAACTGGCTCAGTTCGAATTTACGCGAATGACCAACGGTTTTAAGCCAATTCTGCTCCTTGACGATATCTTTGACAAACTCGATGATTACCGGGTCCAGCAGCTGATCAGGCTCGTCAGCGAAAACAGTTTCGGACAGGTCTTTATTACGGATACACAGGAGGAAAATATCAGGAAGATCTTCGATCCGTTAGAGATTGAACATAAAATAATCAGGATAATCGAAGATGCAAGCCATGAGAAAAGCGAATGATTTTACCTTGCGGGAAGCCATACAGGAGTTTTTGAGCTCTTACCGGCTTGATGAAAAGATGCTGGAACAAAAAGTGCTTGAATCATGGAGAAAAATAATGGGGAAAATGGTCGCCAACCATACTACTGACATCTATATCAGGAACAAGAAATTATTTGTGCGGGTGGATTCTGCTGCACTCCGGAGTGAACTCACCTACACCCGTGAAAAGATCAGGGAAGTACTGAACAAGGAAGCCGGTGCCGAAGTGATAACGGAGGTAATTATCCGGTAGTTATTTTATTGCGCACTTCAACATCAGGTTTCCTTCAATATATCCTTCCAGCAGATCGCCGATCTTTACAGCTCCTACTCCGGCGGGTGTTCCGGTAAAGATGAGGTCTCCAGTCCGAAGTGTCACGAATTTTGATGCCTGAACGATGATATCATCAAAGTCATGAATCATCAACGAGGTATTTCCTCGTTGAACAATCTCCCCGTTAAGTGCCAGGCTGAAGTTGAGGTTCTTCAGATCGGGGAATTCGGATTTCGGGAGGAATTGGCTGACCGGTGCCGACTGGTCGAACCCTTTGGCAGTGAACCATGGGAGTCCGGCTTTTTTTGCACGGTCCTGTATGTCACGGGCAGTGAAATCAATCCCTATCCCGATCCTGTCAAAATAGGTGTGAGCAAATCCACGTTGAATATTTTTCCCCACCTTGCAGATTTTTAAAAGCAGTTCTGCTTCATATTGAATATCTGAGGAAAAATCAGGATAATAGAACGGCCTGTT
>Ga0172369_10001355_pt1 | contig 35294 bp, 42 predicted proteins | sample LakKiv25m_FD_114539 | JGI IMG/M metagenome (GOLD analysis project Ga0172369, IMG submission 114539) | Freshwater microbial communities from Kabuno Bay, South-Kivu, Congo - kab_022012_11.25m | ecosystem: Environmental > Aquatic > Freshwater > Lake | place: Democratic Republic of the Congo... | reverse complement strand
CCGCCTGGAATTTTCTTCGAAACCCGGCGGATGAGAAGAACGCGTTCTTCCATCTTCTGTTCCAGGTCCTGACTGTTTTGACTATTTTCCGCCATATTTTATTTTTTATATTTAATTTTTTATATTTTTATTCCGCCTTCCCTCATCCCTTCGGCCAATGATTTTACTCTACCATTATAACTGTAAGAACTACGGTCAAAGACGGCTTTATCAATACCTTTTTCCTTCATTAGTTTCGCCAATTCCCGACCTGTTGATTTGGACTGCTGGCTTTTATTTATTTTTTTATCGACCAATTTTAAGCTGGAGAAGGCAATTAAAGTTTTTCGTGCCTGATCATCGATCGCTTGGGCATAAATATATTTATTGGACCGAAAAACAATAATCCGTGGCTTGTCGGCTGTCCCGTGGATATTGCGGCTAATCCTTAACCTTCTCCTTAATTGACGATCATGATTGATGTTTTTCATAAAATTTAGGCGGTTGCCGTCTTCGCTTTCTTGCCCGGCTTAATTCTTAAATGTTCACCTTCATAACGGATGCCTTTGCCTTTATATACATCGGGCTTCTTGATTTTTTTGATTTCATATGCTATCTGACCGACCAATTGCTTATCGGCGCCTGTTACGATGATTTTATTATTGCCGACAACCGCGTATTTCACCCTCGGCTGCTTTTTGAAAATCACCGGATGGGAATAGCCGACTTTCAAAACCAGATCTTCGCCCTGCATTTTTGTATTAAAACCCGTTCCCACTACTTCCAACCTTTTTTCCCAGGGTTTCTCTACGCCGATTACCGCATTGGCAATCAAACTGCGGAATAATCCGTGCAAAGCGCGCACTTCCCGGTTTTCGGATTTTCTCTCAACCAGCAACTTATCCCCATCCTTTTTCAAATCCAGTGATTGGGGATAATTTATCTTCATTTCTCCTTCTTTGCCTTTGATGGTTATTTCTTTTCCCGCAATATCAAGGGTCACTGTTGCCGGAACGATGATTGGTTTTTGACCGACTTTAGACATATTATTACCAAATATTAAACAATAATTCCCCGCCGATTTTGGCTTTTTTTGCTTCCTTGTTTGACAAGATCCCTTTGGAAGTCGACAGGATCGAACAACCAAAGTTGTTAACCACGGGTTTCAGATTTTTGTACGACTGATAGTTTCTTCTTCCCGGCTTGGAAATGATTTCGATACCGGTAACGGCCGAAATGTCGTCTTCATACAATAAATCTACGCTTATCTCTTTAATAATTTCTCCTGCAACCGAGTAATCTTTAATGTATTTCAATTCCTTTAATTTATTCAATAAATCTTCCTTATATTTTGAATGGGGAGAAACTACTGACTCGCGATGACTCATGTAGCCATTTTTAATTCTGATAATTAAATCGATAATTGAATTTTCCATAATTTTTAGGTTTTTTCCGTAACTTTTTTGGTTATCTTGCCGTGGCCTCTGAATGTTCTTGTCGGGGCAAATTCTCCCAAACGGTGACCGACCATTGCCTCGGAAATTAAAATTTCGACAAATCTGCGGCCGTTATGAACGCCTATTTTCTGATTGACAAACTCCGGCGCAATCTGTGAGGCTCTCGCCCAAGTTTTAATAAGATCATGACCACCCTGCTTTGATTGCCTCATTACCCTTTTTAACAAATTCTTATCGATATATGGTCCTTTTTTTAATGATCGGCTCATAATATTTTACCAGGAAACTTTTCTAACTCCGGGAATTTCCCCGGCTAACGCTTTCTCGCGGAAACAAATGCGGCACATTCCAAAGCGGCGCATATATCCGCGCGCCCGGCCGCAAAACGCACAACGGTTATGATCGCGCACCGCATATCTCTGTTTTTTCTTGAATTTCATTTCATCGGATTTTTTAGCCATATTACTTTACAAAGGGAATTCCTAATATTTCGAACAGTTTCCTGCCGGCCGTCTTGTTTGTCGCATTCGTAACGACAGTCACTTGCAAACCCCTTATTTTACCAACATTATCGAAATCTACCTCGGGAAATATTGTCTGCTCCGTAAAACCAACATTAAGATTGCCATGTTCGTCTACGCAACTGTCTTTAATGCCCCGAAAATCCCGCAATCTCGGAATAACTATCTTGATCATTTTTTCTACAAAGTCGTACATATTTTTCCCCCTTAAAGTCACTTTCGCTCCGATTGCCAAACCGGCCCTGATTTTGAAAGCGGAAACCGATTTTCTGGCCTTAGTCACCACCGGTTTTTGGCCGGCAATCCAAGAAAGCTGCTCCTGAATTTTTTCCAGGGCACCCTTATTGGTGGTTACTTCACCGGCACCGACATTGATGACTACTTTTTCGATCTTTGGCACCGCCATAGGATTTCCTATCTTCAGCTCACTCATAAGCTTTTTCCTGACCTCCGAATTGTAATAATCTTTAAATGTTGACATTTTTTATAACGATTTAACAATCAAATCACACTTTTACACTTTCTACAAATCCTATTTTTCTTTTTTCCCTTGATCTCGTAACCGATTCTTGTCGGTTTAGCGCATTTTGGACAAATTAACACGATCTTGCTGGTTGCCAAAGGCCGGGGAATCTCCACCACTCCTCCTTGGGGCATCTTTTCGTTTTTTTTGATATGTTTTTTATAGATATTCACTCCGGGAATCAAAACTTTGTCCTGATTCGGATATACTTTACCAACGTTTGCTTCCCGCCCCTTATCTTTGCCGGCAATGATTTTAATCTTATCCCCTTTTTTTATCTTCATATTATTATCCGTTAATTTATCAGTAAACTTCCTCGGCTAAACTGGCGATTTTGTTGAATCCGAAGTCTTTGACTTCTTTGGCGATCGGTCCGAAAACGCGCGTTCCTTTAGGATCTTTCACTTCTTTGCTCATGAGAATAACACAGGCATTATCATCGAAACGGATATAACTGCCGTCTTTTCTTCTTTTTTCTTTTTTAGTCCGCACGACAACCGCCGATAATACCTCGCCTTTTTTGACTTGGCCATAAGGTATCGCATCTTTAACGTTGACATTGATTACCTCTCCCACGGTCGCTAATTTCTTATTGCCTTTTCCCGGCACGCCAATCATGCCGACTTTTTTGGCGCCGCTATTGTCCGCAACCGTTAAAACTGTTCTTAGCTGTATCATAGACTTTTGACTAATATAAAATGTTTATCCTTTGCTATCGGTCTTACCTCGACGATTGTCACCACATCTCCTTCTTTAACCTTTTCGTCTTCGCAATGAACTTTATATTTCTTATGCCGAACAAGAACTTTTCCATAAACCGCATGACGGAATTTTCTTTCGACCGCAACGGTAATTGTCTTTTGCATCTTCGTCGACACGACTTTACCGGTTAATGTTTTCATATTCTTTTTTTTGTCCGATAACTGTTAAAATAATGGCCAATTTCTTTCTTTTTTTTAAAATAATATTTACGTCTTTTGGCGGATTGACTTTAAGATCAAGCCTGCCTTTGGCGATTTCTTCTCTCAAGACTCTGCTCTCATTTTCCAATTCTTTCACTGATTTATCTTTTAGCTCTTTATATTGTTTTTTCATGATTTTATATTTCTTTACTGACAAATTTCGATCTGACCGATAATTTTGCGGCCACATTTTTAAAAACATTGCGCGAATCGGTTTGGCTTAAGCCGTCTATTTCGAAAAGAATTCTGCCCGGTGAGACCGAAGCAACAAAATATGCCACATCTCCTTTGCCTGCTCCCATGGTTACTTCCGGCGGTTTCTTGGAAAACGGCTTATCGGGAAATATCCTAATCCAGAATTTGCCGACTTTTCTCGTTGCCCGCGCCAAAATAACCCGTACCGATTCGATTTCTTTATCCTTTATCCATCCTGCATCGGTGGTTTTCAAACCAAAACTGCCAAAGTTCAGTTCGTTTCCTTTGGTCGCGGTTTTTCTCCACATTCCCCTAAATTGTTTCCGGTATTTTTGTCTTTTTGGCGCCAACATAATTATGATCGACAAATCCAAACCTTAATTCCAATATATCCGGACTTTGTCAATGCCGGATATTTGGCAAAATCAACGTCTTCACGAATAGTGGAAGTGGGAATCGTTCCCTGGAAATATTTCTCGCGCCGCGAGATTTCCGCGCCGGCGATTCTTCCCCCCAGTTGGATTTTAACACCCCGTCCGCCTGCCTCGGTTACCCTATTCATAGCATTATGCACAACCGAACGATGCGGAAAACCTCTAACTAATTTTTCCGCGATCGTTTGCCCCACATAATAAGCATTCAAATACGGCTTTTTAACCGGTTCTATTTTTAAATCGATTTTTATCTCTTTGCTTTTTTTCGTCGGATCGATTTCTTCGACGATTAATTTTTTTACTTCTTCCAAACCTTTACCTCCGCGGCCGATGATCATACCCGGCTTAACCGAATAGATAATGACGGTAATCTTTTTTATTGCCCGTTCAATATCCACCTCGGTAACCGAAGTAAAAGCCAATTTTTTCATCAATTTTGCCCTGATACGGACGTCGGAAATCAAAGTATCCCGGAAATTACGTTTATTGGTAAAATACCAACGCGATTTCCAGTTGGTTATGATACCCAGCCTTAAACCGATTGGATTAACCTTTTGCCCCATATTTATTCAAAATAAAATACAAAAGATAAAATATAAAAAATTATTTTTTAATTGGCTTTTTTATTTTTTCGCTTTTATTTTTAATTTTTGGACGCTTTACTTGTTCGGTATTCGGCTTTACTTCTTTTTTTATTGGTTTAAATGGTTCTTTAGCCGTTAAGGTAATTTTGATGTGCGCCATTCTCCGTTTGAATGGCTTGGCCGTCCCTCTTCCTCCGGGATTATATCGCTTCAAAACATTTCCTTCTTCTATTGTTAAAGTCTTAAATTGTAACAGATCGGGATTCGCTTTTAAAGTATTCTTGGCGTTATCAATTGCCGAATGAATCGCCTTATAGAAAAATTTCGCTCCCTTTTGTGGGCTGTACAAAAGGTAATCCAACGACGCAACCGGCGATAGTTTTTTAATGCCGGGCAACAAAAATCTTAATTTGCGCGGTGAAAGCTTAATATTTTTAATATAGGTATTTGATTCCATGATTATTTTCTTTTGGAAACGATTAATTGGCTGCTCCATTTTTTTGGATGGCGGGTTTTTTTACCGCGGGCTGGCTTGCCCCACGGTGTTTTCGGATGCATACCTTCACCGACTTTTCCCTCTCCTCCTCCGTGAGGATGGCTGCGGGGATTTTGCGCCGTGCCCCGAACCGTCGGCCTGATACCCATTAAAATTTTTACGCCGGCTTTCCTGACATTTTCTTCCTTGTGCGCTTCGTTACCGACAACTCCCACCGTCGCATAGGCATCTTTTAAGAACTTTTTTACTTCACCCGAAGGCAGCTTGATATGGACAAATTTTCCTTCTTTCGCAACGACAATTCCGGCACCGCCGGCTCCCCGAATCACTTTTCCTCCCTGGCCGGGAATGATTTCAATATTATGTATTTCTATACCTAAGGGAATGTTTTTTAAAGGCAGCGCATTGCCGACTCTGATTTCTGCATTATCGCCGGCAACAACCAGGCTGCCTACGTTTAAATTTTTCGGGTGAAGAATGTATCTTTTTTCACCATCCTTATATTCGACCAAAGCAATATGGGCGTTGCGGTTAGGATCATATTCCAATCTTACAACTTTAGCTTCCTGATTTCTTTTATCGCGTCGAAAATCGATTATCCGGTAATATCTTTTCTGTCTTCCGCCCTGATGCCGCACGGAAATTTGACCTGAAACATCCCTTCCCGAATGTTTCTTCAGGATTTCGATTAATCCTTTCTCCGGCTCTTTGTTTGACAGTATTGTGTTTTTCATTTTTATGCTTGAGGAAACAAATCGATTTTTCCTTCTTTAACTGTTACATAGGCTATTTTTTGGTTGGTTGTTTTTTTCGGCACCATTTTTTTGCCCGTCCGCCTAATTTTACCCGCATGAGTAATCGTTCTGACAACACCAATTTTTATCTTGTATAATTTTTCCAAAGCAACCGCCACTTGTCTTTTGCTTGCATCCGGATTCACTTCAAAAGCATATATTTTTCGATTGGCCAATTGGGTTGCTTTTTCGGTTAAAACCGGCCTGATTAAAACATTATTAATTTTCATTTCTTAAATATTTACCCAAAATTTCTAAAGTATCTTCTCTGAAAAATATTTTATGGCTGTTTAATAAGATGAATGGGTTTATCGACATAACGCCAACCACCGATACTTTTGGAATATTCCTTACGGCCAAAATAAAATTGTCCTTTTTAACCGTTGGAACAATAAACAACGTCTTTTTATTTTCAATATTGATTTTCCTGAAAAAATCAGCCATTTTTTTTGTTTTCGGCTCTATCTTTTCAAAATCTTTTGTTAATCCTGAAATATCACCCGATTTTGCCTTGATGGTTAAAGCGTACGTGAGAGCCAGTTTCTTTTGTTTTTTATTTATTTTTGCGGCAAAATTTCTTGGCTTCGGTCCGCCAACCACACCGCCGCCGACAAAAATCGGCGCTTTGATGTCGCCATGCCTGGCTTTTCCGGTCCCTTTTTGTTTATATATTTTTCTTGTTGACCCGATGACTTGCCCGCGCGACTTGGTTGATGCCGTTCCTTGTCTTTGGTTTATCTGATAAACGCGAATCGCCTGAGCCAATAACCTTTCGTTGACTTTGGCGCCAAATATTTCCTTCGGTAATTCGACCGGGGTCGATTCCTCACCCCGGACATCATATATTCTCATCGTTAAGGCATTGTTTACCGTTTTAATGCCGATCTTGGTCTTGACTTTTCCGACGGCTGTTTTTTTCGTTGTTTTTGCCGTGGCTTTACCGGTTGATTGTGTTGTTTTTTTTGTTCCTGGCATTTTGAGATTTATGAACTTCTGACCTCCAGTAATCCGCTTTTTGCTCCCGGCAATAACCCTTTAACCAATAAACCGTCTTGCTTGACTTCGATGATTTCGAGATTTTTAATCGTAATCCTTTTCCCACCCGTGCGGCCGGCCATTCGTTTTCCCTTATAAAGCCTTCCCGGCGTCGTGGTGGAACCGACGGCTCCCGGCGCTCTTTCACGATCGGATTGACCGTGAGTATGGGGACCACCTTTAAAGTGATGCCTCCGGACCACACCCTGAAATCCTTTTCCTTTGGAAACCCCGGAAACATTGACAAAATCGCCAATTTTAAATAAATCGCTCGCTTTTATTTCGTCCCCGGCATAAATCTTTTTGTCGTTTATGATAATTCCCATTTTTCCTTCACCTTCCGTAGTCTCAACGGATGAAGGCAGGCGAATTTCACGGAAAAAATGAAGCGGGGTTTTTATCCCCGCTTTTTTTAATTCTCCGGTCTGTGGTTTGGCGATATTTTTAATTTGGCCAAAACCCAGCTTGACGCTAAAATAACCGTTTTTATCGGTCGTCTTGATTTCAAGAAGATGACAACCCTTGGTATTGATTAAAGTCACGGGGATTCTTTCCGCCTCGGCGGTAAATGCTTGTCTCATTCCCGATTTTTCTCCTAAAATAAATCCTCCCATTGTTATTAGCTGCGGAAATCAGCTGAAAATCCGCAAAATTTTTTTGATACAAAAAAATAAGCCCCAGATTGAGGCTTATTCTCTATCTGGCCACTCCTTTTTAATTATCCTTATCCCAAACAAGGATTTGAAACATTGGCTTTTATTATATAATACAATATACCTGTGGTCAAATGGAAATAAACATTTATCGTAGATTACATCTTCACTTCCACTTCAACACCGGCGGGGAGTTCGAGATGCATGAGGGAATCAATCGTTTGATTGGTAGGATTCATGATGTCGATCAATCTTTTGTGGGTTTTCAAACCAAAATGTTCACGCGCGTCTTTATCGGTAAAAGAGGCTTTGTTGACGACATAAACTTCATTTTTCGTCGGTAAAGGGATCGGACCGACAACGGAAGCGCCTGTCCTGATTGCCGTATCGACCAGCTTTTGACAGGTTTCATCGATCAAGCGATAATCGTATGCTTTTAATTTTATTCTGATTCTTCCCTTAGGCATATATAAAAGTGCGCAAGGGAGGTGCCGACTGGCACCTCCCAAAATAACGATTTAAATTACAAAATTACTTAATGATCTTAGTGACGACACCGGCGCCAACCGTATGACCGCCTTCACGAATGGCAAATTTCAACCCTTCTTCCATAGCCATCGGGTAAATTAATTTGGCACTGATCTTAACATTGTCACCCGGCATCACCATTTCGACACCGGCCGGTAAGAATAATTCACCCGTAACATCGGTTGTTTTAATATAAAATTGCGGCCTGTATCCTTTAAAAAACGGCGTGTGTCTGCCGCCTTCATCTTTTGTTAAGACGTAGACTTCGGCCTCAAATTCAGTATGGGGGGTAATTGATCCGGGTTTGGCTATTACTTGGCCTCTTTCGACGTCTTCTTTCTCAATCCCTCTCAAAAGCAAACCGACGTTATCTCCGGCGCGGGCCTCATCCAAAGTTTTCCTGAACATTTCAATACCGGTAATAACGGTCTTTCTCGTTTCTTTCAAACCGATTATTTCTATTTCGTCGTTTACCTTGAGCGTTCCTCTTTCGACTCTACCCGTGACCACTGTTCCACGACCCGGAATAGTAAAAACATCTTCAACCGGCATCAAAAATGGTTTATCGACCGGCCGGACCGGTTCCGGAACGTATTCGTCAACCGCTTTCATCAAATCCTCGATCGCCTTAATCGATTCCGGATCGTCCTGTAAAGCCTTGAGTGAAGAACCTTTAATGACAGGGACTTTATCGCCCGGATATTTATATTTTGTCAATAAATCCCTTACCTCCATCTCAACGAGGTCAAGTATTTCTTTGTCCTGAACCATGTCTACCTTATTCAAGTAAACAACGATCGCCGGTACATTAACCTGTTGGGCCAATAAAATGTGTTCGCGCGTTTGCGGCATTGGGCCGTCCGGAGCCGAAACGACTAAAATGGCGCCATCCATTTGGGCGGCACCGGTAATCATGTTTTTAATGTAATCGGCATGTCCGGGAGCATCAATATGGGCATAATGCCTTTTATCGGTTTCGTATTCCGAGTGATGAAGGTTAATGGTGACGCCACGGGCTTTTTCTTCCGGGGCTTTATCGATTTCTTCATATTTTAAAAATTTTGCTTGGCCTTTTTTCGATAAAACATAATGGATTGCCGAAGTAGTGGTCGTTTTCCCGTGATCAACGTGACCGATGGTCCCGATATTCAAATGAGGTTTATTGCGCTGAAAAACACCTTGTGCCATAAGATTATTTATTTTGTAAAAATTATAAAAATCCCGATTTAATCGGGATAGCTTGCAGAAAAAAATTCAGAATTGATTTTTTTTCTTTACCTCTTTATCATATAATCTACACTCATAAAAGTCAAGGCCATTTTGAGCTTGGTCGATGACGGAATTTCAAACTATGCTAAATGAAGAACAACAACGGGCAATAAATTACAATAACGGCCCCTTGCTTATCGTCGCCGGCGCCGGCACCGGTAAAACGCTCGTCGTCGTCGAAAAAATAAAAAAAATCATCAAAGACGACTTGGCGAAGCCGGAAGAAATCCTCGCGCTTACTTTTACCGAAAAGGCCGCGTCCGAAATGGAAGAAAGAGTCGATAAGGCTCTGCCCTATGGTTATTTCCAGATGGCAATATCTACCTTTCATTCGTTCGCGGATCGGATATTAAGGGAAGAAATAAACCATATCGGTTTAAACTCGAATTATAAGCTTTTAACCCAAGCGGAAACAATTTTATTTCTTAGGAAAAGATTGTTTCTTTTCGATCTTAAATATTTCAGGCCTTTGGGTAATCCGCATAAATTTTTATCGGCTCTGCTGCAACACTTTTCCCGACTGAAAGATGAAGACGTATCACCGAGGGCATATATGCGCTGGGCTCAAAGTCAGAAATCAAAAGTCAAAAATCAAAAGTACCCGCTTAACCAAGGTTTAGGTGAACAAACGAAGATTAAAGTCCGGGAACCGGAAGAAGATTTGATCGAACAAGAAAAAAACCTGGAATTGGCAAAAGCGTATGGGGTTTACGAGCAATTGAAAATTAAGGAAGGATATTTTGATTTTTCCGACCTGATTTATTATTTGCTGCAGATGTTCCGTGAACGGCCGAATATCCTCCAAAAATACCGGAAACGTTTCCGTTATATTTTGGTCGACGAATTCCAGGACACAAATATCGCCCAGTATCTTTTGATTAAACACCTGTGTCCGCCGGAAAATAATCCGCATCTGACCGTTGTCGGTGACGATTCCCAAGCAATCTATAAATTCCGCGGCGCATCCGTTTCCAATATCATCAATTTCATGAAAGATTACCCTCGGGCAAAGCAAATCACCCTTAATAAAAATTATCGTTCCAATCAGGATATCCTCGATATTTCCTATCGGCTTATCCAAAATAACAATCCGGATACGTTGGAAGCACAACTCGGGATTTCCAAAAAATTGGTAAGCGGCAAAAACCGGCAAAAAGACGCTTATCATTTACTCATTTCGGAAACCGGCGAAGATGAAACGGAAAAGGTCGCAGAGAAAATTCTTTCGTTGAAAGCAAAAAAAAACTGTCGGTTCTCCGATTTCGCCCTTCTTCTTCGTGCCAATAACCATGCCGACCCCTTTTTGGGCACGTTTACCTATCACGGCATTCCCTACCGCTTTTTAGGACCGGGCATGCTTTTTAAACAACCGGAAGTAAAAGATTTGATCGCTTATTTGAAGATTCTTTATAACCTTGAAGATACGGCTTCTTTATATCGTGTCTTGTCCATGGATATTTTTAAACCCGATGCCCAAGACATTTCCCTTTTGCTTTCTTTTGCCAAAAAAACCAATCTTTCTTTTTATCAAGCTTTGGAAGTTTATTTATCTTTTATCGAAAAAGAGTGGTATAGGCAAGAGTATGAAATTTATAAAAAATATTTCCCTCTCGTTCATGAAGAAACTAAAAACAATCTTCTGGCTTTGGTTAAAATGATCAAAAGGCATTTGACCCTGTTAAAAAAAGAGTCTGCCGGACAAATCCTTTATTATTTTTTGGAAGACTGCGGTTATTTGAAACAACTGATAGCTTACAAAACCGAAAAAGATGAAAAAATCGCCTTGAATATTTCCAAATTTTTGACCAAACTGAAAACATATGAGGCGGAACACGAAGACAATTCCGTATTTGCCGTTGTTGATTTTATCGATATGTCTCTGGAACTGGGCGAATCGCCACAGATTTCCGATTTGGACCCCGCCACTTACGATGCCGTCAACATCCTGACCGTTCACTCCGCCAAAGGGTTGGAATTCCCGATAGTTTTCCTGGTTAACCTGAGTCAGGGACGTTTCCCAACCTATGAAAAGAAGGAACCTATTCCCATCCCCGATGAACTCATTAAGGAAACTCTGCCTCAAGGCGATTATCATCTGGAGGAAGAGCGCCGTCTGTTTTATGTCGCCCTAACCCGGGCAAAAGACGAAATTTATTTATCGGCGGCGCAAAAATACGGCGAAGGCAAAAGGGAAAGGAAAATTTCACCGTTTGTCGCGGAAACTTTGGGCGAGGAAAAAGTCGATCGTTATCTTCGAATAAAAAAAGAGGAAAAAACCCAACTTTCCATTTTCGATTTTAAAAAACCGGTCGAGACCATCATTAAAGAAAACATAATCCTCAAAAACTTTTCTTTCACCCAATTGGAAACGTTTAAAACGTGTCCGCTGCGCTACAAATACCAATATGTTCTCAAGCTGCCGACTCCTCCGAATGCGGCCGCATCGTTTGGTGACAGTATCCATAAAACTTTACAGGCTTTTTATTCGGAATACAGGAAAGATCCCGCTTTCACTTTGAGCCAGATGCTTGACATTTATCGGAAATTATGGATTCCTTTGGGCTATCCTTCGCAAGAAGACCAAAATAGAAGGAAAAAAGAAGGCGAAAAAATGCTTACCGAATATTTTCGTATTTTTCATCCGCCCAGAACTCCGATTGTGGATTTGGAAAAGTTGTTCAAAATAAAAATTAATGACAATACATATATCACGGGTAAAATCGACAGGATTGACGGATCAATGGATGGAGCGATTGAAATCATCGATTACAAAACCGGAAAAAAACCCGACGATAAAGAACTGCAAAAAAGCCTTCAGTTGTCAATCTATGCTTTGGCCGCAATCGACCCCGGACTCTATCGGAAAAAACTTGAAGATGTCAGTTTAACTTTTTATTACCTTCAGGAGATGAGCAAAACAACGATTAAACGGACGGCAAAAGAATTGGACACGGTTAAAGAAGAAGTACTGGAAACCGTTAAACGAATCAGGGAGGGAATTTTCAAACCTAAAACAGGCATATGGTGCGGCTTCTGCCCTTTCAAAATGATCTGCGAGGCGTGGTAATCTCCTGTATAATAAACATCATGGCGGATTATATTGCTAAATCAAGGTTTTTGGGCAATTTCTTTGATAAAATTATTCCTCTTTTGACTTGGGTTTTGATAACGTTTCCCATTTGGATGTCGCCTTTTCACCCGGCTGTCGTTGCCTATTTCATTATCGCTTTCGATCTTTACTTTTTATACAAATCGTTGACCACCGCTTACCATGCCACCTTATCTTTCAAAGCCATTCATGCTGCCGCAAGGATTAATTTCGCCAAAAAAATTCTCGCCACCCCCTCGGCCTCTCAGATAAATCACTTCATTATCATTCCCAACTACAAGGAACCATTATATAAGCTGGAGTCGACTATCAAGTGTTTGGCCGGGAATGATACCCCCTATAAAAATTTATATCTCGTCTTGGCTTTCGAAAAACGCGAGCAGGAAGCTTTGGAAAAAAGTAAAAAAATTACGGAGAGATTCCGACCCTTTTTTAAAGGAATTATCGAAGCTTATCATACTTTAACCAATGATGAAGCACCGGGCAAAGCCAGCAATCAAACTTATGCCGCCAAAATCGTCAGCCGTTTCGTTCAGGAAAACAATTTGAATGATGAAAATTCCATCATTACGATTTGCGATGCGGACAGTCAGTTGCCTAAAAACTATTTTTCCTACCTGACTTATCGCTATTTGAAAGATAAGGAACGGCTCTATCACTTCTATTGGGCGCCGGTCTTTCTTTACAACAACTTTTGGCGGTTGCCTTTTTTTGTCCGTATCCAAGCAACCTTGTCGTCGGTTTTACGATTGGCATTTCTTTCGCAGAAGGAAAATTTAATTCAAATTTCCACGTACTCGACCAGTCTTTGGCTGCTGAAGAAAGTCGGCTTCTGGGATGTGGACATCATTCCCGAAGACTGGCATATTTATTATCAGGCATTTTTTACGCTCGGAGCAAAGGTAAGGACTCTACCTTTATATACCATAGTCAACGGTGACGCCGTATATTCCGGAGGAATATTTAAAACGCTGATGAACCGTTACGAACAGGAAAAAAGATGGGCTTGGGGAGTAACCGACATCGGCTACACTTTAAAGAAATTATTCATTACTCCGAAGATCGGTTTCCGTGTCAAACTTAAAAAAATCCTTTATTTGGCCGAAACGCATCTTTTTTGGCCGACTTCATTTTTTATCCTGACCCTAAGCTCTTCGGTACCGCCGCTCATTAATCCTGTTTTCAAAAGAACGGTTTTGGGATATTTGCTCCCGCAGCTTTCGGGTTTAATACTGACGGTCGCTTCCCTTATGTTGATTGCCTATATTTATTTGGATATAAAATTGCGCAAAAGAGTGGCTGTCGACACCAAACTCCTGAACCTTCCCCTTATCCTTATCCAGTGGTATTTATTGCCGCTGATTTCTTTCTTCCTGTCATCACTGCCCGCCCTCGAATCACATACTAGATTATTGTTGGGAAAAAAGTTAAAATATAAAGTGACAGAAAAAGTGTAATATTGTATTATTATATTGTCATGCTTAACTTTCTCTTTGCAAACACTCCGCTCAAGTTTTTTATCCAAAGCTTATGGCGCGATGAAGCATTTTCCTACTTGCTTGCCAAAAGAAATTTATTCGAAATTGCCGTCCTGACGGCTAAAGACGCCAATCCGCCGCTTTACTACTGGCTAATTCATTGCTGGATGAATGTTTTTGGTTCTTCCGAAATAGCCTTAAGAAGCTTATCGCTCATCTTTTTCTTTGCGACCATCTATATCGCGGATCTTTTCCTGACCGGCGTCATGAAGCTCAACCGGGCCAAAAGAGTATTCTACCTGATTTTAACCGGATTAAATCCGCTTCTTCTTTATTATGCTTTTGAAGCCCGAATGTACACGATGCTGGCATTTTTTGCGGCCCTTTCTTTTTATGCTTTTTATAAACGCAATAAACGCCTTTATTTTGTCAGCACGATTCTGGGGCTTTACACGCATTACTTTATGTTATTGGTCGTCTTGACTCAAATTACTAACGAATTCATTAATCAAAAAAAACACATTTTCTCATTCAAAAAAATAAAAACGATTCTTATCACTCTTGGCTTATTCTTTCCGTGGATCGTTTTTGTAATTTCGCAAAAACAAAACTCCATCGTGTCCTTTTGGGTTTCCCGTCCGAACCTATCCGAGATTTTCATCCTGCCTTCGATTATCTATACCGGTTATGAAAAAGGTTTCCGGTTTTTGAGTTTAAAACCCGGCCACATGATCGCTTTCGGGTTTTTCTCTTTTTTATTGCTCGCTATTGTTGCTTTAGGATTCATAAAAACGAAAGAGCACCGGCATTTATCCGCAATTTTCCAATTCTTTTTTCTATGGGCTTTCCTGGCTCCTTTTGCGATATTTATTTTTTCTTTCTTTAAGTCGCTTTTTTTGCCCCGTTATTTGATCATCAGTACAATCGGCTTCCAACTGCTTATAATTTTTATTTTGGAAAGGATTAAATTTCCTATCCGGATGTTTCTTTATTTCACTATCATTATTTATGTTTTCTCTTACCAAATGCTGCTTCTCAAATACCGCAGCAAGACGAATTTTGCCGGTCCCATTCGGGAAATAAAATCGCTGGCTGAACCCGATGACTTTTTATATGTAACCACGGAGTTGGATTTTCATGTTGCCCAGTATTACTTTGGCGAAAACCGGGTTTATATTTACGGAAAAAGTTACGAAGAAATTCCCTGGTTCGTAGGCAAGATTCTTATCCCTGAAAATAAAATCATCAATGAGCTGCCGGTTTATCCCCGAAAAGCTTTCATCCTCAAACCCAATGCCGCTTATTCCATTAAAACCATTTTTTAGCAAACAGGTTCCGTATCGCTTTTACCCAAAACGGCATATCTTCGGAAAGAATTGCAGGAAAATTATAAAATAACCGGGGAGTGGAAATGGTCCATTTCCCGCCGTCGCATCCGAGCCGCTTAATTGCCCAAAAATAAAAACCTCTCTCCAGTTTTGGCAAACTGACGGAACGGCTGTTTTTTTCCAAACCGATTGTCTGAACCCGTGAATCGATTTTTACCGGAAAACTGTTTTTCGGCCACAAAATTATTGCCGTTTCGATTGCTCCATCGTTTTTTTCCAAAGTTTTCCATGAAATCGTTTTTGGATTATTTATTTTATTTGGGGAAAGAGGAACCGTTTCGGAAACAAAACAATCATCCTTAAGTGGTTTTTCGGTTAAAAAGCTTTTGATTTCGGAAATCGCCGAAGTATTGAGAATATCCGCTTCGTTATAGACGTCAATGATCTTTGCCGAGGATAAACGATTGTTTAAAGTATTGTTCAACGCCATATGCCAGTTTTGAGCATCACGATTTAAAGGTGCAAATTCGGGAGCGGCCCAGTTAACGAAACCGTTGATTTTTAAAGTGTCATACAGGAGTTTAAAACCCAAAGGATTTGTTGCGTTTCCGTAAAGACTTAACCCTGGCCGGGAAAATAAAGTCACCGAAGAACCAATCGCATTGTTATATTTAATATCGCCGGGCTCCGCCTCACTCCAAACATGAGTATAAATTCTTTGTTTGGGAATTCCCTCAATCCAAGCCGGATAAACCAGGTTAAAAAAATAACGGGAAATAATTGTTTGACGCATCGATTCCAGCTCGTCACTTGTCCAATGTTTTTCAGTCCCGCAAACAGGATTATCTTTCGGGCAAAAAATATCTTGGATCGCCCGATAACCGTATGGCCTGAATTCATCGTCTCCGGATTTAACCGATGCATTCAGGGTTACTTCCGTGCCGATCGATATACCGGCAAATAAATGCCGCTTGTTTTCTTTTTCCCACCGGTTTATAACCGGTATTATGGTTTTAACAATCGCTTCATAACGGCTTTTTTGCAGCTTGGCAAAAACCGACAAATTGCGTCCATGATCGATTATATTTGGGGGCGGAGCCACAAATATATCACCGCTTCCCCAATTGCGGACATTGAATTTCATCGGCGTCTTCCAATCTTGCCAATCGACATTCCATTTATTTTCAGGATTATATCCGGCAATAAAACGTTTCCGGTATTCCGGATTCCTTAATTTTTCAAAACCGCAACCGGCGTAATTGCCATTGGTGCATCCGGGAGTCTGATTACCGTCAAAATCCCACCAATTCCAAAGCTCCGGCAATTCATCCCACCATTGAATTCCGTTTAAAGGAATAAATATCGGCAAATCTTCTTTTTCCGCCAACTCCATCATTCTTTTCACTCTGATTATATAAGGAGACTTATCCGATATTTTATCAAGCGGATAGTTGGTATACTCAAGTAAAGTACTCCACGCCAAACGCCGCTTCGGCGTAGACCCCACCGTTAACAATGTTTTGATATTCCGCAATCTTTCAACAGCTTTTGGCCTGACTTCTTTTAACCATCTATCTTCATTCGCCGACCAGTCTAAAAAATGGAACGTATCCGAAAAATTGACAACGATATATTGAGGATCGTCTGTAATTTCAAATGCGTTAATCGGCTTGAGAACAAGAAAAAAAAGGGAAAACAACAAAATAACGGAATAAATATGTTTTTTCAACCTCATTCCATCAGTTTAACAAAACTGTTTAAGGTAAGGGGTATTTCGAAGCGAGTTTCTTGATTTCGTTTTTTATTTTTTTCAATTCACTGTTCATTTTGATTTCCCTATCGAATTTTACCATAAAGTCTTTTCTTTTTTCTTTTTCTTTCGGCAACGAATACTTCTTCAGAAAATGGATTACCTGAGCAATTTTTTCACCGATAAATTTCATCTCTTTTTCTTTCATGCCGCGAGTTGTTGCCGCGGCCGTCCCCAAACGGACTCCCGACGGATAAAAAGGCGATGATAATTCGCAGGGAACAGTGTTTCGGTTGATACTTAAACCGACAACATCCAATGCTTTTTGACAAAGTATTCCCATTCCCAAACCGACAGTGGACGTTAAATCAACCAAAATCAAATGGTTTTCCGACCCGCCACCAACCAGGCTTAAATCTTTTTCTTTCAATGTTTTAGCCAATGCCTGAGAATTTTTGACTATTTGTTTGGCATATTTTTTAAATGACGGTTGACTGGCTTCCCAAAGTGCCGTGGCGATTGCGGCAGTTTGATTATCGTGCGGTCCTCCCTGAAGTCCGGGAAAAACACCCCTATTTATTTTCTTGAACAGGTCCGGGTCTTTTTTCAAACCTTTTTCCGTTACCAAAATCATTGCTCCCTTTGGGCCGCGCAATGTTTTATGGGAAGTAGTAGTAACAATATGGGCATATGGAACAGGCGACGGATGAACACCGCCGACGATCAAACCGGCAACGTGAGCGATATCAGAGGCCAGGTACGCTCCCACTTCATCGGCGATTTCGGCAAATTTCTCGTAGTGAAATTTCAAGGGATAGGCTGTTCCACCAACCCATATTAATTTTGGCTTATGCTTTAACGCTAAATTCCTAATTTCCTTGTAGTCGAATAAATCTTCGAAATCTTTTGTTTGTTTTTTTAAACCATATTGGACAGTTTTATAGAATATTCCCGTTGCCGATACATTATGGCCGTGAGTTAAATGGCCACCGGCAATCAAAGCTTGTCCCATCACCACGTCTCCGGGATCGCAAGTGGCCAAATAGACAGCCAGATTAGCCGGCGAGCCGGAATACGGTTGAACATTGACAAAAGGAACCCTGAACAACTTTTTTGCCCTTTCCTGGGCAATAATTTCCAGTTCATCCACGTTTTCGTTGCCTCCGTAATACCTTTTTTTAGGATAACCTTCCGAATATTTATTGACGAAAACCGATGAAAGAAGATGACGAACGGCTTTTGAGGCATAGTTTTCCGACGGAATAAGCTCTATCCCCTCCCTTTGTCTTCTTTTTTCCTTTTCGACCAAAAACAGTATTTGCTTATCATTCATTAAAAGAATGATAATTGATTAAATTTATTTCCGCAAGCGAAACTGTATAATAAGGCTATGGTTTATTTACTTATCGGAGCAGATATCTTGATGGTTGGCATATTCGCTCTTTTAAGCAATCGTTTACCCAGCCAGATCCCTCTTTTCTACTCACAGCCGTGGGGCGAAGACCAGCTGGGAGAACTTTGGATGATTTTTATCCTGCCGGCGGCAATGAATTTATTTTATTTCATCAATCGAACCGTCTACCGGAAATTTTTTGGCGGCAATGAATTTGTCAGGAAGATTCTTTATTATGTCAATCTGTTTATAATAATCAGCCTTACTTTTACGTTTTTAAAAATTATTTTTTCCGTAAGCTAATGACGCCGATATTTATCCTCATTACTTCATTCGCCTTATCGTCCGCAATTACCGTCATCACTATCCCTTTAGCCAAAAAATTAAAACTGGTTACCGATAAAAAAACGAGACACCACCCGGCCCATACCCATCGGGGCATTGTTCCCCGAGCCGGAGGTTTACCCATTTATTTTTCCATACTGCTTACAACGATCATTTTTATACCTTTAAATAAAATCATTATCGGAATCCTTCTTTCTTCGTTTTTTCTCACCATTGTCGGATTGCTTGATGACTACAGCGATTCATCACCCTATATTCGTTTTATCGCCAACCTGGCCATATCGACCCTTGTTATTTCTTTCGGTTTGGGTATCCCGTTTATCTCCAATCCTTTCGGCGGCGTGATCCGCCTTGATACTTTACGCTGGAGTTTTAATTTTTTGGGTCAACATTCCGTCCTGATCTTAGCCGATTTATTGGCGATTATTTGGCTGACATGGACAACCAATATCATCAATTGGAGCAAGGGCGTTGACGGACAACTGCCGGGATTCGTAACCATTACCGCTTTCTTCCTGGGTTTATTATCGCAACGGTTTACCGCCCATGATATATCGGCCCAGGTAGTCATGTTTTTGAGTTTTGCCGTTGCCGGTTCTTATCTTGGATTCCTGCCTTTTAACTTTTATCCGCAAAAAATCATGCCCGGTTACGGCGGTGGCGCTTTAGCCGGGTTCTTATTGGGAATTCTTGCCATTTTATCTTTCGGTAAAATCGGCACGGCATTCCTGATTCTTTCCGTGCCGATCATCGATGCCGGTTATACGATAATGAGAAGATTGAAAAATCGTCAATCCATATTCAAAGCCGACTGGGGGCATCTTCATCACAGATTAATGGACATCGGTTGGGGAAAGCGAAGGATCGCTGTTTTTTATTGGATAATCTCTTTAATTTTGGGAGTTGCCAGTCTTTTTTTTGAAGGCATGGAAAAATTATTGGCGTTTATTGCTATCGGCATCATACTCCTGGTTTTTATCGTTATTATGCAAACGATCAAAAAAGATAAAAAGGTTTCCGTCACTGCGTGATAAAATATAGAACAATGAAATTTATTATTAAAACCTTTGGCTGTCAGCAAAATACGGCGGATTCCGAAAGGGTTGCGGCTGTTTTTGTGAACCGGGGAATGACCGAGGCCAAAACTTATTCGCAAGCAAATTACGTCATTATCAACACCTGCACGGTCCGCGAATCGGCGGAAAACCGCGTTTACGGACTTGTAAATAATTTAAAAATCATCAAGGAAAAAAAATCAGCCGGAGGCGAAATTTTTAAGATTATTGTCACCGGATGTTTGACAGGTCTGGCTTTCAAAGACAAAACCGGAAAATACCTGAAACGGTTAAAGGAAATTTTACCGGAAGTGGATGAATTCATGCCGATTGAAGAAGTAAGTTTTTTCAATGAAATAGTCCGTAAAGATAAGTTTCATGCGCTGGTACCGATTTCCAACGGTTGCAATAATTTTTGTACTTATTGCGTTGTTCCCTTTACCCGCGGCCGCGAGATAAGCCGCCCTTATCAGGAAATAACCGATGAATGCCGGGAATTAAAAAAGAAAGGTTATGGACAGATAACCTTGTTGGGGCAAAACGTAAATTCTTATGGCGCCGATCTCCAAACAAAACTAAAGCCAATATATGTTAAACATCTTGGACGACAAAGAATCCCTACTTTATTTCCTCATCTCTTAGAGGAAATTGCTCGGATGGAATTTGAAACGGTTGATTTTATCTCTTCTAATCCCTGGGATTTTTCCGATGAATTGATTGACGTTATCGCAAGAAATAAAAATATTTCAAGGACAATCCACCTGCCATTGCAATCAGGCGACGATAACGTTCTCAAACGCATGAACCGCTGGTACACGAGCGCGCAATATCTTGCGCTAATATCAAAGATAAAAAATCAAATATCAAAAATTAAATTCACGACGGACGTTATTGTCGGCTTTTGTGGAGAGACCGAGAAAGAATTCCAAAATACCGTTAAGTTGTGCAAAGCGGTCGGTTTCGAAAAAGCCTACATCGGCCGTTATTCTTCCCGTCCGATGACGGCCGCAACCAAAGTGATGAAAGACGATGTCCCGCCGAAGGTCAAAAAGCAACGTTGGCAAATCCTCGAAAATCTCATCAATAAACCTAATCTGAATAAATTTTATTCTGATTGAACCGGTGTTATGGTCAGCTTATTCAAACATTCCTGGACACAAGTTGTATTATTGGCTGAACCACAAGCTTTAACACAATTAGCTTTTAATATCTGTCCTCTTGGATTTAAGACCGCCAAAAATCCAACCGCAAATGCGCCAAAAAAAGCTAAGAAAATTAATGTCAAAGGGAAAGCAATTAATAACTTAACCCACACTCTCCATTTCATCCAAACAAACATTAATACCATCCCTACAGGATAAACAAAAATAAGAGTCAAAACAGTGATTAATGTTTTCGTATCGTAAGACAAACCGTCACTCTTAGGTGTCTGATTATTATCAGACATAAAATTAAATAATTTCTAATAATCTATTATATATCAGTGCCAAATCTTATTGCAATAGCTGATATATTAGTACTCATTTAATTGTTACTATGTAATATAAGACAGTAACATATTATTTCTATCTGTTAGGTTAAGATTTGAAGATCGAGATCGTAATTGGTACAATTACCATCATGGAAGAAGTGTTTCAAATTGGAGTTAAGGCATTATTTCTGGATGATGAAAATAAAATCCTAGTTTTAAATTCCAATCCGAAAGAATTTGAGTTTGATTTTCCAAATCACTGGGATATTCCTGGCGGTAGAATTCAAAAAGGTGACTCGGTAACGGACACGTTAGAACGAGAATTATTCGAAGAACTAAATTTATCAAAAAAAGATTGGGAAATAATTCGTTTGTTTGACGCATCAAGATCAAAAATCACAGTTCAAGACAAAAATTTTAAGCCTTTATTTCTAGCAACATTCCTTTGTCGATTGCGAATACCCATTGATAAGTTAAAATTCAGTAGCGAGCACCTCGCACTCTGTTGGGTAACTATTGATGAAGCCAAAAAGCTTCTCAATGTAAAATTTTCCGATGAATTTGTTAATAAATTAGATTCATTACTATAAACTAGAATTATCACAAACTTAATATTCTCTTTATGAAGAATTATTTATTTATCGACGGAACGAATTTATATGCTGGTCAGTATGAATTATTCCGAGGAGACAACTTTTTATCTTTTCCTGAGTTCATCAAAACCGTGGAGAAGAAGTTAAATATTGATTTTGCCAAAATATACTTTTATGCATCCTATTCTCCAAAATCAAAAAAGCCGACAACCAAAGAGAAAAATTATTTAAAAAATGAGGCTTTTTTCTATAAAAAAGTTAAAGAAACCAATAACTTAGTATTCTTTAAAGGCTATCGTTCGCCCAGCAGCAAAAAAGAAAAGGAGGTGGATGTAAAATTAGCGGTCGATATAGTCCATTTTGCGCACCTAGGAAAATACGACAGTATGTACTTATTGACAGGAGATGCTGACTTTATGCATGCTTTGTGGACTGTTCAGACGGTAAAGAAAAAAGCAAATATTTTATGTCTGGAAAATAAAATAATGTACAAGGCAGTTTATTTTTTCCCAACAACGATAATCTGCTTTAATAATCCTGATAATTGCTTGCCAAGAAAGCTACATGGCTATAAAGTTATGGATATGAGCAGAGAAAAACTATTGAGAAATACCAATAAAAAACCCGGTATACATGTATACCGGGCAGGTTAACAATATTATATAATATTACAGTTGCAACGTCAACTGAAAATATGAGATTACTTGTAACCGGTGGGGCGGGATTTATCGGATCCAACTTTATACTTTACTGGGTTAAAAATCATCCTAATGATCAGATAATTAATCTTGATAAACTGACCTATGCCGGAAACCTTGAGAACTTAAAGTCGGTTGAGAATAATCCAAACTACGTTTTCATCCGTAACGATATCTGTAATTCACAATCTGTTAATTCGTTAATTCAACAATACCGAATCGAAACAATCGTCCACTTTGCCGCCGAGAGCCACGTCGATCGGTCAATTTTGGATCCGGCGCCATTTATCAAAACGAATATTGAAGGCACTTACGTTTTACTTGAATCGGCATTAAAAAATAATGTCAAAAGATTCCATCATATCAGTACCGATGAATGTTTTGGCTCACTTCCTTTGGGTTCAAAAGAAAAATTTAATGATCAAACCGCTTATGATCCTCACAGCCCCTATTCCGCCTCCAAAGCTTCATCGGATCATTTGGTCCGGGCATACCATGACACTTATGGTTTACCGATTACGATTTCCAACTGCTCCAACAATTTCGGCCCATATCAGTTTCCGGAAAAACTGATTCCCTTGACAATTACGAATATCATCGAAGGCAAAAAAGTGCCGGTTTACGGCGACGGCCTGTATGTCCGCGATTGGCTGTATGTTGAAGATCATTGCCGCGCGATCGACTTGATTTTGCAAAAAGGCACGATCGGTAAAACCTATCTTATTGGCGGATTGTCTGATGACATTGACAATATCGAAATTATCAAAAAAATCGTTAAAATTATGGGTAAAGACGAATCGGTGATCGAATATGTAAAAGACCGACCCGGCCACGATCGGCGTTACGCCATCGACTGGACCAAAATCAAACAGGAATTGGGTTGGCGGCCGCAGTTCGATTTCGATACTTACCTGCAAAAAACCGTCGAATGGTACCAAAACAATCAGGACTGGTGGAGGAGGTTGAAACATGCTTAAAATTGCCGTCACCGGCTCAACCGGACTGGTCGGATCACGTATCGTCGAACTCCTGAACCGGGACTTCGAATTCATTCCCGTCCGCCAGGAAGACGGGATCGATATTACCGATAAAAATAAACTTTGGCAAACTCTCAAAGAAATCGATTTCGATCTTTTTCTCCATCTGGCTGCCTATACCAATGTTGATGCGGCAGAAACCAATAAAAATTTGGCTTATCAAATCAATGTTCGGGGAACGCAAAACATTTTCGATATTGTTAAGGAAAAAAATAAAAAAATAATTTATATTTCGACCGGGTTCGTTTTTGACGGAACGAGTCCTCCGTACGACGAAAACAGTATCCCCCACCCTCTTTCTTATTATGCCAAAACAAAATATGAAGGAGAAAAAATTATCGACGGCGCGGGAATGATTATCCGCATCGAATATCCGTACCGCCAATCGTTTTCTATGAAAAATGATTTTGTCCACACGATTTTATCTTTTCTCAAACAAAATAAACCGATTAAAATGGTTGAAGATACCTTAATTACACCTACGTATATTGATGACATTGCCTATGGTATTAAATATTTATTGAATAATTATTCACCGGAAATTTATCATCTTGTTGGCGCAAACAGTTTATCGCCCTACGAAAGCGGACTGGCTATTATAAATGCATTCAAGCTTGATAAAAACTTAATCCGACGGACAACTGCCGATGAATATTTTCAAGGCAAAGCACCACGCCCAACAAATGCCGTCATCAAATCAAAAAAAAATAATTTCTGGAAAATGAAAAGTTTCCAAGAAGGATTGCTGGCAATATTGAAAAATTAATAATTCTCAAGTAATATTAAACGTTATGACAATTACTTTTATCGGTCATGGTTATGTTGGTTTGGTAACGGCTTGCGTTTTTGCCGATTTCGGCAACAAAGTATGGGTTGTCGGCCATACGCCGGAAAAACTGGAACGTTTGAAAAAAGGTGATCCGATCATTTATGAACCCGGCTTGAAAGAACTTCTGGAAAAAAACCTGAAAGCGCAGCGTATTCTATTTACCGATTCTTATGAACAAGCGATAAAAGAATCGGAAATCGTATTCATAACCGTCGGCACACCGCCCAAAAATAACGGCGAGGCTGATTTAAGTTCCGTATTTAAAGTTACCGAAAATATCGGCAGATACCTTAGGAGCGGGTTAACCGTTGTTTCCTGCAAAAGCACGGTGCCCGTCGGCACCAATCTGAAAGTCGAAGAAATCATCAATAAAATCAAACCGCAAAAAGCAACCGTTGAAGTCGCTTCCTGTCCGGAATTTTTACGCGAAGGCACGGCACTTTCGGATACGCTTGATCCCGATCGTGTCGTTGTCGGCGCAAACTCCCAAGAAGCCATTGATCGCTTGCTGGAATTACATCAACCGGTTGGCGGCAAAAGAATTGTCACCGACCTGGCCTCGGCGGAATTGATAAAATATACCTCAAACGCGATGCTTGCGACAAAAATTTCTTTTGCCAACCTCATTTCTTTTTACTGTGAAAAAACCGGAGCCGATGTCGAAACCGTCCTTGACGCCGTCGGACTGGATAAACGAATCGGCCGGATTTTTCTCTATCCCGGCGTCGGTTACGGCGGCTCATGTTTGCCGAAAGATGTCAAAGCCATTATCCAAACCGGACAATCGTTGGGCATCGACACTTCGATGCTTGAGGCGGTTGAAAAAATCAACCTGCAAGCCAGAGATAATTTTTTGGGTAAAATATTGAAAAATACCAAAGGAAGGAAAATCGCTTTTTGGGGCATCAGTTTTAAACCGGATACCGACGATATCCGTTTTGCCCCTTCGGTTTATATCATCAAAAGCCTGCTTGAAAAAAATTACGAAATATCCGTCTACGATCCGGTTGCCCTCAACAATCTGAAAAAAGAATTTGACGATCAAATAAAATACTTCGAGAATCCTTATGAAACGGTAAAAACCGCGGATGCTTTGTGCATCCTTACCGAATGGAACGAATTCAAACAGGCGGATTTGACCAAAGTAAAATCGCTCATGAATAAACCGCTGATTATCGACGGAAGAAATATTTATATTCCGGAAACGGTAAAAAAATTAGGATTTAATTACATTTCCACAGGAAGATAATGAAAATATTAATCGCCGGCGGCGCCGGCTTCATTGGCTCTAACCTTGCCAAATATCATCTTGATAAAAACGATAACGTAATCGTTGTCGACAACCTAATAACCGGATCAAAAAAAAATGTCGAACCTTTCTCATCCGACAGTAATTTTGAATTCATTGGTGCCGATACCACAACTTACGATTTTTCTTCCCTTGCCGCTTTCGATATCGTCTACAATCTTGCTTCTCCTGCCTCACCCATCCAGTACAAAAATCATCCGGTCGAAACATTGCTCGCCAACTCGCAGGGAAATTATCAGCTATTGGAATTTTTCAAAAAAAGTCAAAGCGGTTCGTTCGTGCTTACTTCGACCTCGGAAACTTATGGTGATCCATTAGTCCATCCCCAGACAGAAGATTATTGGGGGAATGTTAATCCGGTAGGCGTTCGCGCCTGTTATGATGAATCAAAACGTTTTGCCGAAGCGTTGACGATGACTTACTTTCGAAAATATAAGTTAAATGTCCGGATTGCCCGGATTTTTAATACTTATGGCCCGAATATGGAAAAACAGGACGGCCGGGTCGTTTCCAACTTCATCGTCCAAACATTAACCAATCAACCGATAACGATTTATGGTAACGGTAAACAAACCAGATCGTTTTGTTATGTTGACGATATGGTAAAAGGATTATATTTTTTGGGAACGACAAAAAATATTGCCGGTGAAGTAATTAATCTGGGTAATCCGATAGAAAAAAACATGCTGGAGCTTGCCGAAATTATCAAAAAACTAACCAATTCTCCTTCAAGCATAACCTACGCACCAATCGACGGCGACGATCCTTGCCGAAGGAAACCGGACATTACGAAGGCAAAAAAATTGCTCAATTGGCAACCATCCGTAGGATTGGAAGAAGGTTTGAATAAAACAATTAATTATTTCAGGGAAAGATTCTCATTATAATAGTGAGCGGAGTCGAACTATGAGAAAAGCCGTTGTCGTCATCCCAACTTACAACGAAGCCAAAAACATCGGCGAACTGGTGGATAAAATTTTTTCCGAAGTAAAGCTTAGTCCCGCTTGGCAACTGGAACTTCTAATCGTCGATAGTTACTCCCCTGACGGCACCGGCAACGAAATCCGTGGTCTGCAAAAAAAATATCTTCATCACATTCATTTATTGGAAACGGGGAGAGAAGGCTTGGGTAAAGCTTACCTAACCGGCTTCAGTTATGCCGTCGAAAAACTCAATGCTTATTTGATTCTTGAAATGGATGCCGATCTTCAACATGATCCGAAAAAAATTAACGAGTTCGTGCACGAAATTGAAAAAGGGGCAGACTTTGTCATTGGCGCCCGCTACATTAAAGGCGGTTCCATTCCCGCCAACTGGGGGTTATACCGCAAATTCCTGTCGGTCGTCGGCAACCTGGTTGTCCGTTTTGGTTTCATGAAACTGAAAATTGCCGATTGGACTTCGGGCTATCGGGCAATTAAAACCTGGGTAATCAAAGCCATTTTGCCATCGGTAAAAAATTATTCGGGCTATGTTTTTCAGGTGGCGGTGCTTGATAATGCGATAAAAAACAAAGCCGTTATCCGTGAAGTGCCTTTAAATTTTAAAGATCGGACCCGCGGCGTCTCAAAAATCAATTCGTTTCAATACGTTTCGCAAACGCTTTTTTATGTTTTTACTCATTCTTCTTTCATTAAATTCGTCATCGTCGGTTTCATCGGCTTTTTTATTGATTTCGGCATTTCGTTTTTATTGATCGAAAAAATAAAAACAGCCGTTTGGCTGGCAACGCTCACGAGTACGGAAAGCGCCATTATTTCAAATTTTCTTTTTAACAATTTCTGGAGCTTCAAACATAAAAGCATCAAGACAGGTCGTTTTTCTTTTATTCTCGGTTTCCTTAAATTCAATTTGGTGTCGGCAGGCTCTGTCTTGATCCAAACGCTTGGGCTTCCTTTGTTTTCAAATCTATTTGGTCAACAATACTGGTATATTTATAAAGTATTGATAATCGCTTTCGTCATCATTCCTTACTCTTATTTTCTATACAACAAAGTAATTTGGAAAGAGAAATAATTATTTTACTTTTTCCGAATAAGAAGAAGAAATCCAGCCGGTAGTGCTTTTATCCAGTTGGATTTTATACCAACCTTCCTGTTCCTCAACCATCTCGTATTTTTCTCCCGGATTTATTTTGGCGGATATCGACGCATCCAAGTTCGCATCTTCCCTGACATTGAGCCATCCGGTAGGCGTATCTTTAACGATAATTATGGTCTTGCCCGAATCGGTTGTCGTGGCGCTTTTGCTGGCTTCTTTATCGTTGTCTTTTTTCGGTAAATCAGATGTCTGGCTTTGATCGATTGCCATCTTGAAATTCGCATTAAGCCGATAACCGCCCTCGACATTTATTTTCTGGGTTCTTCTGAAAAAACCGGGGATGAATACGGATAATTCATGCTCTCCCTTTAAAACATCCGAAAGCAGCAATGGCCCAACACCTTTTTCGTCGTTATCCAAATAAACAATTGCGCCTGTTGGGTCGGATTCGACATAGACTTCTGCGTATTGCGATCCTTTGGCAGATGCTTTTTCCATTTTCGTCACGGTAAATACTTCCCCGGCTGAGGTTATATCGGAACTGCCAAGCTCACGGTTGACATATGTCAAAGCATTTTTGTAGACCTTGACTTTTCCCTGCCAGGAAGCGGTCTCCGTTGCCGTCCCCTCGGGAATTAATTTCATTAAAAATTCCCCGACTTTATACTTGTCTTCGTAAGGGGTTTTACCGATAGCCACATTGTCGATAAAAACCGTTGAACCGGGAGAAGAAATGACCTTTATTTTTCCGAAGTTATTTTGTTTATCAAGGATAAAAAACCTGACACCGATAAAACCCAGAAATAAAACTACCAAAAACAACAATAGAAAGAGCTTGCCCTTCATAGTTATTATTTTATGTAAGCTGTCAAATTTTTGCAACAATGAATTATAATATGATAATGATAAAAGATAAAATTCAGATAGATTTGCAAAAATCTTTGGAGAAAATCAACGTCAAAGACGAGATTCCCAACATTGAACCGCCGGGAAATTTTTCTTTCGGGGATTACTCGACAAACATTGCCTTGAAACTGGGAAAAACGCTTCGTCAAAACCCGCTCGAAGTTGCCCAAAAAATCATCGATAACCTGCCGGAAAATTCCGATATCGAAAAAGTCGAACTCCTAAAACCCGGCTTCATTAATTTTTGGCTGAAAAAAGAATATTTAATTGACGAGCTTAAAAAAACAATCAACGATCCAAACTTCGCCAAGAATAATGCCTATGAGAATAAGAAAGTAATGGTGGAATATACCGATCCAAATCCTTTTAAGGAATTTCATATCGGTCATTTATATAGCAATATCGTTGGGGAAGCTTTTTCGCGTCTTTTTGAAGCGATGGGAGCAGAAGTCAAGCGCGCCAACTATGAAGGCGACGTCGGCATGCATGTTGCCAAATCTATCTATGGCATGCAAAAAAAAATGGCACTCCAGAAAATTACGATCGATGAATTAAAAAAGAAAACCTTAAATGAAAAAGTGAAGTTTATGGGAGAAGCCTATGCCTTGGGATCAAGAGATTATGATGAAAACGAAATTGAAAAAGAAAAAATCAAAATACTTAATAAAAAAATTTATGAGTTGGCAACCGATATTAAGGAGCTATATACGCTTGGCCGGCAATGGACACTTGAATATTTCGAAACTATTTATAAAAGACTGGGAACCCGGTTTGATTATTATTATTTTGAACGGGAAATCGGCAACAAAGGTTTGCAATACGTTAAAGAAAATTTAGCTAAAGGTATTTTCCAAGAAAGCGAAGGCGCGGTTATTTTCCCCGGAGATAAATACGGACTGCATACGCGGGTTTTCATCAATTCGCAGGGCTTGCCAACCTATGAAGCGAAAGATTTGGGATTGGCGCCAACCAAATATGCTGATTTTCCTTACGATCTCTCTATTATGGTAACGGGCAATGAAATAAATGAATACTTTAAAGTCGTTCTTAAAGCTTTGGAGTTGATCGATCCTCAACTGAGAGAGAAAATAAAACATATTTCCCACGGAATGGTCCGTTTGCCCGAAGGCAAAATGTCCAGCAGAACCGGCAAGGTTTTAACCGGCGAATGGCTGATTGAAACAGTGAAGAAAAAAGTGCAGGAATTAATTAAAACCAGTAGTAAAATTACATCGGAAGAAGCAGAGACGGTTGCTGAAATAATTACTATCGGCGCCATTAAATATTCATTAATCAAAAACAATATAGGTCGCGATGTGATATTTAACATTAATGAATCGCTTGCGCTTGACGGCAATTCCGGCCCATATCTCCAATACACTTACGCCCGTTGTCAATCAATACTGAAAAAAGGGGAAAACACCACAATACCACAACATTACAATGTTACAACATTACAACCAGAAGAAATAGATTTGTTAAGAATGTTCGTTAAATTTCCCGACGTAGTTTGTGAGGCGGGGAAAAATTTTGCACCGAATTTTATCGCCACCCATCTTTACGATTTAGCTCAAAGATACAATCTTTTTTATCAAAAGCACTCGGTCCTACAGGCGGATGAAGAAATCAAACAGTTCCGATTATTACTCACAAAGGCTACCGCCCAAATACTGACAAAAGGATTAAATCTCTTAGGGATAAAAACGGTTGAACGAATGTAATTTATGGCATTATATATTTGCAACCACTGCGGCTACGGTTCCGGCTCATGGCTTGGCCGTTGTCCCAATTGTAACGAATGGAATACTTTTGCCATCCAAAAGGAAAACGATTCTGCCGGAGCCGAAGGTGTCAAAAAAATGACGCTGACGTCGTTATCCAAAGTAAAATCTTTGAATAAAGAAAAGAAACCGACCGGTATTTACGAATTCGACAGAGTCGTTGGTGGAGGTTTATTGCCCGGTGAGGTTATTCTGCTGACAGGTGAACCCGGCGTCGGCAAATCGACTTTGCTTCTGCAAGCTTTGCAGAAGTTAAAAACGATTTATATTTCCGGTGAAGAAGCAGCCGAACAGGTAAAGGATCGGGCGGAAAGACTGCGGATCGATTTGCAAAATTTTCTTTTTTCGGACAATTTGCAGGTCGAGGGAATTGTCGAAGGGATTAGCAATCTGGAAAATCAACCGGAAATAATTGTCGTCGATTCGATCCAAACCGTTTATTCAAAAAGTGTCGAATCACCCCAAGGCAGCGTCAACCAACTTAAAGAATCTGCCGGTCGCTTAATCGAATTAGCCAAAAAAAATAAGATTGCCATTCTTATCGTCGGCCACATCACCAAAGAAGGCGATATTGCCGGCCCCAAAACTTTGGAACATCTGGTTGATTGTGTTTTAAGTTTCGAAGGGGAGCGGGTTTCCAATTTCAGGATTCTGCGCGCCTCCAAAAACCGCTTCGGTTCGACTGACGAAATCGGAATTTTCGAAATGCATGGGGCCGGATTAAAAGAAGTAGACAATCCTTTAGTTTTCCTGGATCAGGACGACAAACCGATGCCGGGTAAAGCGATTGTCGGTGTTGCCGAAGGCAAACGCTCGCTTTTTTACGAAATCCAGACGCTAACCGTCCCGACAGTATTGTCGATACCCCGCCGCGTAGTCAAGGGTGTCGATTACAATAAAGTCCAACTTTTACTGGCGGTTATCCGTAAACATCTGCAGATTCCTTTGGATAAATACGATATTTATGTCAATGTCGTCGGCGGCGTTGAAGTCAAATCGACAGCGGCTGATTTGGGAATTATCGCTTCCCTACTCTCTTCGATAAAAAATATCCCCCTGCCCAAAAAGGTTGTTTTTATCGGTGAGGTTGGACTATTGGGAGAAATCCGAAAAGGTCCCTTTGAAGACAAAACAATAAGTGAAGCCAAAAGATTGAAATTTTCCCAAATCGTTTCCGCAAAAACAATTGCCGATATCAAAGGACTGAAAAATTTTCTTACTCCCTGATGTAAGTTTTTTTCAAAACGGTTTTTTTTCCGTTTGCGCCGACAACCTCGATCGTCAATTCATTTTTTCCTATCTTTAAAGGAAAATTGTATTCGAATACGCCTTCCTTATCCAAATACACCCGCTCATCAAGAATATTGACGATTGCTTCTTTTTCGGTTTTTCCGATTATTTTCAGCCTGTCTTCGTGTTTGAAAATATTGGCGGTCGGCTGGATAAGATTAACTTGGGGCGGTGAAAAGTAAATTTTTAACTGGTAAATAAAATATCCGAAAAAAATAACGAAAATCAGCATCAAACCGGTCAAAGCTACCTTTTTGGTTTCGGGCGTCAAATAGCGATTGGTGACTCTTTTTTTAAATTTTATTTCCTCGATTCTTTCGTATTCCCGCCGGAAAAAAGCCAGCATTTTACCGGAATCCAAACCTAAAAGTCTGGCATAATTGGTGATAATGCCGTCGATGTATATTTTGGAGGAAAAAATTGCCCAATCGTTATTTTCGATCGCTTTTAGGAATTTTGAACGGATGCGAATTTCTTTCTCGACATCCTGAAATGTTAAACCCTTTTTTTCGCGGGCATGTTTGAAGATTTCTCCGACTGACACCATAAATATATTTTACTCCTTTACGCGCTCGCCATACTCGCCCGTTTCCGGATTAACGGTAATCACATCGCCAACTTTGACAAATAAAGGAACCATTACCGTAACGCCTGTTTCCACTTTGGCCGGTTTTTTTGCGCCGCTTACCGTATCGCCTTTGGCGGCATCTTCCGTTTCCAAAACTTTCAAATGAACGCTGGAAGGCGGTCGCATCGTTAGCGGTTTATCATCACGTACATAAACGAAATATTTATTTCCTTCCTTCATGAAATTGGCGACCTCACCGACAATGCTCAAAGGCAACGAATATTGATTATACGACCTTTCATCCATGAAATATAAGTTCTCATTATCTTTATAAAGGTATTGCATCTCGATACTCGTCACTTCCAACACCTCGACCTGCTCGCTTGATTTATATGTATATTCGATATTTTTTCCCGAGAGGATATTCTTGATCCTTGTTTTCATCAGGGCAGAGCCTTTACCGGGCGAATAGAAATCCGCTTTCTGCACTTGCCAAACTTCATTTTGATATAAAACGAATTCGCCTTTTTTTAAATTCCCGGCATTTGTCCGCATATTATTTAATATTAATTAATTGTAACTGATCAATCGAGTCTAAATTGGCAAAAATCATCGCTAAACGTTCGAACCCGATTCCTGCCCCCGTACACTTTGGCAGCCCATATTTTAACGCTTCGATAAAGCCATTGTCAACCGCATGATGAATCATTTGCGCTTTCTGACGCTTTACCAGCTCGCTTTTGAAACGCTTTTCCTGCTCTTTATAGTCATTTAGTTCCGTGCAAAAACCGCCAATTTCCAACCCGTTAATATAAAATTCGCAGCGCTCAACTGTTTTACTATTTTTATTCATTTTTGCCAGTGACGCCAATTCTTTTGGGAAATTATAAATTAATGTCGGATAGCCGTTGATCCCTAATTTTGGTTCTACTTCTTGAGTTAAAATTTGCGAAAATAAATCTTCATAAGTAAAATTGTCAGTTATATATCCTTTAGTTTTTGCTTTTTGTCGAAATTTTTCTTGGTCAAATAATTCAGATTCATTAATCTTTGCATATCGTTCAAATGCTTGAGCCATTGACATTTTTTCCCATTTTTCAAATGACATATCTCTATTCTTATAGTTAATTTTTAAATTTTTGTTAATGATGCGACTGATCGCCTGTAAAAGCTCTAAAACATCTTCGGCAAGCTCTAGATAATTAACGCCGGGTTTGTAAAATTCAAGCATCGTGAATTCCGGCAAATGCCAGCTGGAATTTTGTTCGTTATTGCGAAATGCCTTGCCCAGATAATAACAATTGCCAATACCATCAACCAGTAATCTCTTTAAAAAGAGTTCCGGTGACGAAGTTAAATAAAGTTTTTCTGTTTTATTTTGGTATTTGAATTCTGTTTTAAAAATTTCAATATATGATTCAGGGATGATAGCGGGCGACATTACCGGTAATTCGATTTTAAGATAACCTTTTTTCTGCATAAACTCATGCGTTGCCCGCTCGATCCGAAGATACTTCTTGTAGTTATCCAGATTACCGATTACCGTATTAATTTTCATTTGTGAATGGTAATTGCTTACTCCATTTCGTTGCGTAAATCCTCCAGTAATTTTTTGACTTTGCCGGAAACGCGATCGGGCACTCTGATACGGTAGACAACATATTCGTCACCGCGGCGATTGGAATTCGGATAAACAATGCCTTGACCACGAAGACGGACAGTCGTTCCTGATTGAGTTCCCGGTCTGACCTTTAGCCTTACATCGCCTTCCAATGTTTTTACTTCAATTACCCCGCCCAAAACAGCAAACGGATAGGAAATTTCTTTTTCCAAAATTATATCCTGACCTTCGCGCTTGAAAGTCGAACTCGGCCGAATATTGACCATCAAATCGAAATCCGAAAAACGGATGCGCATGCCGTTGTCGACCCCGGCCGGAATTTTAATGGTTTTTTTCTTCCCTTTAATGACCGTATCTTTTTCCACGCCTTTTACCGCCTCCTCAAAAGAAAGCCCTATTTCATAAACGTCACGCCTTGCCTGGCGACGGCTACCGGAAAATGGCGAGCGGAAACCGAAAAACTGCTCGAAAATTTCAAAAGGGTCGGAAAAGTTATCGAATCCCTCCGGAAAACCTTCGCCACCCATATTGGTATAAGTGTAGCTGAATGGACCCTGTTGGTAATTGAATCCCTGGCCGGTACTGCCGGGACCACCCCGTTCAAAGGCGGCTGATCCGTATTGGTCGTAAAGCTCCCGCTTTTTCGGATCGGCTAAAATTTCATAAGCATGAGTCACTTCTTTGAATTTTTCCGTTGCTTCGCTTGACTTATTGCGGTCAGGATGCCACTTTAAAGCCTGCTTGCGATAAGCCGATTTTATTTCCGCAACCGAAGCATTTTTTCCCACACCCAAGACATCGTAGTAATCTGCCATAATGATTTAATACTTTAACCGACAACTTCTCCTTCTTCAGGCTTGTCTTTATCATCTTTCCTGTCGCTATCCTTTTTATTTTCGCCCGGAGGCGGCGGTGTTGCTCCGGGTTGACCTGCTTGACCATACATGCCTTGACCGATTTTTTGCAGCGAATCCGACAGGGATTTTGTTTTCTCTTCTATCTCCTGGCCGATTCCTTTTTCTAAAATATCTTTGAGTTCTTTGATTTTTTCCTCGACATCTTCTTTGACATCTTTCGGTGCTTTGTCGCCGGCATCTTTTAAAGATTTTTCGGCAACATAGATTAAATTATCCGCCTTATTTTTTGCCTCGATTTTTTCTTTTTCCTTTTTGTCTTCTTCGGCATGCTTTTCCGCCTCTTCTTTCATTTTTTCGATTTCGTCCTTGGTCAAACCGGTCGAGCCGGTTATCTTAATACTTTGTT
>Ga0172369_10001354_pt1 | contig 35300 bp, 32 predicted proteins | sample LakKiv25m_FD_114539 | JGI IMG/M metagenome (GOLD analysis project Ga0172369, IMG submission 114539) | Freshwater microbial communities from Kabuno Bay, South-Kivu, Congo - kab_022012_11.25m | ecosystem: Environmental > Aquatic > Freshwater > Lake | place: Democratic Republic of the Congo... | reverse complement strand
GGAATTCCCCCTTTACCGGACCGGTTGGAAAGAATATTTTCTGATCCAGGGCAGTGATACGGTCAAATTTGATAGGGATTTGCTGGTTCTGGGTTCGGTCCCTGAACTGACGGGTCAATATGATTTTATTTTTGCCGGTTATGGTATTGAACATTCCCGTTATAATAACTACAAGGGGTTGGATGTGAAAGGCAAGGTTGTTCTGTACCTGGTGGGCGAGCCAAAAGACAAGGCCGGCCATTATGTCACAACAGGATCCTTCATCTCGGGATTCAGCAAATTCGACAGCCGTAAGGATTCCATAGCCTTTGTCCATGGAGCAGTTGCCACAATTCGTCTGGATCCTGCTGAGGAAACAGCTATGAAGACCATCCGGTCAAATGCGGTATTCTCTCAATACGGCATGCTTTCACTAAAACCTCAGAGCGGAGGATCCGGTCCCGGGAGAAATTATGTTTACACTACCCTTTCACAGGGTGCAAAAATCATGGGAACCACTCTGGAAACCCTGCAAATGTCGGTTGACCAGATTAACTCTGTAAACGGTAAGGTTAAGCCCCTGACCGGCACGGTGAATATCACAGCTGTCAGATACCCGCCGTCAATTAAGGCTGAAAACATCGCCGGCATCATTGAGGGAACTGACCTGAAAGATGAATACGTCATAGTCACTGCCCATTATGATCACCTTGGAGCTGGCAAAAATGGGATCCGGTACGGAGCTGATGACAACGCATCCGGTACCATAGGAATTATGGAAGTTGCAGAAGCGTTTGAGGTAGCGCTGAAATCCGGGATCCGCCCCAGACGAAGCATTTTATTCCTTCCGGTCACTGCGGAGGAAATGGGCTTGCTCGGAAGCCAGTATTACGTTTCTAATCCCCTTATTCCGGTTGAGAAGACTGTTGCTGCTGTAAATATGGACATGATTGGCAGAAAGGACAGAACCCATGAAGAAGGGAAAAAATATGTATTCCTCTATGTTTCCGGCGAACCCGGCGAATTCATGCACACTGCGGCTCTCAACGGATTTAAGCGTATGAGAACCGACCTGGTGCCGGAGTTCCAGTTTAAATCAAGCTCCAAAGAAAGTCTCGGCGGATCAGACCATATGTCCTTTGAGGCAGTCAAGGTACCGGTGGCCTATTTCTTTAACGGCACCCATGAAGACTACCACAAACCAGGAGACACCTTTGACAAAATTCTATATGACCAGATGCAGGAAACGGTCAGGCTGGTTTTTCTGACCACCTGGGAACTGGCTAATGTGGAAAGGACCCGGAACATTGAATAAACAGGCCAGATACGAAAGGATTTACCATCAGATCAGGGAACTGCTGGTTAAGTCAGACAACCTTCAGGCCAGGATGGCTACCACCTGTGCCGTTTTGCACCACAAAATGCCCGGATTTTTCTGGACAGGATTTTATCTTATTGATGGAGAGAAACTTATTGTTTCAACTTACCAGGGCCCGCTGGCATGCATGGAATTGCCGAAGGGGCGCGGAGTCTGCTGGGCGGCGATTGAAGAAAACCGGCCGCTGGTGGTGCCGGATGTGCATCAGTTTCCCGGACATATCCCCTGCGATTCGCGATCCAATTCAGAAATCGTGGTACCATTGAGGGATCGCGGAGACCATATTACAGGGGTTCTGGACATTGACAGTACCGAATTTGAAAACTTCGATCCTGTTGATGCTGAATGGCTTGATAAAATAGTCAGACTGATCTCCTGAGTGTTTTTGCATTAACACACTACTTGTTCATTATTTTGTAATTTGGTCCATCGAATTTGGAAGGGCAATACGGACTTATATGGCAATACAATTAAATTCAGAAGACCTGCGTCTGATCTCTGAACGCGGGATGAAGGCTGAAACCGTTGAGAATCAGCTCAAAAATTTCCAGAATGGCTTCCCGCCAATCAAATTGATTGCTCCGGCAACCGTTAAACACGGAATCCAGCAAATCCCACCTAAACGCATTGAAGAACTGATCGGAGAGTATGACGAATATTGTCATAAGCACAAGGTTGTAAAATTCGTGCCAGCTTCCGGTGCTGCTTCCAGAATGTTCAAGCACCTTTTCGAGTTCAGATCCCTTTACAGGGGAACCTATGAGAATCAGCTGGATCTTCTCAGGGACAAAGGTCCTGATTCGGTCTTTTATTTCTTCGAAAACATCCAGGACTTTCCTTTCTTCGAGCAGCTCCTGGACGCAATGGAGAAGCGGGGCCTTGATTTCGACACCGTGATGGGTGAAAGCAGGTATGAAAAGGTACTGAATACCCTGCTGACCGAGAAGGGCCTTAATTATGGAAACCTGCCCAAGGCCCTGGTACCCTTCCACAGCTATAAAGATGAGGTTCGCACCTCATTTGCCGAACATATGGCTGAAGGAGCCATGTATGCCCGCAGCGGAAAAAACCAGTCACATATTCATTTTACAGCACTTCCTCAGCACCTTGACCTGATGAAGGAGCATTTCAATGAATTAAAGGAAGAGTTTGAGGCAAGGTATAAAGTCAACTATTCGATCGATTACAGCATCCAGCATCCTTCAACTGATGTCATTGCAGTTGACAGCGAAAACCAGCCATTCAGGGATGAAAACGGCAAGCTTGTATTCAGGCCCGGAGGACACGGGGCACTTCTGAAAAATCTCAATGAAATTGAGGCTGATCTGATCATTATCAAGAATATCGATAATGTTTGTCACGACCGCTGCAAGGAAGATACCGTGATATACAAAAAGCTTCTTGCCGGTAAACTGATATCCTATCAGGAGCAGATTTTCTCCTATCTGAACGGATTGGATCACCCCACTCCTCCCTCCATGAAAGTGGTGGAAACCATTTGGAATTTCGTTGAACAAAAGCTCAGGGTCACACCTACTGAAGGGGCTGAGCATTGGAAGAAAGAGGAGAAAATCGAATATCTGAAGAAGAAACTGAACCGGCCGATCAGGGTTTGCGGCATGGTTGAAAATGAAGGCGAGCCTGGAGGAGGACCTTTCTGGGTGAGAAACTCCGATGGAACAACCTCACTTCAGATCGTTGAGGCATCACAAATAAACCGGAATGACCCTGAACAGGAGGGAATTCTGAAAAATTCCACCCATTTCAATCCGGTCGATCTGGTTTGTTCAACACGGAATTATAAGGGCAAAAAGTTTGACCTGAGCAAATTTGTTGACCCGGCCACCGGTTTCATCAGCGAAAAATCCGTTGACGGAAAAGTGGTTAAGGCTCAGGAACTGCCAGGATTATGGAATGGTTCAATGTCGGACTGGAACACTGTGTTCGTTGAAGTTCCGCTGACAACCTTTAACCCGGTCAAGATCGTTAACGACCTCCTGAGGACTGAGCACAAAGAGCATATTTAATGGGGACCGGTTTCACGATCCTGGGACTGATCGGCTATCCACTCGGCCACTCATTCTCCGCCGGCTACTTTGCTGAAAAATTCAATCGGGAGGGCATATCCGGATACAAGTATCTCAATTTCCCCATTGAGAATATTGACGACTTGCCAGGCCTGATCCGCGAAAATACAGATCTGGCCGGTTTGAATGTAACAATCCCTTATAAGCAGGCAGTCATACCTTATCTTCATGATATTGATGATGATGCCAGAGCTATTGGCGCCGTTAATGTTATCAGAATCAGCCGAACTGAAGGAATTATCCGGTTAAAGGGGTTCAATACCGATTTGATCGGGGTCAGGGACTGCCTGGATCAGTGGAGTCTGCCTCCCGGTATCAAGGCCCTGATTTTCGGCACCGGAGGCTCATCCAAAGCCGTATGCAGAGAGCTTGAGATCCGCAAAATCGATTATCTGTTGGTTTCGAGAAAACCTGAGCCTGCCCGGATCGGGTATAACGATGTCACCGGAGAGATCCTCAAGGACCGAAAGCTGCTGATCAACTGTACCCCGCTCGGGATGCACCCCGCCACCGGTGGAAAGCCTGATATTCCCTATCAGTATGTTACTGGTAGTCACTTCATGTTCGACCTGATCTACAACCCGGAAAAAACCCTTTTCATGGAGGAGGGACTGTCACGGGGAGCCTCAGTGCAAGGTGGACTGAGAATGTTGCACACACAGGCAGAAGCCTCCTGGCAGATCTGGCATGACCGCTAGGATACTCTTATCAGGTTTGGGAATGGCGAAACCGGATGGATATTGAAATCCACGGGTTCATAATCAACTCTCGTAAGGTATAATCCGCATGCCGGGACTGAGGTTCCGGCGGACGAGCGATTCTTTTCGTCCAGGACCTGCAATACTTTTTCAGGATGGATTTTTCCTTTTCCAGCCTCAACAAGGGTCCCGACAATCGCCCTCACCATATTCCGGAGAAAACGGTCGGCCCTGATCCTGAAAATCAAAAAGCCGTCTTTCTGCTCCCAACCGGCTTCGTAAACTGTGCAAAACGGGGTTTTTGCATCCGAATGAAGTTTAGTGAAACTGGTAAAATCATGTTTACCGATTAAGTAACGGCACGCCTGGTTCATATTGCCGATATCCAGACAAAGGGTAAGCCTCCAGGAATATCTGCTGTGAAAAGGACTGCCATTCAGGTCGATAAGGTAATGGTAGGTTCTTGAGACAGCCTGAAACCTGGCATGGAGATCAGGTCTGACAGGCTCAATCCGGTCAACCCGGACACTCTTCCCGAGGTATCGTTTCAATCGGCGAACCATCTGCTCCGGATCCTTAATCGGCCTGGAAATATCAAAATGCGCAACAAAATGGGAAGCATGAACACCAGAATCAGTCCTGCCGCAGCCGGTCAGACTAACACTCTCCTTTAATAGGGTGGAGAAAGATCCCGAAAGATATTCCTGAACAGACGGCTGCCCCTGCTGGACCTGCCAACCGCAATATTCAGTTCCATCAAACGCAAGTTCAACGAAATAGCGGCAATGATCGCTCTCTGGGGTTAACATACGTTAACAAAAATATCAAATTATTAATAGACCTTTCTGCTACTTTCGGCACGTTAAAAAAGCACTTGTCATGAATTCAACCGACATCAGGCTCATCAATGAAAAGATCCAGCAGGAAAGCGGATTTGTGGAAATGATCACCCTGGAGATGAACAAGGTGATTGTCGGACAAAAACATCTGATTGACAGTTTGTTGATCGGACTTTTGTCCAATGGGCATCTGCTCCTGGAAGGGGTTCCCGGTCTGGCAAAGACTTTGGCCATCAGAACATTAGCCAGCACCATAGATGCAGGCTTCTCAAGGATCCAATTCACCCCCGACCTTCTGCCTGCCGATTTGATCGGTACTCAGATTTACAGTCAGAAGAATGAAGATTTTCTGGTTCGTAAGGGACCGATCTTCAACAATTTCATCCTGGCTGACGAAATAAACAGGGCTCCGGCAAAAGTCCAGAGTGCACTTCTGGAAGCTATGCAAGAGCGGCAGGTGACCATTGGCACCCACACCTACCCGCTTCAGGAGCCATTCCTGGTATTAGCAACACAGAACCCGATTGAGCAAGAGGGGACCTATCCCCTGCCCGAGGCCCAGGTCGACAGGTTCATGCTGAAGGTGGTGATCAGCTATCCCAGTAAGGAAGAGGAGAGTCTGATCATCAGGCAAAATCTTGGGAGGGAATTTCCGGTTGCCAACAAGGTGATGAGCCCCGAATCAATCATCCGGGCCCGGGAGGTGGTCAAAGAGGTTTATATGGATGAGAAAATCGAAAAGTACATCGTAGACCTCGTATTTGCCACTCGTGAGCCTCAAAACTATAAACTTCCTGACTATAAGCGCTATATCGGTTTTGGCGGTAGTCCCAGGGCAAGCATTAGTCTTGCACAGGCTGCTAAAGCCTATGCATTCATAAAAAGACGCGGATACGTGATCCCGGAGGATGTCAGGGCGGTTTGCCATGATGTACTGAGACACCGGATTGGCCTGACATATGAAGCAGAGGCCGAGGATATTAAAACTGAAGATATTATTACAGGAATTCTGAATCAGGTTGAAGTTCCATGATCGCATCCGAGCTGATAGACAAGGTCAGGCGCATTGAGATCAAAACACGCGGACTCTCCCAGCAGATCTTTGCAGGCCAGTATCATAGTGCCTTTAAGGGCCAGGGTATGGCTTTCAGTGAAGTCAGGGAATATCAGATCGGTGATCCCATCAGGAATATCGACTGGAATGTCACCGCCAGATTCAACCGGCCATTTATCAAAGTTTTTGAGGAAGAGCGTGAATTGACTGTCATGCTGCTGGTTGATGTATCAGGGTCTAATGAATTCGGCACCAGGTCCAGATTCAAGCGGGAACTGATGACAGAATTGGCTGCCGTTCTGGCCTTTTCAGCCATTCAGAACAACGATAAGATCGGCGTGGTTTTCTTTTCAGATCACGTTGAAAGGTTCATACCTCCCAAAAAAGGGAAAAAGCATATTCTCAGGATCATTCTGGAATTGCTTGAATTCACCCCGGTCAGTCGCGGAACCAATATTCCGGAAGCTGTAAGGTTCTTTACCCATGCGACCAAGAAAAGATCCACCGTGTTTGTTATTTCCGATTTCATGGTGAAATCCAGGGAAGAGACAAAGGCGGTCTCCGATTCCCTGAAACTTGCCAGCAGAAAACATGATCTTGTGGTATTGCAGACAACCGATCCGGGTGAAACGGTTCTGCCCGATGTTGGCCTGGTCAGAATGCTCGATCCTGAAACCGGCCAGAGCCGCTGGATCGATACCGGCAGCAGGAAGACCCGGGATAAATTTTCAAACTGGTGGAAAGAGATTCAGGAAGAACTGGTGAGGAATTTCAAGAAAAGCGGCATAGACCATGTAACGTTAAAAACTTCGGAAGACTACGTCAATCCGTTGATTCGTCTGTTTGAAAAAAGAGGTCACCGATGAAAATGAGCATGAAATATGTAATCATTCCGCTCACGATCATGATGATCCTGGGTGCGATCAGGCCTGCCCAGGCCCAATCGCTTAAAGCGACTGCCAGGATCGACACAACCCGCATGCTGATCGGCGACCAGGTAAACCTCTGGCTGGAACTGGAACAACCCTCAGGTGTCAATGTGACCTTTCCCCCGTTCCGTGACTCCATCGCCGGAAAAATTGAGATTTTGTCAGCATCACCGGTGGATACACTGACCCGCAGCGGCAATGTTCTCAGGCTCAGACAAAGGGTTCTGCTCACCTCCTTTGATACAGGCTTCTTTGTCATTCCCGGCTTTGTTTTCAAAGCCTCCGGGGCAACAGACAGTTCGCTCACCGAAGCTCTTGGTATCGAGGTTATGGGAATCCCGGTCGACACAACCAAGGGAATAACCGATATTAAACTGCCGTACGAAGTGCCGGTAACATTTTCCGAGGTGCTCCCCTATATTATAGTAGGACTTTTAATAGTGGCACTCATTGTTTTCTATATCTGGTATTTAAGAAAGAGGAAGGTTATTGTGAAGGAGCCGGTTAAGCCGGAGATTCTGCCTGTTCCTGCCCATATCTGGGCCCTGGGGGAACTTGATGAGCTGGTACGCGAAAAGCTATGGCAGCAAGGTAAAACCAAATTATATTACAGCCGGCTGACTGATATTATCAGGCGCTACATTGAACTGAGATTTTCGCGACCGGCAATGGAACAGACCACAGAGGAGATTATGGAGGATTTCAACCGTAACGGTCTGATCCCGGAAAATCTGCGAATTGAACTGATGAAACTTCTCCAGCTGGCAGATCTGGTAAAATTCGCCAAATGGAACCCGGATGCCGAAGAGAGTGAATCAAGTCAGAAATCAGCCTATGATTTTATTTTAAGAACCAAACCGGTGGTTAACCTCAGGGAACCGGAAAAGGAGGTGGAAAAATGAGCGGAATCCGGTTTGCATATCCCGATCTTCTCTATCTGCTTCTGATTATTCCCGGAATGGTCGCCTGGTATATATACAGGGGAAGTAAAAATCACCCGACATTACAAACATCAGGCTTGCAACCTTTTACGAATACTGCACGCTCCTGGAAGCAGTATCTGGTCCATGCTCCGTTTATATTGCGGACACTTACGGCCGGATTGCTCATCCTGGTGATTGCCCGGCCACAATCCTCCAATTCATGGGAGAATGTTACCACCGAAGGGATCGATATTGTTATGGCCCTGGATATATCGGGCAGCATGCTGGCCGAGGATTTCAAGCCCAACAGGCTGGAAGCTGCCAAAACGGTTGCCTCGGAGTTTATAAACGGCCGGCCTGACGACAGAATTGGTCTGGTGGTTTTCAGCGGCGAATCCTTCACCCAGTGTCCGTTAACTACCGATCATGCCGTTCTTCTGAATTTATTTCAGGGGATCCAGAGCGGAATTATTGAAGACGGTACCGCCATTGGGCTTGGGCTTGCCAATGCGGTAAGCCGTCTCAAGGATTCTGATGCAAAAAGCAAGGTGATCATACTATTGACTGACGGAATGAATAACCGGGGAGAAATTGCCCCGGTAACCGCCGCGGACATAGCCAAAACTTATGGGGTGAGAGTGTACACAGTGGGCGTAGGGTCATTGGGTACAGCCCCCTATCCTTTCAAGACTGCATTTGGAATTCAGTATCAGAATGTAAAGGTTGAGATTGACGAAAAAGTACTTCAGGATATCGCCGGATTGACCGGTGGAAAGTATTTCAGGGCTACCAACAATCAGAAATTGAGGGAGATCTACCAGGAAATCGATCAGATGGAGAAGTCGAGGATCGATGTAAAGGAGATCAATACCAAAACTGAGGAGTTTCAGAAGTTTCTGTGGATAGCCTTGGCGCTGTTCCTGGTTGAAATCCTGTTAAGGTTGACCATTCTCAAGCAAAATCCCGATTAGGAAAATGGAAAGTGCGTTCAGATTCGGAGATCAGAGATTCCTTATCGGCCTGCTGGCCATACCGGTACTGGTATTTCTTTTTTACCTGATGAGATCGGTGATCAAACGCAGGATGCTGAGATGGGCCGATGAAAAGCTTATGACCAGATTGATGCCGGAGGTGTCATCCTCGCGCTCGCAGGTTCGTCTGGTGCTGTGGATGGCCGCTTTGGGACTCATGATCATTGCTTTTGCAAGGCCGCAGTTTGGTACCAGGCTTGCTGAGGTCAAAAAGAAAGGCATTGAGCTGATCATTGCCCTGGATGTATCCAACTCCATGCTGGCCGAGGATATTCAGCCAAACAGGCTGGAAAATGCAAAAATGGCCATCAGCAGGCTCATTGACAGGTTGGAGAATGACAAGATCGGACTGATTGTGTTTGCCGGGGATGCATACATCCAAATGCCAGTAACCACGGATTATGCAGCTGCAAAGCTCTTTCTTAACTCTATCAGTCCGAATATCGTACCGAAACAGGGTACCGCGATCGGTGCTGCCATTAAACTGGCCATGCGATCCTTTACACCTGAATCCGAAAAAAGCAGGGCGATTGTCATCATCACCGACGGAGAAAACCATGAAGAGGGAGCTGAGGAGGCCGCCAAGGAGGCCCTGGCTGCAGGGATCCGCGTTCACACCATCGGAATTGGTTCACCGCAGGGGGTTCCTATACCGATGAACGGACCAGATGGACGCCAGGATTTCAGGAAAGACGCCAGTGGCAATGTGATCATCAGCAAACTGAATGAAGAGCTGCTCAGGAATATAGCTGCCGCAGCCGATGGAATATACGTAAGGGCCACTGCCTCGCGTACCGGACTCAATAATATCCTGGATGAAATGAATCAAATGGAGAAAAAGGAGATCCAGATGAAGGTGTATTCCGAATATGACGAGCAGTTCCTCTATTATGCCGGTATGGCTCTGCTCATTCTCCTTATTGACAGTTTTATCTCATTCAGAAAAAGCCGTTGGATCAGGAACTTACGTATTTTTGAACCCAAAGCTGACAAACCATGAAACGAATAGTTATCAGTCTGTTGGCTGCCATTTCGGTAATCTCAGTAAACGGCCAGGCTGTTAAAAAGGAGATTCGCAGCGGGAACCGGAGTTTCAATTCCGAAAAATACCCGGAATCAGAAAACGCTTACCGGAAGGCGCTTGCTCAGGAATCCAGGAATAATACGGCTACCTTTAACCTGGGAGATGCCCTCTTCAGGCAGGAGAAGTATGATGAAGCTGCCACCCAGTTTGAAACTGCGGGTGCCAGGGAAATTGACAAGGTGAATTCATCAAAGGCCTACCACAACCTTGGGAATTCGCAGCTGATGGCCGGCAAGATTGACGAAAGTATCAATGCATACAAGGAAGCCCTGAGAAGAAATCCCGGAGACCTTGATACCAAGTATAATCTCGCTTACGCGATGAACCTGAAAAAGCAGCAGCAACAGCAGCAACAGCAGCAACAGCAGCAACAGCAGCAACAGCAGCAAAACAACCAGAACGGCGAGGACAATAAGGAGCAGAAGCAGGATCAGAAAAATCAGCCAAACCAGCAACAGGACCAGCAAAAGAATGATCAGCAATCCCAGCAGCAACAGCAGCAACAGCAGCAGCCAGTGAAAATATCCAGGGAGGATGCTAAAAGATTACTTGAAGCCCTGGCAAATGATGAAAAAAAGGTGCAGGAGAAAGTAAAAAAAGAGAAAGCGGCAGCCGCCCGAACAAGAAGCATTAAAGATTGGTAATGAGAACCTTAAAACAATTCCTGATTGTCACCCTCCTACTTTTATGGCAGGGGCACTGGATGGCCGGAATACCGCAGGAAAGCATTGAACTTTCGGTACAGGCCCCCAAGGTGGTTACTGTAGGCGAGGTTTTCCGACTTGCCTATTCAATTAATGCAAAAGCTGACAATTTCAACGGACCCAAAATCGACGGATTCCTGTTCAACGGCCCAATGCTTTCAACCAGCATGAGTACCCAGATCATCAACAACCAGGTATCGCAAACCGTCAGTTATACTTACAACTACACACTCCAGGCAACCACTGAAGGAATCTTCACCATTCCATCCGCTTCAGCCAGTTTCAAGGGTAAAACGTATACCTGCGCACCAGTCAGGATAGAAGTACTGAAAGCCGGAGCATCGGGCAATCAGCAGCAGGGCGGACAATCGGGCGAGTCCCAAAGCGGGCTTTCAAACGAGGATTTGTTCGTCAGGATAGAGGTTGACCGGACACAGGTGTATAAAGGTGAGCAGATATTGGCAGTAATCAAGGTATATACCCGGGTGAACCTGGCCCGTTTCGGAGAAATGAAAATACCTGATTTCAGCGGTTTTTGGAACCAGGAAATTGATGTGCCCGGACAGGTTAGTCTGGAAAGGGTCAATTATAACGGCAAATTGTACAATGTGGGTGTTTTGAAGAAATCAATTCTGATACCCCAGCAAACAGGGAGGATCGTAATCGATCCCTTCCAGATCGAATGCTTTGTCAATGTTCAGAGCCGGCGTCAGCGATCGCCCTTTGACGATTTCTTCGGCGACAACTTTTTTGGTTCATATGAAACCGTTTCAAAAAAGATTTCAAGTGCTCCGGTGGAAATAAATGTCAAACCTTTTCCTGCCGGCCAGCCCGAAGGGTTTACAGGAGCGGCCGGTAAATTCAGCGTGACCGCCACTCTTGACAAAACCTCAGTCACGACCAATGAACCTGTTACCTTAAAAGTAACGGTGAAAGGGAGTGGCAACATTAAACTCATTGAACTTCCGGCCTTCAGATTTCCCGGCGATCTTGAAATATACGATCCAAAGATCACCGATCAGGTGGATGCTGGCAATAACGGGGTCACAGGTTCCAAAACTTTTGAATATCTGATTGTTCCACGGCATGCTGGCTCCTTCGAAATTCCGGTCTGGACCTTTTCCTGGTTCGATCCGACCAACGGAACCTATCAGTCGTATTCCGCCGGTCCGATGACCCTTACTGTCGAGAAGGGGGCCAATGACAATGAGGCAACCATTATCAGCACGCCAGGCAAGGAAGATATAAAAGTGATCGGTCAGGATATCCGGTTTATAAAAAGTGATAATACGAAGTTCAGCAAAGCCAGCAGGTATTTCTTTGGTTCAGCAGGATTCTGGCTCGCATTGATCTCCATTTTTCTGATCAGTGCACTGGTGCTGTTCTATTTCTGGAATCAGTTCAGGAATCAGACGGATATTGAAGGCAGCCGCTTCCGAAAAGCAATTGCAGTAAGCCGCAAACAACTGGAGAAAGCACGGGTGAGCCTGGAAACCGGTCACTCCGAAGTGTTCCTCGAAGCACTGACCAGGGGCCTGTTCGGCTATATCAGTAATAAATTCAATCTCGGACAGATTGATCTCAACAGGGATAATATCAAAATATTACTGGCGCAGAAAGGCCTCGAGGAAACAATCATCAGCGGCTTGATGAAAACAATTGACTCAGTTGAGTTTCTGCGGTATGCCCCACCCTCGGGCGAGGCGGATTTCCGTTCGTTGCTCGCTGAGGCTGAAGATATCATTGTCAGGATTGAAAAAACTTACAGGAGGTAGCAAAATGATCAGGAAAGCAAGTGCTTCCGCCCTGATGTTCCTTTGGGCATTTTTAGGTCTTCTTGCACAGCAGGATGTGGCTAAGGTTCACATGGAAAAGGCGAACCAGATGTACCTGAATAATGATTTTGCCGGAGCCCGGGATGAATATCTCAGGATTGAGAACTCCGGATTGATTTCCTTTCAACTATTTTATAATCTTGGGAATACATATTATAAACTGGGACAGATCCCATCGGCAATTCTCTATTATGAGCGAGCCCTGTTGCTCAACCCAAGGGATGAGGATACCCGGTTTAACCTCACCCTCGCAAATCAGATGGTGGTGGATAAGATAAACCCCGTCAGGGAGTTTTTTGTCAAAACCTGGATCAGATCGGCCGCCTCAGCCCTGAAGCCTGGAACCTGGGGTATCCTGACTGTGGTTTTTGCTCTTTTGTTTGCTACTATTGCGGTGTTCCTCTATGCAACCCGGGGTGGCCGCCTCAGAAGATCCGGCCTCACATTGGGATCCCTGACGCTGTTCCTTTTTTTCCTTTCCCTTTTTTTGGGATCAATTGAAAACCATAGGGTTCGGCATGGAAAGCAGGCGATTGTTTTTACACCGACCATAACAGCCAAAAGTTCGCCGGATGCCGGTGGAACCGAACTGTTTGTCATTCATGAAGGGCTAAAGGTCAGGATTATGGAAAAAATGGGCGAATGGATCAGGATCAGAATTCCTGACGGTAATGAAGCCTGGGTGCCTGAATCCTCGATCGTTAAAATCTGATCAGATCAGTTTTTTACCAATCATGAGTTGCCTCACCGCCGCAGAGATCTGTTCAAGACTCAGGGAGGCACAATTGAAAACGGCATCAAAATCATGGTACCGGAATTCATGACCCAGAAAAAACTCAAGGAATTTCCTTCGGTTATCGTCCTTATGCTGAATGGTGTTCATTGCCTCATCCCTGCCCAGATTGTACACCTCGCTGATCCTGGCAATCCTCCATTCAAGAGGAGCGATAAGCCTTATGTGCAATGATTCAGGTATCTGGCGGGTCACGGCCATCCCTGCCCTGCCAACAATCACCACATGACCTGATTCACCATAGGACCGGATTACTTTTCCGATCGCATTCCTGATAGCCCTGTCAGAACGATAGCTCCCGTCCTTTTTAGTTGCGGCAAGCAAATCATCCACCCAGCTTCGCTCTTCGTAATTATAAACATAGGTAATATCCTTAGGCTGCACCTTGAGATCAACAGCAGCCTGCTCCAAAAGTTCCTTGCTGATCCATCGCCAGGCATGCCCCTGTTTACCCGCCTGATTGAGGCCCAGATTGATTTGACTGACAAGCATGTCAGCGAGGAGTTTACTGGGACAGCCATATTCGCGCGAAATGGTAACCACCGGCCCCTGCGTGGAAACGCGGTTTTCATTGGCTACCCGCATGTCGAGATACCGTTGCAATAAGTTTTCCATAATCCCTCCCTTTGTTATTGAAAACCAATTGAAAATCAAAGAATCTTTTATACTTTTGCACCCGAAATTTTTTAACGTATCCGATAAAAAGATTGTTCCATTTGGCCGAATTTTAGATGCGATCCTTCCACTCCGTTGTTTTTATCATTCCCTTCCTTATCCTGATTGATCTCTATGTTTTAAAAGGTATCGCCGCGGTCACATCCGGAAAGAAAAAACTCGTCAGATGGCTTATTTTAGGAGGTTATGGAGCCTTCAGCCTCCTGATGATCCTGGGAATCATCATCCTGTATCTCTATTATGAGAAATCCCCCGGAGATCTGAAACGATACGCAACTTTCATGCGGTTTGACGGGATCTTTGTGACTCAATTCCTGGTTAAGTTGGTATACATATTTTTTGAGCTGGCTCATGACATTAAAAGCCTGATCATGAAGTTCCGGCCAAAAAAGAAGTTCAGGCAGCCACTTCCACCGGCAGAGGAATCTTCAACCCGACGGGATTTTATCCGGAAAGCTGGTATTGTGATGGCAGCAGTGCCTTTTATGGGTGCTCTCCATGGAATCGGATGGGGCCGGTTCCGCTTCACGGTCAGGCACACCGCCATTACCTATAACGATCTGCCTCAGTCTTTTGATGGTTTCAGGATCGTGCAACTTTCGGATGCCCATTTGGGCGGGTTCTATGGCCACCGGGAAAAACTCGAGGAAGTGGTGGATATTATCAGGGATATTAAACCAGATATGCTCGTTTTTACGGGCGATATGGTCAATAACTTCGCGGCCGAAATGGATGGGTGGGTTGATCTTTGGTCAAGAATGGAAGCCCCGATGGGTAAATTTTCCATACTGGGGAACCATGACTACGGAGATTATTCGGAATGGGATTCACCTGAACTTAAGCAGCAAAACCTCACCAGTATCATCAGACATGAACAGGCCATGGGGTTCCAGGTCTTAATGAATGAACACAGCCGGATCGACAGGAACGGTGAAACTTTATACCTGGCAGGGGTTGAAAACTGGGGTTTGCCTCCTTTCAAACAATACGGGGATCTCGGCAAAGCCATGAATGATATTCCTGAGAATGCCTTTACCATCCTTCTGTCCCATAATCCGGATCATTGGTCAAATGCCGTCCTGGCCGATCCGCGGATCAAGCTGATGCTTGCCGGACACACCCATGGATTCCAGATAGGGATTGAGATCGGACAATTCAAACTTAGTCCCTCTCAGCTGATCTATAAGCAGTGGGCCGGACTGTATAAAAGCGGCAATCAGTACCTCTATGTTAACCGGGGACTGGGGTTCCTTGCTTTTCCCGGCCGTGTGGGCATCTGGCCAGAGATAACGCTGATTGAGCTCCACAAGGGGTAATCACTGAATCGAGAAACTGTACAGGAATTCGGCTCCCAACTTCCTTGTGAGGGGAAAATACAAGGCCCTTATACCGCCTTCCAGTTCAAGCCCCATCCGAAGTATATGAAAATCGGCTGTAAGGTCTATACCCGTTGAGAAATCCCAGAATTTTGAACGGTTATACCGGAAACTGTCAAAGAAAATGTTGGCCTTGATCCTTTTAACATACAGAATCCATGAAAGGCTCCAGTCGGGATAGGCTACCGGCAGGGAATAATCGGCCCTTAGCGCAATCCCGCCAAATTTTTCCCTGTAAATACTCCCTCTTGGAATATCTGAAAAGGGGGTGTCAAGAAAGGAACTGTAAGAATAATCTGATACAGACCCCAGCACATGCAGACTGCTGTTTGTCAGACCCCCCGGAAGGTACAACATCAACCGGAGATTCCGGTTCCAGCCGTTCCGGGAGAAATCTGCGGAATGCATGAGATAACCGCTCATGACAAATCCAAACCGGGGAAACAGATCACGGTAACTCATCCTTCTGTAAATCCCAAGGGCAGAGGATAATCCGGTCATCGCAACAGGAATTCCCAGAGTATCCTTCCCTTTATGAAGATCTGATATCATGGAAAGTGATAATGAGAAGCGACGTGTCCAGATCCCGGATGAGAAATTGACCGGCACAGAAACCCTTAATTTTGCATTTTGCCGGTAAAAGTCCAATCCCGGAGCAGTTCCTGAAACCGTATCCGCAGGTACATATTGGTATCCTCTGAAATACTCTGCTTCCAGGACCGGATAAAAACCTGAAAATTTTACTGATGCAGTTAATCCATGGGAATCTTCTGACCTATTGTACTGATATCCTGCGGATGCAACCAGGGTGCTTAAATCGTTTTGCGACATCACAGCCAACCCGGGAGTAATCCGGTAAGCCTCCGGGTCAATAAAAACCGGGGCCCAGCTGTGAAAGTTGAACAAATGTCTGAACTTGCCATATGTCTCAGCTTCAGCCATACCCCCGGTTTTAACCGGGATCCCGATTGGGTCCTCGCCAGGAGCACGTGCGATGGTGGCTGTCACCGGCTCTTCAAACCGGAGGAGTTTGGCCTGCTTTTCGGGTTTCAGAGCAACAACATCAGCCACATAGGGTCTGAACCCATCAGCGTAATGAACAGAACATCCAATAGAGCCATTGCCTGCCGAAATAGTTGATATCCCATTGAAATGTTCAGCCGTTTTTTCAATGGAGCCGGTTTCGGGTTTGATTCTGAACATAGCCGTGGTTGCCCCGCTGGGTGCGGTAAAATAGACATAACCCTGCTGCCAGGACGGCTGACCGATTTCCGAGTACCCGCCATCCAGCAACTTGCTGAATTTTCCGGTTTGGCGGTCTAATTTCAGGAGGCATCGGCCTTGCGACCCGGTTGTAACCATGAACAGTTCAAGTGAATCCCGGCCCCAGCACTGAAAATTGACATACTCACCGGCTGGCACCGGAATCCTCTGAATATCAGAACCCTTCGCCAGATCAATGACCAGAAGTTCCGAGGTCCCGCCAGGTTCCTCACTTACACAGGAAAGAAGGGTACCGTGCTGATCCAATGCGGGCGAGAACAGCCTCCTGCCCCCAGCAATTCGTTGCACTTGCCCGCCTGTTTCTGACCATAAATACAAATCGGAATACGTACGGTTCTCCCACCGGATGTCCGGATTATTCTCACACCAGGCAATCAGTCCCTTACCAATTGTAAAGTTGGCATCTTCAACCGACCCGGGTCTGATGAGGGTCACTTCCTTGCCATCGGAATGGATCCTGACAAATTTGGGAATATCCGATAAGGATCTCTTGAGGCATACAACCGACCCGCCGGATTCAGGGTATGGCTTGATATAAGAAAAGTAATCAGAGGTATCAACAGGAACTGGCTTCAAAATATCAGGGCTGGTGGTTTCCGGAAGATTACTGAACCAAAAATCGGAGAGCCACCGCATGGTTTCCAAATAAAGACCCTGCTTGTCGAGTCCGGTCTTGCGCTTAAACAAGGTTGTGAATCCCGATATCTGAAAAGGGTTTCTTCCCAGAGCCCCCAATGCATCGGACCAAAGCATCGGATAAGAGAGCATTCGTGCCCGGGCGGTCAGGTAATAACCGAAAAGATATTCAGATGGATAGTAATGCTTGTAACTTCCCAGCGCCATGGGATCCCAGCCTGGCAATTCGTGGGCCAGAAGCCTGGTTCTCAAAGGCATTGAAAAAGAGGGCATGCGGCCTCTCCCGGCGTCACTGAGCAGTGTTTCGGTAAGAGTGGCATCCCCTTCAAGAAACCAGGCGGGAATATGCAATCCGAGGACCACCGCCTGAGCCTGTTCACCGAGCAGATATCCTGCAAATTTTGTAAATCCGGAATTCAGCCGGTCCATCTGGGCCATATGGCGGGCTTCATGGATAATCAGCTGGGAGGCAAAATCACCAATCTCACCTGAGACGGGATGCTTCGGATAAAGTTCAACCCTTCTGGGAGCCAGAATGGTAATGCCATTGCTGAAGGATGCGCCCGGATGAATAATAACCGGATATCCTCTCTTCCCTGAAGCCATTGAAACGGAGACCATTTCGGGAACGATTTGCATCAGGTCCGCAAAGGTCCGGGCCCCGTTTCCGTAAAAATCCGGAAAGATGACAGGATACTTGCCGGAGCTTATTTGCTGCCATTTATAATCCGAAGGATCATTGCCCGTAGTATAATATTGGGCACAAACCTGATTGGATGAATGCAGGATCAGTCCTGAGACAAGAACCAGAATAACAAGGCAGATTTTTTTCACCGTACAAAAATAGAAAACCCCGCATAAGCAGGGCTTCCGAATGCAGCATTATATGATAATCGCGTGACTATTCTTTTTTACCGGCTTTGTCAAGGTTGTCCATCCCTTCGATATTGACACTCTGGGCTATTTTAGCGATGGTTTTCATATCTATGATGCCGGATACCCAAATCAGGCTGCTTTCATCGGTTCCTCCGGTTACCATGATCAGTTCCCTGATGACCCCTTCCTTTTCCAGAGTCAGAAATTTGACCTGCTCATTGGCCTCCTGGATCACCATCAGTTCCTTATAATCCTTGGCAGGTATGGCAGCAAGAACTTCTTTGTAGAAAGCCTTGCCATCTATCCCTTCACCAGTGCTCAGAATTTTGATAAAATCCAGATTCTTCACCGTTTTGAGGAATTCGTCATTCTCAGCATTCTCCACATTGGCAAAGAGCTGGAACATGTTTTTTGTGATCACCACTGTTGAAAAGCCCTCTTTGCCCGAATATTTGTCGAAAAGCTGTGTAATGGCCTTGTTCTGCGCCTCCAGTATGACCGGGAAGAGAATCAAAACCGCTAAAACCAGATATTTTTTCATGGCATCAAAATTATTTTCCGTTAACAATTCCGCTGGTGGTATTCAAAGCTTTATCAATCAGTGAAAGCACCGAAAGTTCATCGGCAGCCTTGTTTATGGTATTCAATCCTTTAAGAGGCTTAACAGCCTGATTCATTTTATCCAGCTCCTGTAATTTTGAGGTGCCCTGATTAAGCAAGGCAGAAATGGCTGCAAGGGCCTGATAGGATTCGGTGTAAGCCAGTTGCGGATCATTGATTTCCATGGAGTTTTCCTTTCTCGTCAGAAAGATAACGGATGATACAAGCAACATAATGGCAGCAGCGCTGCTGATCACCGAATAGAGCCACTTTCTGGATGGCCGCAGCGTTCTGGTCTGAATTGGTTCCAGTTTGGAAATCAATGATGATTCCAGATCTTCCGGAACAGGTATCTCCTCCATGCGAAGATGCCTCATATCCCTGAAATAAGCCACTTCGGCAGCGAATTCCGGATCCGGATCTCCATCCAGGAGATAGTCCTCAAGCATCAGTTCTTCTTCGGGAGTAGTGACTCCGTCATAGAATTTCTGCAACAAGACTTTTATTTCGTTCGTTCTCATATCCATATCTTTTAGCCAACACTTCCCTGATTTTATTTCTTCCCCTTGACAAAATCACTCTGACGGTCCCGTCTGCAATCTTAAGTGTCTCAGCAATTTCCTCATTGGAAAAACCCTCCAGATCCCTCATGGTTACCACCGTTCTCTGTGGTTCCGGCATTTCGCCAATCACCTTACGCACCACTGAAACCGAATCCTTGACTTCCAGATGCCGGTCGGGCTGAAGGTCCTCGGAAATCCTGTTTTTGAAATATTCCTGAACGTCCAGGCTGACGGTTTTACGCAGTTTGATCCTGTCGAGACAATAATTTCTTGTGATTCTCATGGCAAAAGCCTCGATACTGTTGACCTTTGCCAGGTCTGACCTCATATTCCAAAGCTTTACAAAGACCTCCTGAACGGCATCCTTTGCATCATCCTGATTTTCAAGATACCGGTAAGAATATCTGAACAATTGCTTGTTCAAAGGAATTACCTGATCGTTGAATTCTTGTGCCGTCATTACCCCGTAGACGAACCAGCCTGGTTCATGTTACAAGATAAGGCGTAATTTTGTTTCAGGGAACTGATTATCTGACAATAAAGGATCTTCTGCTGACAGAATAGGAAGAAAAAATTCCAAATCCTCCCTTGATATTGGTATAAACCTGCACCGGTTCTGAGAAAGGATTACGGTTCGCCCTCTGGTAAGCTTCGTTACTTACCACATAAGTATAAAACTCAGGTGAAATCTGTTCAAGGTTCACATCAACCCTGACGGTATCAGACTGGAAATAGCTAAATCCCGATATCCTCAAATCGAGGGTTTTGGTCTGGCCATTGAACAACTGATCCTTCAAGTAGGATTTCCCGCCGTATTGGTGAACCTCATCCTGTACAAAAGAATCGTCACCTTCGAAAATCCAGGCAGGCTGAGTGATCCATTTGCCGGTATACTGCATACTGATGTAATCGAATTCCTTGTAGGTAAGTGTCACCGAATACCCGTAAATGTTATCCTGACCGGCAGGATCATCAAATACCACCTTAATTTTAAATACCTCCATGCCCCATTCATTATAAGTTCTGGTGGTATCAACCGAGGCAATCTCAACGACATCCGGAACCTTTGTTTCTGCCTCAACGGATGAGAGTCCGGGATCATCCACCGTAAGTTTATAGGTATTGCCGGGAACCGGACTAAAATCCGGAAGGCTATAGAAACCTGCGGTATCCGGCATCAGCGTACCTGCCAGATTCCCGTTCTCATACAGTTTTACATCGGCATTCTCAACGTATACAAAGGCATCATCCTCAAGAACGGTCAGACTCTTCGTAAGATTTACCGCAACGGGTGTTCCGGGAGAAATAAGGCCGTTGACCACAATTTTACGCTGAGTATCAGGAATATCAATTGGTATGATCTTTTCACAGGCGGTTGACACCAGGATCATGGAAACCAGCCCTCCAACCAAACTCCACTTAATAGGATATTTTTTCATAACTATTTGATCTTGAAGCTATAACTAATTGAAGGAATCAACGGGAACAGGGAGTATTGCTTTAATACGGTAACAGCCGGAGACCCGGGATTGGTTTGCATTTTGTCAAACTGCAGATAGAAGGGGTTTTTCCGGTTGTACACATTGTAAGCACCAAATGACCATACCCTTTCTCCCCACTTCTTTTCCTTCCGGAAATTGATGCCCAGGTCGAGCCTGTGATATGCAGGAAGCCGGTATGAGTTCCTGCCAGAGAAATATTCTACACCGTTAAAATACTTGTAATCATACCAGAAACTCTGAATGGAGGCATACTTTTCGAGCGGCAAGGTAACGGCGTTTCCTGTTCCGTATACCCAGGTCAATCCCAGGTCAATATTGTCGCTGATCTTATAATTAAATACGATGGAAACATCATGACGCCGGTCATAGCGGTAGGGGAACCATTCGCCGAAGCTGATATTGTCGAATCTCCGGTTTGACCAGGAGAGTGTGTAACCGATCCATCCTGAGATCTTGCCCAGATCCTTGCGTGCCAGAAGTTCAACTCCATAGGCTCTTCCCTCTCCCATCTCTATCTTGTCCTGCCAGTCATCGTCAATGGAGAAGAAACTGGCTCCCTCCTTATACTCGATCAGGTTTTTCATTGACTTGTAATATCCCTCTACGCTGATCTCAACCCCTTCAGCCGGTTCATATACTACTCCCACTGCATACTGAATGGCTTTCTGCGGTTTAATAGTATCGGTTGAGGGCAGCCAGAGATCGGTGGGCAAGCCTATGGTGGAATTGGTAAGGAGATGTATGTACTGACTCATATGGGTATAAGCGGCCTTCACCGAAACCTTCTCATTCACCAGGAACCGCATGGAAACCCTGGGCTGCAATGAAGTATAAGTCGAATCCTTCACGTCAAAACCCGAAAAATGCAAACCAACATTTGCTTTCAGCCTCGGGGTGATAGTCCAGTCATCCTCGGCAAAAACAGACCATTCATGTGCCTGAATATCAGTGTTACCAAAGGTGGTGTCGACCGGATTGTTCATGTTCTGCTCTTCCATGCTGAAAACCGTGACACCTGGTTTGAATGTGTGAAAAATGTAATTTGTACCAAACCGGATGCTATGGTTCGGATCAGGCGAATAATCAAAGTCAATCTTACCGGCCCAGTCAATAATTCCTGAATTATATCCGAATTCATACTTGTGCAGGACCTTGTTGTTTTCTTCCTCCTGATCCAGCAGGGACGTCAGAAAATTGTAGCGTGAATAGGTTATTGTAGTGTTGCTGAACAGTTTGGGGGTGATTACATAATTCCAACGAAGGGCAGAGGTAAGGTTCCCCCAGCCCAGTCCGGCTTCGTTTTTCCACCGGTACTGGTCCCCCTTTTCCACGGTACCCAGATAGGCCTTGTCGCGGCCGGAGTAGGCGCTTAGAAAGAGCCTGCTCCTGTCGGAAAATTTATGATTAAGCTTGGCATTGAAATCGTAGAAGAAATATCCGGCGGTGAAGTTCTCATAACTTTCGCCTGCCTGCCATTTAATGAGGGGCTGAGCCAGGATATCGATGTAAGTTCTTCTGCCTGAGATAATAAATGAGGTTTTATCCTTAATGATAGGTCCTTCCAGAGTCAATTTGGAAGAGATGAGTCCGACGCTCCCTTCGGCCGTAAAATGTTTGTTATTGCCATCTTTCATTCTGATATCCAGAACGGATGACAGTCTGCCCCCGTACCGGGCCGGGAAACCGCCGGTGATCAGCTTGACCGTCTGAATTGCATCAGGGTTAAAAACCGAGAAAAATCCGAACAGATGGTTTGCGTTATATACTGGCACACCATCCAGCAGGATCAGATTCTGGTCCGGACCACCGCCACGAACATAGATACCGCTGGTTCCCTCATTTCCACCTTTCACCCCCGGTAAAAGTTGTAATGCTTTGAGAACATCCACCTCACCGAAAAGAACGGGAAGGTTCTTGATGGTTCTTGAGCTGAGTTCGGTCATGCTCATCTGAGTGCTCATAACCGCTGATTTTGACCTTTCTCCGGATATGACCACCTCATTAATGTTAATTACCGGGTTCAGATTGATGTTGAGGGTGGTATCGCGTTTGAGGTTCATCTCAACCGTCAGGGACTCATATCCTACATAGGAAAAAGTGAGATTAACCTTTCCTGCATTTAAAGTCAGACTGTAGAATCCATATGCGTTGGATGTGGTACCCTTGAGTGTTGTGGGGTCATAAATGTTTGCGCTGATCAGTTTCTCCCCGGTTGACTTATCCTCAAGGGTTCCCGATATGGTATACCGCTGTGAGTACACCGGAATGGCGACAATGAGCAGCAACAGGATAACGTAAAATTTTCTCATAGAGGGGGTTGTGGTTGATTATGAGGCAAAATAGGGTTCGAGGGCCTTGATTAAATCCGATGGCGGCCGTGAAGGTCTTCTCGTTTTTATGTCAGTGAAAACCAAATGACACTCTGCTTCATTGAGCAGATCACCTGCCTCATTGAATAATTCATAAAAGAATGTGATCCTGGCGGTTGGCATTTTTCTCAGGGTTGTGCGGATGGTGATCAGGTCGTCATAGCCGGCAGGCCTGATGTATTTGACCGACATATGGACCACGGGGAGCAGGATCCCTTTGGCTTCCAGATCACGGTAAGCAAATCCCAGATTCCGGATGAGCTCAGTCCGGCCGATCTCAAAGAACTCGGCATACCGGCCATAGTAAACATATCCCATCTGATCTGTTTCACCATAACGGATCCTCACCTGAACATCACAGGAAAACATATAGGAATTTTTTAATTAATGAGATCAGACTAAGTCGCCGTAAAGATCGTAATCATCTGAATCCGTAATTTTTACACGATAGAAACTTCCGGTTTTCAAATGCTTTTCCGCAGAAGTGACCAGGATTTCCTGATCCACCTCGGGAGAGTCATATTGGGTTCTTCCAACAAAGTAGTCGCCTTCCTTTCTGTCAATCAGTACCTCCTCCACCTTACCCACGCGCGCAGCGTTGATCTCGGAAGAAATCTCCTTCTGGATCTCCATGATCACGTTGTAGCGCTCCTGCTTGACCTCTTCCGGGATTTCATCGGCATACAGGTCGCCTGAGCGGGTGCCCTCCTCGGGTGAAAAGGTAAAAACTCCCAGCCTTTCGAAGCGGGTGGTCCGAACGAACTCAACAAGTTCCTCAAACTCCTTTTCACCTTCGCCGGGATGCCCCACTATCAGTGAAGTGCGCAGCGCAGCATCCGGAATTTTTGACCTGATATTATCAATGATTTTGTAGGTATCCTCAGAGGTATATCCGCGGTTCATCATTTTCAGCATATTGTCGCTGATATGCTGAAAAGGGATATCGAGGTAATTACAGATAGCCGGTTCCTGTGCCATAAGGTCAATCAATCCTTCGGGAAATCCTTCCGGATATGCATAGTGTAACCGGATCCACCTGATTTTGTTTATCTCCAGCAGCTTTTTTAACAACGGAACGATCCGGCTTTCGCGGTACAGGTCCCTGCCGTAATATGACAGGTCCTGTGCAATGAGCAGCAGTTCCTTTGTACCATGCTCTGCCAGATAACGGGCTTCCTCAGTAATATCCTCAATCTTTCTCGACACATGTTTTCCCCGGATGGCCGGAATGGCACAAAAGGCGCATTTCCGGCTGCAGCCCTCGGAAATCTTGAGATAGCTGTAGTGACCCGGTGTGGAGGTGCGGCGCTGATTGAGCACCTCCGGGTTAAAGATCAGTTTCAGCGAAGAGAGGATGTCCTGCATCTGTTCAACCCCGAACCAGGCATCCACCTCAGGCATCTCAGGCACCAGCTCATTCCGGTAGCGCTGAACCAGACAGCCCATGGCATATATGTACCTGATCCTGCCATTCCGTTTGGCGTCAATGGCATCTAAAATAGTCTGGATAGATTCCTCTTTTGCGTCGAGAATGAAACCGCAGGTATTGATCACGAGCACATCGGCATTCACCCTCACCGGATCCAGCCGGGTTTTGATTCCCTGAGCCAGTAGCTGGCTCATGAGTTTCTCCGAATCAACCAGGTTTTTGGAACAACCGAGGTTTATGATATCTACCCGCATGAAGATCAGGATTTTGGTGCAGCCCCAAACAATGATTCCACAAAGGCCTGTTTATTGAAAATCTGCAGATCCTCGATCTTTTCGCCAATTCCGATATACCTGACCGGGATTTTAAACTGATCGCTGATCCCGATGACCACTCCTCCTTTGGCTGTTCCGTCGAGTTTTGTGAGGGCAAGGGCTGAAACTTCCGTTGCGGCCGTAAATTGCTTCGCCTGCTCAAATGCGTTCTGTCCGGTGGATCCGTCAAGGACCAGAAGCACCTCATGCGGAGCATCCGGTACCACCTTTTTCATCACATTGCGGATCTTGGTCAGTTCGTTCATCAGGTTGATTTTATTGTGCAATCTGCCGGCAGTATCTATAATCACAACCTCGGCACCCTGCGAAACGGCTGATTTCACGGTATCGAAGGCAACGGAAGCGGGGTCAGCACCCATCTTCTGCTTAACCAGGGGCACCCCGGCCCTCTGCGACCAGATCTCAAGCTGTTCCACTGCAGCCGCCCTGAAAGTATCCGCTGCTCCGAGAAGCACTTTTTTACCCGATAATTTATACTGATAGGCCAGTTTGCCGATGGTAGTGGTCTTACCCACCCCATTGACCCCAACCACCATGATTACATAGGGACCGGATTGGACGGGGAAAGGAAGTTCGTCAACATCACCCGTATTGTTCTCAGCCAAGAGTGCAGCGATCTCGTCGCGCAGGATCCTGTCGAGTTCATCCGTGCCCATGTACTTATTCTTTGATACCCGGCTTTCAATCCGTTCAATGATCCTCAACGTGGTGGTAACCCCGACGTCGGATGAGATCAGCATCTCCTCCAGATCATCCAGAACCTCATCATCCACTTTGCTTTTTCCGGCAATAACACGGGTAAGTTTCTGAAAGACATTCTCTTTCGTTTTTGCCAACCCCTGATCGAGACTCTTTTTGCGATCTTCAGTAAACCACTTAAAAATGCCCATATAAGATGCTTCCTTAAACACAAAGAGCTTTCCTCAGAAATGAAGAAAGCTCCCGGTTATTCATTAATTAAATACCTTCTTATTTGCTGAAGAAGTCTTTAATATGATCGTTATGAACGATTTCTTCTTTAAAGCTATAAGATCCGGTCTTGGGAGATTTCACCATTTTGATCACCTTGGCATAATGTCTTCCTTTTCCGGTCTGCAGAGTTGCAACTACTTTCTTTGCCATGGGTTAACTTATTTAATTTCCTTATGAACGGTTACTTTCTTCAGAATCGGATTGTACTTGCGCATTTCCATGCGGTCAGGAGTGTTTTTACGATTCTTGGTCGTAATGTACCTTGAAGTTCCGGGAAGTCCGGTAGCCTTGTGCTCGGTGCATTCCAGGATTACCTGTATACGGTTGCCTTTTCCTTTTTTTGCCATGGTTCAGTCTCCTGCTAGTAATTGGTGATCAGGCCTTTTTCCTGTGCTTCTTTCAGACAGGCTGCCAATCCCTTTTTGTTAATATTTCTGATCCCGGCAGCTGAAACTTTCAGCTCAATCCAACGCTTTTCCTCTTCCAGATAGAATTTCCTGGTAAACAGGTTGGGATAAAAGCGCCGTTTTACCCTCCGGTTCGAGTGGGAAACATGATTCCCAGTCATCATCATTTTACCGGTTATTTGACACAGCTTCGACATGCTTTTAGAATTTTGGATCGCAAATTACGGGATTTTTATTCAATTAATCAAGCGGTTTGGTAAAAAAATCGGCCGATGTTGTTAACGACCTCTTGTTGAAATTACTTTTCATCTGATGTTGTATCTCTCAAAACCATGGTCCGTAGCATATTCAGGGCGGCCAGCGCTGATTTTGAAATGTTTCGTCCCCGGTGCTCACCCATGTTAAACTTTGAGGTTTCGACCGATACAGGCCCTGCAACCGCGATCCATACTGTTCCTACCGGTTTGTCGGTTGTACCTCCGTCGGGGCCAGCAATTCCGGAAACGGCAACGGAATAGTCGGTATTAAAGATTCGTCTGGCTTCAACAGCCATCTGCTCCACCACCTCCCGGCTCACTGCACCATATTCCATTATTGTCTGGGAGTTTACCCTCAACAGGGTTTCCTTGATTTCATTAGAATAGGCAACCACCGATCCTTTGAAATAGGCTGAACTGCCCGGTATACTTGTGAGGAGGGATGCAATGGTTCCCCCCGTGCAGCTCTCGGCGGTTGATATTGTCAGTCCCCGTGATTTCAGAATTTCACCCGTGACCTGCTCCAGAGGCTGATCATCGAAACCAAAATGCCATTCAGCAATGAGTGGCAGTAAATCCTTGACCAACTGAGCCATTGTTGACTGAATCTTCTTGGTATCAGGCCCTTTGGCGGTAATTCTCAGCTTGACAATTCCGGGAGAAGGCAGGTAGGCCAGTGAAAATCCTTCGGGAAGATGATCCTCCCATGACCGGATATGCGCAGCCAGACGGGATTCTGCAATACCGGTGGTCATGATGGTTTTGTGGATAACCGGTGGCGTATTGAAATGTTGCGACAAATCCCCCAGGATTGAATGCTCCATCATTGCCTTCATTTCATAGGGCACACCTGGCATTGAGATGACTACGCACCCATTCTTTTCAAACCACATTCCAGGTGCCGTACCACTTGGATTTCTAACCACACGGCAGTTATGCGGTACAAGGGCCTGATCGCGGTTGAGCTGACTGACCGGAATATTCCTGGAGGACAATAACCTTTCCACATCACTAAGGACCTCCTCGCTGATGACCAACCCGGATCCGAAGAAATCAGCCAAAGTCTTTTTTGTCCGGTCATCATTGGTCGGGCCCAGTCCGCCTGTGATCAGTACCAGCTGGGCTCTTGTCATGCTGTCGGAAAGGGCTGAACGGATCTCCGTGGGCTGATCAGAAATTGAGATGATCCTGCTTACCGGAATGCCTAGCTGCGATAGTTTGTCGCCCAGCCAGGCCGAATTGGTGTCAATCGTTTGTCCAATCAGGATCTCATCTCCTATTGTAATTATTTCAGCTTTCGGATTCATCATTATCAATTTTAACGGGATACCATCTGTTTATCCAGATTTGCCTTCCTGGCGGCACTTTTTTTCAGCTCCTTTTCATATAAGCCAGTAAAATAGGGATCCATCCCCTTTTCTGATGATCGTTTCAGCCACTCGGTCGCCATGTCAAGATTGCCTCCCATTTCAGAGGCAACCGCCATATTAAACCTTGCTTTGGCTGCTGTAACACTGCTTTTGGCATTCACATAGTTGCCCCATAATGACGCAGCTTCACGCCAGTTTCCGTCCCTTAAAAATTTTGCCGCCCTGATAAAATCCTCATTTCCATAGGGGAAGTAAACCCGTTCAAGTTCAGTCCAGTAAGGGGCTAGTTTGCGTGCAGCCTCCTGACCTGCCTTATACATCGATTCCCTGTAAATATCTTTCTGGATTGCGGATGACTTGATCTGATCTGGATCTGATCCGCGATCCCAGGTATAGGTTTGATTGAAGGTGAAATCATAGGTTGCCAGCTGCTCCAATTGGTAAAGCCGCCAATAGGTCCTGACCTTTGTAATCTGTTCAATGTAGGACCATCCTTCCTCATTTCTGAGAACCATGGTATCCCGGATCGCATAACTCTCGAGGGCAAGGACCCCGTCGACCGGCGGATTTCCGGCAATTTTCCTGATCAGGGGCCAGGGAAGAAGTCTCCCCGAATCTGTGTAATCCCCTGAAAGCGTTCGTCTGATGACCGGATCATACACCTGGAACCTTGGACCGTCCAATAATCCATCAACGCATCCAACCACCGCCTCTTTTGCGAAGGTGCTGTCCTGCTCAAATACTTGCCGGGCTCCTTTTTGCAGGAATCCGGCCTTATAAGCACTGTCGAGGTCTGTACGGCTTACAAGGGTCAGCGTTTTGATGGAGGGCGAAATGGTTATTTCAGCCGGCTCGAGACCCTCCATATCAAACTTGGAGGCTGAATAACAGCTGCTTAATAAAATCAAGGGGACCAGGGCAATATATTTAATGATCCCTCTCATTTCTTACCAATTTCTTATAATCTCCCCATTTTTTACCTTATCCTGGTATTCACGAAGCTTCTGCTCAAGGATTGCGATATATTCCTGCGTATTTTTATCCGCATGCAGTCGCTGTGACCTGTTGGCATACCCCAGGGCCTGGTTCAGGCGGCCATCTCTCTCGCAGGCAACGGCCATATTGTAGGATGCGCGGGCCTGAACGAGCGTATCCTTAGATTTATAGGCAAGATAGCTCCACTTTCCTTCCGCACGGTTCCAGTTTCCCATACGGATAGCTGTATCAGCTACCATCAGCAGGCTGTCGCCTTTAACATACAGAAATCTTGAAGCCGGGATCCTTGCAGGCATGATCCCATTGACGAACTCCCTGGCGGCCCTTCCGGCAGCGATGCCGGCACCGTTAACAGAATCTTGAAGGTTTGCAATGGCAGATTCCGGAGTGTTCCCTTCCGCTTCAATACGGGTCTGGAAATGATAGACCGAATCATCAATGATCCTTCTCTTCTGAGTTTCATAAACCCTGATCGCCAAGGCGGTCTTATAGTTGCGGCTAGCCACATACCGACCGTTTTCTTCTTTAATCTCAGTCTTGCCCGGCTCCTGGCCGAATCCTTCAAGGATCACGAAACCCTGGACAAACTCCTTGTCCCCGAGGGTTACCAGTCCATCCCAGGGCAGCGCCTCGGGCAGTTCAGCAGAGTTGTTTCTGAGCATCCGGGGCAAATGCCTGACTTTAACCAGAAAATAATTGCCTTCAGTCATGTATTTACCCAAGGTGTCAACAACAGATTCACTGATTTTCCATTTGACCGAATCAACCGATTCAAAAGCGCCCCATTGAACATCTTCGTATGGGCCAGTTGCCGGAACATACCTTGAAGTTACTATAAATGCCCTGAGCTCAGGAGGGTATTCAATCTTTGGGGGTGAATACACTTTAACCGCAACCTTCTGGAGTGTGCACGAGCCAGCAATGAATGTCAGAATTAGCAATACGGCCAGATTATTTTTCATAAAGCAGAATAGATTATCGGGTTCCGAACCATCGGCGCAAAAACCATTCCAGTGTCAATAACAGGGCAATAACGATCAGTATCCATTTCAGGTCAATCAAATCGTACCACCTGTATTTTTTAACCACTTTTATAGAATCGTTATCAATTGATTTCAAAGCATCGGTCAGTTCATTCTGCTGACCGGCCCTGAAAAATTTTCCACCAGTCAGGGTTGCAAGCCGGCGCAAGCCTGAAAAATCAGCAGAAGGACCCACCTGTTCTCGATCACGTGAGCGGATGAAGAGGGTTCCCGTTTCGCTGAAATTCTCCTCGCCCAGTGAGGTTTCGGCTTTATACTGATAATTTCCGGACTGAAAACCGGTTATGCTGAGTTCATAGAAATTACCGGTACGTCCCATCAGATAAGAGGAAATATGACCAAGAGTGTCTGTAAGGTCAAATTTAACCTCGGGAGCATTAACCCATTCCATTGATCTGTTTCTGAGAATTGCCTGAATCCTGACACCAGAATACTCATAATTTTCCTCAGGCAGTTTCACCTCAAATCTCTTGTCGCCCGAATCGGCAACCATGTATTCAATTATGCTAACCATCAAATTATCAAACACCTGATGATCACCGTATTCCATCAGATCGTACATCCGCCATCTCCACAATCCTTCGCCGGCGATCAGCCCATATTTACCGCCACCGAACCGTGAAAAGAATATGAGCGGATCTGGCAGGTCAATATTTCTGATTCTCTGGGTAAAAAGGATTTCCCTGCCACCAGCTCCGTTAAATGTCTCAAAAGCAACTTCCAGGGGTGGCCAGGATGCCACATGAGAGGCAATATCATCAGGTAAAATAAATCCGGTGAAGCCGGCTGAGACCGTTGCCTGGATTTCCTCAGGCTGGCGTCTGTAGCCACTGATTGAAAGGCGTCCGTCCAGAGGATTGAGTCCTGTCGGATTAGTCTGATTTCCTGATATAATCAAAAGCGGAACCGATCTTTTGCGAGCCTCTTCAAGCAAGTTTGTGATCGGATATTTTTTTGAGGGCAGATTGTGCAGGATCAGCAAATCACATTTGTCAGGCAAGGCGCTGATTTTTTCGGCCTGGAATGTTTCCAGTCCGATTTGCGGGGTTGGGGCTAAAGCCCTTGCCAACGCTCCGATATCAGGATGAGCTGATCCGTAAACAGCCACCGCGTGGATCTCTTCACCAATCACTTTGACGACAAAGGATCGTGAATTATTATCCGTATTCTGGTCTGGTTTGTCGGGAAGAATGACGGCCTTTAATTCCATGGTCCCCGATTCGGGGGACTCTATCTCAAAATCTGCAAAGGGTTCTCCCTTCCCTATATCATTGATCCTTTTGGTGCCCAACGTTCTGGATCCCCTGGTGATGAGGATTTGGGCGCCGCCATTCATATCTCCCTGAGAGGAATAGTACACCCTGACCGGGAACAGGCTGTTTTTCCTCACCTGGTCGTTGGCAACTACCTCAGAGATTGATACATCCCGTTTCTTGAGGGTATCCCCGGTTCCCGCAAAATAGAGTGGGAACCGCAAATTTCTGGCGGATTCAAGGAAACCCGGTCCGCGGGTAACCACTCCATCTGTTATGATCAGCGCTCCACCCAAACCGGTGTTGGCATGAGCATCCTTCAGGTAGGCGGCCAGTTCGTCAGCCTGGGTAACCGGATCGGAATAATCCCAAACATTCCCTTCCCTTGAATGCTCGCCAAAAAGAATCTGTCTGACCTCAAAACGGCCTGAGAGGGTTTTGACCACTTCGCTGACCAGCTGATGCAGGCCTGCTTCACTGGATGCCGAATCCTTTAGCGACTGCATGGACCGGCTGTTGTCCATCGCAACAATAAACAGGGGTTTCTCGCTTTCGCTGGTCTGGGTTCTGATCCAGGGGCTTATTGCCAGGAGTCCGGTCAGGAAAATGGCCAGGGCCCGGGTGAATCCCAGGATGTATTTAAGCCATCCCGGAAGATCGGGGGTTCCCTCCTTTCGGAAATAGAGCAGCCAGGATATAAAAATGGCTAGTGCCACCAAAGGCAGCACCAACCAGAGAGGATACGTCGATTCAATGTGAATGTTCATCCTTAAGTTCTGAGTGCCAGGCAACACCCGGCAATAAACGGGATCAGGTAAGCATTGCGCCGCACACCTGAACTACCTGGCCGCTGACATAGGAACTGAGATCAGAAGCCAGGAAGACGGCCACTTTAGCCACCTCATCCGGAGTGCCTCCCCTTTTCAGCGGGATTTTCTCAGCCCACTCCTTCCTGATCTCTTCAGGTAATTTTTCCGTCATATCGGTCATGATGAATCCCGGAGCAATGGCATTGCACCTGATATTCCTGGAGCCCAGTTCCCTCGCAACGGATTTGGTAAAACCGATCATTCCGGCTTTTGAGGCGCTGTAATTTGCCTGTGCGGCGTTACCGCTCACTCCAACCACGGACGACATATTAATGATGGAACCTTCACGCTGCTTCAGCATAATGGGTTGCACCGCCTTGACGAGGTTGAAAACAGATTTCAGGTTCACATTGATCACCAGGTCCCACTGCTCTTCGGTCATCCTCATCAGTAAGGTGTCCCTTGTAATACCTGCATTATTAACCAGTATATGAATGGCTCCGAATTCTTTAACAGCCTCATCGACTACTCGTTGAGCATCAGCAAATTTACTTGCGTCGGAGGCATACATTTTAGCCTTGACTCCTTTGCTTGTAAGCACTTCTTCAAGGTTCTTCGCATGATCATCATAGAACAGGTCCGTCAGGATCAGGTTCGCACCCTCTTCCGCAAACCTTTCGGCGATTGCCCGCCCGATGCCCCTCGATGCACCCGTAATCAGTGCCGTTTTTCCTTCCAATAACTTCATATTTATCCCTTATTTATTGTTATCGTATCCAAGTATCCACATATCCACTTATCCACTCATCCACTCATCCACTCATTTGAGTGCCACCTTCATCGTCTGGCCGATCATGGCCGGGGTCTCCACCACGTGGATCCCGCACTCACGCATAATGGCCATTTTGGCAGCAGCGGTATCCTCGGCCCCGCCGATGATGGCTCCGGCATGACCCATTCTGCGTCCTTTAGGTGCCGTTTGTCCGGCAATAAATCCAACTACCGGTTTTTTACCCATCTCTTTGTACCATCGTGCTGCATCGGTTTCCATGGTTCCGCCGATCTCGCCGATCAGTACCACTCCCTCAGTATCAGGATCAGCCATGAAAAGCTTGAGCGCATCCAGGGTAGTGGTGCCGATAATCGGATCGCCTCCGATGCCGATGCAGGTCGACTGGCCGATACCCAAACGGGTGAGCTGATCAACTGCTTCATAGGTGAGGGTGCCTGAACGGCTTACCACGCCAACATTCCCCTTTTTATGGATGAAACCGGGCATGATACCTACCTTGCACTCTTCCGGGGTTATGATACCGGGGCAATTGGGTCCGATCAGGCGTGTGGATTTTCCTTCCAGATAGGCCTTCACTTTAATCATATCAGCGGTGGGTATCCCCTCGGTAATGCAAACCACCAGTTTGATACCGGCATCAGCAGCTTCCATAACGGCATCGGCAGCAACCGACGGCGGAACGAAAATTACTGATACATCAGCCCCGGTTTCTTTGACACACTGCTCAACGGTATCAAATACAGGCCTTTCAAGGTGCATTGCCCCTCCCTTACCCGGTGAGGTACCGCCAACAACCTGCGAACCATATTCAATCATCTGGGTTGCATGAAAAGTCCCCTCTTTTCCGGTAAATCCCTGTACCAGAACCCTTGAGAATTTGTTAACCAAAACTGACATAGTTACTTGCGATTTACTTGATTAGTATAAAGTTTAGCCAATGCTGATGAAATGCGAATATATAAATATTCTTTTAACCGGGATTTGCGTATTTTGTTGCCTGCTTGGCTTATGTTAATTTGATGGAAGACACGATTGCCGCCATTTCAACACCGTCCGGCTCAGGACCAATAGCATTGATCAGGCTTTCTGGTGATCAATCCTGGAAGATCCTGAATGATGTGTTTTCAGGGACTCCAGCCGCAAAAACCGAAGTTCCCCTTGAGGCAGGCCGTGTCCACTATGGCTGGATCAGGGATGGTAACCAGGCGATCGACGAAGTGTTGGCAACTGCATTCAAATCTCCCAAATCCTACACAGGAGAGGATATGGTGGAAATAAGCTGCCATGGTTCAGTTTTTATCCAGCAAGAGATTTTGAACCTGATGATCCGCCATGGCGCCAGGGTTGCCCAGCCCGGAGAATTTACAAGAAGGGCTTTTCAGAATGGAAAAATCGATCTGAGCCAGGCCGAAGGGATCAGTGACCTCATCTCCTCCTCAGGAAGGGCGTCGCATCGCCTGGCCATGGATCAGATGAGGGGAGGATTCTCGGATGAACTGGCACGGATACGCCGGGAACTTCTCAATTTTGTGACACTGATTGAGCTTGAACTCGACTTCTCGGAAGAAGACGTTGAATTTGCCGACCGTTCAAGACTATCCCTGCTGGTTAATGAAATCATTGCTCATATCGGGAAACTGATTGCATCCTTTGAACTGGGAAATGCCATCAAAACAGGAGTACCGGTTGCCATTGTAGGAGAGACCAATACAGGCAAATCCACCCTACTTAATGCTCTTCTAAAAGAAGAGAGGGCGATAGTTTCAGACATTGCTGGAACAACAAGGGATGTAATTGAAGATCAGATCCATCTGGAGGGAATAGAGTTCAGGTTTATCGATACGGCCGGCATCAGGGAAACCCATGACATCATTGAGAATATCGGAATTGAAAGATCTTACGGCCAGATTAGCAAGGCCAGGATCATCCTGCTGATGACAGATCACCGGCATTCAGGTAAGCAAAACTTTGACTGGGTAAAAAAAATCAGTTCCCATGTCAGGGATGACCAGCACCTGGTCATTATTGTCAATAAGGCTGACACAGATCAGGCATCGGCAGAGGCTATGGCCGAAAAACTGCGCACATCCAACCTGACCGGTACTGATGCAGCGGTAGTCATCCTCTCGGCTAAAACTGGCGCCGGACTAACTGATCTGGAAAAGATACTTCTTGACAAGGTTCAGTTCAGGCTGCTGGAATCATCAGACATCGTGGTCACAAACGCCCGTCATTATGAAGCGCTTACAAGAGCCCAACAAGCATTGCACAGGTGCCGGAATGGCTTGGATCAGAGAATAACCGCCGATTTCCTTTCACAGGATATCCGGGAAGCCCTGCATTATCTTGGCGAGATAACAGGGACAATCTCAACCGACGAAATTCTTGAGAACATATTCAAGAACTTCTGCATCGGAAAGT
>Ga0172369_10001350_pt1 | contig 35351 bp, 25 predicted proteins | sample LakKiv25m_FD_114539 | JGI IMG/M metagenome (GOLD analysis project Ga0172369, IMG submission 114539) | Freshwater microbial communities from Kabuno Bay, South-Kivu, Congo - kab_022012_11.25m | ecosystem: Environmental > Aquatic > Freshwater > Lake | place: Democratic Republic of the Congo... | reverse complement strand
TCCTTGCACATATTATTATTTTCTATGGATATTAATGCCCTACGGGCAATGTGCAATGGTTCATTTTGATCCGCCAATAAAAGAAATAATTATTTTCCAGCACATCAAAATAAAATGTAGCCCTGATGTACAAAAAATCTATTCCGGGCTTGTCTGCAACTCTTTAAAATGTATATTTGTCTGCATATATATTTAAATCTAATACACTTAAAATGAGAAAAATTCTATTCGCGATTTCGTTGGTTATATGCTTCAACCTGGCATTTGCCGAAAAATTGGTCATAATAAACTATCAAAATTCAAAAGAACTTAAAAGCCTGTTTGCAGATAAATCGTTACGGATCAATTATGTTTCCGATAACTTTTGTATTGCAACGGTTCAGGATAGTTTTACCGGTGAATGTGTCATGCTTGATGAAAATTGCTGGAATGGTCAGGAATATTTCATTTCCTGGTTTCATAAAGGAGTAAAGGGCAATTATCCGGCACAGGTTGCAGCGCTGGCTGAAATAATCTTCGAAACAAATAACTTCCTGTTTCTGAAATCATCAGCCGGTGTCAGCATTCATCCACCGATAGATGGCGAAATCATTAGAATAAACAATATTCAGGTTACGCTTCCTGAAAAGAAATTTTCCTATAACAAAAAATCTGTTCTGAATGACCCGGAAATAGAAGCCATGATGGATGAAGTGGACATGGTTCTTTATGTTGAGAATTTGCAGCATTTACAGGATTACGGTACCCGAAATGCCTATACACCACAGTCGGTACAGGCCCAGAACTGGATCAAACTGCAATTCGAAAGCTATGGGTATGCTGTCGAGTTATTTGATTTTACGATGCCACAGGGGCCTGCCAGCGACAATGTTATCGCTACCAAAATCGGCACCCAATATCCGGATGAGTATGTTGTAATTGGCGGGCATTATGATACTTATAGTTTTTCAGGCAATGCACCGGGAGCCGATGATGATGGTTCAGGTACATGCGGAGTAATGGAAGTTGCGAGGGTGATGGCTGATTTTGAAACTGACCGTACTGTCCTTTTCTGCGCATGGTCGGGAGAAGAGTACGGATTGTACGGCAGTGAGGCCTATGCCACATGGTGTGAAAACGAGGGGCTTAATATCATTGGCTATTTCAACATTGATATGTGCGGGTACCTGAATCCCGGCGATCCAATACATACAGACATTATTGCGCCCTCCTCCGCTCAGCCGCTCGCACAATTTTATACCGATGTTTGTGCGGCATACCTGCCGGATTTTATCGTGGGACCGGGAAGTCTTAGCGGCGGCGACAGCGACCATACATCATTCAACAATCATGGTTATATGGGAATTTTTCCGTTTGAGGATAGTCAGAATTACAGTCCGTACATTCACACATCCAATGATGTGATCGGCATGAGCTTTAACAGTTCAGAAATGGCAGGATATTTTACTAAAGCAATGGTAGCCAGCGTTGCGACAATGGCAAACTGGCTGGCACCTCCTTCAAACCTGATTGCTTTACCCGGTGACGGACAAATTGAACTGAACTGGGATGCCATGACTGACATTGATTATTACAATGTTTATAAAAACAATGAGCCAACACCCGTTGCTTCTCCTACTGAACCCTATTATCTTGATACCGATGTGGTGAATTTCAGCACTTACACTTATTATGTAACGGTGATTTACACAGAAACCGGAGAAGAATCCGATCCTTCAAATACGGTCACAGTTACACCTTTGCCACCTCTGACATTTCCCTTTCTGGATGATTTTGAATCGGGTGCCTTATATTGGAATTTTGAAGGGACCTGGGGACTAACTACAAGCCAGTCGCATTCGGCTACACATTCCATGACAGAAAGTCCAAATGGCAACTATGATGATGATCTTGACATTTCTTCGCAGCTTTATAACTTCAGTCTTGAAAATGCACAATCGGCTACTATGTCTTTTTGGACAAAACACAATCTTGAAGAAGGTTATGATTACACCTATCTTCAGATTTCGACAAACGGATTAAACTGGACAACCCTTGAAACATTTAATGGTGCACTGAATACCTGGACACTAAAGACTTATGACCTGGAGGTATACCTTGGAGAACCTGCTGTTTTTATCAGGTTTAATTTTTACAGCGATAGCTATGTGACTGAAAACGGAATGTTTATAGATGATTTCGAGCTTAATGTTCAGGGGACTGGATCCGGAATAAGTTCCTTGAAAAAAGATCAGGTCGGCGTAGAAATCTATCCGAATCCGATGGCTGGTTCAACACAAATAACAGTTACCGGTCTTGTATTCCCGAAACTCGAAGTCATGATCTATACCTCAAACGGCTCATTGATTGAGAAAAAGATCGTTAAAACAACAGGAGAGGTTTACAATTTTGATTTCAATTCTTATGGATTGGATGACGGGATCTATTACTGTGTTTTAAAGAATGGCAACCTCACAAGGGTAAATAAAATAAGCATTATCAGGTAATCAAATTGATGATCTTTTAATAAAGGCGGACTCTGACAGGTGCGCCTTTTTATTTTTCTATGACCAAAGCTCCCGAATTTCTTGTCGCAAAATACATTATCCCCCCTTCTTCACATTCTGCGATCCATTCAGTTGTTTTCCATTGAGAATTGGAATTATCAATTACTACCATCTTAAATGAAAAGATGTCTGCCAATTCCCGAATGGATATGGAAGGGTCATGGGAAAGTAAAAGGTAATCAAGGTTTAGCAACTTACCGGTTGGCTTATAATTAAAATCCGGGTCTATGATAGCGAGCCTCCTGTCTTTGAACTGAATGAAACAATCCCGTTTGATCAACACGTCCGATCTATAATTCTGAAAGACAGGAAGAATGTTTTCGAAAGAAGTGATGCCTGAAATGATCCTGTTATTTTTAATGTGAAAATTAAATTTACTGTCGTCATAATAAGCAATGGAATCGGCGAGAAGTATTCCATGATTAGCATTGATAAAATCAATGGCCGTGGCTTTGGGAAGGTTATAAATCACAACTTTTTGCTGTTGTAATTGATAATAATTCCGAATGGTTGTACTGGTAAAAAATAAAATAAGGGATGCCAGCGAAACAATTAAAAACCGATTGCTTTTTGTAAGAAGATAAGTACAGAAACCAAATATGAGAACCGATAGAATGATAAGTTCAATTTGGCTGATATAGATATCTCCCGTAACTGCAAAAGGTACATTTTCAATAAATTTAACCGTACCGTTGAGTGCCCTGATCATGATAACCAGCAATGAAGATAACATCGAGGAAAATATGTGAACCGGAGATGTCACCAATACAAAAATGCCGGTGTAAATGATCAAAGTTGATAAGGGTATCGCAATGAGATTGGTTACCAGGAAAAGATTGGGAAATTGTCTGAAATAAAACAAGGTCAGAGGCAAGGTTGCGGCTGTAGCTGCAATGGAAACTGCGGTAGTTTGCCAGATAAATCTTATGATACGATTACGGGGTATATATAGAATATCGAGTGGCCGGTATAACCAGGCAATCCCTGCAACTGCAAGATAGGATAGTTGAAAGCCAACTGAAGTTACCAGAAAAGGATTGAACAAAAGCAACACAAATGCCGAAGCAGCCAAAGAATTATAAATATTGACATTTCTTTTTAAAACTCCACCCACAGCAATAAAACTAAACATGGTGGCTGCCCGGAGTACCGATGGTGAAAGCCCTGTGACCAGAGCATAGAACCAGATCAGGAGGATCAGAAGGATGACTTTAAAAATTTTCATGGAGCGCTTTTTGTCCATGAAGCCAAGCAGGATGTTTAAGAATACATAAATGATTCCTACATGAAGTCCGGAAACACTAAGGATGTGCATTACTCCAGATCCCGAGTATTCTTTCAACTGGTCCGAGTCAAGATAGTCGCTGCAACCCAGCAGCAAAGCCGAAATGACTGCGAATTCTTTTCCAGTGATATTATTTGATTCGAGTACCTTGAGAAATCTGTGGCGCAGTTCAAGTGCAAGAGAAATTAGCGCGTAACCCTTACCACGTGCGACAACAGACCAATCACCTGCTTTCACATAAGCCTGATCATAAATACCCCTGTTTGCAAGGTAACGTTGGTAATTGAACTCACCCGGATTTTTTGGATGGCTGACTGGGTTAAGAGTAGTATTCAAGAGGAGTTGGTCACCGTATTTTATTTCTGGTATCAGGCTGTCCTTTGCAAAATAAAGTAATATCTTGCCTGAAACCGTTTTCCAATCAACACTGTCATTCAAAAATAAAGGTTCACCGATCAACTTGAAAGAATTGGCTTTTTCAACCGGAGGTTCGGTAATAAGTACAAGCAGTTCACATTTCCGGTCAGTAAAATGGGAAACATTATCCCGGTCGAAACGAGCTGTATTTAAAATTGTCAATTGGTAACCGGCAATAAACAGGAAGATGTTAACGGGTATTCCGAAAATCCAGCGATACGTGAATGCAATTTTCTTTTTAAAAAAAAATGTAAACCATCCATGAATACCAAGAAGCAAAACAGATAAAACAAAAAAGGAGTTGTTGATCTGAACGTCGATCTGCATTGCTGCCAAAATCCCCGCGATGAATGGAACCAGCAAGCGTATAAACGGGTATTGTTGCCAGATCTTCATTGTTGAGTTACTATGCAGTTGATTGAAAAGGTATAATTTTACTCAAAAATACAAAATTTATTTGAAAACATTTGTTTATGAAAAAAAATAAAATTCACTTTGCTGAATTAACAGTTGTTTGTGTGTTCAATGGAGACCTTTGGCTTTTGGCTAATGGCTATTACTATTAACAATTGGTTTAAAGCTGTTGAATGAAAATGAAAGATGTTTAAATTTGAGGATTGAAAAATTAATAGAATAAAACATTAATGCCGCAAGACGCGCCAAATCTATTATTGAGCAGGAAGACTTGCAGTTCATGGGAGAAGAGTTATTGGAGAAAATGAAATTATTAAACAGTAAATTTGCATAATGGAAAAAGAGAAACTTTTGGACAAGATAGATCTTATTACAATGAACCTGATAAATACTCAACAGGAAGATATTGAAAGGGAAGAAATTGACCTAAAAGTTAAATTGATGGAAAAACCTTTTAATCCAACATTAATCAATATAGATACAAAAACTCCCTCACTTGACTTATTGATCAAAAGAATGGCACAACCTGTGCCAGAGATTGAAATGAATACGGAACATTACTTTCAGCGAAATACTGATTTATGGGATCTAGTAAAACAAAGCCGGTTGATAGAATCAATTTTAATCCGTTTTCCTCTTCCCGCTTTTTATTTTGATGGCACAAATAAAAACAAATGGTTAGTTGTTGATGGATTGCAGCGATTAAGCAGTATAAGGAATTTTGTAATCAAAAAAACATTAAAACTTGTAAATCTTGAATTCCTATCACATCTTGATGGCGCAGGCTACGATGATCTTGATCGGGATTTGCAACGAATTATCGAAGAAACACAGGTAGTTACTTACATCATTAATCCTGGAACACCAGATGATGTAAAGTTTAATATATTTAAGCGAATCAATACAGGGGGTCTGGTTCTAGAGCCACAAGAAATTCGTCACGCATTAAATCAGGGAGAACCAGCAAAGTTTATTGCTCAGTTAGCACAAATCGAAGAATTTAAGCAAGCTACTTGTAATTCAATAAGAAGTGAAAGAATGTTAGATCGTGATTTTGCAAATCGATTTCTTGCATTTTATCATTTTGGCTATGACAATTATTCTCCTGATCTTGATACCTTTATGAGCAAAGCAATGGCTGATGTTAAAATAATGACCGAAACAGAGAAGAAAAAATGCAAAGAAGATTTTACTAATTCCATGAAGTTGAATAGAGAGGTTTTCGGTGACAATGCTTTCAGAAAAATACAGAAGTATCAACATAGAAGAAAGCCTCTGAATAAAGCATTGTTTGATGTATTTTCAGTAGAATTTGCCAAATTGAATGATGATGAAAAGAAAAAAATTAAAGTAAAAAAAAGAGTATTAAATAATACTTTAATTGATTTACTCGAAAATGATCATGACTTTTTTTCCTCTGTTTCATCTTCAACAAGTGATAAAGGAAGAGTGAATTATCGTTTTAGCAAGATAAATGATTTAATTAAAACATTATTAGAATATTAAAATGATACAGATTTTAGCACTAAAGAATTTTAAGTCTATTAAAAAGCACCGGTTTCCCTTACGAAATTTGAATGTTATGCTAGGATTAAATGGTATGGGAAAATCTACCTTTATACAATCACTCTTGCTTTTAAATCAATCTGACAACTTAAGCCGAGGGGATTTACGCTTGAATGGTCAATATGTAGAACTTGGAAAAGGTAGCGATGCTTTCTACCAGTACAGCAAAGAAGACGAAATGATTTTTGATATCACTTTTTCGGACAAAATAAACAAACACTTCGAATTTGTATATCACAAAGAAATGGACTATCTGAAGACTAAAAAGGAAGTTCAATTAGATTCTTCATTTTTTCAAGAATCTCTATTTAGGAATAATTTTAAATATATTTCTGCCAGCCGAATAGACCCTAAAGTAATTCATGATAAGTCGTACACATCTGTTGTAAATTATCATAATGTAGGTGAACATGGTCAATATACAGCACATTTTCTACATGTGTTTGGAAATAATGACATCACTTTTACAAACTTAAAACACGAGAAATCTGATACATTACTTTTGATTGAGCAGGTGAATAGATGGATGGGGGAGATTTCTACCGGAGTAAAATTCAACACAACTGAAATTCCCAACTCAGATAACATTTTACTTGATATGCAATTTGAACAACCAAATTTAGGGTTCACTGGTAGATTTAGACCTACAAATGTCGGTTTTGGAATTTCTTATGCATTACCAGTAGTCACGACATTATTAGCAGCCCAGCCGGATGAATTGATCATAATAGAAAATCCTGAATCATACATTCACCCAAGGGGGCAAGCAGAGTTAGGTAAGTTGATTGCTAAAACTGCAATGAATGATGTCCAGATAATTATTGAAACACATAGTGACCACATATTAAATGGGATTCGGGTTGCTGTTAAAGAAAGAGACATCTCTGATGATAGATTGATGATGTTCTACTTTGAAAGAAAGATAGAACCGAAAGAACAATATTCCAAAATCACAAATATTGAAGTTGATAGCAATGGTGAATTGAGTTCGTATCCAAAAAACTTACTTGACGAATGGAGTAATCAACTTGTTAAATTGGTTTAACATGGAGATGATTTACAACGAGCTAAGTAATTTACCATTAGCTGAAAATAGAACTTTAGCTAATAAAAAAGTGTTCCTCCTTATTGAATGTTATAAGAAAGCACGACAAAATGGTTTCGATAAAATTCGTTTTACGAAAATGTTTCATGAAATTGAAGTTGCAGAGGGATATACTTTGCAACAATGGTTAGATACGACTGACCACCGCAATTTAAAGGATTTAATTCTTGGAGCAAGGACTTATCCTTTCATTAAGCCGGAAGATATTTGGGCTGAAGAAGAATATATACTAAATCATTTTTATTTTGAAAATGCTGAAATTCTAATTGAAAAAACTGAATGTTTAGGGTTAGCCGCTGCCTATCTTTATAATACAATTGCAGTAAGCTTTTCAGAATCTCAAATTTGGGAAAGAAACACACTTAGTATCAGTAAAGTGAATGATGAAACGCTATTATCCGAAGTCGTGGATGTTTTCAATGTTTTTTCTATAGATTGTTTCGAACAAAATAAAATCAGAACCTTTATAGAAAGAATAGGTGATGTTATATTAGTAGATTCAATTTTAAAGCCAGATGAAAAACCTATACATTTAAGATCCGACCACGGAACAGATGTTCTGATTGCTTTTGCTAAACAAATACGAAATAATAAACATGTAAATGGAATTATCAATTCCTTACCTTGGAATAATAGGGTGACGAGTTTTATTCGCAGAGTTTATCCAAATGGATTAATAGAAGTTGTTTTATTTTGGACAGATGAAGGATTTGGAATGGTAATTCAAGCCACTGGAAGAAATTTAAGAGAAACACAAGAAATTGCTAATATATTGGAAGAAGAATATACTTAGAAAAATTGATGACCGGTAATTCTGAAATAGTAATAATGGTTCTAAATAATCTATATATAAGGATTACTAGTTCAATTGAGTTTTGAAATAAAAAATAGTTTCACCCTCCTAATAATCAGAATCCAACTTCATTTGTAAGTTTTGTCATTTATCTGAAATAATTTTAAAAATTGAACGTCCTAAGCAAAGTAAATTAATTACAACTGTTAGAATTTTTTATTGTCATTGTCGTCAGTATCAAGACTACGTTAAAAAAAATTAATAAAAATGAAGTATTATTTATTGAAAGGTTTATTATTATCAATGCTGGTGATGGCACTGAATTCAGGTAGGGCTGAAGGAGAAGCAGGATTAAAAAAAATAACAGTCAGCGGACATATCCGCGACAAGCAATCGGGTGAGGACCTCATAGGCGCCACAGTCTTTGTGAAAGAACTGAAAACAGGTACTTCCTCAAATATTTACGGATTCTATTCAATAAGCCTCGATGCCGGAAATTACACCCTGGAATATTCATACATAGGATTTGAGCCGGTTCAGAGAGCCATTGGCCTGAAAGAAAACATGACGATTGACGTAGAACTTTCCGAAAAGGAAGAAGAACTACAGGAGGTGGTGATCACAGGAACAGCGATCAATGATAACGTGACCAAGGCTGAAATGAGCACGATTAAAATGGATACCAAGACAATCAAGCAAATTCCTGCACTCATGGGCGAAGTGGACATCATCAAGGCCATTCAGCTTTTACCAGGAGTTCAAACCATTTCGGAAGGCAGTTCAGGATTCAGCGTTCGCGGGGGCAGCCTCGATCAGAATCTCATCCAACTGGACGAAGCCACGGTTTACAATGCCTCCCACCTGATGGGGTTCTTTTCGGTATTCAACAATGATGCAATAAAAGATGTAAAACTTTATAAAGGGGATATTCCTGCTTCTTCGGGCGGGAGATTATCGTCGTTGCTGGATGTGAGGATGAAGGACGGGAATGCAAAGAAATACAGCGCTACCGGAGGGATAGGAACCATTTCGAGCCGGCTTACTCTGGAAGGCCCGATCATAAAGGATAAAGCTTCATTCATCGTATCCGGACGCCGGACTTATGCCGATCTTTTTCTGAAACTCAACAGCGACCCTGCTATTAGTAACAATACTCTTTACTTTTATGATTTCAATGCCAAGGTCAATTATAACATCAATGAAAACAACAGAGTCTTTGCTTCAGCTTACTCTGGTAAAGATGTTTTTAAAAGCCCTGACTTTAAAATGCTTTGGGGAAACCAGACTTTTACCTTCAGGTGGAATCATCTTTTTTCAAAAAAACTGTTTTCCAATTTCACGCTGCTTCACAGTAAATTCGATTATGAGCTTGGTGTTCCCGAAGGTTCGGCAAACTCGTTTGAATGGATCGCTAACTTGAAAGATTACGGAACCAAAACAGATTTTACTTATTACCTGAACACCAATAATACTTTGCGGTTCGGATTAAGCGCCATTTATCACAATTTCATTCCCGGCACAGCAAGGGGGCTTGGTTCAGATGCATTGCTTACTGAATATGAGGTAGAAAATAACAATGCCCTTGAATCGGCAATTTATATCGGTAATGAGCAAAAATTCGGAGCCCGTCTGATCGCAAAATACGGACTGCGGTTTTCACACTTCGTGAATGTGGGAGAATCAACAATATATAACTATGATGAACATTACATCATGGTTGATTCAACGGTCTTTGCAAAAGGTGAGTTTTTTAGTCCCTATTATGGCTTTGAACCCAGGGTTGGCCTTACGTATATCATTAATGAATTGTCCTCAGTAAAAGCAAGCTATGCCCGAACGAGACAATACATTCATCTGGCGCAGAATTCCACCGCCGGAACTCCGATGGATATTTGGTTTCCATCGTCGCCTAATGTGAAACCGCAGATCGCCGACCAGTATGCACTTGGTTATTTCAGAAATTTCAGGGATAATGCCATCGAAACATCAGTGGAGGGTTATTATAAGAAAATTTATAACGCCATTGATTTTAAGGATCATGCCGAACTGCTGCTGAACCGCCTGTTCGAAGGTGAATTAAGGTTCGGGGAAGGACAGGCTTACGGCCTCGAATTTATGGTCAGGTATCAGTTGAACAAGCTTTCCGGATGGGTAAGCTACACTCTTTCGCGTACAGAAAAAAAAACCAACACTCCTTTTGTTGAGGATGGAATCAACGACAATGAAACTTACCTTGCCAGTTACGATAAACCGCACAATGTTTCAATTGTGCTTAACTATAACCTGAGCAAACGCATACTTGTCGGAGCAACCTGGGTTTATAATACAGGTTCTGCCGTAACATTTCCGGTGGGCAGGATAGAATACGGAAATAAATACATACCGATCTTCAGTGAACGAAATGGATACCGTATGCCCGATTATCATCGTCTGGATGTGTCCGTTACCTTGCTGAGTAAGGAAAAACCCGAACGCAGATTTAACTGGGATCTGAACTTTTCCGCTTATAATGCCTATGCAAGGAAAAATCCCTGGGTGATCAATTTTAAATCGTCCTCCGAAAATCCGAATGAAACTTATGCTGAAATGATCTACCTTTTCAGCATTGTACCTTCTGTGACTTTTAATTTCAGATTTTAATTTATTTAATATGCCGCCAATGCACGAATATAAAATTTCAAAACAGTTAGAAAATATACCTTTCCGGACATCAGAGAATCAATTGCCTGTGACAGTTCCGGTACAATTTTCAGGAATCAGGAATATGACTATGATTCAGACTAAAGCAATAATTCTTTTTACGGGAATATTACTTTTTATGACTTCCTGTACAGAGAAGATCGATATTGACCTGGGGACGACTTATACCCGGTTTGTTGTAGAAGGTGCAGTCACTACCGATACCATGAGACACCATGTAAAGTTATCAAAATCCGTTGATTATTACAGCCAGACCGATGTTCCGGCAGTGAGTGGAGCGGTGGTTACAATTGACGATGGAATTACTCAGGTGGCACTTATGGAAAATGACGCCCTTCCCGGAGACTATGAAACTCCCGAGGATTATTACGGAGTACCCGGAAGGATATATTATTTGAATATTAAATTGCAGGAAGCCATCAACGGGCAAACGAATTATTCGGCTTCCTGCCTGCTCAATCCGGTAGCACCCATTGACTCGATAAACGTGGTTTACAAAGAGGAATGGGAAGCCTGGGAGCTACAAATTTATGCCTGGGATCCGGGGGCTATTAACTTTTACTCATTTTATGTTTACAGAAATGGCGACCTGGTTACCGATACTATTAATGAAATTGGTATTTCGGATGATAAGTATTTCAACGGGAATTTCACCTATGGAGCACCTGTGTATTACTTTATAAAGGATGATCCTACCGAAAATGTTTTTCCGGGCGATACCATCACTCTCCAGATGGGCGGAATTACTGAGGAATACTATCATTTCGTCTATGACGTGATCATGGAAACATTCGAATATCGTAATCCGCTTTTCAGCGGCCCGCCTGCAAACATAAGCACCAACATCTCGAATGGCGGCATGGGATTCTTTACGGCCTATGCAGTGTCGTATGCAACGACGGTTTACGAAGAATAAATTTGTGATTTGATTTGTGGAATTTGCTTAACAATCCTGAACCCCGAAATGAAACTTTTGAAATATCCAGAAGATTATCAAGGTTCTACAACAATGATAAATTGAAAGTTTTGAACAACCGTCTAAACCTTTTCCGTATATTTTTTTTGTAGAATTCGTCAGGTTCCTTTGAATTCAGCATATCATCAATAACGGTTTCAGGAACTTCAAAATACTGATATATGAAGCCACCATTATCTGAAATATAAAGAGTTTTACTTTGTTTGTTGTATTGGTATCCCCTCATTATACCCGATGATATTTCAATGTATGGTAATTTTTCACTTGTATTTTGATTTTCAATTGCCTTCATTTTTATGCTATAATTTTAACTCTTTCAATAAATCTGCGATTATTTACAATTTAGAAAAGAAAACAAACCATTGACTTTTCTTCAAGTATTTACTGAATAAAGACAAAATAGTTTCACAGATACAGGATTTAAAATTAAGATGACGTTGATGGAACATGAAACATAGTTAAACCAATAAAAAGATAAAAGATAAAAGGAAAAAGATAAAAGTATTGAGTCATAAGTCTTTAGCCAGGATTTATCTTCCGATGATCTAACCTATTTAATACATGAACGATTAATCATCACTTTATCAACATGATAATTTTAGTAAAACTATTTTATAATCGTAAACATTGAAAAACTGCTTACAATGATTACCAAAAGTGCTGGTTAAAATCCATTTCATGATCCGGCATCTGCCGGATTCTCCAGATCAGTTTCGCTGTCATCAAGTTCTTTCAATATCCTTTCAACATCTTCCTCTGTCGCGGAAAGCTTCAACTTGCATATCCGGATAAGCCCGGCTGCTCGTTTTACTTTTACCGACAGTTCGTCAACTGAAATCTCTCCTTTTTCAATTTCGCCGACGATGTTCTGAAGCTCCTCGAATGCTTCGGCATACTTTATTTTATCACTCATAAGATTTCCTTTTTTTTGATTGAACAATGCTTTCTATTTTCCCTTTAAATACAAGAGTTTCCAGTTTATCGCCTTCCGTTACCAGTTCGATGGACTTTAATGCTTTGCCTTTCAGCAGGGTTATGCTGTAGCCGCGCTTCAGTACATTTTTCGGATCCAGTATGGCCAGTCTTTTTTCAAGGTTATCCAGAGAAATACCTGACCGTTCAGTGCTCAAGGCGCAGTTTCTTTTCAAACCCGATTTTTGCTGATCCAGAATCTGCTTTTCATGGGTCAGATGGATGCCCGTCCATTTTCCGAAGTCCTTACGTGTTAACGCAAGCGACTCCAATCTCCTCCGCAAAATATGCCAGGATTGCTGCGAAAGCGGCACGATATGACCCGAAAGCCTATAACGGTTCCGGTATAATAAATTCAGGGTAGCTGAATGCAACAATTTTGTTTCAGAGATCAATACTAACTTCTCCTCTCTCACCAGCCTGACGGTTTTTTCGGCAATACAGTCCTTTGCTTCTTCGATACGGTTTTGAAATTCGCCCAACTTTCTGACAAGGAACTCCGCAAGATGGGTCGGAGTGATCGCATTTTCAAAGGCGACCATTTCGGTCACCGTTTCATTGGTTGCATGCCCTATTCCCGTAACCACCGGAAGAGGGAACAAGGCAATTTCTTTGGCCAGATGATAATGATTATAGCACGATAGCCCGATATCGCCTCCGCCACCACGGATGATGGCAACTACATCGAAATGGCGGGCAACTTTTCTGATTCTCCGGAGTTGAGTAATGATGGTTGAAACGGCTTTTTCTCCCTGCAGCAGCGAGGGAAACAGCATGTAAAAAAACCGGAATCCGTAATTTTTACCGGCGCTTCCGAGGACTTCCAGAAAGTCAGCATAACCCTTGCTCGTCAGAACCGAAATGACAGCAATGCGTTGTGGCAACAGCGCTAACTTACGGGATTTATTCTTTTCAAACACACCTTCCTTGTGAAGTTTGCTTATCGTCTCCTGCTTCTCTTTCTCAAGGTCACCGAGGGTGTAAGCCGGATCAATATCTATAATCCTAAGCGCCAATCCGTATTCGGGGCGGTAGGTGATACGGGCAAGGAAAAGGATTTTAATTCCATCTTTCAGCGGCTCCTTCAGTATCCTAAGAAATCCGGTGTTGATCTTCTGATAATCATCGCTCCAGATATTAGCCCGGATTTGTGCGATAACCTTTCCGCCGGATTTTTCAACAAGATCGGGATAACAATGACCGGAATGGGGATAATAATTCAGTTTGTTCATCTCAGCTTTGATCCAGTACGAACTTTTGAAGCGATCCGCAATCGTTTTCTGAATACTTGTCGTTACTTCGAGCAATGAAAATATTTTTCTACCACTGATCTCTTCCGCCATTTATCATGAATTAATTACCAGCATAGTGATGTGCAAGTGATCTCTTTTTAAATTCAATGTAATAATGAATCTGTCTCAAAAGTACTTAATTAGATTACAAGTCATGTTGAGACTGTCGAAACATGAATTAATTTCAAACTAATTTATTCTTCCTTCACCCCTCCCCCTTCAGTTTAAATTCTGTCAAAGATGGATATATTCAACCTGGCTACAGCCAAATGTCATTTAGTTAAGCAATCTGTTAAAGTTCAATGCCGAGTCTGTCTTAAAACCGGGACAGCCTCGGCATTAATTTACAAATCCTTCTTAATTTAATGATATTGCGCGACAGCGTAGAAACACACCAGGAAAAATCCCAGGTCGTAACTAATCGGAGACCCGGAGTGCTTCTCACACTTCCCTGCATACTGCGGAACGGTTCAATAGCTAACAGCCATTCCGCTCTTTTCACCAGGATTCGCTATGCAATAGTTTAGGATAAGGCGGGTAAACCTGAAGTTTAGACCTTTTTATCGAATTTTTAGCATGCTCCCGTTGCAGACAGTCCTTCACAGCTTTGTTTGCCCCGATAAATCGGGGCAGGCATTGCGACTTACTAGCACTTCCTTGCGCCACACGGTGAGCAAGGGACTTCCCTCCGAATGTAAGTATTTATTCTATCAGTCAGGTCAACCTCTGGAAAATTATTGCACACTTTCACCTGTTCGTTTAAGTTTATTTGTATTTTTATACTTTCGAAGTGCACACAATACTTGCTCATGCAGGGCATACACGTAAACGGTGAAATCCACCCAGCAATTTTAAAATCATCTTTCAAAAATAGGGCAGAAGATCAGTTTCATGAATATTCCATATTTTTACTCCAGAAATCAGCCATCGGTATAAGTAGCTGCTGAACGCTTTGAATTGATGGATGAAGTCCGATTTACGGGCAGGTATTATTGATCGGAGGGGATTGTTACACGACCTGTCCCGCTTTATGGGAGACTTCTGTCAGCAGCAAACAAAAATATCTCACCCATGACAGAAACAAAGGGACAGCTCACAGGTTTGTTATAATAAACAAGAGTAAAAATTTCTTATGGCAGTCCGGCAACAAAGCAAACTAAAACTCCTTGCGGCGTTTATTGCGATCTATTTTGTATGGGGTACGACCTACCTTGCAATTAAGGTTGCTATAGAAACGATACCACCTTTCCTCATGATGGGGATGCGGTCCGTGATTGCCGGCGCTGTGCTGTACACATGGGGACGATTGCGCGGCGATGCGAATGCTTCCCGGAAGCAACTCCCGTCGTTACTATTAATAGGAACTCTCTTTTTTCTGATTGGTCATGGTGTGTTGGCATGGGCACAACAAACAGTACCGTCGGGAGTTGCAGCGCTTCTGGTTGCTTCGGAACCCGTTATCATCGCTCTTTTTGAGCCGTTGTTCACAAGTGAAGGCAGGATCGGGAAACGCACCGTACTTGGGATGCTCATTGGCGTGGGCGGAATGGCCGTCCTTGTGATGCCGCAAGGATTCGACTTTAAAAACGCCAATCTGCTGGGCTCATTCGGAATTCTAGTCTGCACCTGTTCGTGGGCAAGCGGAGCCATCTACGCACGTGTTGCAAAGTTACCACGCTCGCCTTTGATTACCGGTGGTTTGCAACTCTTGTTCGGTGGTGTGTTATTGATTCTCGTAAGTACCCTGTTGGGCGAGTGGTCTGCTTTTACCTTTTCGCAGGTCTCAATCCGGTCGTGGCTTGGCTTAGCGTATCTCGTCTTGTTTGGCTCGGTTATTACATTTTCTGCTTATACATGGCTCCTAACTATCACTAGTGCCACACGTATTTCCACGCACACATTTATCAATCCTGTTGTTGCGGTAATTGTCGGATGGGCATTTGGCGGCGAAGCCTTGACATGGGAAATGCTGGTTGCCACCGTGCTCATTGTCATTTCTGTTTATCTTGTTCTCTTCCGGAAAGCGGTTACCGTGAAAGATGTTGTCGAAGAAGCTGCCTTGAAGTGAACAGTGGGTGAGGCTTAAGGGATTTTATCGTCTCCTATTAATATTAGTCCGATGTTGGCTCAACCCCATATCGTATTGCCGCTTCAGGAATATCGATGTTTATGTCATTTAGAGTTTTGAACTTTATGCAATATCCGGTCACGCTCGCCTTGCCTATTTTTCTTCCATACGTTTTGGCTAAATATGACTTATTATTGATACCAAAGAAATAGACAGAGATTCCGGTTTTGTTTGCACTCAAACCAATTTGATAAAACTCCCTGGCTTTGCCATCAGCATATTTTATGGTGTGAGATCCATATCCAATATTAGGATAGAAACCGTTTTATTGTCACTGTTTTTACCATCCAGGAACCATAATTTACATGCTGGCATTACTTCCAGTATGATGCGGTGCAACTCCTGCATGTCGCGGCGTTTGTGTTCATGTTGGCTGGTAATATACCCGTTGATTTGTTCTTGTATGTTCATTCTGATCCCAATTATTGAGTTTACTCCGAAAAGTCATCCATCGTCATTGCGAACGCAGTGAAGAGGCTATCTCAAAAGGGTTTTACGCGTCATTGCGAACGAAGTGAAGCAATCTGCTTTTACTGTAAATCAATAGATTGCTTCAGGCTCCGCTTTCGCAATGACGTTCTACAATACTTTTCAGAGTGGATTCATCATTATTTGGATAAAGTCGCCAACAGATTTTCCAGGTTGGTCATGCTCATAGTAAATCCTTCTTTAAAGCCCATTTCAATCATCTTCTCCATACGGGCAAGAGATTCATTATAAATAGCAATACGCACAGTTGTCTTTCCTTGTCCGACCGGCATGTCCGGGCGGGCGTTCTGTTCACTAAAAGTGTAATCCCAGTCAGAACCCGGTAATTCAGGATTTTCATCTTTGTCCGCAAATGCATTATACATTTTAAAATGGGTTTTTGGGCTAATAGAAGTGTATTTTTGAATTATCCAGCGCTCTTGTCCTTCCGGGCTTACCATCGCATAAAATCTTCGTCCGCCAACCTTGAAGTCCATAAATTTTGTCTTGGACGCCCATGGTTTAGGTGCCACCCATTGGTCAAGAATTTCCGGTTTGGTAAAAGCATCCCATACCAGAGAAAGGCCGGCATCAAATTCTCTGGTTATGAATACCGTTTTTGTTGCTTTGTCAACGGTAAAATCATAGATCAAATTATTTTTCTCCGCCTTGCGGGATTTCTCTTTGTTCATCATTTTTTTTGTTTTTAAGTGTTAATAATACTCCGTCGAGTTGCGTGAACTGAGTTTCCATAATCTTTTTAAATTGCTTAACCCATTTATCTATTTCATCAATCTTATTTATATTAATGTGATAATAAATTTCTCTTCCTTTTTGTTCCTGCTTCACCAATTCACATTCTGTAAGAATTTGAATATGCTTTGAAACCGCTTGTCTGCTGGTGTGAAATTCATCTGCAATTGCATTCGGTGTCATTGAATGTGCAGCAATCAATAATAAGATTGCCCTTCGTGTCGGGTCGGCAATTGCCTGAAATGCATCTCGTCTTGTTTTCATGCCCTTGAGATTATGCAATTATCTGGTTGCAAAAATAAGCGCAACTATTTGATTGCGCAAATTTATTTTCAATTATTTTGGGAGGAGTAAAAAACCGGGAAAAATGTCGTAGGACCATGGGTTGTCATACAAGGACCACTAATATAGTACTGACAATGCCTAAGATACCAGGACTTTATACAGGTATTAAAAGCTCACCACACAAAGCCCCGGCTCACCGCACTCACAGCTGTTCCGTAGGATAACTCGTGATATTAAATCCGCCTGCCTCCAATAAGCCTTAGTGGAAGCGGGTAAATTCTATAGCGATTGAAAAATAATTTGACCGTAATGAATATCCGCATGTCATAACGAACTGCTTTTAGCCTTTCCCCCTGATCAAAAATGGTATTCAAGAGCCAAAAGCAATTTATTAAATTGAACATTATCCGCCTGCAGAGTCGCGTGATCTACTGCTAAAGGAAAACAGTAAAAGTGGGAAAAACCTGCCCTAACTCCGATTTTATTTTTATCGTATCCTGCCAGCACGGAATAAATCTGACAATTATATAATTCATCTTCAAGGGAGTATTCTTTATTTACCGTTAATTCAGCATTTATAGTCAGGAATTTATGCGTGATCTTTGTTCCAAAGATATAATCAAGATTTACGAAATCAAATTCCTTTCTTTTTTCTTTTGCTGAAAAGTCATTCCTTCGCAAAGTAAAATATGCATAATAAAGTGTCATTTCTTCTTTTGTCGGACGGGCGAGGTAATCATCTCCAAAGGCAAAAGTTAGGGTAGTGAGATTCCTAAAATCCTCGGGCACAGAAACCCTTGTATGCCCTTCTTCCGGAGGAATTCCTAAATCTTCACAGTAGTACGTCAGGCTGTTATATATGGTATGATCTGAGTGTAACAATTGTATGGATAATACCCGAAATTTAGCAAAAAATGAAAAATCCAATCCGATGGGATAGCTTGTAGTATAGAAATCATCATTTGTGATGTGATTATACCGCAGGCTCACACCTGCTTGTATTCTTGTCCAGGTAGTATCCTCAAGCCACCATGTCCGGATAAATTGTAATCCGGTAATATATACACTGCCGGTACCCTTCCAATTATCATAAACCTTCACATGCATCGGTGAAGAATCTACAATTTTCGGGATTTTTGCACCGCCGGTCATAAATGCCTGAAATCCGATGCCCCATTCGGTGTTTTGAAAAAATTTATTTTTAGCCCGATTGAACCTGACTCTTCCTGAAAGATTGAAGTTGTCGAAAAGGTTTGGAAGCGTGCCTTTATAATTAAGGAACGAATAGGATTTGAGTCCTAACTTCAGGGATTCGGATTTGGACAAAGATGATCTGAGGTTTGAGTGCAGATCGAGGGTTTCGTGAAAATACTGGCTTTTTACAATAATAAGCAAGCCCCAAAAGATCAGAACCAGCAGAATTTTTTTCATCCGGATTTTATTTAATAAAATCCCCGCATCTCCGTATAATTACTCCAGCACATAATTAATCACCTTATTTCCGTATCCGGTTACGAGGTTTGTTTTATCATCATTATTAAGACTTCCGATTACAAAAGGCGTGTTACCATTAATAACCAGGTTCGTAAACACCTGGCCGTCTTTATTAAATACACAAATCTTCTTCTCCCCTGCCGTCACTACACCAAGAAAAATTTCATTCCTAATATTCTTAAAAACGACAGGATTATTAATTTCCTTGTCCTGCAACTCAAATTCAAGGATTATTTTTTTGAACCTGTCATAAACCGTTAGCTTATTTTTATCAATAAAAATAAAATCAGCAGATTCATCCCCGTTAATATCGCTGTAAACGAAGAAATGATTTTCAGAAAAATCGCCAAATTTTGTCATACTGGTCTTGCCTTTATCTGTAATATAAATAAGCTGGCCTGCAGAATTCGTGGTTATAAAAATCCCTTTATCGTTTGTTTGATTAATATAAATTGCTGAATTTTTCGCTTTGTTAAATTTTTTCTTACCTGCTAAAATTTCCTCCCCTTTCCTGTTTACAAAAGTTACCTTATTATTCCCGTCGGTTATAACAAGGTAATTTTTTTTCCCGATGACAAGATATTCAACTTTCTGATTGACCTTTACACCGGTAATCACCTTGTTCCAACCTTCCACTGGTTTACCATGGATATCAAAATTGTGAATCTTATTGTCCTTCAGGGCAATCAGGAGGCGGTAATCGTTGTTATTTTCATAATCCAAAACGGCGACTTCATTTGTAGCGGAGGCAGGCAGCCTGACAGGGTACCTGTCCACATTATTACCGTTTTCGTCAATCATTACAAAATAATTCTCAGTATTGAAAAAATACTGTCTCCTGTTATCATTGTAATAATTCACCTCATTAATACGGCTCACCGGAGCTTCAATCAGAGGTACTTTCCAGATGATTTTACCTGTATGGTCCAGCCTGTACATGTAGTTTGAAGTATCAAAAACAATGATATTCAGTTTCCTGTCTTCAGGATTTCGGGTGAGGAATGGTGTGCCGATGATCTTATTGCCGGGTTGGGCTTCCCAACCGACAGGTATGATTTCCTGGTAATCCGGGTTGTATTTCAGATACATGCTGGTATAGAACATATCGCTCACATGGCTGAATTGTACTGTCAGTGCTTCAAAGTTCCGGAGAGATGCCTGGTTTATTTCGACCTCTCCGGCAATCCGGCTGTTCAGGTTCTGTGTTATCTTATTCAATGCGTTCCTGAGGTTGCAATACAAGAACACATTTGACTTCTCCGAAATGTTATTCGAGAATGCTTTGTAATTCATATTTTCAGCCAGGGTCTTTTGCAAATAAAAATTGCTGATCAGTTGAACGAGTGCATCCGGAGAATCGGCAAACACCACGTAATCCCTGATTGTCGTGAAATAGGGACAATTGACTGCCTCGAAAATATCTCCAAAGAGCAATTGGAACAACAGGGGAATATCGAGTTTTTTAATCACATAATCCTCATATTGCTGATGGAATGCATTTTCATTGCCGGTGAGCGGAGCATTATTACCCAGCTTTGCCAGAGACTCATTTGCCCTTACTATATCTGAAGCATGAATTACGAAGTAATTCCGTTTTTCTCCCGGTCCCTTTGATGCATCGGCTCGGGCTACTTCATGTCCGATCCAGGAATAAAATGCTTCTTCGATGTCTGTATTCCAGGTTTTATTTAAAAGGGCCATTTGTTGTTCAGTACTGTCGAGGCTGCCGTTAGCCCTGCGATATCTTTTAAGAGCTGAGCCATATTGCTTAAAATCTTCAAGGCCAAGATGTACAAGAATTGAAACTTCCGATGGCAGGATTTCCGGGATCAGAATGCTTTGGGGTTCCTGGCTAAGGAGGTCCAGCCACTGATTTCCTGAACCGGAACATACCGTATAGCCATTCAGGAATAGTTCTTCCGGCTTGACGATCAGGTCGGTGCCTGTCCACCGGCTGAATCCGGCCAGCTTATTTATCAGTCTGTGAGAATTTGTGGAGGTGAGTGCTTTTGCAAGTTCAGCAAATTCAGGGAAATTTAAATAAATGTTGGCATCCACATTTTTTCCTGCAGTGATTTCAATTTTTTTCAGGTTTTCATCCGAATTTAACGGTTTGCCCGATTCGATCTGTTCAACCGACTTTCTAACCATCGGTTCATCAAAGCTGCCAATGAACAGTCCTTTGTAAACCGTGTAATTGAAAAACTTCCTGTATCCGGGTATATTAACCATCAATATTTCGGCCTTCAGGAAATTCTTTTGCATCACGATACTTTTTTCACCATTAACCTCCGTTATAAAGCTCCTGATCGTTGGACCGTAGGCGGTAGAAGGAAGTTCCGAAATAAAAAGAGTTCCGACGGAACCGGTATCACCGTTGCAAATGCAAAGGAAAGATCTGTGAAGTACCGGGATGTTTTTGATCAGGCTGTTCCGTACCAGCAAAGAATCGAGGATCATGAATTGCTGCTGGAATTCATGGATGGACTCAAGGTTTGTAAGTTCTTTCCAAAAGGGTGAATCACCGGCAAGCTTATGCATCAGTTGCGATGGGTTAGTAAATTCAATAAATATAGCGGTATTGTCAGGGATGGCCTGCGATGCTCTCAGAACCGGATTTTTAATCGAACGATAGGAATTGTAACCAAAGTAACCGCCAGCGACAATTACCAGAGCCAACAGACCAATAATAAAATATTTCCACAAAGGTTTCATCAGGCAATCGTTGGATTAAATTTCGTCTTAAACAATCTTAGTATAATTTCGTTATAAAACATTATTGGAATACAAATCCGGTCTTAGCCGTAAAAGCCGTTCATATTTGTAATATATTACTTTCTCGTTAAAAGCATCAGTATAAATAACAAAAAAATAGTTTACAGACCGGACTTCACAAAGATATAATTTTTGAAAGTGAATAAAATGAAAAACAAAATAATCCTCATTACAGGATCAACCGATGGTATCGGAAAGCAGACTGCCAATGACCTGGCAGAAACAGGTGCCACGGTTATTATTCATGGCCGGGATTATAAAAGGACCAAAGATACTGCTGAAGAAATAGCCGGTATGACCGGGAATAACTCCCTCAACTTTTTTGTTGCTGATCTTTCATCTTTACACGAGGTGAAGCGACTCGCCGAAGAAATTTACAGCAAATATTTGCATATTGATATTCTGATCAATAATGCCGGGGTCTTTCAACAACATAAAGAAATGAGTTCGGATGGATACGAAATGACTTTCGCGGTTAACCACCTGAGCCACTTTCTTCTGACAAGACTTCTAACCGATTTGTTAGTGAAAGCTTACAAAAGCCGTATCATCAACGTATCTTCTATGGCACATGCAAATCATATTGATTTCGAAAACTTACAGGGTGAAAAATTTTATGATGGTTATGAGGCTTATTCCTTATCGAAACTTTGCAATATTTTGTTCACCTACGAGGCAGCACGAAGATTACAACCCTTGGGCATTACTGTAAATTGCCTTCATCCGGGAGTGATCAAAACAAAACTTTTAAGGACAGGATGGGGATTGGGAGGATCCCCCATTGAAACGGGTTCGAAAACATCAGTATATCTCGCTACGTCTGCTGAGGTTGAAAATGTGACCGGAAGATATTTCTCCAACTCAAGACAGGTCTCTTCTTCACGAGTATCTCTTGACGTCTCAGTTCAAAATAAATTGTGGCAATTGAGTGAGAAGATGGTTCATTCCTTTCTATAAAATTTATAAAATTATGAAATACCTGAATTCAAAATACAGATTTTTGCTATTTGAACTTTTTATACACCCTAACGTTAAAGGCATTAATCAGATATGGTAAATACTACTTTTATGTTGTTGACAATTATTAATGAATATCGTAAAGTTGCAATCCAAATAATTTAAAATTTTAAAAAATGAAAAAAGCGTTTTTATTTATTTTATTGTCAATTGTTTTTCAATCAGGCTATTCACAAAGAATTTATTTCTGTGATAATTACACAGCCACCGGCGAGCCCATCGGCCCCTCAACCAAATTGACCTGCCCGACTGAAGGCGGATATATTTACATCCTTTACCAAAATGGCGCTTCAAATTTAGCGACCGACAAGGTTTTTCTTTATGTTGATAAACTTGCAACAAGTGATTATGTACCTTTTGATGTTAAAGATATTGCAGCCGACAAAACCAAAAACTGGGTGGTTTATGATTATAAATTTGCCTCTCCGGGAGAATACCGGGTAGTATTTAAGGATGCAAATATGAAGGAACTGGCCAAGGATTACGTTTCGCTGGTTCCAAAAGAAGAGACTGAGACAAGCAGTACTTCAGATGATGATTACCTCGATTATGACGATCCGACAAGTATGTTTTATTATACTTATTCAACAATAGAAGCATGTGTTGGAATTGACGCCTATACAGGTGTTCCCAATACCGTTTCAACAATTTTTTCTATTGATCGCAGCCTCGGAGGAAGAATAACTTTTAAAGTTTCTAACCCAGGTAAAGATATTCACACTGACCAATTGATAGTGTATGTTAATAAAAATGATGCTTCCGGTGTATCACAAACATTCGATACCAAATACTATACGGTATCAGATCCCAGCCGTTCGTGGGATTCTTTCTATTATGATTTTTATTCGGAAGGTGATTATTCAATCAGTGTTTATACAAAGGACTTTGTATTTATCAACACTTTATCAATCAACTGTTCGTACAAATAAGATTTAATAGGAAATATGAGGAATGAGCCCCGGAGTTAACAGCCCGGGGTAATATTCCGGGTTCTTTGTTTTTTTGGGATTTTAGTTTTTGGTAATTATTATTTTACTCCATAAGATTTTGCTTTGACCACTTATCAATACAATATACATCCCCGATGAAAGGGATTCTGCGTTCAATAAATATTGATAATCAGTAAGCATGTCTCTTAAAACAATCTGGTTGAGGGCATTTATTAACACTATTTCGTGAAGATCCCCAGTTCTATCTAAGACTTTTATCATTGAACTTTCCTGTGCGGGTTGTGGGTATATTTTAATTGAGTTTGAATTTTCATCACCTAAATCACTATAATTATCTATGAAATTTACAAAACATACATCCCAATCTGGATTTTGATAAATGACATCCATATATACTTCAACACACAATAGCTCCCATCCCATATCAGCTTGTGATATATTCCCGAAGGGTTTGAATGGACCTGTTGAACTTCCAATCCCTTCAATCCAGAATTCATCAAACCATGCATCAAATATTATCCTTTTCCGAAATTCTCCATCAATCAAAATTGAGTCAACAACTTCAACTGAAGCATATAAAGGACTTCCTCCTAATTCCTTTCCGGTGTATATTGAATCTCCAGGCAATAATGAAAAATCATATAAAAGAAATTCATTATAAATAAAATCATCGTAAATGAATACCTTTCCATCAGAATCCTCCCTAAAAAAACCCAAAAAATTCCAGTTTTGCATCATTGAATCCGCATAACACTGGTGGGCTAATTGGTAAATTGTATTCTCTATAACAGTATCCCCTTCAAATTTATATTTATTTGTAAAAATGTCATCCCAAACATATTCTAATTCAGACCAGTTCTTATTTGCTTCAATGAAGGAATGATAATATTGGCATTTTAATGAAGCCGTTAGACAAAAGATAAAACAAACTACAAATAGGGTTCTCATTTAAATTTTAATAATAAATTTTACACATCAACAAAAATAACAAACTAATAGAAGTTTCAAAATAGATTTTTACGATTTCTTTTAAGTAAACCGGCTATTGACAAGATTACCGACGAAAAAAATACCAATTCTGGCGCAATACCCTGCCTCATTTTACTGTATATCATAGTGGATTATAAATAAACCAAATAATTTTATTTTCTTAAACAAAACATGCAACTAACTTTCGATGTAGTATGTCTTTTCGGCGTAAAATAAATTGCGGGTATTTAAAATAAATTTATATCATGAAATTTTCAAAAGAAAAAAACTGGAAGAACGCGGGATTAAAAGTAATCAACGACCACAAAGGAAAAAAGAAAGCCTACGAAAGTTACCTGAAAATAGATCCGCACATTGCCGATGAATATGTAAAGTTTATTTCCAAACATCCCAATGCCGTTTATATTTCATGGGATAGTGAAAGGAAGAGGTTTGTTGCCTGAACTTAACGGGTCGAATCGTTATAAAATCAATTCTCCTTATTAATAAGACCATATCTTTTTAGTTAAAAAGATAAGGTTTATCCTTGTCTGTATATAATAACAGAAGCTAAAAAGCTATTTTTGTGAAAACAAATATTAGCACTTTACAAATTAATGAAAACTTTGCTGTATAGCTTTTCGATTATTTTTATTATTGTTTCATCCTTCTTTTTATATTCCTCAAATTATTTCGCTGATTTCAATTCTGATGATGCAATCACGGTCCTGATGCTTCATGATTTTAAGCTGCCGGGCGATCTTTACTTCTGGCAGCAGGACAGGTATGGCTCAATCATTCCGCTGGCAGGCCAGTTTTTCTTCAAAGTATTTCACATTTCTGCTCTCACTTCGGAATCCATTACACACTACCTCATACTGATTGCGGGCTATCTTGCGTTCTGCACTTTATTCAAGTCACGATGGAACAGGTTTGCCTTCGCCATTGTTTGGTTTTTCCCGCCCATCAGGCAGATTGATCTTCTAAGGTTCAATCTCGGTATTGAGTACAGCCTAATTGCCATGGCCATATTTTTTTTAAACGTGAAGCAAACCAGCCGCACTTACAAAAAGAATGTCAGCTATCATTTCAGGGTAATTACTGCCATGATCTTGCTCACAGCTTCGGCCTGGGTTTCTGATTTAGCAATATTAACTATTACACTATTATTATCTTTTCAGGTTTTCTTCTTTTTAAAAGATAGAGGATCGGGTCTTTTTAATTATAGAACCTTTATCACAACACCTGAAATTTATTATATTCTTACCGGCCTCGCATCAGGAATTTCATTTATTGCTTATGCAAAAAGTACCGGAGTAAAAGCAGCCTCATACAGCGCCTTTGCTGAATTCGGAACAATTATGGATTCTCTTAAGATTTTCTTCCGGACCATCCTCGATTTCTTATTATTCCGAGTTCATGATCCCTTAACAGGCGTGTATTCATACCTCATCCTGATATTGGTGTTGCCGGTCATATTCATGTACCTCAAAAAGAAATTTATTCTGCATGATAACAAGTGGATGTTATTTTTTATTTTCGATGGGATTTTGATCCTGTTTTTGATATTTTCATCTCATTGGGTTAATTTGAACGGAGTGGCAAGAAGATACTTCGTTAGTATATACATTTCTTTTTGGGTGGCATTTTTAATAGCACTGGACAGGCTTGAATTATCGAAATTCAAAAAAGCAATACAAACAATATTAATAATAACGGTAATCATTGGTGGGGCCGGTACAATTTATACACTGAAATACATTTTTCCCAAAACCCTAAAACCAAAAGCAGAGATCGTAAAAGAATTCAGGACACTGGGGAAAGCCGGCATCATTGCTGATTACTGGAGTTCCTATATCGTTTCCGCTGTTTCACCTGACCAAATAGTAGCTACTGCACATGATAAAGCTATTGTAAGGAACAAGGATTTTGTAAAAAAAGTTTTTGAACAGCCAGGTATTTACATTATTAATGGAAGCTGGTTGAAGACTTATCCCGATACCCTTGTTCAATTTGGACATGTACTAATAAAAGGAGGAGAGCAGTTCAGGATCGGGAACAGCAATGTTTGCAAGTACAGGCTGATCAGGTGATTATTTTAAAGCCATGAGGTATTCAGCTATAAAAGATTTTAAGGGAATTGAAAAATATTTCGTTATTTTTTAATCTTTACTGTCCTGACAATTTCAAGATAAATTGGCAAATGATCGCTGAAACCGCCATGATAACTGAATCCTTCATAAGTCCTGAAGGGTTGTTTGCCGAGGTGCACCCGGTCGTCCTCAAGCAAAAAATCCGGAGCATAAACCTGAGCACCCTCCGGTGAAACAAAAATGTTATTACCTACTGACAAAAGATTTCCTGAAACTATAAACTGATCAATCACACTCCAGTCTTCACGGTATTTGTTGGTTCCGATGCCAGCCTCTTTTTGAACTACGCCCATCATGTCGAATAAATCAGAATTATTTAATTCTGACGGATCAGTTTTAGCACTCAGGATAGACTGAATGCTTTCATCCGATGGCTCATCATTGAAATCGCCCATGATGATGATATTCGGATCGCCATCTGCTTTTTGTAATGAATCAACTTTTTCCCTTAGAACAGACGCCACAAACATTCTTTTCGGTTTTGAATCTTCATAGCCGCCGTAGCGTGACGGCCAGTGATTTACAAAGAAATGAACCGTATCGGTTTCCCCGAGTATGCCCTTTATGTAAAGAATATCCCTCGTTTTAAAGGCCGTATCATCCGGGAGATCAATGCGAACCGGAAAGGAAACCAACGGGTTGAAAGCAGACTGACGGTACAGGAAGGCTACGTCAATTCCCCGTCTGTCGGGTGAATCAAAGTGGATGATTTTGTAAGCGGAATTTTTTAGAGGGGTTTCATAAACCAGCTTGTTGAGAACAAACCGGTTCTCAATTTCACACAAACCTATTGCGACGGGAGGATTCCATTCGCCGATACCCAGGATGACTTTGTAAATATTATTCAGCTTTTGATAGAATTTTTTATTGTTCCAGTGTCTTTCACCTTCCGATGTGAATTCATCGTCATTGGTCAGGCTATCGTTAAAAATGTCGAACAGGTTTTCAACATTGTAAAATACGATGCGCTCAGTCCTTTCTGAATCCATCGGATCATTAACCTTCTGTGCCTCAGATGATAAGTGAATTATCAGGGCCAGAAATAAAATTCCTCTAATCTTCATCCTACTCTATTTTCTGGCTTTTATATTTTCACAATCAATCCTACTCTTAAAATTCGTGGTTTATCATAATAATCGGGATTTATCAGTTTATACTGATACCACATCCGGTAAGAGTCAGAATCTACCTGACTGTTGATTTGATTTTGCCATTCAGGAGCGCTCAGATATCCATCATCATCCGGCTTCCCCGTTTCCGGGTTGATATAAAACAGGTTCTGTTTGTTGAAGAGGTTCTCGATCCAGAGATAAAAGCTTGCAGTCATTCCCAATTGGGGCATATAAAATCCTTTTTCGATCCTTAAATTCACAAGGTCAATATCCGGGGAGTACGAATAATTCCTGGTCGGATTGATCGCTGTCGAATTCAGGTAAACAGGCGAGGCAGGCAACTCTGTTCCTGTACGGTGTTGATGGAAAAATCCGATACCAAAATTTTCGAAGATGTTCCTTATGACTTTATTGTCGTTAAGCACGAATTCTTTTCCGCTTCCGAAGTTAAAAGTCAAATGGGTATTCCAAACCAAATCGGATATATTCATAAAAGTCCGGTCTTCATCTGAAAGGTAAGTTTTAGTCAATGAAGAGCCGGCCGCGACTCCTGAAGTTTTTGGAGAAAAATAATTGAGACTTGCTGTGATATTATTGGTTCGTATAGTTTCCACATGGTTCAGCACCGTAGTGTATTCCCGTGGGTAAGCGCCGGTAAGCCTTTCCACATAAGGATAATCTTTAACAAAAACCTTCAGAAAAGATAGATCTGCAAATAATGTTCTATAGATGCGTGGTCGCAGCCCAATATTGGATTTGTAAATTCTCATCGGTTTAAGAGCAGGATTGCTGAAAATACCCGAAATACTGTAAATAAAATAATATTGATCAGGACGAAAGGTCTGATAAGCCGTAGGATTTTGCGAAAAAGAATTAAAATCGAAATAAATATCTCCGTATTTTTTTATGGGCAAATTCAGATTCACTTGCGGCAGAACAGATGTGACTCCTTTACAATTTTCAAATGCAGACGGATTAACGGAATATTGGCTTTGGTCTTTTAAGTATGGGCTGATACCTGAACCGTGATCCAATTGGTTTGGGTCTGTAATTTCTTCGCCTGATGCATTATACCATGTAAATCCGTCGCGGTAGCCGGTAATTTCCACAGGTGCATAGGCATCGTCCACATAAACCACATAATCGCTGCCCACATTTCCCGGATGGGTTACCGGTGTGCCACCTAGAGCAGTTGTTTCACCCACGGTTTTTGCAGGATATAGTAAAAACGGGTCTGTCAGTTTCGGCTGGTTCGCATTGAAATTATCTATTCTAAGTCCGATCTTTATATCCAATGATTTCCACTTGAAATAATCACCAAGATAAGTTGAAAAATAGCTTGGGCGATAAGCATCCATCAGAAAATTTTCAAAAAAACCATAATCGCTTTGTTTGCCTTTCAGCCTGTTGCCCAAATAATCGTAACCCACGGGATTGACGATATAATATCCATCATTCAGGAGTTCAGCAGGTGAGAACATATCCAGAGTAAATAAATTTTCAGGGACTTTCATCGTATGCATCACACCATTTTTGTCGTAATAATCAATGGTATTGTTGATCATGTCATAGGAATCCGTCAGGATGAAATCCAGCCCGTCAACCGGCAATCCGAGCTTTTGTCTGAGATTTTTGTCAATGTCAAATTGACTTTGTTCATCGTACTTCCTGTAGAAATAGATGATGTTATCCGATGCATATTGATCCGTTTGTGGATTTGTCATATCGAGTTCCCGAAGGTGGAAATTAGTCAAACCTCTCATCCTGCTCCATAAACCTGATGGATCTATTGTGTACTTTCGTTCGGTTTTCGCGACATATTCCACTCCTAAGAAAAAATGATGTTTCCGATAATCAGCTTCTATTCTGAATGTTCCCCGGTATTTTTCTTTTTCGCTGAAGCCATAATTATTCATCATAGTACTCTGGCTATTCCATAAATAATATACGGCATCCGGATTCTGGCCATTCAGCAATCCTCCTCTCATCTGAAGCTGGTTGGAGTTGCTCCAATTACCATCAGAGGTAACCCCATCCCAGTTTACCGGGAAAAGCTCATAAATCTGTTCCGTAAATCTTGCCCTTTCAGGATTGATATTAAGATTTTGAAAAGTATAAGCGGTGTCGAAATCCCAGGAGTTCAGCAAGAAAACATTCTCGTAACTCACACCATTTACTTCGTAATAATCCGTCAGTTCATAATTGGGAATCTTTTGTGTTGTAAATTTTCCAAGGTACCCGTATTCGAAATACCTGTCTTCAAATTCCGGATCATACCGCTCAAAGTAGTAATTGGAATATTGAAGGTTAAAATGGTACCCAATCTTTAAATTTCCTGCCTCAAGATTGCCCTGTTCAAAACTCAGATAATTGTCAAAATTCCGATAGTTGGTCTTAGGATTATTTTGGCAGTTCAACATTGCATTTTCAAAAACATATTCATTTCCCCAGTCAAACTTTGCATAACTTCCGAGGGTCAGATTGATGTTTTTGGAAACCGGAATAGTAAGCTTTACAAACGTATTCGACTTTTTGCGATCTGCATTCAAATGTCCCAAGGCACCTTCTATGTCAGCCTGGTCTAAAAATTCAGCACTTAAATAGGTCCCGTTATTGGAAAGTCCGCTGCTGACTAAAGGATTTTCATTTATTAGATCCTGTGCTGAAGGTGAAACAATATAATTGCTTTCAGAACCCGGATTTGGATCATTCGTGGAATTGAAATTCGAAGCAATATAGAATGACGGAGCCTTTTTCCCGGGTTGTTTTTCATTTGAAAACCTGATGGGACCACCAATGAACAACTCCAGGAATTCGTCCTGTAGATTTTCTGTTTTGGGAGAAAAATAACCCTCCACAGCAGAGTGAAATTTGTCCGAAAAATCTGAAGTGTTAATTTCAATCAGACTTCCTGCCACATTGCCGAACTGAAGTGGCTGATCCATCCGGTAATGCTGAAAAGCTTTGATTGACCTGACCGGGAAATCATTGGCATCCGCAATTTGCATCCCGTCAATGAATACAAAATCACCGGTTGCTTCCAGTCCGTCGGTGAACAACCGTCCATTTTTCAGGTAGTATGTATTTGGACTTGAAAGAGCATACCCGTTAAGGGTTCGGAAGGGCATGAACAAGAGTCTATTAGCAGAAATTGTGTCTTTTGACATTGGAATACCTGACCATTTACCGTGTTCTTTAACATCCTGAATATTGTTGTGTTGTGCGTTGGAAATATTTACTACCATCATCCACACAAAAAGAAAGGTTCCACCTTTGTGAAGATTTTTCTTCATAACTCTTGTTTTATTTGATCGCTATTAAATGGTTTATAAATGCATTGTAAAAATAGCCAAAAAGAATTTTGTTTTGCACAATCTGAAGAATTTATTATGTAAGAACTTAACCATCATCATCAAGCGGCTGGTACGGAAACCAACAGCGGCATTTATTGTATCCTTCGAACCGTTTCACGTCCAAATTATTCCTTTGTGCTTCAGTCGGTGTCCCCACTAACTATAATGAATAATTCTTTCCGGATTATAAACCATTTCCATTTCAAATCCATATTTTTGCCCGTTTTAAAATTCAGAAAACAGTAATGCAACGAAAATTTGACGCTTTAAAGAATTACCAGGCAACCCGTGAAGCTATCGGCTATGTAACGCGAAAGGAAGCTACACAGGAGGATTATAACCGCATTGGCTTCATGTCGGGGCTGGAGGTTCATCAGCAACTAAAAACAAAGCATAAGCTTTTTTGTAAATGTCCGGCAGGAATTTATCAGAACCTTGAAAATTATGATGCGGAAATTATCCGGCACATGCGTCCGACCCTTAGCGAGTTGGGAGAATATGACGGCACGGCACTGATGGAGTTCAAAACACGGAAAGAAATCGTTTACCGCCTGTCGAATGATTCCGCATGCACTTATGATATTGACGATACTCCGCCATTTAAGCTGAATGCCGAAGCCCTTGAAATTGCGATCAAAATTTCCCAGTTATCCAGGCTAAATATTGTAGGTGAAGTTCACATTACCCGAAAACAGTATCTCGACGGAAGCATCCCAACGGGCTTTCAAAGGACCGGGATCATAGGCGTTGAAGGAGTAATTCAGCTTCCGCATAAAAAGATCAGGCTGATACAACTAAGCCTTGAAGAGGATTCCTGCCGCGAGGTTTCCGACATCGGCCACCGGCGTGTTTACCGAACCGACAGGCTTGGCATGCCTTTGATTGAAACCGTTACTTATCCCGATTGTGTGAATCCTGATGAAGTTATGGAAACCAATAATTATATACGTTTTCTAAACCGGAGTACAGGTTTGGTAAGAACCGGGATTGGAGCAGGACGGCAGGATGTGAATGTCAGTTGCAGGGGAGGATCACGGGTTGAAATCAAAGGTGTGGCTCACACCAAATGGATTCCCGGGCTTACCCATAATGAAGCATTCCGCCAGTGGTCGTTGTTGCATGTCCGGGAGATGCTGCATGAAAGGATCAACGATTATACGGGCTGGAATATCCATTCTATAGAGTTGAACGGCATTTTCAAATCGAAGAATCCGGTTCTGAAAGAAGCTTTTCAGAACAAGATCCGTGTGACGGCAGTGAACCTGAAAGGATTCAAAGGTATCCTATCACACTTTACTCAACCCGGCAAAATGTTCGCAAACGAGATCGAGGAGCGCTTAAAGGTAATTGCCTGCCTCGAAAGGCCATTCATGTTCCATTCCGAAGAATTCGAACCTGTACTGGAAAAACAGGAGTGGGACGAAATCAGGGCGATTCTTGGATCGGAAAGCGAGGATGCGCAACTGGTTTTCTGGGGGCCGGACGACGATATCAAAACCGCACTTGAAACTATTGAGGAACGCTGCCTGATGGCATTTGACAGAGTTCCGAACGAAACCCGTAAATCCTTTGAAGATGGAACCACTATTTTTGAAAGGGTTTTACCGGGAGCCGACCGCATGTATCCCGATACCGATTCCTCACCTATCCCACTGGCAAATGAATATATTGATGATTTGCAGAAAGACCTGCCAATGGATATAATCGAACGGGTGAATCAAATGATAAAGTGGGGAATTCCTTCAGATACTTTTACATACATTTTGAGTAAAAATCATTTCCGGCTCGTGGAGCGTATCATCACTGAACTCGGCATCAATCCTGTTTTTGCCGGAACCTTCATCGGTCACAGGCTTAAGTATGTCGAAGGGCATTACCAGTCGGCAGAAGCCTTTAACTGCAAGATCGTTTATGCCATGTTTCGGTTTCTGAAAAATGAAGGCATTGGTTTTGAACTGGCGAATAACATGATTCCTGTTGTTTACGAATTTCCAAAGATGGATTTTGAATCCGTGCTCGCAAGTATCGGGTTTAAAAGGATACCGAAAGAAGAAATTTTATCGCATCTGCCTTTTCTCAAAAATAAATTTGCTGAAACGGCCAAATCCAACAATACAACAAACCTGATCAACTGGATCATGGGAGAACTGAGGGAAGAAGCGCTGGGTAACATTTCGCTGAAGGAATTGGCAAAACACATTAAAATCAACAATTAATTCAATTATGACACAGGATTTTTTCCAGGGATACAAGGGCGACTCATTGGGCGTACTAAAAAAATATAACGTCCGAGTGTGGGGTCAGGCTGATATTGTTACGATACGCGGGCCTTTTAGCGGAACCGTATTGCCACGGTCCGAAAATGACGATGACCAGCATATTGTAATTAAAATCGCGACCGGATACAATATCGGGATTGATATTAAGACGATCACCGGAATGAAGGAAACCGGCTATAAAAAAGCGGTTTACAAAATTCCCGAAAAGGAATTTCCGGTCACTCCTGGGCTGCCGAAGGTAAAACTGTTCGGAACGGGAGGAACCATTGCCTCCCGTCTTGATTATCGCACCGGAGCTGTTATACCGGCTTTCTCTCCTGGTGAACTTTATGGAGCCGTGCCCGAACTCGCTGACATCTGTAACCTCGAAACCGAAAAAGTGTTTGCAGTTTTCAGCGAAAACATGGGTCCCAAACAGTATATTGCTCTTGCAAAAGCCATCGGTAAAGAGATTGAGAACGGCGTTGACGGAATCGTGATCGGACATGGAACCGACACCCTTCATCATACCGGGGCGGTTCTTACATTTATGGTTCAGAATCCGCCGGTTCCGATTGTCCTTGTAGGATCGCAGAGGTCCTCTGACCGGCCAAGCTCGGATGCTGCCACCAACCTGATGAATGCGATGTACACTGCCGGACATGGCGACATTGCGGAAGTGATGGTTTGCATGTTCGGGCCTACATCCGATGTTTATGGATTACTTCACCGGGGAACAAGGGTGAGGAAAATGCATTCGTCCTACCGGTCAACATTCCGGACCATAGGCGATACGCCGGTTGCGAGAGTAAAGCGCGGTGAACTCATACATTTTAAGAAAAAATATAATCCACGGCGTAAGGATAAGGATGTTAAAATACTTCCTTATTTCAACGACAATGTAACTATGCTTTATTATTATCCGGGTATTAAGCCCGACACCATTGACATGCTTGTGGAAGCCGGTTACAAAGGGATCATCATAGTGGGAACCGGGCTGGGCCATGTAAATAAAGAGTTGTATCCTGCCATTGAAAGGGCTCATGCCAAAGGGGTTCACATGTTTATGACCCTGCAAACCATCTGGGGTTATGTTCACATGTTCGTTTACGACACCGGTCGTGACATGATGGCAAAAGGGATTATTCCCTGCGGAAATATGCTGCCCGAAGTAGCCTGGGTAAAACTTAGCTGGATTTTAGGCCAGACCGACGATCCGGCTGAAGTAAAACGGATGATGCTGACCCCGGTAAATGATGAGATCACTGACAGAGAACCTTATAATGGGTACCTGGTTTACCAGGGCGGCGTTCCGGCTGTGGAAGACTTCATCCGCAAGGTTCACAAATAAAAAAACCCGGCAATTTGTAAGTCGTATAATCAAATTAATACGGGTTGAAAACAAAATTGAATAATGGTTCAGGATTTTATACTTGTTAATGTGTAAATGTTAATAATACATCCTCTACGAGGATGAAGCAACTAGTTACGCAATTTTTTCTACAATAAGGCAGCCTCTACGAGGATAAGATTCCATTGTGTAATTATTCCTTCAATATTGTTTCTAATA
>Ga0172369_10001344_pt1 | contig 35433 bp, 28 predicted proteins | sample LakKiv25m_FD_114539 | JGI IMG/M metagenome (GOLD analysis project Ga0172369, IMG submission 114539) | Freshwater microbial communities from Kabuno Bay, South-Kivu, Congo - kab_022012_11.25m | ecosystem: Environmental > Aquatic > Freshwater > Lake | place: Democratic Republic of the Congo... | reverse complement strand
TATATGATTCTTTAGATGATATGATGGATGCCGTATGCAACGAATTTAAAAAATTGGATGCAACAGCATTGAAAAAGCTATGTAATTGCAATTATTTGTCCTATTACATTTAGGATTTGATATTATTACTAGCAATCTTGGAAATACGTAACATATATTTTATCATATAATTACGAAATTCATTAATTATTGCATTGCTTCATTTATTATGGAGTAGAATGTATTGGCGAAATTACTCTTTCGAATAGTTAGATTTGATTTGGCTTTAGACTCCATAATTAAATCAGGTCCGTATTTATTCTCCCATGTTTTTGAAATTAAATCTGCTAATTCTTTTGAATTATTTGGACTAAAAAATATAGCTCCTTCAGGATTTTGCTCTCTGTGAACATTTAGGTTAGATAATATCATTCTTTTTCCTATTGATTTTGTTTCCTCAACTGTTGTGCTCCAGCCTTCGAACAGAGAAGGATTGATAACTGCAACCGATTGTCTTATTAATTGTAAAACATGTTCATGTGGAACTAAACCAATAATTTTAATTTGGTCATCTATACCAAAATCAGAAATTTTTTTAATAAGTTCATTATAATAATTTCTGTTACGGTAATCGTTTGTATTCCCTGTGCAAACAACAAATACTTTTTTATTTCTTTCTTTCAGAATTCTTAATGCATCCCAAATAATAAGATGATTTTTATGCATCCAAAATTGATTTGGAAGGTAAAAAAACTTTTCGGGTAAATTATATATCTTTAAAACTTCATTTGGTTCACTATCATAAATCGTTTCAGGAATATCTGCAACAAATTGCATTACTCTTGTTTTTAATTTGAATTCAGGAAGCAAATTATGGAAGTCCTTTTCAGCATCATAACTGCTCAAAACAATTATAGTAGCTTTTTTTGCGGCTAACTTTGTTGTATAATTCCTTGCAAGGATTTCAAATTTCGAAAACATACTTTTTAAATGCAAATGCTGGAAATCGGGTATCCACGAAACTATTGGTGCATTAATTCTAAGTGGTTTAAATCCCGGCATATATATGCAGTCAATTTTATCGTTGAAGTTGTTTTCGATTTCGGTTTGAACATCATAATCATATCCCCTAATTTTATTTAGGATTTCTTTTAGAATTTTAAGCAACGGAGCTATTATTGATGGCTTTGCTTCCTTTGATGATATTTTAAGAATTGATAAATCAATATCCGAAATGAATTCATCAACGGCTGATTTTAGATTATTCAAATAGACAGAACCAGCCGTCCAATCTGTATTGCTGAAATCCGGTATAACTACGTTTATTTTATTTGTCATGGTTATTCTTTTGAGATTTATACCAATCAACGTATTTTTTTATACCTGTTTCCAATGAGACTTCCGGTTTCCAATTTATTGCCGATTGTTTGGAAATATCAGCAACATATACTTCAGGGTCACCTGTACGAACTTTTTGGTCAAAAATTATTTTTTTGCTGCTGTTAAGTTCCTTCGCTATCATTTCAATAATTTCTTTTACTTTAATTGCGACACCAGAACCGCCGTTAATAATTTCAAAATTATTTTCTGAAAAATACGACTGATTTATTAATGATACAGCATCATCAATATTCAACCAGTCCCTGATTTCATTTCCCGTTCCGAAAAATTTAATTTCATCTGTTGAAGAGAAAAATTTATTACAGGTATCCCAAAGTAATTGCTTTTTTAATCCAATTCCATAAAGAGAAAAGAACCTTATAATGCTAATTTTCAAGTCATATTTTTGATGATACGAAAAGCAAAGTTCTTCCGCAATTTTTTTATTTTCGCCATAAGGAGAGACCGGATTTAATTTTTCAGTTTCACGAATTGGAAAATTCCTTGTTAAGCCATAAACAGCGGCACTGGAGGGATAAATTAGCTTAGAATTGCTGTTATTGAGTCTCATGTATTCCAGTATTTCCTTGAGACTTCCTACAGTATCTTTGTAATCCTGTTCGGGATTTTCATAAGATTTTGCAACGGAGCTTCCACCTGCACAATGAATGATTAAATCTATATTTTCATTTATGTTTTCATATACCTTATTATTTACTTCCGACTCAATAAATTTATCCGGTTGAATTTTATCATTTTCAGTAACAGGAATCTTATCAATACCTATAACGAAATAATTCATTTGCCGAAAGTTTCTGACTAAATGGCTTCCCAAAAATCCGCTTGAACCCGTTATTAATACTTTCTTCATGGTTTCCTGCAAATGAATGTAAATAATCTTCCGGGCTGCTTATAAAATATATCTAAACTTCTAAATATCATTATCATTATAGGTAAGGGGATTTTTATTTTTATTTTTTTTTCAATCGTTCTCTTTAGTTCGATCTTAGTCAATGGAGCAAGGTTAATGTCATTGCTGAATGGGTAAAGTATTTTTTTTATTCGTAAGCCGCTATTTAAAATTGCATTTTTATATACCTTCAACTTATAAGCATGTTCACCACCATAATATCTCTGGAGAGGATGAGTCTCGAGAAATTTCTTCAAACTTTTCTGATTGTCAACCACATGCTCTCTCGATGCAATGAAAGTGCCGCCATTTTTTAAAACTCGAAAAACTTCATTACAAAGTTTTTGAATATTATTAGCATGATGCAGTGCCTGACGCATATATACCAAATCAAAAGAATTATTTTCAAACGGAAGATTTTCACCATAGCTATCGGAAATCTGTACCTTAATATTTGTTTTTGCAATCAATTCCCTAATGGCTCCTGCTCCGACGATATTGCTATTATCAGGTTCAGTTGCTGTTACTTCCCATCCGTCCTTTGCAAGTGCATAAGTCGAAATACCTCGACCGGCACCAATATCCAATGCCTTTCCCGGTTTAATTTCAGATAAAATTTCCTTCACATTTGTCCATTCAGCTGATTTATAGAATCTGTCGGTAGCTAACTCTATGGGGTCATCAAAATATGAATCAAGAACCAACTGTTTTTGTGATTCATCTGACTTCAAATATATAACAGCTTCTTCCCAGGTCATAATCTTTTATCCAAAGGTATTTCATTTATGATTTTTGCGGGATTACCGGCTACGACTGTCCAATCAGGAACATCCTTTGTTACTACAGAGCCGGCAGCAATAATGGCTTTTTCTCCTATTCGTACACCCTTCAGAATTGTAGAATTAGCACCAATTAAAACATCATCTCCAATTATTATTTCCTCATCATTTAAATTGATTTGCTTTGGTTGACCTTTTGAAATAATTTCCTTAAATTGAATATGCCTATCAACTGGGTTAATTGGATGAGTATCATTGTCGAATACATTACAATTGTGTGAAATCAGAACTCTATCACCTATGGTTATACTCTTTCCGGACCAAATATAAGAGTTTCTACCTACATAACAATAATCCCCAATTTTTATTTTGCCACCATGACCAAAAATAAGCAACTGACCTCTTATGTGTGTATTATTTCCAATAACTATTTTACTTTTATTGTTTTTAGAATTAGCTATTTCGGATTCAGGATAGAACACACAGTTTTCACCGATAATAGCTCTTGAACTCACTAAGTATCTTTTGAATTTAATACGTAAAATATTAAACAACGAAAAGATTTTATTTAAAATGTCTGACATATTAACTTATAAATTTTTTAATAATATTTATTAACTTTTTCGGATTAAAAAATAGTTTTAAAATCCTCATTGTACTATTAATTTTTAAACTACGAAAATAATTTATATAATCATCAAATGTTTTTTGTTCAACTTCAACTGTTTCAGGGAAAATATTAATTGGAAGCATTCTAAGTTCTGTTTTCGTTATGTCTGATGTATCCTCAAATGTGTTTGTTGCTTCTTTGCCAAAACCTTTTTGAACAACTAAACTTTGAACAGGATGCAGTGTTAAACCATTTTTAATGAAAACACTCAGATACCAGGTAATTCCCCATGTTCTTAGTTTGTTTCGTTTTTGTTTCTCTAATAATTTAAAGTAAGGATATGTCCCTTCCATGTCGAATTTATGTCTCAGTAGTTTATCATTTTTTAGTTTTTCGTAACCACTCATCATATCGTCGAAGTACTTCCAAGCTCTCGACCAAGTTGCCCATCCCCATGTTGTCGTATAAGGCAAAAAGATTGCATCGGTCTTTAAATTTGTGAATTCAACCGGAAACATATAGCCGGAAATTTGCATCACCTTATCCTCATTTTCGTATTTGTCCAAAGCTGTGTTCATGTACTCCAGGAAATATGTTGAAGTCAACAAATCATCTTCGAGAACAATTACCTTACCGAACTCATTGACAATCTTTGTTACACCAGCAATGACTGATGGTCCCAAACCCTTGTTTGTTTCGGATTCGTAAATTGTAACTGATTTGAAGCTAAATTTTTCACGGACAATTTTTCGAACATCAGCATTTTTTTTCAAATCTGATTCACTTGCTTTTGATTTCGGTCCGTCGCAAAAGATGAATAGGTCGGATTCGGAGGCAAGATGGTTTGCCTGCAAGCTCTCGAGTGTCTGGCTCAGCAGTTGCGGTCTGTTGTATGCGAATACTATGATTGGTGCAAGTGTCATAAATTTCTTCTTATCTTACACATTATCATTCCAACATCATACGAAAGCGTATGCAACAGCTTGTACGAATTTAATCCAAAATTCTTTAAATTTATCAACTTGATTCCAAATTTAAAAAAATGAAAAATAATCAGTATCGAGTAATAAAACAAATTATGTTTATGGTTAAAAATTATCTCATCAACTTTTCCTGCCTTGTATCCTGATATGAATACCCATGAGAACCTTAGCTTTTTTTCAGCAATCAAATGCTTAACCTTAATATCCGGTGAATACCATATCGGTATATTTGTAGTAATGATTTTCTGCTGAAGATTTGTTTCCTCTCCATAGCTAATTTTATTTCCAGACATACCCACAGAATTTTCGAAACCACCGAATTTCTCAAGTATAGTTCTGTGATAAATCATATTAGAACCTGAAATCCATTCGATACCAAACTCAATTATCTTTGAGAAATCACCTAAAGTCATACTCCCATAAGTTCTTGGCAACCACCAAGGCAATTTCTTATTTGAATAACCTTCATATGGACCACCAAAAACTTTAATATCAGGATTAATAACGACGAAATCGAAAATTCCCTCCAACCAATTTTCAAAAGCAATAGCATCATCATCTATATAAGCAATATAATTTCCGTTTGAGTTTTTCCAACCGCAATTTCTTGAATGACTAAGTCCCTGCTTAGTCTCAACAATTGAGCTGAAATTTGAATATTTATCAGTAAAATTTCTAATAATTTCTTCAGTATTATCATTTGAATTATTGTTGACAACAATTACTTCATAAAGATTTTTATCGAGTGTCTGACGGGCTAAGGATTCAAGACAAAGCGACAATAAATCGGAACGGTTATATGTACAAACAATTACTGATATGATAAATTTATTTTGCATTTACTTATAAATAATTATAATAATTTGCCAATTATCTTTCTTGATTTTCTAATGATTCTCTCAACAAATGTTAAATCATCTGCTTTTATTTCAATCTTAACAGGTAAATCTTGAATAATATTGTTTATTTCGAAATCTAATATTTCTTTTGTGACAAATGAAAAGAAATTATATTTTTCTAAAGTTAATTCTCTGGCATAAGTGATAGCATCATAGTTTTTCTTCCATAGATTATTTGATACAGCTTCTTTAATAATCTCAATAGATTCTTTTGGATTATTAATATCAATATTAATAATTGCTTCATCAGGAAAATATTCATTGATATTTGTACAACCATAATATACAGGCATAGTCCATGCTAAAAAGCAATCTGATATTTTTTCACTCCAATAGAATTTATTACTAAAATTTTCAATAGCTATAGAATATTTATAAGTTTCAAGCCCGTCCCATTTTTCCTTTAATTCTCTTATACCTTTACCAAACAAATCGAATTCAATTTTATTTTTTATTTTATCAATAAAATATAATCTTCTTTGATGTCCTTTAAGATACGCTTTGTTACTCGAAATACACGATATTACTTTATCTTTTTGAGGGCATTTCATTCTCTTAAGTTCATCATAACTTTTATTTACATGCCAGGGTAAAGCAGGGTATGAATGAATATATTTCGAGTCTTTTAATTTATTATTTGAAGTGTAGACCCGATGAAAATATTTTTTTCCTTTGTGCAATTTTTTAAATCCTTTAACAGGTGGTTCCTGTATTATTGCCCAGATGTTTTCAGAATAGCATTTTACTCCAATATTTTTATTGGATTTATTTAACACAATCAGATAATCACATTCATCAACTTCATCTTCGGTGAATTGAATATTCCCCCAAAGTCCTTGATTGCCTGGTGTTTGCTGCATTAGGTCGGGGAAATTCCAATTTTTTATTATCCTAACAGTAATCATTTATTTCCTAATGAATAAAACATTACCCATATCTTTCCAAAGCAACTCTTCCTTAACTATTTCAAAACCAATTTCTTTTAGCCAGTCTTTATACTCACCGTATAGAACTCCATTTTCATACATTTCCATTAAACTTACCTCTGTGTATAAAACTGAAACTGTTTTTAATATGTTTGGAGATGCTTTTAAAACATTAAATTCCATTCCTTGCAAGTCAAGCCATAAAATATCAATATGGTCGATACCGTTTTCTATCGCCCATTTATCAATAGTCGTTGTTTCAACTTCTTCATATTCATTGAAAATAATATGCGGGTGAAAATTCAAATGTTCTTTTGGTTTTAGCAGAGAACTTGATACTGCTAGTTTGGAATTAGTTTTTGTGTCTTGACTTATATAGATTTTAGAATGACCACAAAAATCAGATAATGCTAATTTAAAAGCAGTAACATTCTTTTTTTTCTTTACTCTTTTAACTAATATATTATAATTTTTCGTAACGGGTTCAAAAGCATAAATTTTAGCATTTGAAAATAATTCACTGAATTCGATTGTGTCAGTTCCATCAGCTGCACCAGCTTCAAGTATAACAATTTCATTATTATTTTTATTGATATTTTTTGATATATCTTTTTTAGATATTTTCATATTTGAATTGCCATTTGAAAAAATCAATGATTTTATTATTTTTTTTAGTTTTTTTTGCATACGTAATTATATATATTTTTTTCTTGAAAACTTTTTAAATTGTTTTTATTAACTAAGCTACCTTCTTCTGTAAATACCGAATAATTATTCGAAATTAGTAATTCTAAAACTTCATTTTCTGTATATGGATAGTTTCTATAATTTAAATTACAAATTTCAAGAACAATAATAGGTTTGCAACTTTTTAACATTTTCACGGCACCTTCTAAAATCCACAATTCTGCTCCTTCCACATCGATTTTTATAACGTCAATATTTGGCTTTTTGTTATTTTCCCACCAATCATCGAGTTTAAGTACTTCGACATTGATTATATTGGTTTTTCCAGCTCTTTCTGTATCATAAAAACCATCACCTGAAACATCTTGTGTAGAATGAATATTAAATTCCATTGTTCCATTTGTATTACTAAGAGCTAAATTATATAATTTAATTCTTTTTTCCAATTTGTTTTCAATTATTGTTTTATTAAATAGGTTATATTGATGAGGACCGGGTTCAAATGCATAGATATTGACTTTTGGGACATGATTGAGCACATAAGCACTTATTAAACCAATATTTGCACCAACATCTATAAAATTTGGATTTTGTTTAATATTTAAAAATTGAGTTATTGATTTGCAAGTTGACTCTTCATAAATATTTGATTTTGAATTCTTTATTCTTCGAATAAGAGATGTACCATAGCTATAATATATTTTCAATCCATGATAATTAATATTAACAATAAAAGGATAATGAAAAAGTTTGAAACATATTTTTCTTATTGCAATATAGAAGTTGAAACGACTGTTTAATATTGCTATTAAAAGCCGAATTATAGATTTAATAATTGATAGTATTTTTCCCATAGTTCTTTTTCAAATTGCTTAAGTGTTATTCAATCATTCTTGATAATTATGATTTATTTTTTGGAATTACTGCAATTTTATGAATAATCAGAATTAAAGTATTCACTAATAATTCTGATATTAATTGTACTTTTTTTCCGAGTGAAACTTTTCGATATAACAATAAAATTTTGAGTCTTTCAACAAAATAAGAAAAAGTAAACTTGCTGGAAACACCATCTGTTGACATAATGACTAATCCTGATTTATACAGTTTGTATTTTGCTTTAGAGTAATGCTCTAAATTAAATACAGCATCAGATGATATTTTAAATGACTCATTATATAAGCCATTGTCAAAAAAAAACTGTCGTTTTATAATCGTTCCGGTATGTGGAAAATTATAATGATTCATTCTCCTATTTAAATTAGGCACCCAATATTCATGTTTTTCATTCGAGTTGCGTATTATACTACAAACTAATAAATCATATGAATCAACATCTTTAGAAAAAATATCAAGTAAAAGTGAATTATCATAATATTTATCATCTGAATTTAAAAAATGAATCCATTCTCCTTCAGCCAATCTTATTCCCTTATTAAAAGCATTGTAAATACCTGTGTCAGGTTCACGAATATAGCGAACTTTATAATCGGCTTTTTCAATATAATCCTCAACAATTTTCTGTGTGTTATCTGACGACAGATTATCAATAATAAGGTGCTCAATATTTTTGAATTTTTGATTAAGAACACTGTCGAGGCAATTTTTAATTACATTGCCTCTATTGTAGGTTGCGGTTATTATGGTCAGTTTTACAGGCATTTTATTTTAACTATTGTTTATCCAAAAACCCCACCAGGTATCCTTAATATGAGTGATGTCGAAACCTTCTTTCCGAAGTTTCATACATGCCGTATAACTACCGATTAAGTGGTTGAGCATACTTGGGTGAGTATCGTGAAACAGCACAACGCTACCGGGCTTGACATAAGGTAGTACTTTGTGGAAATCATTAATTACATAATCTGTATCATGACAAGCATCGATTATAACGAAGTCAATTATTTTACCATCAATATATTTTGAAAGATCCATTGTCATTGTATTTTCATAAATTTGAACCACTCTGCTTTCAAAACCGAATTTTCGATAAACTCTTCCAATTTCATTTTTTCCTAGATTGTAAGTAATCAGCTTACCAGTTTGTTCCTCAACGGGAGCGTTAACTGTATAAACTTTTGTGAATGGAATGTGATTGCAAATATTTGCAACAGTATTTCCGTGAGCGGTACCTAATTCCAAAACATTTTTCGGTTGAAAGTGGATCATGATTTTCATCAACGCAGAATAATCGTCATGAGACTTAGTACCCATATAAGGCGGCAAACAGATGTCATCGAGTATTGGTGGTTTAACTGTTAAATCAGTATTAATGATATCATCGAGTTTCATTGATGGGAGTTTGTAGAAAAATTTCATCAGATTACTAAACGATTTGGTAGAAAGTAATCTGAAGTAATATTTTGCAGAATTAATGATTTTATTTATTATCATAAGAATTTATTTAATACTTCTAATATCTAAAAGATTTTTACTTAATATAATATTTGTACTTCTATCAAAATTTGCACATTTACGCAAAAATGTATTTTCGGTATCCATGATTTCCAGAGTATCTTCATGATAAATGTTATAATTGTGTTTTTTGACTTCTCTATAGAAGTCCCAAGCAGTAGTGCCTGCTGTTAAATAATGCAAATGACTTATCTCGCAAAGTATGATAGGGCTGAATTTATCAAGTGTTGACCAAGCACCTTCAAAAAAAGAAGGTTCATGTCCATCAACATCAATCTTAATAAAGTCAATTCTATTGAGATTTTTATTTTTAATAAACTCATCTAAAGTACTCAATTTTATAATTTCCTTTCCTTCAATTACTTCATAGCCTTCAGGTTCATGAATCGTTGCTGATGATGGCCCAATGAATATTTCCAAATCTTGTTGTTTATTTGATAATCCATATTCTAAAACCTCAACATTATTGATTTTGTTTTCATCCAAGTTGTTTTTTAGAACAGTACAAAAATGCTTGGTTGGTTCAAAGGCAAATATAAAACCTGATTTTCCAATTATTTTCGAAATTAATACAGTATAATATCCAATATTTGCTCCCACGTCCAACACTATATCAGCTTCTTTTAAAAGGTGTGGCAACCATTTGATGGATTCTTTTTCAAAATAACCATCAATAATAATACTTCTATCGACATATCCTGTACTATTTAACCAAAACAAATCACCTTGTGGAGTGCGATATAAACTTCTACCTGATTTTCTAATTAATAATTTCGAATGCGATATTTCTAACTTTGTTTTAATATAATTAAGCAGTCTTATTATAATATTTAATATTTTCAAGAATAATATTTTCATTTTACTTCCTCTATTTTAGTAGTTTCCCAAGGCAAGATTATCGCCAATTGTCCGACAATTTTATCTCCGGGATATGGGTTATTGTAGCTGCTTGTATGAATAACAGTAATTGGAATTATTATACCATTTATCGGTAAAGTATATCTCTTATTAAAAATTCCTGAATGAACAGAAATGAGATAATTAATTGGAGATAACATACCTGAAGGAATGGTTAATGTTGATTTATATTCTCCACTCTTCATTACTTGTTTTCTGTCAGCATTGTCATCATGAAAAGAACGAAATATAATTGTACCATTGTAATCTTTTAACTCAATGTATACTCTTAATCCTTCAACATCATCTTTTATCAAGTATTCAATATCAACGGCTAAAGGTTTCCCGTTTTCAACAAATTCAGGATTTTGAGATAATTCAATATTTATTAATTTAAAAACTTCATCCTCATTTAAATTACAAATTTGATTTTTTATTGATTCCACAGAATTATATGCTGAATTTAATTTTAAGTAATTTTCACAAATATCTTCAATAGTACCACTACCAATTAACTTACCAGCATCTAACAAAACCCCTGTTTTACACAAATTCTTAACTGCTCCCATATTATGACTCACAAAGAGGACTGTTCTGCCTTCTTTGGAGACGTCTTCCATTTTGCCGAGACATTTTTTTTGGAATGCGGCATCGCCGACGGCAAGTACTTCGTCCACGATTAGTATTTCCGGTTCGAGATGTGCCGCTACTGCAAATGCAAGCCGGACGTTCATTCCGCTGGAGTACCGCTTTATGGGTGTTTCGAGGAATTGCTCCACTTCTGCGAATGCAACGATTTCGTCAAACTTTTTTTCTATCTCCGCTTTCCGCATACCGAGTATGGAGCCGTTGAGGTAGATGTTTTCCCTGCCCGATAGCTCCGGATGAAAACCGGTGCCGACTTCGAGCAATGAACCGACACGTCCGTTGATTCGGGCTATGCCTGTCGTTGGCGAAGTTATCTTGGATAATATTTTGAGCAATGTGGATTTTCCTGCACCGTTGCGACCAATTATTCCGACTACGTCACCATGCTGAATATCGAGGTTGATGTCTTTCAATGCCCAGAAAGTGTCTTTGGGAGTGTCTTTCGGGTATTCGTTCTTGTCGAGCAAACGTTGTGCTTTACTTTTCGTCAATCTGTAAATGTGATTTGGCAAACCGAGCAACGCTTCGCGGAATGTACGCGAAAAGTCCACGGTGGCGCCAAGTTGGTACCGTTTTCCCAGATTTTCAGTATGTATTGCAATGTTACTCATTTCATTTAAGTTATCAGTTGTCGGTTATCCATGAACCGTGAGCCGTAAACCACTAATCTTATTAAACTCATTAAACATATCAAACTTATTAAACAATATCTGCAAAGGTGTCTTCCATTTTTCGGAAGTACCAGAGACCGAGTATTAAAATTACGAACATGGAAATTGTGCCGAATCCGACGAGTTCCCAGGGGAACTCAACCGGAAGCGAAACAATTTTTCCGTTAATCATTCTTGTCGTGCTCAAATTCAAATGCAATATGCTCCAGCGAAAACCTTCGACAGCCGCCGCCATCGGGTTAAGCATATAAATTGTTTTCAGGAAGCCCCATGCATCAGGAATTTTGCTGTAAGGGACAATCACTGTGCCATACATCCATATCTGCGTAATGAATGGCAAAGCAAAACCGATGTCGCGGTACTTCACATTCAATGCCGAAAAAAGTAATCCGGTTCCTGTTGCAGTAAGCATTGCAATCAAAACAAACAGCGGTACTAGCAAAACAGCAATGCTGACAGCGGTCTGGTAGTAAATCATCATTACAATTAAAATCAGAAATGCAATTGCAAAATCGACCAGAGCCGCAATAGCAGGTGCAGACGGCATAATCAGCCGTGGAAAATAAATTTTCGTCAATATGTTTTTGCTTTGCACCAAACTATTACTCGAGAATGACAAAGCCGTAGCAAAATATGTCCAAATCAGAAGCCCACTGTAGTAAAAAATCTGTGGTGGAACTCCGTCTGTCGGCAACTTGGCGATATTTCCAAAAAGCAGTGTGAATATAATCATTTGTACAAACGGGACAATTATAGCCCACAGAGCTCCAAGAGCTGATTGTTTATATTTTACTTTTACATCCCGCCAAACAAGAAAGAAAAATAGTTCGCGAAAACGCCAGAGTTCTTTCCAGTCAACATCGAATATACTGCTTTTTGGTTTTATAATTGTAATATGTTCAGAAGCATTACTCAAATTATCCCTTCGGATTTTAATTTATCAATTATTGCTTTAGCACATTCTTCAACGTTGAGTTTTTCTGTATCAAGCACCAATTCAGGATTTTCTGGCTCTTCATAAGGAGCAGAAATACCTGTGTATTCCTTGATTTCACCTGCAATCGCTTTTTTGTAAAGTCCCTTAGGGTCACGATTGATACATTCGTCAATACTGCATTTAACAAAAGTTTCAAAGAAATGCCCCTGTTCGATCAAACTTCTACCGAGATTTCTTTCCTTTCTATACGGGGAGATGAATGCGGTAATAACAATCAATCCGGTATTGCGTAAAAGTTTTCCGAGTTCGGCAATACGCCGGATATTTTCCTCTCTGTCCTCAGGTGAAAAGCCCAGATTTTTGTTTAGTCCCTGCCTGACATTGTCTCCATCGAGAAGGCATATATGGTAACCCAGGTCGAAAAGCTGTTTTTCTGCTTCAACAGCAATTGTTGACTTACCTGCGGCACTCAGCCCTGTTAACCAGACGACACAACCTTTATGACCATTACGTTTTTCTATTTCATCCAATGTTACTTTTTTGGGGTGCCAAACTACATTTGTTGCTTTAATTTCCATTACTATTTCCTTTATTATTTTCCCATACTACCAAAGCTTTGTTTAGCTTCAGATTATCTTTTAAATTTTCATATTCATTTTCATTCAGAATTAAAGAGCGAATCTTTCTGTTGATTGCTTGCTCTGCTGCATTTATCAGTTCGTTTAAAAAATTCTGCTTTATTTTACCAACTATGACCAAATCAATAATACCGGTATCTTTACCTTTAGCATAATCGCCTGTGATATAAGCGGCTTTGACATCTCCGAGCTGATTGATAACATTGACAATTTGGTCTATTCCAATATTTTTCCTGATTAAGTTATGTATTTCATTAAATAATGGATGTGTTTTGTTTGCCTGATAAACTTTAGTTCTGCCATCATTTTTCGACTTAATTAGATTTGCCTTTGATAGTCGGTTCAACTCAATCCTAACAGCATTGCTCGATTCATTGAACTCATTAGCAAGTTCATTCAAATAACCAAGTGTCCCCGGGTTTAAAAAGAATCGGAGAAGAAGTTTCAATCTTGTTTTAGATGTTATTAATGACTCTAGCATATTACAAATAAAAAATATTGTTCATTCATTGGTAGTAAAATTACTTAAAAAAGAATTAACATGCAAGAAAAATTTAATTTATTTTTATTAAATTTAGGTTAATTTTCATTAAAAAAAAGCAAAATTTAATACAAAATAGGATATTAAGTTGTTTTTCTAAATTCTTTTTTGTAAGTTCAAAATCTAATAAATCAATTGATAGTTATTTTGTTCAATCATTAGTTATGATTAAGGATAGTATAAAGAAATTCCTTGGTGAAATCGAAAGAGCTAAGTCTCTGATAAAAAATAAAGATGGAGATGATTACCGAATCAATAATTCGGATATTAACTATTCTTCAGATTTAAAACTCTCCTTTTCTAATATTGAAAATAAAAAATTCATTTTTTTTTATAATCAAATATTTATTAACAATCAAAAAAGGTATTATGGCACTGTTTGACTATCTTAAGTCCACGCTACTGAGCAAAGTAGTGATGGCAGTAACCGGTGTTATTCTTGTCTTGTTCCTTATTGGGCATTGTGTTGGAAATATGCAGGTCTTTATCGGACAGGAAACGTTTAACAGATATGCCCATTTTCTTCAGGGGCTTGGCGAACTGCTGTGGGTAATCAGAATTGTCCTGCTTGTCTGCCTTGTTTTGCATATAATTACTTCAATCCGGCTAAAATGGCTTAACTATCAGGCTAAGGGTCAGAAATATGAAGTAAAGAATTTTGTTAAAGCAAAACTTACTGGTAGAACGATGATATGGACCGGTATTTTAGTCGTAGCCTTCCTTGTTTACCATCTTTTACATTTTACTGTCGGAGTTATTGATTCAGATAATTTCAGTAAAAATAAAATGGAGTATTACAAGGGAGAAGTTGTTATTGCCGAGAACAAAGTTCTTGATAATGACGGTAATGTTGTTGGAGAAAAATGCAAAATGACTGCAGAAGAGTGCAAGAAAGCATGCTCATCCGATAAATCAAAATGTTGTGAGAATGTTGTGTGTTCCGAAGGAAAATGCTATACAAAAGATGATGATGTTGTGTTTTTCTCCAGACCTGATGCTTATTCTATGGTTTTAAAAAGCTTCAGGCAACCTGTTTATGCAATATCATATATTATTTTGGTGATTTTTGTGGGATTTCATTTGAGTCACGCTATTCAAAGTGCATTCCAAACCCTTGGTTTGAATCATCCGAAGTACAATTGCTTTTTCAGGGCGCTGGGACCATGGTTATCCACAATTTTAGTTATTTGTTACATATCAATACCAATCACAATTTGGTTTGGATTGGTGGGAGGTGGAGTATGAAATTAGATTCAAAAATACCATCAGGACCTATAAAGGATAAATGGGATAAGCATCGCTTCGAGATGAAACTTATCAATCCTTCAAACAGAAGGAAATATAAAATCCTTATGGTTGGAACAGGATTGGCAGGAGCATCTGCTGCAGCATCTCTCGGAGAAATGGGTTATAATGTAGAGACATTCACATATAACGACAGTCCACGCAGAGCACATAGCATTGCAGCACAGGGTGGAATAAATGCCGCAAAGAATTATCAGAATGACGGTGACAGCATCTGGAGACTGTTTTACGATACAATCAAAGGCGGTGACTTCCGTTCACGTGAAGCAAATGTTTATCGTTTAGCTCAGGTTAGCGTTAATATCATTGACCAGTGTGTCGCTCAGGGAGTTCCTTTTGCAAGAGAATACGGAGGATTGCTTGACAACCGTTCATTCGGTGGGGCTCAGGTTTCTCGTACATTTTATGCTCGTGGTCAGACGGGGCAGCAATTATTACTTGGTGCTTACTCTGCTTTGGTACGTCAAATTGGCTTGGGAACAGTAAAATCTCACGTCAGAAAAGAGTTGATGGATGTTGTAGTTATTAACGGAGTTGCAAGAGGAATAATAACACGTGATATGGTTACAGGCAAGATTGAATCCCACTGGGGTGATGCTGTTTGTCTGGCAACCGGTGGCTACGCTAATGTTTTCTTCCTCTCGACAAATGCTCAGGCATGTAACGTTACTGCTGCATACAGAGCATACAAGAAAGGTGCATGTTATGCAAATCCATGTTATACACAGATTCACCCGACATGTATTCCTGTCAGTGGTGACCATCAGTCAAAACTGACTTTGATGTCCGAATCGCTTCGTAATGACGGAAGAATCTGGGTGCCTAAGAAAAAAGGTGATAAACGTTCCCCAAGTCAGATACCTGAAGAAGAAAGAGATTATTACCTCGAAAGAAAATATCCGAGCTTTGGCAATCTTGCTCCGAGAGACATATCCTCACGTTCTGCAAAAGAAGTTTGCGACGAAGGACGGGGTGTTGCCGCTACCGGGTTTGGTGTTTATCTCGATTTTGCCGATTCGATTAAACGTCTCGGACAGAATGTAATCGAAGAAAGATATGGAAACCTTTTTGAAATGTATGAAAGAATTACCGGTGTTGACCCCTACAAGGAACCCATGCAGATTTATCCCGCATCACATTACTCAATGGGTGGCTTGTGGGTAGATTACAACCTTCAGAGTACGATTCCCGGCTTGCATGTTCTCGGTGAAGCAAACTTCTCCGACCATGGTGCAAATCGCCTCGGTGCAAGTGCGTTGATGCAGGGACTTGCTGATGGATACTATGTGATTCCATATACAATTGCTCACTTCCTTGCTTCGAATAAACTTGAAAAGGTTGATGAAAATCATCCCGAATTCAAGAAAGCAGAAGAAGAAGCAAAAGACAAGATTAACAAACTAATGTCAATCAAAGGAAAACGTACTCCTACATCATTCCACAGAGAACTCGGAAAAGTAATGTGGGACAAAGTCGGTATGGGACGAAATGCAAAAGGTTTGAAAGAAGCCATCGAAGAAATTCCGAAAATCCGTGAAGAATTCTGGCAAAATGTCAATGTCACAGGTGAAAGCAGTGATTTGAATGTTGCACTCGAAAAAGCAAACCGTGTTGCAGACTTCCTCGAATTTGCAGAAGTTTTGGCTTGGGATGCTTTGGAGCGTGAAGAATCATGCGGTGCTCACTTCCGCGAGGAATACCAGTATGAAGACGGCGAAGCAAAACGTAATGATGAGCTTTTTGCACATGTTGCGGCTTGGGAATTTACAGGTGTTGGAAACAAACCGGTAAGACATAAGGAAGAATTAGAATTTGAGAATGTAAAATTAGCTGTGAGGAGTTATAAATAATGAAACTAACCTTGCATATATGGAGACAAAAAAATGCTCAGTCAAAGGGACATTTCGAAATATTTCAGATGAATGATGTCTCGGAAGATATGTCATTCCTCGAAATGCTCGACATATTAAATGAGCAATTAATAAATGAAGGTAAAGACCCGATTGCCTTTGACCATGACTGCCGCGAAGGTATTTGCGGTGCATGTTCGCTGTCAATCAACGGTACGCCTCACGGTCCTGAAGCGGCAACTACGACATGCCAGCTTCACATGAGGAAATTCAAAGACGGAGAAACTCTTTACGTAGAGCCGTTCCGTTCGAGAGCTTTTCCTGTTATTAAGGATTTAATTGTTGACCGCAGTTCTTTCGATAGGATTATGGCGGCAGGCGGTTTTGTCGGTGTACGCACCGGACAACCGCAGGACGCAAATGCAATTCCGATTTCGAAAGAGAAAGCTGATTTGGCTATGGATGCGGCGGCGTGTATTGGTTGCGGTGCATGTGTTGCCGCATGTCCTAACGGTGCAGCGATGCTATTTGTATCGGCAAAAATCAGCCAATTCGCCATGCTTCCTCAGGGACAACCCGAAAGGAAACGCAGAGCTTTGAAAATGGTTGACCAGATGGATAAGGAGGGCTTTGGTGCCTGCACTAATCATTACGAATGCGAAGCGGTTTGCCCGAAGAAAATATCCGTAAGGTTCATCGCCCAGATGAACAGAGATTATCTGAAGGCGAGGATAATGAAGGAGAAGGATTGAGTTACGTAAAACGCGAAACGAAGAGTTAGAGCTCCCCCTAATTAATGATAGGGGGAGCTTATTTTGCCACAAGATACTTAATTAAATGAGTAAAATTATTATCCTATTGTTTGTTTTAATGATAACAATTCTTATTTCTTGTTCTATATCAAATAAGAATACAATAAGAACATTGTTAAAAAATAAATATGGTGATAGATATGGAAATGAATCTGTATTAACAAGAAAATTTGATATTAAAAAGGACTATGATTATGATGAGCTAATAGGAAAAGCAGAAATTCTAGATACAACTCTGGATTTTTTTGATTTGAGAATGGCTTATTATAAATATTTTCAACCGGCTTTTAGAGACACTGAAATAGATAATTTGAAAGGCAAAACAATTCAATTTCTTCAAAAAGGTGAGTGGCAAACCGGTCTTGACTTTGCACAACAAGTTTTACAAAAAAATTATGTTGAAATAGAAAGTCATCTTTATTGCTCTTATGCGTATTTACAATTAGGTGACACTTTAAAATCTGATAAATATAGATATATTTGTGATAAACTTTTAGAATCCATTTTTACATCAGGAGATGGAGAAACACCTGAAACTGCCTATTTGGTTATCAATGTAAGTGAAGAATATGTAGTTCTTCGTTCACTTGGTTTAATGGCAGGAACACAAGCATTGACAAACTATAAAGGTCAACCCATTGATGTTTTAATAGGATATAATCCAGAAACAAAAAAAGAAATTACTTTTCATTTTAATGTAACACTTTCATTTATGAAAATGGAAGAGACCTTCAAAAAGAAAAAGTATTAAATTTGATTAGTAGGGTCAGGTTATCAGACCTGCCTCTTTGGTTTTAAAATAATGATTTATTAACTTTCAGAAAGTTGCAAACTTTCAGAAAGTTATAAAGAATACTTTTTAAATTAATACGAATATGTTGCTTTATCCAAATACATATTATCATATCTACAACCATGCTGTCAGTGATGAATCATTATTTAGAAGTCCTGAAAACTACAAATATTTTCTTAAGAAATATGTATTTTATATTAGCCCAATAGCAAAAACTATTGCTTATTGCTTAATGCCAAATCATATTCACTTTATCGTTCAAATAAAAAATGAAAAAGAGCTTTCTAAAATTGAAAAAATAATAAATTATTATAGTTTAGAAGATTATGTTATGAAACAGTTTTCAAATCTATTCAGTTCATATACACAAGCATACAACAAGGTTTTTGGAAAAAGAGGAAATTTGTTCATAAGTAAGTTTAAAAGAAAATTGATTGATAATGAAAATTATCTTGAACAACTTGTTTACTATGTTCATAACAATCCTGTTAATCATGGATTTGTTGAAAATGTTGATGACTGGGATTACTCATCTTATCGTTTTTATATATCTAATGAAGATTCGTTTTTGGATAAAGATTATATTTTTAGATTATTCGGTGGTATGGATAATTTTATTAAATTTCATAGTCAGCAACAGGATATTGATGAAATTAAAGTGATGATAAAGGAATAAAATCAACAAAAACCCAAACTTTCTGAAAGTTACCTCAAAGATGAACTGAGATTATCAGATAAACCAAAACTTTCAGAAAGTTGCAAACTTTCAGAAAGTAACCCTCCAAAATGAATATTGACGCTAAAGAATATCTTTTAAGGGTTTTCGTTAATACTAATATTGAACCTAATGTAGTGATAACTGTTTACTTTACAAACAAAGTAGAAAAATATTGGGAGAATAAATGAAAATAAAATATGATAAAGAAGTTGATGTGATAAATCTTCAATTCAGTGATGCCGAAATATTTGAAACCGATGAGGACAAGCCCGGTGTCATTATTGACTATGATAAAAATGGCAATATCGTAGAAATAGAGATATTGAATGCTTCAAGAAATACAAATCAACCGGCAAAAGTTGAGTATGAATTTGCATAGGATTTGTTATTAAATACGGCATTTAAAAAATCATCAATAATGAATGATTGTCTAAAGCAAGGATAATGAAGGAGAAGGATTGAGTTTTATTTAAAAGGGCAGGCTTTTAGACCTGCCCTTTGTTTATATGCAGTAAAAATCATCATCATCATCCAGTTATAAACCCTTTTCCCTTTTCCCTTCTGCCTTCTGACTCCCTAATTGTGAATTGTTAATTGTTAATTATTAATTTTCGTACAAGTACCTCCGTTGTTGTTCTTAAACGATAAATGTATGTTCCAGATGAAACTTTTTTACCTTTGCTGTCATAGCCATTCCAAGTCCTGAGGTGTTGACCGGCTGATAGTTCTTCTTCTGCCAAAGTAACAACTGTGTTTCCGAATATATCAACTATGTCAAGCTTTGCATTTGTCCTTTCGGGTAAATAAAATTTTATTGTTGTAGTTGCTGTAAACGGATTTGGTTGGTTTTGTTCCAAAGCAACTTTATCCTGAACCGAATATGTTAAAGTTACGATATTTGAGAAATCATCACAACTTTGTGTGCCGTCTAAATCCACCTGCCTGAGCCGATAGTGATAGGTTATATTTGGGGCGATGTCCCTGTCGGAATATTCATACTCATGGTAAACCCTCGAATTACCATGGCCAGAGATGAATTCAGGCATTGTAACCCAATTTTCATTGCCCTGAACTCTACGCTCAACATAAAAACCATGATTTTGAATTTCTGAGGCAGTTTCCCAGAATAACTCATTCACTCCATTTCTTGAATACCCTCTGAAATAAGTAAGCTCAACCGGGTCTCCACACCATTGATAATTATACGTTTTACTGTAAGTCCTGTTGCCAAGATACGGAACAAGCAAGGGTATCCAGCTACCACGAGAATATGTTTCGGTGATATTATCATAAGGAGTGATTCCCGTGTGGGTCATGTGGGCATAACCGGGATTACCAACTTTATCAGTGAAGGGAAACCATGTTCCCGAATCGAGCATATTTCTGTAAGCAAAGAAATTTTTGTTTTTCTTATCAGCAAATTTCTCTCTTACCCTGAATTCCTCATGCAAATTGAGATAAATTGCCTTGCTTCCATTCAACTCTGAGCTTGGTGGGTCGTTGAAGTAAACATTCGTGCAACGCATACCTGAACGTGATTTTGATGCACCTAATTCAAGTCCTGCTTCTGCCAATTGTGCTATTGAAACCCAATATGTACCTTTCTTTAAAACTATCGGTGTTGGCAACTTGACAAATACAAATTCTTTAGAAATAAATGATGAATCGAGGAACTCATCATATCCTGCCATTCTTTGCACTGTTGAATTTGGTAGTAAATTTACCGGTAAATTATCCCCATCATATATTGAATACTTAATATATCCTGTATTATTACTTCTGCAAAAATAAGCACCATATCCAAAAATTGTGTCTTCGCTTGATAATTCAAATTTCATAGCTATTTGTCCCGCACCACCATCACCCCCGGGGTCACCAACCTCCCAGCGTAGATAATTACTCATCCAGTCGGATTGGCTCGTACCACCCATATTGTATCCGTGTAGATTTAATCCTTTGTTGAATTCACCAACCATTCGCTCAACATCGTTGGTTGCTCTACGCAAATTATTTGCATCAGCAACAGGATGCTGAGCAAACATAGGTCCGAATGTAATAGTATGTAAACTGTATGTTGTGTCATTCAATGGTTCAAGGTCTCCATACGGAATATTAACAATTCCCATAACAACATATCTGCCAGGAGGAGACAATCTTGCATTCCAGTTCGGCATTGTTATTGGTTCTTCAGAACCGGGTCTTAAGAATGGCATTTGTTTTGTTCTGCAATAAATACTTCTAAGCCGGTCTAATACCCATCTTGCAGAGTCTCTTGCCTGCTGATTTCTATATTTAAACAATTGCATCATCTCTTCGTAATCAGAGTCATCGGGAGAACCCCTCCAAACCCAGGCATCATCGAGATAGTATAAATGCAGAAAGTCAGATTCTGTGAAAATGTTTGTCTGCACCCAAAAGCTTGGTGCCTGCTTGCCTGTGTTATTTACCAAACTTAATCTTATTGGCAAGGAGGTTGCCTGTGAAGCAGGAACTACTGTATAAGGATAGTCAACATAAACTCTGCTTATGCCAACATCAGGACATTCACAATCAGTATAAAGAATATGGACATCATCAATATAGAAGGGGTCTTCGTCATCAGCTATTGATGTGGGATTCAATTGATTATTCTTTGCATGAACTTTTATTCTGAAACGGAAATATCTTGCTCCTTCATTTGGGGCAGTGATGAAAGTATCGGGTATAGGTACGTAATATCTTTTGAACCCATGGTCAATACCGTCATCATAGAAATCGTAACGCAGACCATTTGCAGCTCTCGGTTCTGTGTATTTCGGAGGAGCCATAGCAGAATCCTTGTCTTGTTCAAGAAATCCGACCATATAACCGCCACCACCGAATAATGTGAAAGCAGACATATTTGTTTCGGTTGCCGCTCCTTTTCTTCGCAAGTGAAATCTCCAGTTTGCTTCGGGAATATTTGTTATACCTTCACCGTCTCTCCAAAATTGAGGTGCTTTTGCAAATTCAACTCTCAATTCATCCGGTTCACGCAAAACGTTGTACCAATCGGAAGAAACAACCCGATGCTCACAACCGATAATTGTACCATCGCTCCAGCCCCTTTCCCAGTCATCAAGTTTTGTGCTTCTTTGCACTGCAAAGGTAAAAACAGCACCACTTTTATTTCTTAAATCTATCGGATAAGACCTGATTTCAGTTCCACCCCATTGTTGGATACCAACAACTGATGGATGTGGTCTTTGAAGTTTGATGGTCGGTGATGAGATTTCCAATCCGGGATAAACATCATTATTTGAAGTTAAATAATCACCTCTTGGAGGCAATGGGTGGTGAGAAACCGATTCACCGGTAACAACCGTAGCTCCAATACTTACCCATTTGAATACAGATGGAATTGGTACAGGTGAATTGCTATTATCGGGAACAACATGGAATTCCGTAACGTCATCATTGAAATTTTCATCGTTATAAATATGTTTCATTGTCCAGAACCTGACGTTTAATGTGTCGTCAAAGGACCACTGGTCACCAAATCCTTTATTTGTATTGGGATTTGTAGGGTCAATCATTAAATATGCTTTCATCAAGCCGATATTTGACAAAAACAAATCATTCGGTTCAAATGGCGGGAAATAAATTTGTACAAAATCATAAGGTGGAATGCCATTGAACTTTGACTTCAATTTTTTGTTGGTATCATAATATTCGCTGTGCAATGTGTCAGCTGTGTAATCTTTTCCATCGTAGCTTACTTTCGACAGTATTATCTTTTCGAATGCTTCTTCACCTGCCCTTTTAGCAATTGCAGTGCTGTCAACCTTAACGTATTTATTATATAGTGGTCTTCGTGTTGCCTGATTGATTATCGCACAGCGGACACGGAAATTCAAATCCTGCGGCTGGTAGTTGACACCGTTTGGTCCCTGAATGTCATTCGTCAGGTTCTGCACAATTGCAACCGGTTGAAGCTGACCAACTTGTTCATGACCGGCAAGAATTTCGAAATCCTGAGCTTTACTTGTTAAAATTGGTTCAGTGAAAGCAGTCTCTCCCTGCTTTTGTTGTCTTACTCTGAAAGCGAGGTCAACAACTCTTAAAGTATTTTTCCATTGCTTGAACCTGATTGACTGTGTCTGATCAGGGTATCCGGTATGGTCAGCAGTAATATATCGTGAAAAGAAAACTGTTGCCTGGTTGTAAGTTCCTGCCCAAGGCAATGTTCCTGTATAAGTTGAATCAGCCGCATGTTTCTTTGAGCTGAAATCGAGATGACGTGCCTCTCCGCACACAAGAGCGTGAGTATTAAAACGAACTATCTGGTTAGCCGGATAAAAACCCAATCCCCAATCTTTTCTACCCTGAAACTTTTCGTAGTTGAAAGATATACTTGAATCAGATTTATCGAGGACAATCTGACAGTTAGCAGAGATATATCCGTCGCTATATGGTTCCATTTTGTCAGGGTCATAAGTTGTTCCTTTTTGAATCGTATAAACAGAATTTTGCCCGACTAAGTCAATACTTCCTTTCAATTGCCAATCAACAAAATAAACGATTAGTTTGTTGCGGGCTGAATCCCTGTAAAAGTAAACCCTTCCCCTGTCTCTTGGCACTGTATCTTTCCATTGGGATAAATAGCCGTCACCCCAGAGTGGTGCTATGACAGGCAGGTTGGATGTATGATTCATTAATATATCCGCAGGATTTGACTCAGGGTTAACGCTCAGTGTTGTAGCCATCAGGTATCCCCAATCGTCATTAGTCGGGTCTGTCGTACCGTCAGTTTTGCTAAATCGGGAACGAATGAACCAATCCATACTTTGCGAATTGTAGCAATTTGGGAAAGAGTAATTATTTGATAAAACTTTTCTTCTTGGCGGTGTGGAATTATCATAATGATACCTGCTGTTGGAAAGCATAATAGCACCGTTAGAGAAAACATAGAAGCTGTCGTACTTCAATCCGTTGTAAATAAAATCGAATCCGATGGGTATTGGTCCTGCAAAGACATCATCAACTGAATCCTTGTTGTCAGGGAAGTTAAGATGACGGAAGTATCTGTAACCGTCTTTCTTTTGTTCATCAGATTCGAACCAAGATTTTGGTTTTTGGTTTGGACCGGAAAAAATTCTTCGCCAGTTCGAGGCATCTTCGGTAGTATCCACTAATGAATAATCAGGTGCCCATGGTTTACCTGCCCTGTCGCCACTCGTAACAAAGTAATAACCGGTGGAAATAGCCGCCTGGTCTTTAGCATTTTCCAAAGGTGTGCCTATCCTTTCGAAAGGGTAAGGATAGCTTGTCTGCCATGGACCGAAATCGTTTGCCTCGACAAGTTGGCTTTTTCGCAGGTTTTGTTCTTGTTTATCCTGTGCAATAGTTGGTATAATAGCAAATGCTGATATTAAAATCGTAACAATCAAATTTTTCATAACGAACTCCCACAATCAATTAACAATTAACAATTGACAATTAACAATGAACAGATAACAATAATAAATTATAAAACTGTTTCTTATGGTCTTAGCCCCCTAGCGACTTTTTTTGAAATCCTACTTTCTTATCAAAGATATATCAACCCTTCTCCCTTCTCCCTTTTCCCTTTTCCCTTTTCCCTTTTCCCTTTTCCCTTTTCCCTTTTCCCTTTTCCCTTTTCCCTTTTCCCTTTTCCCTTTCAAAATAAGAATCCCCCTGCCTGAAGGCAGGCAGAGGGACTTATTTCAAAAAATAATATTACTTTTTAATATTATTTTACTAAGGACATTTTGCCTGTCAGAACATTTTCATCAACAGTAAGTCTGTAGATGTATGTTCCGCTGGCAACTTTGTTACCAGTATTGTCTTCAGTCTTCCAGTCGTATGAGTAAAAACCGGCAGAAAGCTTGTCGTTGACCAATGTCTTAACAACCATGCCATAAACATCGAGTATCTCCATTGATACATTTGCATTCTCAGGAATCGAGAAGCTAACTGTTGTACCATCGTTGAATGGATTTGGTTTGTTAGGCATTAATACAATGCTACCCTTTTCGGTATAAGTCAAAGTAACGATATCGGAAAAATCGTCGCAAGACTGAGTTCCGTCGAGGTCAACTTGTCTCAACTTGTATTGATATGTCGTATTTGGTGTAACGTCTTTATCTACGAAATTGTATTCGTGAGGAACGTTCGATGTTCCATGACCGTTTACAAATTCAGGTAAAGTATTCCAAGCACTGTTTTCAGCACCGACAACTTTTCTTTCAACATAGAATCCGTGGTTGTCTAATTCGGAAGCTGTTTCCCAAATCAGGTCTATTGAACCCTGACGAACTGAACCTTTGAAGTAAGTTAACTCAACAGGAATATCGCAATCCTTGAATGGATATGTCGTACTGTAAGTTCTTGGTCCCAGATAAGGCACCAACAACGGCAACCATGTACCGCGTGATACTGTAGCTGTTTGACCGTCAAACGGAGTATAACCCTGATGGTCCATATGGGCAAATGACGGGTTACCGATAGTTGCCATGAATTGTTCCCATGCACCACTTCCAAGACCGTTTTCGAATGCAAAGAAGTTCTTGTTAGTTTGATTACCGAATTTCTCCCTTACTCTGAATGTTTTTTCAATATTCAGATAAATACCTGCACTACCGTTTTTATCAGCAGTTTGAGGGGTGTGGAAGTAAATGTTCGTGCAACGCATACCGACTCTCGATTTCGAAGCACCGAGTTCGATACCGGCTTCAGCAAGCTGAGCTATTGCAACCCAATAAGTACCCTTCTTCAACACGATTGGATTTGGCAATGTAACAAATACGAATTCATTTAATATGAGATTAGAGTCAAGTATCATATCGTCTCCACGCTGAACCTGAATCAATGAGCCCGGAATCTGATTTGACGGAATTTGGTCGCCATCAAACATTCTATAAGTAATCCAATCAGGATGTGCATTCTTTGATGCAAAGTAAGCACCATATCCAAAGATTGTATCTTCTGAAGTTAATTCGAACTTCACGGCGATATTTCCTGAACCTCCATCACCACCGGGGTCTCCAACTTCCCACATAGGATATGTTGACATCCAGTTAGCATAGCTGAGTCCACCCATTTTATAACCTCTCATGGTAAGACCTCTGCCAAATTCACCAACCATTTGGGCAACATCATTTGTTGCTTTACGTAAATTATTTACATCCGCTACAGGATGATAAGCAAACATAGGACCGAAAGTTATGTTAATGGTACTATAAGTCGTATCATTTTTAGGTTCCAAATCACCATATGGTACAAATACATCGCCGATTACGATATATCTCCCCGGAGGTGAAAGCCGTGCATTCCAGTTCGGCATTGTTATCGGTTCGTCTGAACCAGGTCTCAGGAACGGAATCTGTTTTGTTCTGCAATAAATAGGCAGTTTTCTCATCAATTGCCATCTTGCAGAGTCACGTGCATTTTGATTTTTGGCCCTGAAAAGAGCCATCATGTCTTCATAATCCGGGTCTTCAGGAGAACCTCTCCAAACCCAAGCATCTTCAAGGTAGTACAAAGCATTAAAGTCTGATTCTCTGACAATTGATGCTTTTACCCAGAACGAAGGTGCCTGTTTGCTTGTATTATTACTTAATGATAATCTGATTGGTATAGCTGTCGCCTGACTTGCAGGAGTGATAGTATAGGGCCAATCTGCTTCAATTTTGCTCATTTCAACGTCAACAATTTCCTGGTTCGAATAAAGAATTCTGATGTTATCAACATAGAACGGGTCTTCATCGTCGGCTATAGTTGTTGGCGATATCTGATTGTTTCTTGCATAGACTCTAATCCTGAATCTGAAGTGTTTGCCACCATCAGCAGGAGCTGTAATGAATGTATCGGGTATTGGGATAAATATCTTCCTGTATTCAAAATCAATACCGTCATCATAGAAATCATATCTCAAACCATTTGGAGTCCTGTTACCTGAGTAAACAGGTGGAGCCATTGCGGAGTCTTTATCTGATTCGAGGAATCCAACCATATAACCGCCACCGCCGAATAGCGTAAAGGCAGCCATTTTAGTTTCTTCCGGTGCACCTTTCCTTCTTTGGTGTTTTCTCCAGTTATCATTAGCTATGTTAGTGATTAATGTACCATCTCTCCAGTTAAGTGAAGGCTTTTTAAACTCAACATGAATTTGGTCACACAACTCGTTTGATGTAGAATAACCATAATTTGGGTGATAAACGGCATACCAGTTGGAAACTACGATTCTGTGTTCGCAACCAACCAAAGTACCATCGCACCAGCCTCTTTCCCAGTCATCCAATTTAGTTGTTCTTTGGATGGCAAGAGTTAAAACTGCTCCTGTTTTATTTAACAGGTCAATTGGGAATGAACGCATTTCGTAACCGCCCCAGGCACCAATACCGACAACTGATGGTGGTGGTCTGTGTAGTTTTATCGTTGGTGAAGAAATTTTCAGTCCAGGATAAACTTCACTGTTTTGTGTCAAATAATCACCTCTTGGTGGCAATGGATTTCTCGAAACCGTTTCACCTGTTACAACAGTTGCTCCAACACTAACCCATTTAAACACGGATGGGATTGGTACCGGAGAATTATTTGCATCGGGTACGACATGGAATTCCGTTACGTCGTCAATAAATGGCTCGTCATTCGGAATGTGTCTCATAACCCAGAACCTGATGTTCAAAGTATCATCAAAGGGCCATTGGTCTCCTAATGATTCACCTGTTGACGGGTCGGATGGGTCAAGCATTAAAAATGCCTTCATCAATCCAATGTTCGAAAGGAACAAGTCATTCGGCTCAAATGGCGGGAAGTAAACTTGGACAAATCCGTATGGTGGAACACCGTCCCACGGTGCTTTCAAAGCTTTAGTTGCTACATCATAATACAATGTGTTTAATGTATCTGCCTCGTAATTACCACCAGAATATTTAACTACCGATAAGATAATTTTTTCAAAAGCTTCTTCACCGCGTCTGTTTGCAACTGCATTCTTGTCAACTTTAACATATTTATTATATAATGGTCTTCTTGTTGATTGATTGATAATAGCACAACGAACACGGAATGCCAAATCCTGAGGCATATAGTTCTTTTGGTTTGGACCCTGAATATCGTTTGTCAGGTTTTGAACGATTGCAACAGGTTGTAACTGACCTACCTGCTCATGACCTGCAAGAATTTCAAAATCCGGTGCCTGCGATGTTAAGACTGCTTCGGTATAAGCCGGCTGGTTCATTTCCTGTTTTCTAACTCTGAATGCAAGGTCAACAACTCTCAAAGTATTCTTCCATTGTTTGAACCTTACTGCTTGTGTCGGGTCAGGATAACCTGTGTGGTCGGAAGTAAAGTACTTTGACCACATATAAGTATTTTGGTTATAATCAGCAGCCCATGGTATTGTTCCTGTATATGCAGGATCTGTTTTCAATTGTTTTGAATCGAAATTCAAATGACGTGCAATACCTGAAACAGCACCATAAGTATTGAATCTTACTAACTGATTTGCAGGATAAAATCCCAAACCGTAATCCTTACGTCCCTGGAATTTTTCATAATTAATTGTTACACTCATATCTGTTCTGTCAAGTACTATTTGACAGTTTGCGGAAATGTAACCATCGTTAAACGGCTGCATGGCATTTGCATTGAACTGGCTTGCTGAACCGGTTGTCCCGATTGTATAAACTGGAAAACCTGCGATAGTGATAGGACCTTTCAACTGCCATTCCACAAAGTAAACGACTAATTTATTACCTGTCGGGTCTTTGTAAAAGTAAACTTTACCTCTGTCTCTCGGTTGCTCGTTGATAGCATCCCATTGAGACAAGTAACCGTCACCCCAGAAAGGTGCAATCATAGGCAAGTTCCTTGAACTTATACTAATGTTAGGAGGAGCCGCTGTTGCGAAAGAAGCAACAGATACCTGCGAACACATATCCCACATAAAGTTATCGAGTGTTGCATCGGCTGTACCATCACCTGAACGACCGCCTCTGATAAACCAGTCATAGCTATTAACGTTATAGCAGTTAGGTGTACTATAATTGTTGGATTCAACTTTTCTGACAGGTGGATCATCGTTTGTGTATTTATACCTGCCGCAACCGAGCATAATCGCACCGTTCGACAAAACATAAAAACTGTCAAATTTCAAACCGCCGTATTCAAATTCGAATCCAATTGGAATTGGACCTGCATATACGTCGTCAGTTGAGTCCAAAGCATAGGTGCCTGATGTACCAAACTCTCTGTGACGGAAAAATCTGTAACCGTCATTTTTACGTTCTGGTGCATCATACCACGAAACAGGGTTTTGCCTCGGACCAGAAATAATTCTTTTCCAGTTCAAAGCATCTTCAGTAGTATCAATGAAAGAGTAATCAGGAGCCCATGGCTTTCCTGCTCTGTCTCCGCTGTTAACGAAGTAATACCCTGTTGATACGCCTGCCTGTGCTTTCGGGTTGTTGATAGGGTCACCTGTGGTAATAAACGGTATCGGATAGCTCGTTCCCGGAGCCGCACCGCCAAAGTCCACAAGGGCACTCTTTCGAAGCACTTCAACTTTGTATTCTTTACCGTCTTCAGCGTACATGTTATATGCTAATAGCCAGACGCTAATAACAGTAAGAAGTAAAACGAATCTCTTCATAATGATTCCTTTAAATTGGTTAAACAAAATATAATTAGTTATTTTAAACATTTTATTGATTAAACATTTTTTATTTATCTTTATCTTTTCCATCTCCAGCCCCTGTCTTCATACTCGAAAATCCAGCCGGCTATTTTTCCTTCATCGAAAGTCTCAAAATTATCCCAATATTCCCTTGTGTATGTATATCTCGAACTAGTCTCGTTCTCAGGAATATTATTTGCTTGATTGACTATTTCCTGAATCCTTTTTTGCCATTCGGCAAAACTCTTTGGTCTCAAATCAACCCAGGCATCCCTGCTCCACTCTTCAATTTTTTCAGGTGTAATGTCAATCGGTTTATCGGTTCTTGAAGGAATTTTTACATCAAATCCCTTGATATAATTCTTCCCGTTGGGAAGTAAGACGACTAACCCGATCGAAAGCATTTCCGAACGAAGTTTCGAATCCGATTCAATTAATGCTTTCGCTTTATCCGATAAATCCTCAGGAGAATACGAATTCAATTTATTCATTCCTCCTACAATTTTCCTCAGTATATAAGCTTCGAACAAAAGCTTGGACAATCTTGGCGGTCCGAGCATCTCAAAAGCTATACTATCAACATTATTTTCCTTTTCAAGTTTCTTTATTTTTTCTAATGCCCTGTTGTAAAGCATTCCTCCTCTGTACGTTGGTCCCAATGTAAAAGCATCGAGTCCTTGCACAATATCATGACCTGAATTCCCGGACATTAACTCATAAACAACATATTCGGCAATTTCTTCGGGAGTTATTATCTCCATTTGTCCCAATGCACCTATTGCCTGAAACTCACCTTTGGAAAAAATCCCATTTTCACCGGTATCAATAAAAACCGATTTGTAATTTTCCCCAGTTGCCAAAATCTTATCAGTTTGTTCAAAATCAAATTGACCGGTTGCTTTGTAAGCATCGTTCAATGTCATGTCGCAAAGAGGAATCGGCTTTCCCTTTCTCATTACGGTATCATAAGCAATTTTCTTCCATGCAATTGCCGCCGTAGGTTTAATCTCCTTGATAATCGGACCTTCAGGTGTTCTTGCCATTAAAAAAAGAAGCAATGATTGAGCACCTGCTACCGAAGATTTTGCAAGAAGAACCCTCGAGGGTCTTTCCTCACTGTGAGTATATGGAATATTAAGCCCCATACCTCCGGTTCCGGCAGTCCCAACTTTCAAATACAATTTTACCTTACCGGCAAGCAGTCCTTTTTGTAATATCTGGATGTGCCTAATCAGTTTCGGCACATACATGCTTATCATAAGCCGCTCCACATCTTCAGATTTCACATCATCCGATTCGATGGATTGATTCACGGTTTCCGTTGTCTGATAAATGTTCTGATAAGCTATTGCCGTCGCCGTATTGATACAGTCAATAACAATATCCGGTTTGCTGTCAACAACAAATCTATATAAAGCAGAATCGTTCAAAATTTCACTGCTAAGCTGGTCAAATATGTCTTTGACTGCTCCCTTTCGGCTTACTGTATCGGAAATAACTTCTTCCCAATTTTTATCTTTCCATTCCATCCTCGTAAAGATGTTTCCCCATACCGGTACAAACATTTCAGGATTTGACTTCGGATATTCTCTTCGCAATTGTTCGCAAGCATCCTCTGCCTCTTCCTTCTTTAATGATGAAATAATTATTCGCTTAGGTCTATGTTTCATTAATTCGTGACAAATCGCTGAGCCAACCAATCCCCATCCGCCTAATATCAAAATACTCGAGTCTTCAATCTGCATTCTCTATAACCAAATATTCTATATAAAACAATAATATTAATAAAAAAACAAACTACAAATTAAGAAAATCTATGAACCTGTGCAAAATCTTTAAATTGTGTTAAGAAAATAATGTTAATTTAGCTTTCGCTCGAACCCATTTTTCAAAGAACATTTACATATTAAAATTTATATAACTATCAACTTATCATCGTACAATTTCAATTTACAAATTTAATTAAATTTCGCAATTTTCTTATATACAATGACACATTTACCTTCAAATCGTCTCAGAAATATATATATATAATAAGGAAAAATCTACAAACGACAGATATTGTGCTATGAACGACATGATTTCAACGGTAATTGTCTTAAAAAAATCAACAAAACATTAAAAAAATGATGACTTTTGCTGTATTTTCGCTGATTATGAGGATAATTTAATACGAATTTCATCAGATTTTCACTTTTTTTACTGTAAAGCTCCACTAAAATTTAAGACTGTTAAGATTTTTTACAAAAATGCGTGAACAATTTCACTAATTTAGAATTTTTAAAATTACTAAAAATTGAATAAAATGAAATATATTTTTATATGTATGGCAGTTTTCTTATTTACCTGTACAGAGCAATCATCAATTAATGAAAAAGTTAAATTTGAGTCTGTCAAAATTGGTAATCAAATCTGGATGTTGAAAAATCTCGATATTGAACGTTTCAGAAATGGTGATATTATTCCTCAAATTACTGATTCTGCCAAATGGGCAAACACTCAATCACCCGGCTGGTGCTATTTTGATAATGACCCCTCGAACGGAAAAATTTTTGGTAAATTATATAACCGATACGCAGTCGAAGACAAAAGGTGCTTGGCACCTGTTGGCTGGCATATTCCAACAGAAAAAGACTGGGAAGAACTTGAAGAATTCTTAGGTGCTGACTCTGTTGTTGGAGGAAGTTTAAAAAGTACAGGGACAATTGAAAACAAAGACGGATTGTGGTTTGCACCAAACACTGGAGCAACAAATAAAAGCGGTTTTTCAGCTTTACCAGGAGGATACCGGTATCCTGACGGAACTTTCTTTGGACTTGGATACTACGGCTACTGGTGGGCTTTTACAGGAGTTGATACAAATAACACATGGCATCGCTTCCTGCACTATCAGGGCTCTTATATTCATTATCTCGATTACGGACCAAATGCAGGGCTATCTATAAGGTGCCTTAAGAATTAGAAATAAAAACTTTCCAAATGTATTTAAGATTTGGAAAGTTTTATTAATGAATACTTTTAGAACCTCTATTTAATTACAGTAAACTTCTTAGTGCTATTTACCCCATTGCCTTTAACTAAAATTGTATAAATTCCACTAGTTAAATTGTCAGAAGGTATATTAACCATATTCCCTCCTTTGTCTAAAAACCCGGAGTGCAAAGTATTAATTTGCCTGCCGAGATTATCGAAAAGCTCAATTACTATATTTGCTCCTTGAGATAATTCAAATGTTAAATATCCCTTGTCACCGAGATATAATGGATTTGGGAACAAATTAATATTTAAATCATTATAACCATATTCGTTATTTATGTATGAAACAATCTGACATAATGTTTTTACGGTATCAAGTTCCAGCGAATCAGGTCTGAAGGGCAGATGAAATTTAAAAGACTCAACTCTTTCGTTATTGACCAAGCTGTCAATGAAAACTGCATTATCGGGACCATAGAACTTTACCCACATTAAAGTATGAAATACATTTGGGATATCTTCTCCCTCCTGAAGTTGGGCTAAGCTAAGAGTAACTTCATAGTCCTGATTTTCAACAATTTTCCTCGTTGAATTAGTAACCTGATAAACAGGATGTCCTGCTTTGTAAATCCATTGATTGAAAAAAGTATCCAAATCCACAGCAGGATTTTCAAATTTCGATTTCAGAAAATTTTTGAACTCTTCAGTATCTAATGATTTGTAACCATAAACATCGAACATTTCCCTAAGAATCTCAAGGAATTTCTCTTTACCTAACATTACCCCCAGCATGTGATAAACACTGCCTGCCTTCATATATGTTGTTGCATAATTAAAAACATTGTCAATTTCGGGAGCATAAATTGGCGGCTGTAGATTTTGTGCATTGTAATATAAATAAGTCTGCATTTTACCCATGATTGCCCAATCATAACTTAATGGATTATTTCTTCCCTGCCATAGAGTCTCACTCCAAACGGCACCACCTTCATTAATCCAGATATCGTTCCACGAAGCACAGGTAATCAAGTCTCCAAGCCATTGATGAGCCATTTCGTGTGCAATGACAAGCTGATTGCCATTATCAGCATTTCCACCCCATCTGTTTTTTTTACGCAACACGTTTCTGTGCAATGTTGTTATTGTCTGATGCTCCATTCCTCCGAACCAGCAATCCAGCACAGCAACCATCCCGTATCTTTCATAAGGATATTCACCGAATATTGTCGAATAAAATTTCATCATATCCACACTGTTGCGAAAAGCATAAGTCGCATTATGAGTCATGCCATCACTGCTCGTATCCTGAAAATCCCTTTCCCAGATATAATATTCGATTTTAATGGAATCATCGGGATTGCTTACTCTTTTATACCAATCGAAATAATAATGATATTTGCTTGCAGCTGCATGCATTAAGTAAGTTGTGATCGGATAATTATGCTCCCAATAGTATGTAGTAGAATCTCCAATATCAATTTTATTCTTTAAAATCCCATTTGATGTTACAGTATATCCCTTCGGAACTTTTACTGCAAAAGTGCTAAATGCCTTATCATAAGGTCTGTCGTTGCATGGCATCCAATACCTTGCATCAATCGGTTCCGCCATAGTATAAGCAATTTTCTCTTCGATATACACTGTATCATAATCAGGAGGTGGTCCTAATTCTATTGGAGTACCCTTCTCATAAACATTAATTCCACCTTCATTTTCAGTTGAAGAAAAATTATATTTTATATCCAAAACAACTGTGTCTCCCGAATTAAATGGTTCATTGAAATTTACCTTCAAAATACCCATGGCTTTTTTATTTGAATTTGCCGAGGGTTGTCCATTTATTAATATTCGTTCAATATTCAGCAACATTGCATCGAGTTCGATAAAAGATAAATTATCTTCAAGAATAACAAGCTGAATTTTGTTTGTTCCGCTGAATGTGAGCAAAGTACCGTTCTCATAAGGTTTTGAAATTAAATCATACCAATCCATATATAAATCATAACTGAGAACATCATAGTTCCTTTTGTCAAGTTCGATGTATTCCTTCAAAAATCCGGGATTTTTGCTTTTAATCTGATGATTTGCGTAACCTGCCTTATCATAAACAAAGTTGCCGGGTTGCAAATAATCAGGCAATTCCTGAGCGAAAACAACATTAAATAATGTTACAATTAAAATCAAAGTATTTAATATTTTCATAAAAATTATTATACCTTTCAAAAAATATTTATTAATTTAGGTTTCAAAAATATAAATAATATTTTAAATTCCTTAATTAATTAATAAATTAGCAATAGGGGAGTTCTAAAAATTAACTTACTGAAAAACGAGTGAATATTCTTATTTTTGAATAATGAAAAAACAGCACAAAAAGAGGAAAAACCAGATGAATGACCAAAGATATAAATCAAGTGGC
>Ga0172369_10001343_pt1 | contig 35451 bp, 21 predicted proteins | sample LakKiv25m_FD_114539 | JGI IMG/M metagenome (GOLD analysis project Ga0172369, IMG submission 114539) | Freshwater microbial communities from Kabuno Bay, South-Kivu, Congo - kab_022012_11.25m | ecosystem: Environmental > Aquatic > Freshwater > Lake | place: Democratic Republic of the Congo... | reverse complement strand
TATAACAGTTGCGAGCATGCCCATATAATCCGCCGTAGTCCTGTCAACCCCCTGGCCCTCGGCAGTAGAACCTCTGTAGATATTGCCTCCGCCTATTACAATAGCGATTTCTACGCCGAGTTTTTTAACATCTTTTATTTCTTCAGCGATAGAGCGGGTTACCTCAGGATTTATACCATAGCCCTGTTTGCCCTGCAGCACCTCCCCGCTCATCTTAAGCACCACTCTTTTATACGCTGATTTTTTCTGCGTCATTTTATATCTTCGCCTACCTGAAGCCTCACAAACCTGCGGAGTATTATATTTTCTCCTGTCTTTCCTATGAGTTCATTCAGATAGTCTTTTATGGTTATCTTGTCATCTTTAACAAAAGGCTGATCTAAAAGACAGACCTCCGAATAGAATTTTTCCAGCTTCCCCTGGACTATCTTTTCCAGCACATTCTCGGGTTTATTTTTAACGCTTTCTTTTAAGACATTTTTTTCTCTTTCCAGGATATGACCCGGCACTTCTTCGCGGGACACATAGCTTGGAGACGTAGCTGCGATATGCATTGAAACATTTTTTACAAACTGTTTGAAGTCCTCACTTCTGGCAACAAAATCCGTTTCACAGTTCACCTCTAAAAGTACACCTATCTTGCTGTTTGAATGAATATACGATCCTATAATGCCTTCTTTGGTGCATCTTCCGGCTTTTTTAAGAGCTACAACCTGACCTCTTTTTCTCAATATATCAACTGCTATCTCCAGGTCTCCGTTAGACTCCTCCAAAGCCTTTTTGCAATCCATCATAGGCGCGTTGGTTTTTTCCCTTAATTTTTTTACTAAATCTGCGGTTATTGCCATATCAATACACCTCTTTCTATTCTGCTTAGCTCCTAGAGTATGCGCTTAAAAGCTTGCAGGATTATCAGTTTTTTGGTGATAACGGTTTATAACTCTTTTTTTTAACAGGCTTTATCCTTTTTTCCTCTTTATCTTTAACGGGAACTTCTTTTATCGCTTCAACAATCTTTTCTGATTTTTCTTTATCTGTAATATCCCTTGCGTCTTCCTCTTCCTGCAACCTTGCTAACTCTGCAGTATTAGATTCATCAAACAGCTTTTTGCCTTCCACAATGCTGTCTGTAATAAGCCCTGTCAAAAGTTTAATAGAACGCATCGCATCGTCATTCGCAGGTATAGGATAATCAATCAGGTCAGGATCAGCGTTTGTGTCTATTATGGCTACTATGGGTATGCCGAGTTTCCTGGCTTCTTTTACCGCAATATCCTCTTTTTTAGCATCCACAATAAAAAGCGCGCCTGGCATTTTCTTCATGCTGACTATGCCCTGCAGGTTTTTTTTCAGTTTATCCATTTCTTTTGTCAGTATCGCTTTTTCTTTCTTGGTAATAGCGCTGAAGGTGCCATCTTTCTGCATGGCTTCAATTGCTTCCAGGCGTTTTATGCTATTGCGTATGGTCTTGAAATTGGTCAACGTGCCGCCTAGCCATCTATCTTTTATGTAGTACATGCCTGAGCGCTGGGCCTCCTGAAATATAAGATCCTGAGCCTGGCGTTTTGTGCCTACAAAAAGGACTGCCTCTCCTTTTGACGCAAGATCTTTCATATAATCCCTTGCTTTATTCAGGTAGTCTACTGTCTTTTCAAGGTCTATTATATATATATTACTTCTTTCCCCGAATATATACTTCTTCATTTTTGGGTTCCACCTGCTCACATGATGGCCAAAATGAACCCCTGCTTCCAATAATTGTTTAATTAACTCTGTGTCCACATTACCTCCTTATAAATTTCTGTTTTTGTTAGACGGAGTATTATATAATACAATACTTTCTATTTCAAGCTATTTCTTACCTTAGCCTGGACTTAAACTGGAGTTCATAAAGATGCTTATAAACGCCTGATTTCTGTAATAATTCGTCATGAGTGCCTGTTTCTACAATCTTTCCTCCTTCAAATACCACTATTTTATCTGCGTGCTCTACCGTAGAAAGCCTGTGAGCGATTACTAATACGGTTCTGTTAGTCATTAGCCTGTTGATTGCCTCCTGAACCAGCTTTTCAGATTCAGTATCCAGCTGGCTTGTAGCTTCGTCAAGGATAAGGATAGGCGGATCTTTGAAAAGCGCCCTGGCAATGGCTATTCTCTGTTTTTCTCCGCCTGACAGTTTAATACCCCTGTCTCCCACGATTGTCTCGTATCCTTTTGGCATCTTCATGATAAAATCGTTTGCGTTTGCAGCTTTGGCAGCGTTCATTATAGTCTCTATTTTTGCGTCAGGCCTTCCAAATGCAATATTATTCTTTACAGTGTCATTAAAAAGTATTGTTTCCTGGCTGACAATGCCTATCTGTTTGCGTAAAGACTCCACTGTAAGATCTCTTATATCTTTGCCGTCAATAAGAATAGCCCCTTTCAAAGGATCGTAAAACCTCGGCACTAAATTCACAAAAGTAGTCTTGCCCGCTCCGCTCATTCCAACCATAGCAAGGACCTGGCCTTTTAAAAGCCTCAGATTAATCCCATCCAATATAACCCTGTCTTGATTATATGAGAAATTTATGTCTTTGAATTCGATTGAATCCTTAAAATCAATGAGTTCTGTTGCGTCTGCCCTGTTTTTTATAGCTATCTCCCTGTCTAACACATCAAAAACCCTGGTTATGGCCGCTGCTGCCTGAAGATTTATGCCATACAATCTTGAAAGCCTCTTAAAAGGATTGAGGAGAGAGAGCAATGCTGCCAGAAACGCTATAAACGCCCCTGCGCTTAAACGTCCTTCTATCACTTCTTTTCCACCATACCGCAATACTATTCCTATGCAAATTATCCCTACAAATTGTCCAAGCGGACTTATAATCGCTACGCGCTTAACCGATTTAATCATCATTTTAAAATATCTATTATTATAAGCCTTGAATTTCTCCCTTTGGTATTTCTCCGCCAGAAACGACTTCACAATACCTATACCGTATATTGTTTCAAAAAGAAGCGAATTTATATCAGACATGCTTTCCTGAGTAGCTGTGCTGATCCTTCTAAGCTTATTTCCTATCTTTATAACAGGGTATATTATCAGCGGAAATATAAAAACTGTAACAAGTATAAGGCCCAAAGAGATTGAAAAATAAACTTTTATCCAGATAAGAATAATTATGTATATAACAAGCTGAATAGGCTGCAATAAAAGGTCTGTAAGGCCTTCTGTAATAGAATTAACTATAATGCCTACGTCAAAGGTAACTCTTGATACCAGCTCCCCTGTTTTCACGCTTGAATAAAAATTGTTTGATAGAACGAGGAGCTTTTCGTATATAGCTTGCCTGACATCTTTAAGCACTGACTGGCCTAATACATTCATAAGCCAGGTTTGAATAAATAAAAACGCTTCTTTTATAAAAAATAAGATGGATACTATAATAACAAGCCAATTGAGCAATAAAGGCTTTGGGATACTATTTATCCTATCTATAATATGGAATAAAAAATCAGGTACATGGCTTGTTCCTGGCAATACTATATCCTTACCTGAAAGGATATTATCTACAACAGGTATTATCATACCTAAAGACACGCCTCCAAGACCTGATGAGATAATCATGCATATAATCGCAAATATCATGACCAATAGATGCGGTTTAACAAACTTTAAGAACCTTACATACTCTCTCATATTGGGGTTTATTTTATCACTCTGATTGACTTTTAGCAAGGTATTTGCTACCATGATATTTATGAAAAAAATAAGGGTCGGAGTGGTAGGTCTTGGCCGTTTAGGCTCTATACATGCTAAGATATATTCTACATTAGAAGCCGTAGAACTAGCCGGAATCTGCGATGTTGATGAAAATATAGCTAAAAATACCGCACAAACGCTCAAAACAACCTGGTTTACTGATTACAAAAAGCTTTTAGATGCCAATATAAAAGCTGTGAGCATAGTAACTCCCACGATGCTTCATTACGAAATAGCCAGGTTCTTTCTTAAAAATAAAGTCTGTGTCCTCATAGAAAAACCCATCACAAAAACCCTTAAAGAAGCCGGAGATTTAATAAAGATAGCCTCCAGAAACCGCCTTATAATTCAGGTAGGCCATGTAGAAAGATTCAATTCCGCTATCCAGGCAATAGAAAAACTTTCTAATAAACCAAGGTTCATAGAAGTGCACCGCCTTGGCCCGTTCACACCGAGAGTAAAAGACGTAGGCGTGGTTCTGGACCTGATGATACACGACATAGACATAGTCCTTGGCCTTACAAAATCTAAGGTTAAAAATATTGACTCTCTGGGCATGAAAATCCTCACAGACCATGAGGATATTGCAAATGCAAGAATCCGTTTTAAAAATGGCACTGTGTGCGATCTGACAGCCAGCCGCGTAACCAGCGACAGCTTACGCAAGATACGCATATTCCAGGACGATTGTTATATTTCCATAGACTACATGGCCCAAGAGGCTCTTATCTATAAAAAAATAAATAACCAGATAGTCTCGGAAAAGATAGATATCCAGAAAGAAGCGTCCCTCCAAAAAGAACTCGCGTCTTTCATAGACTGCGTAGCTAACAACAAAAGACCTGTTGTATCAGGCAAAGAAGCATACGAAGCGTTGAAAGTGGCTTTGGCTATATTGAAAAAAATCCATAAATGAAAAAAATAAAATTAATGATAATCGCCGGCGAAGCTTCCGGCGACCTCCAGGCTGCAAATCTTATAAAACACCTCAAACAAATCAATCCTCGTATAGAAATATTCGGCATAGGCGGCAAAAAGATGCAGGCCGAAGGCGCGGATATAATATACGACATAACAAATCTGGCCATCGTAGGATTTGTTGAGGTCATCAAACATCTGAGCACATTTAAAAAAATATTCAAGCATCTGGAAAATCTTCTTGAAATCAGAAAGCCGGACGCTGTAATCCTTGTAGACTATCCTGGTTTTAACCTGCGGTTCGCTAAAGCGGTAAAAGAAAAAAATATCCCTGTTATCTATTACATAAGCCCCCAAATCTGGGCGTGGGGAAAAAACAGGATCCATGAGATTAGAAAATGCGTGGATAAAATGATTGTCATATTCGGTTTTGAAGAAAGTATTTATAAAGAGGCCGGGATAAAGGTAAGCTTTGCAGGCCATCCTTTTTTAGACATAGTGAAGCCCGGCTGGAAAAAAGAAGAAACTCTTAAAATCTGCCACCTGAAGCAAGACTCAATAAAGATTGCTTTAATGCCTGGCTCCAGAAAAAAAGAGGTTGAACAACACTTGCCTTGTATGTTGCGCTCATGTGAGATTATTAAAAACAAAATCCCTAACGCAGAATTCATAATCTCCAGGATTAAAGAATTAGATCTGTCTCTTTATGATAAAATCATACATAGATCCGAAATAAAACCGCACTCCCTGGATAATAAGCCGTATGATGTTATGAATATAGCAGATCTTGTGATAGTTTCTTCAGGCAGCGCTACTCTGGAAGTAGCGATTATGGGAAAGCCTATGGTTATCGTATACAAAACATCATTTTTAACATGGCTTTTGGCAAAAAATTTAATTAAAATCCCGGATATAGGCCTTGTCAACATCGTAGCTGGCCGAAGGATTGTCCCAGAGCTTGTGCAATTTAAAGCGACTCCGGAAAATATCGCGGAAGAATCCATTGAAATCTTGAGTAACCACAAAAAAATCCACGAGATAAAAGAAAACCTGGGGAAAGTAAAAGTTAAATTAGGCGACCCAGGCGCTTCTTCCCGCGCAGCCCACGCTATCTGCAAGTTTTTAAATCTATAGAACTATTTACGTTTACGCTTAAATTTTATTAAGGAAGGACAACTGGTTTTCCAGGTTAAATTTTCCTATGCCATGTTCCGGGAGAACAGGATATTTACCCGTAAAACAGGATACGCAAAACTTATTCTTTGGCAAAGGCATAGCTTTATAAAGGCCTTCCAAGCTAAGGTATGCAAGACTATCAAGGCCTATGAATCTACGCGTTTCTTCTATTGTATGAGAAGAAGCTATCAGCTCTTCTTTGGTTGGAAAGTCTATGCCATAGTAACATGGCGAAATATGAGGAGGACAGCTTACCCTCATGTGGATTTCCTTTGCCCCTGCTTCTCTTAATGTGCGAATCCTGGCCTTGGAGGTAGTACCGCGCACGATAGAATCTTCTATAACAACCAGTTTTTTGCCTCTCACGACGTCTTTTATCGGATTTAATTTCACCCTTACGGATAAATCCCTTATGTGCTGAGCAGGCTGGATAAAAGTCCTGCCTATATAGTGGTTCCTGACCATTCCCACTTCCAGCGGAATGCCGGATTGCTCAGAATAGCCAACAGCTGCTGAAGAGCCTGAATCAGGTATAGCTATTACAAGATCCGCTTTACACGGCGCTTCTTTTGCAAGCTCCATACCCAGCCTTTTTCTGGCAAGGTGTACATTGTTGCCAAATATATTTGAATAAGGCCTTGAAAAATATATATATTCAAAAATACAGAACGAAGATTTCGGTTTTTTATCCGCCATATATACAGATTTAAGTCCTTTCTCCGTAATAAAAAGTATTTCTCCGGGCTCTATATCTCTAATAAATTCTGCGTGTATCAGGTCAAATGCGCATGTTTCAGACGCTACAACATACGCTCCATCAAGCCTGCCGAGAGAAAGCGGCCTGAAACCTCTAGAGTCTCTGACCGCTATAATCCCATCTTCGACAAGAAGCACCATGGAAAATGCGCCTTCCAGCTGCGTTATACCATCTTTAATCCTCTCTTTAAAATCTTTTTTCTTTGAATGGGCGATTGCATGAATAACTATCTCACTATCCATACTGGATTGAAATATTGCGCCTTGTTTTTCTAATCTTTTCCTGAGCGTCAAGGCATTTGTAAGATTGCCGTTATGTGCAACAGCTATATGGCCTGAAAGGGTTTCTACCAAAAATGGTTGGGCGTTTTTTATATTCGAAGAACCTGTAGTAGAGTATCTGGTATGGCCTATTGCGATATTGCCGCTAAGTTTTAAGATTTCTTCTTCGTTAAAAACTTCTGATACAAGGCCCATACCTTTATGTTCTCTGACGAGACGTCCGTCGGAAGTGACAATGCCTGTTGATTCCTGGCCGCGGTGCTGAAGCGCATAAAGCCCGAGATATGCAAGACGCGCAGCATCTTTATGGCCAAATACCCCGAAAACCCCGCATTTATCTTTTAAATAATCATTGGACATATTTTATCATTCCTACCTCTGTCCAACTTCGCAAGTTGCCCAATTGGGCAACTTGCGAAGTTGGACAGGTTTCAATTACTCCCATTCTATAGTCGCAGGCGGTTTAGAGCTTATATCATATGCCACCCGATTTACGCCTTTAACTTCATTTATAATTCTATTTGAAATTCTCCCTAAAATCTCATACGGCACCTTGGCCCAGTCAGCTGTCATTGCGTCCTGGCTGGTAACAATCCTTATTGCCACAACATTTTCATATGTCCTTTCGTCTCCCATAACGCCCACGCTTTTTACAGGCAAAAGCACTGCGAACGACTGCCATATGTTTTTATAACCGTCATATTTTTCCATTTCTTCCTGTACTATCAAATCCGCATTGCGCAAAATTTCCAAACGATCTTTTGTTATGTCCCCTATTATCCTTACAGCAAGGCCAGGCCCAGGGAAAGGCTGCCTGTGGATCATGGCGTCAGGAAGCTTTAATTCCTTTCCAAGGAGCCTTACCTCATCTTTAAAAAGGTCTCTCAGAGGCTCTATCAGCCTGAGGTTCATTTTTTTAGGAAGGCCTCCTACGTTATGGTGCGTTTTTATAGTAGCTGACGGCCCGCCTTTCGCAGAAACGCTTTCAATCACATCAGGATAGAGCGTGCCCTGACCAAGAAATTTTACATTGCCTATTTTTTTTGACTCCTCTTCAAACACCTTGATAAATTCCATTCCTATAATCTTGCGTTTTCTTTCAGGATCGTTGACGCCTTTTAATTTTTTTAAAAATCTTCCTTCAGATTTAGAAACGTGAAGGTTTACACGAAAATGTTTTTTGAACATAATTTCAACATACCCGCGTTCATGCTTACGCAATAAACCGTTATCCACAAAAATACAGTGGAGCCTTGGCCCTATAGCCTTATGTAAAAGAATAGCTGCCACGCTGGAGTCCACCCCTCCACTCAGGCCCAAGACCACCTTCTCGCTGCCTACCTTTTGTTTAATTTCCCCGATTGAGTTTCTTATAAATGAGGCCATCGTCCATGTTGGCTTAAGGCCGGCTATGTCGTATAAAAAATTCCTAAAAATCTGCGCGCCTTTTGGCGTGTGTATGACCTCTGGATGGAATTGTACGCCGTATATTTTTCTTACAGGGTCAGCCATGCTTGCAATATGGCTGTTTTTTGTATGCGCCAACACTATAAAGCCTCTGGGGGTTTCCTGAACCTTGTCGCCATGACTCATCCAAACTTTTTCTTTTTTCTGAAAGCCTGCGAAGAACCTTTCCTTTTTATTTAAAATCAGCTCCGCGTAGCCGTATTCCCTTTTTTTACTTTTGCCGACCTTCCCGCCCAAAGCGTAAGCCGTAAATTGCATGCCGTAACAAATTCCAAGGACAGGCACCCCTAGTTTAAAGATTGCAGGGTTTGCTTTGGGAGAGCCTTTTTCTGTCACGCTTGCAGGCCCGCCGGTCAGTATTATCGCTTTCGGGTTATATGATTTTATTTTTTCTATAGGAGTGCTGTAAGGCATTAAAACAGAATATACCTTGCACTCCCTGACGCGCCTGGCTATAAGCTGGTTATACTGCGACCCAAAATCTAAAATTACTACCGTATCTTTTCTCATATCATATCCCGCTTAAACAACTTTACATTCTTACAATGTTAGTTTGTAAAGTTGTTTAGATTTTTCCTTTACATGCTTTAACGCAAACCCCGCATATAAATTGGTCTACTAAACGCTTATCCCTGAATTCTTTTAATTTTTCAAAACACTTTATATGGTCAAAATCTTCTTTTTTTTCTTTTATAGCGCCTGCGGGGCAAATGTTTATGCAGGCCCTGCATTCACCGCAACTTTCTTTCAGCGCCTGATCCGGCTCAAGAGGCATGTTTGTAAGGATTGTAACAAGCCTGAACCTGGCCCCTATTTCAGGGTTCACTAAAAGATTATTCCTGCCTATAAAGCCGATGCCTGATAATTCTCCTATTTTTTTATGAGAAAGATGACTGGTTTGTTTTGCCCAATCAACTATCTGGGACGCAGGCACCGGCAATGCCCTGTAACCCCGGCTCTGTATAAAATTAGAAACTTTAAAAGCAATCTGATCTAATATAGCATTTGCCTGTCTATAATGATGATAATAAATCTTGGTGGGAAAACTCGTTATATCTTCTAATATCCCATCAGAAAGCCTCAAGCCTAAGGATATAGTATAATCTAAATCCTTTAAAGTTTCATCAGAAAAGAGAAATTCTTTTTTTATAGGCTTGACGGAAGCTACGCCGAAAAGAGATACGCCTAAATCCTGCGTAAACTTCTTTAATTCATCTTTTAATTGCATATCTGACCGCCTTCACCTCTCCGTTCACCGAACGGGGAGGTTTTTACTAGATTTTTCTTCTAAGATATATCATAAGTATTGATATTGCCACAGGCGTCACGCCTGAAATCCTGGACGCCTGGCCCAGATTTACAGGACGTATCCTGGAAAGTTTTTCCACTATCTCTTTCGAAAGGCCGGGGATATCTTTAAATTCAATAGCTTCCGGTATTTTTATATATTCTATCTTTCTGAAATTCTCGACCTCTTTTAACTGCCTGTCTATAAAGCCTCCGTACTTTACCTCTGTCTCCACTCCATGAATTTCGCTATCGGAAAGGGATATTTTACCACTTTTATTTATTTTTTCCAGCATATTAAAATTCACCCCGGGCCTTTTTAACAGGTCAAACATGCTTGTTACATTATTTATAGGGGTTATGCCTAATTTTCTTAAGCTGCTGTTAATTTTAGCGTTCGGATACAATTTTATTTCTTTCATTTTTTCCATAGCTTTATTTATGTTATTTCTTTTGGAAAGCATTTTCTTATATTGCTTCTTTCCTATAAGGCCCAGTTTCTTATAGCCTGATTCCATAAGACGCCGGTCAGCATTGTCCTCTCTCAATAAAAGCCTGTATTCGACTCTTGAAGTAAACATCCTGTAAGGTTCACTTGTGCCTTTAGTAACAAGATCGTCTATTAAAACGCCTATGTAGCTTTCTGAGCGATCTAATATAAAAGGCTCTTTTAATTTTACCTTCAGGCTGGCATTCACTCCTGCAATAAAACCCTGAGCCGCTGCCTCTTCGTAGCCAGTAGTACCATTTATCTGACCGGCATGAAAAAGATTTTTTATTAATTTTGTTTCCAGCGCAGGCGTTAACTGCGTGGGATCTACATAATCATATTCTATACCGTATCCCGGGACAAGTATTTCAGCCTTTTCAAGGCCTTTAATGCTTCTCAGCATCTCTAGCTGAACATCCAAAGGAAGGCTGGTAGATATCCCATTCGGATAGTACTGGTTTGTTTTCAACCCTTCCGGTTCTAAAAATATCTGATGGGAGTCTCTATCGCTGAACCTTACTATTTTATCTTCTATAGAAGGGCAATACCTGACGCCTGTGGAGGTGATCTTTCCTGTATAAAGCGGAGAGCGGTCAAGATTATCGCGTATAATCTGATGCGTTTTTTTATTTGTATGCGTGATATAACATGCTACTTGTTTTCTTATTATCTTTTCGGTTGAAAATGAAAACGGTGTTATTTGGAGATCGCCTGATTGTTTTTTTAATTTAGAAAACCTTATCGTCCTACCGTCTATCCTGGAAGTAGTGCCTGTTTTAAGCCTTGACACATGGAACCCGAATGATTTTAAATTTTCTGAAAGGCCAAGAGAAGGAGGATCTCCTAACCTGCCGCCGGGGGTATGATTAAGCCCTATATGGATAAGGCCGTTCAAAAAAGTCCCTGGCGTCAGGACAACCGTTTTAGCTTTTATAAAAACTCCGCTTGCAAGTTTAACACCTACTGCAGCGCCATTTTTAACAAGTATTTCTGAAACAGCTCCTTCCAATAAATCCAGGTTCCCGGTATTTCTGACAACGCCTTGCATATATTTTAAGTACATCGCCCTGTCTATCTGAGCCCTGGATGACCAGACAGCAGCACCTTTACTTCTATTTAAAATACGAAACTGTATGCCGCAAGCGTCAGCTGCCTTCCCCATTTCTCCGCCAAGAGAATCAATCTCTTTAACAAGCTGGCCCTTGCCAATGCCTCCTATGGCAGGATTACAGGACAAATACCCTATTTTATCAAGGCTCATAGTGATAAGCAGAGTCTTAGAACCCATTCTCGCTGCAGCCAGGCATGCCTCTGTGCCCGCATGCCCTGCCCCAATAATTATAACATCATATATTTCCTTCATAATATCACAGCCAAAAACTCAGAATGTTGACAAAACTTACATTGTACAAGTGTCAAGTTTAGGGAATGAGTTCTTTCATGGCGTTTTCGAGAGATTTTTCAATAGCAGCTTTGCCGCTTCCGGTAAGATACTTTGTGACATTTTCTCTGAACCTGGTGGAAAGCCACTTTATCTGCGGGGAGTTTACAAAACCTCCTATTTCGAATTCAAAATCCTGGTATAAAAGCTTTTCTCCTACAAGCATAAACAACAACCTGAGCTTAAACGACTCTTTAAGGAGCGCGGTAGAAAGCCTTGCCGATATAATGCCGTTTATCTTTTTTGTAGGTTTCAGCTTTATGTCTCCGTTTAGAACTATGTCATCTCCGATAATAATAAGCTTATTAAACAAGATATCCTTATTTGTCCATGAAAATTCAATCATGGAAGAAAGGCTTTTAAAATACGTATTTTTAAGAGACGGTACGCTTAAGAAATCTGAAACCATGCCGAGCAATTTTATATTCTTTAAATACCCGTCCGGTATGTTCAACCTTCCGGATAAACATGGATTCATCCCGCTGTTAAAAACTCCTTCAAAATCCAGCGCGCCTTTTAAATCATAACTCAAATTTTGCGCTTTCGCGAATTCGGCTATATCCAGCTTATAGATTTTAAAATCTAACAGCAGTTTTGGCAGGCGCTTCTGAAAATCCACATAGCCGTTCGCTTTCATAATACCTTTATACATTGATAAATTCAGGCGGCTTAAATAAATTCTTTTTTTACCTGCGTACAGCAGCGCTTCGAAATCAGATATATTCAAGCTGATCTTTCTGTCCAATGCATTTGTTTCGCAGTTTATGTTTTTCGCCAGCACAGATAATACCTTTTTTGAAAAAATGCACGATAAATCGCTCATCACCACGCTGGTATAAGAAGTTTTCCTGGGATTAGCGGATTCGAGCTTCTGCATCTCAAATACCATTTTGCCTTTTATGGATTTTTTAGACCCTGTTCCTAAAAAATTAACGCTGAAGTTTACAGGGTTGAGGCTTCTCCTGGATGCGATCTGGCCAGGATATGAAATAAGGTTAAATTCGATGCGCGGAGATTCAAAATCAGATATCCTGCATTTGACTCCGATTGGAAAATTATTCAGAAAAAAATCCAGGTTATTGACAATCAGATTGTCTTCTGTCATTATCAGGCTGCTGGAGAGATTATTTATTTTGCCTATACCCGGCACATTTATTTCTTTTGATGTGATATTAAAATCCGCAACCGGATTTTTCAGATAATTATTCACATTGCCTTTTATATCTATATCAAATTTGTCCGAATCAAGCGTCATATCTCCTATGGATATAACATCAGGGGTTAGTATGCCGTCCAGTTTGTAGTCTATCCGGCCGATAAAGTCTGGTTTTTTAAAAACGACCTCTCCTTTAAATTTTATGTCTTTGTTCTTTTTAAGCACGCTTTTATTCATCAGAAGCTGCAGTATATTAAACCTTGCATCCAGCTTTTCTATTTCCACATAAGATATATGCCTATTTTTATCTTTTATTTTTATATCGCTTAATATTATCTTGCCATAAGGCATAAATTTTATGTCGCCTATAACGACGTCTTTATTTAAAATTTTTTCGGATTCTTTTTCTATAGCAGCCTTCATTTCCAAAAACTGCCCCATGAAGATAGCAGGGAGATTAAAAGAGGCTATTATCAAAGATATGATAAACAGGACGGTTAGGGACTTACTGGGTAATCTTGATGAAGAGCTGGTCATTTCTGTAGACCTCGATATTATCTATATAATACCTTATTTTAAATTTATTACGAGAGGGGCTTTTATACGAGGTCTCCTTGTATTCTTGAAAAAGAAGGAACAGCGGCGTGGAAAAAAACTCTTTTTTGATATCTTCAAGCATATTCTTCTCTCCAAATGCGGGATCCGCGATCTCTTCTATTATCTTTAACATGTATGCTTTCGCAAAGACGTTCGCTTTTGAATCAGGGTAAGATTTTACATATCCTGCGAAATCTTCGATAGCGTCATGATACATCTTATTGTCATAGTAGTATTCCGCTATTGCAAACGTTGACCTTTGCGCAAGCGGGCTTTTTGGAAAATCTCTTATAACGCTCCGGAACTCCAATAACGCAAAATCAGGCTGTTTATTTTTAATATATCTGATAGCTGCGTCATACCTGGCCCTTGCATATTCTATAGCATAAAGCTCCTGGGCGCTAAAAATAACCAGTAATCCTGCGGCAACCAAAAAAATATAATTTATCTTTTTCATACTCTAGTTCTTTCTTTCCAACAACTTGACAATCTTACAATGTTAATTTTGTCAAGTTTATACCCCGCTATGCGCATAAACTTGACAAAACTTACATTGTCACAATGTAAAGTTTATAGGCTTATAGGAGATTGCCTTTTGCCAGGCATTCCCCGTTCCAGCAATATGTACAAAGCTTTTCACGCGGGAGGCCGATAGCTTTTATCATATCTCCGAGAACCTGATAGCGGAGAGTGGTAACTCCTATATCATTTCTGATCCATTCTACCATTTTCTGGTATTTTTTGGTAGTATGATTTATATATTCTGATACATCTTCCATATCATGGCCTTCTATATCTTTTATAGCTTTTCTGGCGGACAGTTCATGTATAGACCTCGTTGAGAGGCAAAACTTGCATGGATACATTAGAGGCGGGCACGCAGGCCTCACATGTATCTCTTTTGCGCCATTTTCCCAAAGCTTTTGAACAGTAAAGTTTTTAAGCTGAGTGCCGCGCACGATAGAATCTTCACAGACAACTATTCTTTTGCCGTCTATCACATCTTTGACGGGGATGAGTTTCATTTTAGCGATACGGTTTCTCATTTCCTGGAGAGGAGGCGTATAACTTCTGCCATAACCTGCTGTATATTTTACAAGAGGCCTGCGGTAAGGCTTCCCTGATTCCATTGCATAACCTATTGCATGAGCGATCCCTGAATCAGGAACGCCGGAAACCACATCCACCTCTATATCTTTGTCATGCTTTGCCAGATAAGCGCCGCATCTTTCCCTGACTACTTCAACATTAATGCTTTCATAACTTGAAGCCGGGAAACCTGTATATATCCATAAAAATGAACAAATCTGGTTGGCGCTTTTATGGCCTGGTATGACTTCTTTAAGCCCGCTCTCACTTATTAAAACTATCTCCCCCGGTAACAGATATTTATATATTTTAAAGCCGGTGTTGGGAAAAGCGCTGGATTCGGAAGCAATTGCAAAACTTTCTTCTCTCTTTCCTATAACTAAAGGTGTATATCCAAATCTGTCCCTTGCGGCATATATTCCGTCTTTACAGAGTATCAAGAGACTGCAAGACCCTATAATCCTGGTAAACATATACTCTATGCCACTTACAATGTCATCCCCCATGCTGACAAGTTTTGCGATTACCTCAACAGTATTAGGGAAGCCATCTTCTGTTTCGCTGAAAGAGCATTCTTTTTTATGAAGCTCCGCGATAAGTTCTTTGGTATTTTCTATCAGGCCGGTCATACATATTGCAAACGAACCAAACTTTGTATTGAGAAACATGGGCTGCGCGTCTGAATCGCTTATGACTCCTATGCCGCAGCGGCCTTCGGATTTTTTGTAGTCCTCGAAAAACTTTGATTTAAACTGACTCTGGGATATATCGTGTATCTGCCTGTAGATGCGTTTCCCGTTCAGTATGGCAATGCCGCCATACTGGGTCCCGAGGTGAGACTGATAATCAATCCCATAAAACAAATCGCTTGCGCAGTTTTTTTCTGATACTACTCCAAATATTCCGCTCATTTGTAGCTCCTTATATTGTTCGAGTACTATCCACCTGTCCAACTTCGCAAGTTGCCCAGCTGGGCAACTTGCGAAGTTGGACAGGTTAGGTTGAGTTTAGATATTAAAAAATAAGCTTGAAGACGGGATTGCGTCTGTTGTAAAATTTATGCCGAGTTTTCTAAGGCCTGCTTCATCGCCAGGCGTAGGTAAATGCGTGCTATGGAGCTCGCAGTTTCTTAATTCCTTAAGTTTTGAAAGCGCGCCTTTTGCATTATTATCCGCATGAGCGCTTATGGACAGCGCTACAAGTATTTCGTCCAGGTTGAGGCTTTCTGAAGATAAGGACAATATCTCTTTTTTTAAACGCGATAAATCTTTCATGATTTCCGGTTTCAGGATATGCGTTGCGTCGTCAATCCCGGCAATAGATTTTATTGCATTTATAATTGCGCTGGAGGCCGCATGCATAAGAGAAGAGTTTTTTCCTGTAATAATCTTACCGTTTTTCAGCTCAATCGCCGCCCCGCAAAAATAACCTTTGTTGCCTTTGTTTTTAATCTTGCATTCTTCTGCAGCCGCCCTGGCAGGCAAAACAACAGGCCTGTCTTCAGGCTTCACGCCGGATGATTCCATGATAGCCTTCGCTCTTTCGAACTCTTCTTTAGTGCCGCTTCCTATAGCAAACTCCAGATTATGCCTGAAAAATCTCCTGATTATCTCCTGCCTGGCTGCCAGCTTAACGCCTTCATCGTCTACGATTCCGAAACCAGCCCTGTTCACTCCCATATCCGTGGGAGAGTTATAATAGCTGTCCTTAGACCCTGTTATTTTCATTATTATGTTTTTTAAGATAGGGAACGCTTCCACATCGCGGTTATAATTCACTGATATCTTATTGTAAGTTTCTAAATGATGGGGGTCTATAAGATTAAAATCCGCCAGGTCTACCGTCGCCGCTTCATACGCAATATTGACAGGGTGCTTTAGCGGGAGGTTCCATATCGGAAATGTTTCAAATTTTGCATAGCCAGAATTCATGCCACGCTTATGATCATGATAAAACTGGGACAGGCATACTGAAAGCTTACCGCTCCCGGGCCCGGGAGCGGTAACTATCACAACCGGCTTTTTTGTTTCTATATAATCGTTCTTGCCATAGCCTTCAGGCCCTACTATTTTTTCAACATCAAAAGGATAGCCCTCTATCCTGTAATGCCTGTAAATTTTTATACCGAGACGCTCGAGCTTTCTCTGAAATTTAACCGCTGCCGGTTCGTTTTCAAACCTTGTGAGCACTACTGATGTCACATCAAGCTTCCAGGATTTCAAGTCATCGATAAGTTTCAAAGTAGCAAGATCATATGTTATCCCAAAATCCCCTCTTACTCTTCCCTGCTCAATATCTTTGGCATATACGCTTATAATAATCTCTGCGTAGTCTTTTAGTTTTTCAAGAAGCCTCATCTTTACATTAGGGTCATAGCCTGGCAAGACCCTTGCGGCATGATAGTCAAAACAGATCTTGCCTCCAAACTCAAGGTAAAGTTTGTTATCAAACTTCTTAACCCTTTCCAGAATTTCTTTTGTCTGTTCTTCCAGGTATTTATTATTGTCAAAGCATGTATTCTTGATCATTTTAAATTACTCTTTTCTTTCTCTAACCACTCCCAACTGCGTAGGGTCGTCTAGGCGACCTACGCGGTTTTTTGTAGTTCTTTATGGTTATGTTATTTCTTTATGATACTCCTGCAACGATTTCACGCCACCTTTATTCCCAAGAAAAGCTTTTATTCCTTCGCTTGCCGCAAGGCTGGCTGCTATTGTAGTAAGATATGGGATCTTATATTTTATAGCGGCTTTGCGTATATAAGAATCATCGTATGCAGCACTTTTGCCTATAGGCGTATTTATAATAAGATTTATTTCTTTATTGTGGATTGCGTCCACTATATTGGGCCGGCCTTCCTGCATCTTATTTATCAGATCAACTTCTATGCCATTTTTCTCGAGATATTTCTTCGTGCCGCTTGTAGCGACAATTTTAAATCCAAGTCCTATAAGCTTTTTCACAGCCTCTACTATATTTTTCTTTTTATCTTTTTCGCTGACTGTCACAAGCACTGTACCTTTTACAGGAAGTCTCTGGCCGGCTGCTTCCTGCGCCTTGTAATACGCAAGGCCAAATGAATCCGCCAGGCCCAGCACTTCTCCGGTAGAGCGCATCTCAGGCCCTAAAAGAGGATCTGCCTCATGAAACATGTTAAAAGGAAATACCGCCTCTTTTACGCCGAGGTGGCCGTACTTTTTCTGCTTCAGGTTCATGTATTTTAATTTCTTGCCAAGCATTATTTCAGTAGCAATCCTGGCCATTGAAACGCCTGTTACTTTAGAAACCAAAGGAACAGTCCTTGAGGCCCTTGGATTCGCCTCTAAAACATATACTTTATCATTCGCAATTGCGTACTGCATATTCATCAGGCCCACTACTTTTAATTCCAAGGCGATCTTTTTTGTATATTCTTCAATTGTTTCTATATGTTTTTTAGGAATTGTCCTAGGTGGCAGGACACAGGCAGAATCCCCTGAATGTATACCTGCTTCTTCTATATGCTCCATAATAGACGGGATAAAAACTTCTTCGCCATCCGAGATCGCATCTGCTTCTGTTTCCATCGCATCTTCCAGGAATTTATCTATCAGGATAGGCCTGTCAGGAGAAATCTCAACAGCTTTGTTCAGATAGTCTTTCAGCATTTCTTCATCATAGACAACTTCCATTGCCCTTCCGCCCAAAACATATGAAGGTCTTACCATAAGAGGGTACCCGATTTTTTTAGCAATATTCAAGGCTTCATCAAATGTCTTTGCCATGCCGCTTTCTGTCTGGAGTATCCCAAGCTTCTTCATTACTTTTGCAAATCTCTCCCTGTCTTCCGCCAAGTCAATGCTCTCGGTCGAAGTGCCAAGTATTTTCACTCCTGCGTCTTCCAAAGCCTTTGCAATATTAAGAGGTGTCTGGCCGCCAAATTGGACTATCGCGCCGACAGGCTTTTCTTTATTATAAATACTTAACACATCTTCAATTGTAAGAGGCTCGAAATATAATTTGTCAGATGTATCATAGTCAGTTGAAACAGTTTCCGGATTACAGTTTACCATTATACTCTCGTAACCCATTGCCTTTAAAGCATACGAAGCGTGGCAGCAGCAATAATCAAATTCTATACCCTGGCCAATCCTATTCGGCCCGCCGCCAAGAATCATGATCTTTTTTCTGCCGCTTACTTTTACTGAATCAGATGCATTGTATGTGGAAAAATAATACGCTGCATCTGCCCCGCTAACAGGAACTGCTTCCCATGCTTCAGCCTTTCCAAGTTTGATGCGCCTATCTCTGATCTCATCTTCTTTCATGCCTAGTATCTGGCCAAGATATTTATCAGAAAAGCCATATTCCTTTGCTTTAATCAAAAGTTTGTCCGGAAGCTTCTTGTCTTTATATGTCAAAATCTCTTCTTCCAGCTCTACAAGCTCTTTCATCTGGCTTATGAAATACCGGTGAATCCTTGTCTTTTCATATAGTTCTTCCACGCTCATTCCCTTACGAAGCGCCTCATACATAATAAACTGCCTTTCTGAAGTAGGATATGCTAATAAATTCTTTAATTCATCGAGGGACAGTTTATTAAAATTTTTAGCAAAACCTAAACCGCTTCTGCCGGTTTCAAGGCTTCTGATTGATTTCTGAAATGCCTCTTTATAGGTTTTGCCAATACTCATTACTTCACCTACTGATTTCATCTGGGTGCCAAGCTGATCTTTTACATTTTTAAATTTTTCAAATGCCCAGCGTGCAAATTTTATAACAACATAATCTCCTGAAGGAGTATATTTATCCAGCGTACCATCCCGCCAATATGGAATATCTTTCAAATCATCCCCTCCTGCCAATCTGGATGATACATATGCAATCGGAAAGCCTGTTGCTTTGCTTGCCAAGGCAGACGAACGGGATGTCCTTGGGTTAATTTCTATTACAACAACCCTGTTATCTTCCGGATTATGCGCAAATTGAATATTTGTTCCGCCTATAACGCCTATTGCATCCACTATTTTATATGAATATTCCTGAAGTTTTTTCTGAAGCTCTGGCCTTACAGTAAGCATGGGCGCTGCGCAAAAAGAATCGCCTGTGTGAATGCCCATCGGATCTATATTTTCAATAAAACAGACTGTGATTTTATTGGCTTTGGAATCCCTCACTACCTCTAACTCTAATTCTTCCCAGCCTATAACAGATTCTTCGATTAAGATCTGTCCTATAAGACTGGCAGAAATACCTCTTGAGGCTACCACTTCAAGCTCAGCGTCATTATAAACAGCTCCTCCGCCTGTTCCGCCCATGGTATAAGCAGGCCTTACAATAACAGGGTATCCGAGCTCATGCGCAATCTTAAGAGCTTCTTCCACATTATAAGCAGGAGAACTTGCCGGCATAGGAATCTTAAGCTTATTCATTGTTTCTTTAAATATTATCCTGTCCTCGCCTCTTTCAATAGCATCTGCCTGAACACCTATAATCCTCACTCTATGTTTTCCCATTATGCCTTTTTTTGAAAGCTCACTTGATAGGTTCAGTCCTGTCTGACCGCCTAAATTCGGCAGAAGCGCATCAGGCTTCTCCTTTTCAATTATCGCTGTCAGGGAATCTAATGTTAAAGGCTCCACGTAAGTAGCATCAGCCATACCAGGGTCTGTCATGATAGTGGCAGGATTGGAGTTTACGAGCACTATTTTATATCCTGCGCTCCGCAATGCCTTGCAAGCCTGAGTGCCTGAATAATCAAATTCACACGCCTGGCCTATAATAATCGGGCCGGAACCTATTATTAAAACTTTATTTATGTCTTTTATCTTTGGCATATTCGACCTTCCCTGATCCCGTTCGGCGATCGAAATCCCAATCGCCGAACGGGATAAATAATTTTGCCTAATTTTTAGGCATTTTTATGTAAATAAAAAAGGCACTTCTAGCTATATATTTAGAAGCGCCTTCCTGATATTTACGCGGTTACTCAATAACATTGGTTATAATTATCTATGTTTTTCCCGTTCAGGTCAAGCAAAATAAGCCCCATAAACTTGACAAAACTTACATTGTCACAGTGTCAAGTTTATGCAGGTAGCCTTGAAGGGATTTTACCTGGAAATCACTTTTGATAGTGGATTCTATGCCGTTTACTGCTGCTTGAGCGCCTGAGATAGTTGTTATGCATGGAATCCCGCGCATGACTGCGGCGTTTCTAATCGGCTTTGAATCAGACTGGCTTCTTTCGCCTGACGGGGTGTTTATGACAAGTTGTATCTGGCCTTTTCGAATATGGTCCAGTATTTCATTATGCCCTTCTCCTATCTTGCCAACCAAATAAGCTTTTATGTTATTTGAACGCAGGGCTTTATGCGTCCCTTTCGTAGCAAGGATCTCAAAACCTATGTCTTCAAGTTTTTTAGCAACAAAAACTATGTTACGCTTATCCTGATTTTTAACGCTTATAAACACTTTACCTTTTTTAGGAAGCGCCTGGCCTGCGGCTATCTGAGATTTATAAAAAGCCATGCCGAATGTAGTGTCTATGCCCATCACCTCTCCAGTAGACTTCATCTCAGGCCCCAAAAGTATATCAACGCCTGAAAATCTTGAAAAAGGAAGCACTGATTCTTTAACGGATATATGGTTTAATCTTTTCTCCTCGGTAAAACCAAGCTCTTTCAACGTATTCCCTGCCATAACTTTAGCTGCAATTTTAGCCAGAGGCACGCCTATGGCTTTACTTACGAAAGGTATTGTCCTGGATGCTCGAGGGTTGACTTCCAAAACATATACTGTATTCTGCTTAACAGCAAACTGTATATTTAACAGGCCTTTGACTTTTAGCCCCTTTGATATAGCATGAGTATATTTTCTTATTGTCTCTACAGTGTCATCGCTTAATGTATGCGGCGGTAAAACGCAGGCAGAATCCCCTGAATGTATGCCTGCTTCTTCTATATGCTCCATTATCCCCCCGATAACCGTAATCTCGCCGTCAGAAATTGCGTCTACGTCCACTTCTATCGCTTCTTCTAAAAATTTATCTATTAAAATCGGGTGTTTTCCCGAGACCTCTTTCGCCTCTTTTATAAATTCAAGCATTGAGTTTTCTTCATAAACTATCTTCATAGCCCTGCCTCCCAGGACATAAGAAGGCCTTACAAGCACGGGAAATCCTATTTTCTTCGCGATATTCAAAGCCTTTGCCGCTTTAGTGGTGGAACCGCTTTCAGGCTGGGCGATTTTCAATTTTTTCAGAAGCCTGGAAAACTTTTTTCTATCTTCAGCTACGTCTATGGATTTAACGCTGGTGCCTATAATAGGGGCTCCGGCTTTTTCAAGCCTTCTTGCAAGGTTAAGAGGAGTCTGGCCTCCGAACTGGACAATCACGCCATCAGGGGCTTCCCTGTCAATGATATTCATCACATCTTCAAACGTAAGAGGCTCGAAATACAATTTATCGGAGGTATCATAGTCAGTCGAAACTGTTTCAGGGTTTGAATTTACCATTATTGTTTCATATCCAAGCTCTTTCAAACTAAACGCGGCATGGCAACAGCAATAGTCAAACTCAATGCCCTGGCCTATTCTGTTCGGCCCGCCGCCTAATATCATAATCTTTTTCTTCTTTGAAAGAATTGCTTCATTTTCTGTTTCATACGTCGAATAATAATACGGGGTATACGCCTCAAACTCTCCGGCGCATGTATCAACCAGCCTGAAAACAGCTTTTATGAAATGGCGTTTTCTGTAATTACGCACCTCCAGCTCGGTAGAGGAGGCTAATTCAGCTATTTGAGCGTCGCTGAACCCGTACTGCTTCGCCTTAAGCAATATCTCAGATTTTATCTTTAACCTTCTCCTTATTTTTATCTTTAGTTTTATTTTGCCTTTAGATTTATGCCTTGAGCTTTTGGCTATCTCTTTTTCCATCTCCACGATATCTTTTATATTCTCGAGAAACCATTGGTCTATTCCGGTCAATTCGTGTATTTTTTCTACGCTGTATCTTTTTTGCAAAGCGTATTTAACATAAAAAACCCTCGAGGCATTAGGTTCTTCCAGCCTTTGCCTGATTTTTTCATCGGTGATATCTTTGTAAGATTGTTTATTATCAAGGCCTGTATGGCCTATCTCAAGCCCTCTTAGCCCTTTTTGCAAAGCCTCCTTAAACGTCCTGCCTATCGCCATGGTCTCACCGACTGATTTCATTGATATGCCAAGCACATCTTTTGCCTCTGGAAATTTTTCAAAAGTAAACCTCGGGATCTTCACTACGCAATAATCTATGGTTGGCTCAAATGACGCCGGGGTAACTTTGGTAATATCATTTTTTATTTCATCAAGCGTATAGCCAACCGCTAATTTAGCAGCAATCTTTGCAATAGGAAATCCCGTTGCTTTGCTTGCCAAAGCAGAACTCCTGGAAACCCTCGGGTTCATCTCTATGACAACCATTCTCCCGTCTTTCGGATTTACAGCAAATTGTATATTTGACCCGCCTGTTTCAACGCCTATTTCCCTGATAATCGCAAGGCTTGCATTGCGCATTTTTTGATATTCTTTATCACTAAGGGTTTGGGCCGGGGCAACAGTTATTGAGTCGCCAGTATGAATGCCCATAGGATCCAGATTTTCTATTGAACAAACTATAACGACATTGTCTAACCTGTCTCTCATCACTTCCAACTCGTATTCCTTCCAGCCTGATATAGATTCCTCTATGAGGATTTCGCTTATCATACTGTTTTGAAGGCCTAGACTAGCTATTGTTTCAAATTCCTCTTCAGTCCTGGCAGTCCCACCGCCTGTTCCTCCAAGGGTAAAACTAGGCCTTATAATTACAGGCAATCCTATTTTCTTCATTGCCTTTTTAGCATCTTCCATATTATAAGCCATTTCGCTTCTCGGGAGGTCGAACCCTATTTTGAGTATTGCATTTTTAAAACACTCTCTGTTTTCCGCTTTTTTTATGGCATTATGATCAGCGCCTATCATTTTAACATTATACTTATCAAGAATTCCTGTTTCCTGAAGTTTCATGGCTGTATTAAGCGCTGTTTGCCCGCCTAAGGTAGGCAAAAGCGCGTCAGGTTTTTCTTTCGCTATTATTTTTTCAACAAATTCCGGAGTAATAGGCTCTATATAAGTGATATCCGCTGTTTCAGGGTCAGTCATAATAGTGGCTGGATTAGAGTTTATGAGCACTATCTCAAAGCCTTCTTCTCTTAAAACCTTGCAAGCCTGAGTGCCTGAATAATCAAATTCGCAAGCCTGGCCTATTATAATAGGGCCGGAGCCGATTATTAAAATTTTGTGGATGTCTGTTCGCTTTGGCATAATTACCCTAACCTGCTTTCTCCATCATCTGTATAAATCTATTAAATAAATACTTCGAATCATGCGGCCCCGGAGAGGCTTCCGGGTGGTACTGTACAGAAAATATTGGCAATTTTTTATGCGCCATGCCTTCAAGAGTGTTATCGTTCAAATTTATATGAGTCAGCTCTATCTCGTCTTTATTCAGAGAATTTATATCCACACAAAAACCATGGTTCTGCGAAGTGATTTCTATTTTGCCGGTATTAAGATCTTTCACAGGATGGTTTGCGCCCCTATGCCCAAATTTTAATTTAAATGTTTTACCGCCAAGGGCAAGGCCCAACAGCTGATGGCCAAGACAAATCCCGAATACAGGCTTTTTACCGAGAAGTTTTTTAATCTCTTCGATCGCGTAAGTAACTGCGGCCGGGTCTCCCGGGCCATTTGACAGGAAAATACCATCAGGATTTTTGGCTAAAATCTCGCTTGCGGTTGTATCTGCAGGGACAACTGCCACATCACAACCAGCGTCTATAAGACACCGCAAAATATTGTATTTAATGCCAAAATCCATTGCGATTACCTTAAAACGAGTATTGTGGCATAGGATAGAGGGCTTAGAGTAAACTGCTTTCGCATTGTAGAATTTCTTGCACGTTACTTCTTTTACCAGGTCTCTGCCGATAAGCCCTGGAGAATCTTTTGCTTTTTTAATAAGGCTTTTGGGACTTAAGTCTATTGTTGAAATAATCCCTTTCATCGCGCCTTTTGTCCTTATGTGCAGCGTAAGAGACCTCGTATCAACGCCTTTTATCCCGACAATATGATTTTCTTTCAGGTATTGGTCCAGGCTTTTTTCAGAACGCCAGTTGCTGGCAATCTTGCTTTCTTCTTTTATGACAAAGCCTTCTGCCTTCGGTGCGGAGGATTCAACATCTTCTTTATTTACACCGTAATTTCCGATAAGAGGATAGGTCATTGTAACTATCTGGCCCTTATAGGAAGGGTCTGTCATTATCTCCTGGTAGCCGGACATGCTGGTATTAAAAACAACCTCTCCCAGCCTTTCTCCATTGGCTCCAAAAGAAACGCCTTCAAAAATCGTCCCGTCTTCCAATGCAATAAAAGCTTTCATAGCTACCCCGTATACAAAAAAACGTCCTGCTTTCTTAAAGCAGAACGTCCTCGTTCAGTATAAATACATACATTGTATTTTTAAAGCCCTACATATTATCTATAAATACCACTATTTAGTCAAGCTATTTCCCTCTAATTACCCCCTCCCTAAATAAACTTTACAAAACTTACATTGTCACAATGTAAAGTTTATTGGACGGGTTCTACACGGACTATTTCCGGGAGTTCTTTTTTCAATGCTTTTTCAACACCGTTTTTAAGCGTCATCTGAGACATAGGGCAGCAGCCGCACGCGCCTTTCAGCTTAACTTTTACCACTCCGTCTATCACATCTACAAATTCTATATCTCCTCCGTCCTGCTGTAAAAACGGCCTTATATTCTCTATCGCCTTTTTAACCTTCTCTTTCATAACTCCTCCAAAATTTTGTGAAACAGATTAAGTTACAAAATTTACATTATTTTGTAACTTTTGTACCTCAGCTATTTATTCTATAGGGCGTTCTTTTAACGCTTTGAAGCTAACTCCTGACTCAGCGCCCGGAATCGGCGCGACAGGTTCGGTTAAGAAAAATTCTTTATCCTTTATAGAGCTCTTCAGCTTTTCAGCTATCTCGACTGCCTTGGAATAACTGGAGAGGGCGCCCGTAGGGACTTCTTTGTCTTTTACCGTGATTTTGCCGGTTTTCAGCTGGGCGTAATTTACCTCCCCTAAGCTGCCGGGTATACAATTTGGATAAGCTTCACTATAATCAATTATCTGTGTCCAGATATCCTCGTCCTTTACTGACGCATATTTGCATATCTCCTCGTTCAATATCGGTATAGGAACGCCTATTCCGACTGTAAGAGTAACGCCATATCCCTGAAAAGTAGTGCCTACTAAATAATCAGGCATCATTTGTTTCAAATCGCCTATTACAGCCAGCGTGCCTGCAGGCGCCTGAGGAATCCCTGTATCTTTGCGCTTTACGGTAGGAGAATGCTGCGTACCCTGCCACGCCACATAGCCTGTTCCTCCTCCTAAGAAAATCTTCGTACCGATACCTATTGTTTTATAATGCGGGTCTTTTAATAAAGGCGAAAGCTGGCCTGCCGAGCAATAATAAGCGTTCCCGATATCCGGCTTTAATGCGCCCATATAGGTGTAAATCATCCTTTTGGATAAATTCACAGCGCAGTTATAATTTTGATAGGCGTTCCTCATATTAAACAGCACTGCTTCGTTGAGGTCTTTGATATTAATCAGGGTATCTATTTTTTTGCGCGGATAACAGTCTGTGCCATAAGCTGTCCCTTTGAGGGCAACGTCTTTTCCCGCCACTAGTTCTTGTATCACGTGTGCTCCGCCGTATTTAAATTCTCCTGGATACACTTTGTTCCTCGGGTCATCGTCAGGAAGGGCTGTCGCGCCTAAGTATAGATCCACTGCTGCAAAGCCTGTATATGCAGGCACGTCATTTACAGTAACGCTTCCTCCGCCAAGCTTTATCCTCGGCTTTGAATGGCCTATATTAAAATACACCCCCGAAGAACACATCGGGCCGAATGTACCTGTAGTAACAACATCTACTTTTTCGGCTGTTTTTTTAATACCGTCTTTTTCGACAAGATCTATTATTTCTTCTGCAGTTACAATAACTGCACTTCCTTGTTTTATTTTCTCGTTTATCTCTTTGATTGTTTTTGCCATAGTTATCTATCCTCCGTTTCTAAAGTTTGAACATGTCAGTAGAGAGATACCTTTCACCTGTATCGCATATGACAGTTATTATTACCTTGTTTTTGTTTTCAGGTCTTTTAGCAATCTCAAGAGATGCAAATACGTTTGCGCCGCTTGATATGCCTGCCATAATCCCCTCTTCTTTGGCAAGGCGCTTTGCCGTTTCCACAGCCTCTTCATTTTTTACTTTAAAGATCTCATCTATCAGGCTTTTATCCAATATATCAGGCACAAAACCTGCGCCTATACCCTGGATTTTGTGCGGGCCCGGTTTTCCGCCGGATAAAACAGGCGAATCAAACGGTTCAACGCCTATCACCTTGAACCCTGTCTTTCTTTTTTTAATAACCTGGCTTATGCCTGTGATCGTGCCGCCTGTTCCGATCCCGGAAACCAGTATATCCACTTTACCGTCTGTATCTTTCCAGATCTCTTCAGCAGTTGTTTCTCTGTGAACCTTAGGATTTGCAGGATTTTTAAACTGCTGTGGCATAAAAGCGCCTTTTGTGTTTTTCGTAAGCTCTTCTGCTTTTTCAATAGCGCCTTTCATTCCTTTCTCACCCTGGGTCAGGACTACCTCAGCCCCGAATAATCTCAAAATCTGACGGCGCTCAACGCTCATTGTCTCAGGCATTGTAATTATAAGCTTATAGCCTTTCGCAGCCGCTATAAACGCGAGCGCAATGCCTGTATTTCCGCTAGTGGGCTCTATTATGGTCCCGCCAGGGGCTAGGATGCCTCTTTCCTCGGCGTCTTTTATCATTGAAAGGCCGATCCTGTCTTTCACGCTAGCAGCCGGGTTGAAAAATTCTAATTTAGCAAGGATATCAGCATTTATATCTTTTGCTATTTTATTTAATCTGATTAGGGGCGTATTCCCAATAAGCTCTGTTATATCATTATAAATCTTAGCCATAGTTTGTCTCCCGTTCAAGACGTTTAGATAGAATAAGAAGTGTTCCCGCCGTTATTTTTTATATTTTCAATTCTTCTGAGAAGCTCGGCAAATGTAATAGTATCGACCACCAGAGATGTAGCTGTATAAACCTGCAACCATATATCTTTAAATACGCAATACGGGAAGTCATGGCATTTTTCGTATTTCTTTTTGCCGGCGCACGCTATCGGTTCTATTGGCCCTTCTATGAATCTGATTACCTCTCCCACTGTTATTGTCTCAGGAGGCCTTGCCAAAAAGTAACCGCCGTCTATGCCGCGCTTACTGCCCACAAAGCCGCCTTTTTTTAAAGTCAAGAGTATCTGCTCTAAAAATTTATTAGGGATATCCCCTTTTTTAGCCAGTTCTTGAATAGGCAGTACTCCTTTATTATAGTGCATAGCCAGATCAAGCATGGTTTTTAAACTATAATCGCCTTTATATGTTATCTTCATTGTAAACCTCTAATCTATATAATCACGATTAACTTGGTATAGATTATAACATCATAAAAAAATGTGTCAAGGAAAATCTGCTCTTCGGGCAGAGACTTTAACAGATTTTCCGCAGACCCGCCGATCTTTGTGGCGGGTTCTGGCTTGCTAAAAAAATAAAGCCCTCTTCTTCATGAAGAGGGCTTTATTATATTGATTGCTCTTTATTCTAATACTTTATCCAGGTATCAGGCGTGCCGTCTTTGTTGGTGTCTTTTTCAGCTCTAACCGGCTTGCCATTTTCGTAATAAACCCATTCATCTATCTTGCCGTCGCCATTAGCGTCTGCTTCAGTCCTGATAACCACTCCTTTAGCATCATAAATCAACGTTGTATCAGGCTTGCCGTCTGCATTAAGATCCTTTTCGCCTTTTACAGGTACGCCATTTTCATAATAGACCCATTCATCTATCTTGCCGTCGGCATTAACATCGGATTCAATTCTTGTAACAGCTCCTTTAGCGTCATAAACTTCTGTACGCTCAGCTATTCCATCGTAATTACGATCTATCTTTATTTCTTTGGGTTTAACTTGCTGCGGGGCAGCTGTTTCTTCAGCCGCAACTACAATTGCGCAAGTAAATCCAACTAAAAGCAGACATGATATTATTAAAACCGCTGTCCTCTTCATAGAAGCAAATCCTCCTCTTTTTATTTAAGCGAACGAATAACGTAGAAATTCGCTGTTTGACTTCCTCCGTTTAACACAGGTAAATTCAATTGCGAAACATCTATAACTGCAGGCAGGCTGTTTAAGAAATCATCGTCTATCCTAGCGCCTTCACTTAATACCCAAGGCAGCATCATCTTATGGCCCCAAGGCTGTAATCCCTGCTGGTAAACTGCGCTGAACATGTCTGCGCGTATAATCGCTGTATAACCGTAACCGCGGCTTAGAATAGTGCCATTGGGGCTGCCGCTCCCGTAATTTCCACCACCCATCAGGTGATTATCCAGTAATACCAGCCCGGGAGGAGCAGGCAAAAGTATCTCAACTCTTTCTGTAGCATCTCCGCCATTAACCGTACCTGTAACATTGGCTGAAACTTCATCTTGCATAGAGCCGGCCAATATCCAAAGCTTTCCGTCAATATTAACATCCATAGGGTTAGCGTTGGTGCCGACTACCCCGCTTGCCTTGAGATTGGACTCACTAGTAGCAGTTATCATGCCTCCGGCTGTATCTAAAAGATTTCCGGCAGTAGCGTATAGATTCACTCCGAAACCACCGTTGGCAGTCACTGTGGTAGTAGTAATTGTTCCAGCGGCTTCAATGTCAATTAATCCTGCAACAGTAACCACAGAAGGCAAGCTTACAGCGCTATCCTCTAAGATATAAATAGCACCGTTAACGGCTGCAGTGATAGTATCTACATCTGTATCCAGCTCATTATTTGCTCCTGCTGCGCCAACTGTCCCAGCATTGGCAGTAATCACTAAATCTGCGGCAGAAATATCGGTAGCTCCGCTAGTAGTATCGGTAATATTTCCGGCTGAAGTTAAGGTAACGGTATCATTAAGTGCCGTGATATCGCCGCTCATAATAATATCGCCGGTTGTTGTAGTTAAAGTGACATCATCATTGCTTCCTGTATCGCCACCTGCAGTTACTGAAGTCACGGTCATATTCCCGCCAGAAATTATAGTAATCAACCCATCGGTAGTAATGATGCTGGTTAAAGTGATAGCATTTGTTTCGGTAATATATGTATCACCGGCAAGCGTTGAAGAAGCAGTGAGAGAATTAACTGTAGTTTCAATATCCAGTTCTCCTGGTCCGCCTATCTCATCTTGACAGCTTAAAGTAAGGACATCCGCAGTAATATCTACAGCAGCATCACCTGCGCCTATTTCATTGATAGAACCGGTTGTTGCAGTGATACTCGCATCTGCTGTAACTCCTGCGCCTGCAGTTATAACACCTATAGTAACATCACCAGCGGTTGCAGTGATAGTGATATCATTGGCATCAGCATCGGTTGTGGAAACAACATCTGTAGCAACGATTGCGCCGCCGGCAACAATGGTAATTGCGCCGTTAGCTGTATCGACATCATCCAGCCCAATAGCATTGGTTTCGGTAATTACTATGTCTCCGGCAGTAGTGGATGAAGCATCAAGATTGGCAATCGTGGTCTCAATATCATATTCGCCGGTTGAGCTTCCGATTTCATCGCGTGCCGTTATCGTTAATTTATCACCCTGGATATCCACATAGGAGTCGCCCGGTATCTCAACTGAAGCATCCTCAGTTATCGAACCAGCGGTTGCCACGATAGTAATATCATCGTCGGATTGCACATTGGAAGCATCAGCAGCATTACCCACTAATGTAATGTCTCCGGTTGAGGCTGTAATTGATATATCATTTGCGCCGGCTACTCCTGTGTCAGACTTTACAGATGTTATGATCGTCTCAGTCCCTGCTTCATGTGTCATGCCGTTAGTAACAATTGTTATATTACCATTATTAGTATCTATCGAAAGCAGGTTAATCCCGTCGTCATCTGCGTCAAGCTCTTCAAATATTATATCTCCAGCAGCGGTTGAATCTGCGGAAATTGTTGTAACTTCAGTCTCAATTTCTGTTGCACCGCCAGATGCTCCGCCTATCTCATCTTGAGCTGTAAGAACTATTGCGTCACCGGTAATTTCTGCGGCGGCATCGATATCTACACCATTTATAGAGCCAGTCGTGGCAGTTATTGTTAGATCGTCAGTCCCTGCATCTCCTGCCACATCTATCGTTATATCTCCTGCATCAGCAGTAACAGTAATATCATCATCTGCTAATACGGAAGTCAATATTATTCCTCCAGCTGTAGTTGTCAATGTCACATCCTGATTAACCCCCGACGCATTAACATCGGTTGCTGTTATAAGCCCGCCCGCTGAGACTGTTATACTCCCATCTACTGTGTCCAAGTCTGTTAAAATAATAGCATTTGTTTCAGCTATCTGTATGTCTCCGGTAGAGGTCACAGAAGCGTCCAGGGAAGCAATAGTAGTTTCTAGTTTACGCGCATGGCCTATCCCATTCTGAGCAGTAAGAGTTACAACATCTCCGACAATATCCACGCCTACATCTTCAGGAGCAACCTCATCTATTGCTCCTGTGGTAGCTGTTATAGCAATATCATCAGTCCCTGCGTCGCCTACCAAAGCTATTGTTATATCTCCAGCATCAGCAGTCGCAGTAATATCGTCATCCGCCAATACAGAGGTCAATATCATGCCTCCGGTCGTGGTTGTTAACGTTACATCCTCCCCTGCGCCAGACGCATTAACATCTGTCGCTGTAATCAAACCATCAGCGCTGACTGTTATACTGCCAAGAGCTGTATCAAGATCAGTCAATACTACCGCATCATATTCGTCTATAACTATGGTTCTGGCAGTGGCAGCGTCAGTACTGGAAATATCCAGAGAATTGGCTTCTGTGTCTATATCCGCGCCAGCAACAGCTGTGCCAATATTCTCAAGCGCTGTCAAGGTCACTACATCTCCGGCAATGCGCTCGTCTTCAGTAGCTACATCAGCGTCAATAATGCTGCCAAGAGTAGCGGTCAAAGACACATCTCCGGTAGAGGTAGTCCTTACTTCATCACTAAGGTTAATATCTCCGGTATCCGCAGTCATAATGATATTGCCTGCCATTGTGCTATTAACCGCTGCATTTATATTCAAGTCCACATCAGCCAGCATTGTAATTATCCCTTTGGCAGTAACTGTAGAATCCACAGAAATTGTCCCTGCAGTAGAAGCGTCAAATGAAATATCCACTTCGCTGCTAACAGGCCCGTTAATATCAATAACCGTACCTGCGCCGGTTGTAGTAAATGTTACTGAGCCGCCTGACTGGACAGAGCCTGCTGCGGCAACATCTATTTCACCGTCCACTCCAGTGACGCTGGCTGCTCCGCTCGTTACAAAATTGCCATTGAAGTTTACAGTATTAGAATCGGTTATGGAAAGGGCTCCGATGTCAGCATCAAGCAAGGTAATTACGCCTGCGGCATTAGATGCAATCAGGGTCAGAGTCTTGGCTCCATCCAGGTCGCTTAAGAGTATGCCAGCAGCTCCAGAAGCAGTGATGGTAATATCTGCGGTCAAAGTAGACAGCCCTACGCCGGTGGTATCTACTGCAACAGCAGTAATGTTACCAGCTAATTCTGCGGCTAAAGAATTTACATCCAAAACATTCAATGATTTTGTAGTGCCTAATTCCCTTGCATACACTGTGCCAAACGGAGCGGTAAGGGTCAGGCTGTCGGTCCCGGCAGCGATAGCTACTGCTTCATTTACTGCTGCATTAAGATCAATGTAGCCGTTATCCGCAGTAATAACAACGCTTGTTGTAATCCTTGTGTCGCTATTGAGAGTAATATTCTGGCCTGCGCTGAAAGCAGCGTTATTTAGTTCGGTGCGTCCTGTAAATGTAATGCTGCCGTTTGTCGAATCAAACGCTGCCTGGACATCTATTTCATACAGGTCCGCGGCAGTCCAAGTAGTTACAGTTATGTCTCCCGGCATGGAGACTGCATCGGTAAAATCAACTGTGTCCGCAACTATGGTAAGCCCCGTGAGAGCGTTTACTACATCAAAGCTCACATCTCCTGAAGCAGTTATTGTCAATGGATGCGCGCCGTTTAAGGTAGAGGCTGCTGCGCCAGTTCCGATTGTAATATCCTGATCAGCAGCTGTTGTTTGTAAGTTTGCTGTATCTCCTAAGGTTATTGTTGCTGCTCCGCTTAAATCTATAGCATTATCTGATATTATTGTCCCGTATAATGTTGCAGTGGTTACGCTTGAGGCCGAGATCGTGAACTGGCCTATATCAGCATCGTTAATCTGGAAATTACCGTCACCGGCTGCGGAATCCGCATTGACAGTCAGGCCAAAAGCACCGGCTACGCTTGACGATGCCCCAAAGAGAATGTCGCCTGCAACATCATTGCCGGCAGTCTCGGTGTCAAGTATAACAGCTGCGGTTAGGGTTACCAAATCTGTCCCCCTGAAATCAATGTCTGCGGTTGTGCCGCCATCAGTAGAGATATTGCCTGCAAGCCTTGCTTCGTTGGCAGTAACTGTTAATAAGGTAAGTTCATCTGTAACTGCGCCTACGGTGGATGAGAAGGTCACAATTCCGCTAGAGGCATTTACCGTGAGGCTCTGGGCACCGCCTACAGTAGAGGTAAAGGTAACATTGCCGGCTGTGCTTCCTACAGTTGAGGCACCGGTGGTCAGCGTAACTGCTTCAACAAATGCAACATTACCAGTTGCGCTTATGGTAGTAGAGGCTAATGTCGCGGCATCATTTACATCTAAGGTTGCGCCGGTAACATTACCGTCAATGGTGATGGCATTGCCAACGTTGGTTATGTCTATATCTCCACCGGCAATGATATTACCGGTTATGGTTACACTGGTCGCCGCGGCTACAATATTCACTACTCCGGCGGTGTTAAAAGTGGTACCGCCGCTAAATAGCACTGTATCCGCAGAGGTTACGGTCAAGGAGGCTATGTCTGCATCGCGCAGAGTTACTGCTCCACCACCCGCAACCAAGGTTAAGTCATTATCTCCGTCAAGGGAACCTAAATTAATAGCATTACCGCCTGATGTCATCGAGACATCGATGTTCAAAGTGGTTAATCCAACTCCGTCGAGCAAGATATTCCCGGCGGTAACAATAGTAGCTCCATCAAGCGTTGCGGTTGCAGAGTTAATATCTAATAAGGTTGGATCTGTTCCGCCACCAACAGTGTTTATTTCAACATTGCCATTGGTTGCGGCGAGGGTTGCATTCTGGGCACCTCTTAAGTCGCCATTTAAAGCTATGTTTCCATTATCTGCTGTTATGATGATAGCGCCTGTTGCCAGGGTTGTAAGACCATTTATAGTTACATTCTGGCCTGCGCTTAAAGCGGCATTAAGTTCTGCGCCGCTATTAGCAGCTGTATTGAATGTCACACTACCGTCAGTAGAATCTACTGCTGCCTGCACATCTATGGCATCGGTTACCGCCGCATCAGATACAGTCACTGAGATGCTTCCTGGTATAGAGACGGCATCGGTAAAATCTATTGTGTCAGCTACCACGGTCAAGCCGGTCAGCTGGGTAACTGCATCTAAGGCTACATCACCGGTTGAGGTAATGGATAAAGTTTGCTGGCCGTTTAAAGCAGTATTGTCTATGCTGATATTCTGTTCAGCATTAGTAGTTACTAATGTTACAGTGTCAGCAAGAGTTACTGTGGCTGCACCATCTAAAGAGATAGCATCATCAGATTCAATCCTGCCATATAAGGTTGCAGTTAATACTCCAGTGGTTGTAAACTGGTCCACATCAGCGTCATTTATCTGAAGAGTGCCATTGGCGGTTCCAGTAGCATTAATGATCAGGTCAAAGTCTCCCACGATACTCCCAGAGGTCTTAAATAGCACATCTCCACCTATAGCGTCACTGCCGGTTTCAGTATCTAGAGTTATATCCGCGGTTAGGGTTACCAGGGTTGTTCCCCTGAAATCAATGTCTGCGGTTGTGCCGCCATCAGTAGAGATATTGCCTGCAAGCCTTGCTTCGTTGGCAGTAACTGTTAATAAGGTAAGTTCATTTGTAACTGCGCCTACTGTGGAACTAAAAGTAACTATTCCATTAGGAGCGTTAGCAGCTAAGTTGAATGCACCGCCAACAGTAGAGGTAAAGGTAACGTTGCCGTTATCGCTTCCGACCGTGCTATTGCCTGCCAAAGTCACCGCGTTGTTAAATAACACATTGCCGGCGTTGGTTGCCATAACTTCTCCGGCTATGGTAGCAATACCGGCAATATCCACTCCTCCGCCTCCGGAGATCTTATTGCCGGAAGCAGTCCTGATATCCACGTGCCCGGGTCCGGTAATATTAAGATCAATTAACCCTGTGCCAGTAGTAACGATCTGCCCGGCAATTGCCCCTGTGCCTAAAGCTATATCACCGGGAGCAGTTATGTCTATTTCACCATTAACCGCGTTTACGCTTGCTGCTGCGGTCTGGGCTATATTTACTGCATCATCTGCGCTTATGGTTATAGTAGATGAACCTGTGGTAGAGACATTGCCATTAAGGACGATATCAAACGTACCTGCACCAGCTGTATTATCCAAGCCAATGTTACCGCCTGCCTGGATAGAACCTGTGTTGGCAACAGTTATATTATTAGTAATAGAGGTACCTACGGTTACTGCGCCTGAGGTAACGAAGTTACCATTGAAGTTTACGGCATCAGCATCGGTTATGGAGAGGGCTCCGATGTCAGCATCAAGCAAGGTAATTACGCCTGCGGCATCAGATGCAATCAGGGTCAGAGTCTTGGCGCCATCCAGGTCGCCTAAGAGTATGCCTGCTGCGCCTGTAGCGGTGATGCCTACATCCGCTGCCAAAGTAGTCAGCCCTACGCCTGTAGTGTCTA